>JGI24025J20009_10000852_pt1 | contig 23516 bp, 24 predicted proteins | sample Cruoilmetagenom3_FD_20009 | JGI IMG/M metagenome (IMG submission 20009) | reverse complement strand
CACCGCCGAGGGCGGCATACTGGGCCGGTCGAGGCACGAGATGCGCGGCATGAAACCCAAACCGGATACGGCTCTGATTTGCCGCAGAGCCGTTGAGAACACCGGGACCACTTCACTTCGTGCGTCCATGGGCGCACTACCTTGGGCAAGCGGCGTTGAGGGCCGGGCCGCCAGGAGAGGAGAACCCGAAAATGACCCAGATGACCGACGCCGAGATCCGCGCCCGCGTCGATAACCTCCTGGCGCAGATGTCTGCCGAAGAGAAGGCTGGCCAGCTCACACAGTATTTCACCTTCTCGCGGGCGCCCGACGAAGTTGCGCGCGTCGAAGACGAAGTCCGGGCAGGGCGCGCGGGGTCGTTGCTGTTCGTCTCCAAGGCGGAGGAAATCGACCGGCTGCAGCGCATCGCGGTCGAGCAAAGCCGGCTCGGCATCCCGCTGCTGTTCGGCTACGACGTGATCCACGGGCTGCGCACCATCCTGCCGGTGCCGCTTGCCGTGGCCGCGAGTTGGGATCCGGCCGTGGCCGAAGAGGGGCAGGCTGTCGCCGCCGCCGAGGCCCGGGCGATCGGCCTTCACTGGACCTTCGCGCCGATGGTCGACATCACGCGCGATCCGCGCTGGGGCCGGATGATCGAGGGCGCGGGCGAAGATCCGGTGCTGGGTTCGGCGATGGCGGCGGCACAGGTGCGTGGCTTTCAGGGCGCATTCATTGGCGCACCGGGCCGTGTGATCGCCGGGCCGAAGCACTTCGCCGGCTACGGGGCGGCCTTTGGTGGGCGCGACTACGACGAGGCGGAGATTTCCGACAACGAGCTGTGGAACATCTATCTGCCGCCGTTCAAGGCCGCGCTGGATGCGGGGGCGGGCAATGTGATGTCGGCCTATATGGGGCTCAACGGTGTGCCGGCCACGGGCAATCGCTGGTTGCTCACCGACGTGCTGCGCGAGACCTGGGGGTTTGAGGGGTTCGTGGTGACCGACGCGGGCGCCGCCGCCGACCTTGCCACTCACCACTACGCCGCCGATCTGGGTGATGCTGCCGTGCGCGCGCTCGATGCGGGGGTCGATATGGAGATGGCGCCGCCGTTCGGTGAGGCCGCCTACCGGACGTTGCCGCAGGCGCTGGCGGCGGGCCGGATCACTGCGGCGCAGCTCGACACCGCGGTGCGGCGCGTGCTCGACGCCAAGCTCCGCATGGGGCTGTTCGAAGCGCCATACGTCGACCTCGGGGCCGCCGCCGCCATGCTCGCCGCGCCCGCGCACCGCGCGGTGGCGCGCAGGGCCGCCGAGCGCTCGGCGGTGCTCCTGCACAACGCGGGCGGGCTCTTGCCGCTCAGCCGTGACACAGGCTCTATCGCGGTCATTGGTCCGCTGGCGGATAGCGCGCGCGACACCGTCGGGCCCTGGGTGTTCGAGCAGGACGACAACGAGACGGTGACCGTGCTTGCCGGCATCCGCGCCGCCGCCGGCCCTGCCACGCGAGTGGATTACACGCCTGGAGTGACGATGCCCGCGCGGCTCCACAAGTCGATCTTCGAGGACGACGTGCATGCCCAGACACAGCGCCTCGTGGTCGATGACGACATCGAGATTGCCAATTCCGTCAGGCTGGCGCGCGCTGCCGAGGTCGCCGTGCTCGTCCTCGGGGAAGCCCATATCATGATCGGCGAGCACGCCTCGCGGTCCAGCTTGGATCTGCCCGGCCGTCAGCAGGAGCTGCTCGAAGCGGTGCTCGCCACCGGCACACCTGTCGTGCTGCTCATCATGACCGGCCGTCCGGTGGATCTGAAAGGCGCGGAGCCCGCGGCCAAGATGATGATCTGGTATCCCGGTACGCGCGGCGGCGAGGCGGTGGCGAACCTCCTGTTCGGCGCTGCCGTGCCGGGCGGCAAGCTGCCCTACAACTGGCCACGCAACATCGGGCAAGTGCCGCTGCCCTACGCGCAGCTTCGGTCGTTCAGGCCCGATTGGGCGCAGGAACGCTATTGGAACGAGGGCAATGCGCCGCTCTATCCGTTCGGCTACGGGCTCAGCTACACGACGTTCAGCTACGCTGCGCCGCGCCTGTCGGCAGATCGCATCGCGCCGGGCAAGACGCTTGAGGTCACGGTCGACGTCACCAACACCGGCCCTGTCACCGGCGACGAGGTGGTGCAGCTCTACATCCACCAGCGCTATGGCTCGGCCGCGCGGCCGGTGCGCGAACTCAAGGGGTTTCAGCGCGTCACCCTCGCACCGGGCGAGACGCGCGCGGTGCGCTTCCCGCTTGGGCCCGGCGAGCTCAGCTACTGGAGCGCGGCCAGGCGCGACCGGGTACAGGACGAGACCTGCATCGACGTCGGTGTCGGCGGCGATTCCACTGCGCCGTTCATGACCAGTTTCGAAGTTGCCGGCTGAGGCGGCGGCGGGTTCCGCGGAGGGACCAGGACCCCCACGCCCCGGTGGCGCGCCAAGCGGTGCTGTGCCATTTAGACCGCGGGGGCCGGTGCGCCAGTCGTTACGTCAAAGGGGGCGACATGCCGAAATCGACAATCGCCGCCGGGTTCGCCTCGGCATTGCTCGACTATGCGTGCGCGCGCGGTGTCGACCGTGGAACGCTGCTGCGCGCAAGTGGGCTCGCCGACGCGGACCTCGACACGCAGGACGCGCGGGTGCCGCTCGAGGGCTACCAAGCCCTGATCGCCACTGCGATCGGTGAGACCGGAGACACCGCGCTGCTCCTACGTCACACGCTCGAGTCGCGGCTCGAGACGATGTCGATCGTCGGTCAGATCGTGCACAGCTCGGGCTCGATGGTGCATTCGCTCGCCCAGCTCAACCGCTATGCGCGCCTGATGGCGGATGTCGACATCATGAAGGGCACCGACAGGTTCGACGTGTTGGACCGGGGCGGCGAGCTCTGGATTGTCGATCACCTGCCGGTGCCGGATGGGGAATATATCGGCATCGAAGCGTCCTTCGCGCGGTTCATCAGCGAGTTTCGCCGTTCGTTTCCCGACCGCATCTTCGCCATCGAGATGCATGTGACCTATGCGCCGCCGCCGCACGCGGCCGAGTACCCGGAGCTTTTCCGCATTCCCGTTCGCTTCAATGCCGGGCGCAATGCGCTCAGGATCGACCGGTTCTGGCTGGAGACGGATTTCGACCCGGGGAACGCGTACATCTTCGGGATCTTCACCGGCCATGCGGATGCGCTGCTCGAAGAGCTCAGAAGCGCGCAGTCGGTCCGCGGGAAGGTCGAGGCCGCGATCCTGCCCGAGTTGCACAAGGGGTCGCTGTCGATGGACAGGGTCGCGGTCGCGCTGGCGATGAGCCGGCAGACCCTCTACCGGCGCCTGAAAGACGAAGGCGTGACCTTTGCCGAAGTCCATGACGACCTGCGCCAGCGCATGGCGCGGGATTATCTGCGCGCCCGCAAGGTCTCGGTGAACGAGACCGCCTACCTGCTCGGCTTCTCGGAAGCGTCGAGTTTCGTGCGCGCCTTCAAGCGCTGGACCGGGATGAGCCCGACCGCCTTTCGCGACTTGGCGGCCGGGTAGACGCGCGGTTGTGGCGGTCATCGGTCGAGTGCCGCCGTCATCCCGACCGGCGCGTCAGCCGCGCAGGGCGGCGTCGGTGCGGCCTCGGTGCGGCCCCCGGAACCTCTGGCCCGGAAGTTGGCACGAGATGTCATGCGATTGACATCCGCGGTCATGGCTGAAGCGCGGTGGCACATCTACATCCTGGCGCAGAACGAAATCGCCAATGGATGTCTTCCGCATGAAACACGTGTTCCTTCCCGTCCTCGCCATCCTTCCCGTGCTTGCCGCCTGTGACGGGACCGGCGCCACCTATACCCCGATCCTCGACGGCACGCCGAGCGTGGCCTTTCAGAGCGATCTGAGCGACTGCCAGTCGCTTGCCCGCAACCAGCGACAGTTCGACCAGGAAACCGTGGCCGCCGCGGTGCTCGGCGCCGGCGTCGGCGCGGTGCTTGGCAAGGTCGATGACGACGGCGACGCCGCCGGCGGGGCCATCGCCGGGGCGCTTGCCGGGGGGACCTCGGTGGCGGTGGATGTCAGCGACCGCCGCGAAGCTATCGTCGTCGAATGCCTGCGCGGCCGCGGCCACCGTGTCGTCGGCTGACCGCTTCGAAACAGAAACCTTTACACTCAAAAGAAAAGGATGATCGAAATGCCCTCTTTTCTGAAACATCGCCGGCATCGGTTCGATGCGCTCCATGCGTTGTTGACCGGCGCCACACGCGCGCCCCGCAACGGTGTTCCGGCCAACCTGCGGCGTGACGTGGGGCTGCCTGAAACGCTCGACACCGGGGAGCCCCAATTGTTCGATCCGACCATGGGCGCGGCCCGGCGCCGGGATTGATCGCGTCGCTATCCAAGGAGACATGCCATGTCTGACACCGTTTTCGCCCTGGCCTATGCCGGCCTGGCCGCGTTGCCGACCGTGATGCAGCTCGCGCTCGTCGCGGGCGCGCCGTTCGGTCGTTTCACGCTCGGCGGCCGGTTCCCGGGCCGCCTTCCCGGCCCCTGGCGCGGGCTCGCGCTGGTCCAGGCGGGCATGCTCGTCGGCATGGCGCTCGTCGTGCTCGACTACGCCGGGGTGATCGGCAATGCGCTGCCCGGCTGGGCGATCTGGCCGGTGTTGGGGCTCACCCTGATGACCACCCTCGCCAACCTCGCGACCCCGTCGCGTCCCGAACGGCTGCTCTGGGGTCCGGTCACCGTGCTGATGTCGTTCGGCCTCGTCGCCATGCTCGCGACCTGACCCTTGAAAGGACACGTGATGAAGACCGTTCTCATCGCCGGGGCCACCGGCTATCTCGGCCGCCATCTCTGCGCCGAATACGAACGCCGCGGCTGGTATGTGGTCGCGCTGGTGCGCGATGGCGCGCGGGCGGGCGATCTGCCTGCCGACAGCCTGGTCGAGGCGCGCGCGACCGAGCCCGAGACCCTCTGCGGGATCATGTCCGGCGTCGGGCTGGTCGTCTCTGCGCTCGGGATCACCCGGCAGGCGGACGGGCTCGGCTATATGGATGTCGACTACCAGGCCAACGTGAACCTCCTGGAAGAGGCCGAGCGGGCCGGTGTCGCCCGGTTCGCCTATGTCCACGTGCTGAACGCCGACAAGATGCGGGACGTGCCGCTGGTGGCCGCCAAATCGGCGTTCGTCGACCGGCTCCGGGCCTCGCCGCTAACCAGCACGGTCCTTGCCCCTTCGGGCTATTTCTCCGACATGGGCGATTTTCTGTCGATGGCGCGGGCGGGCCGGGTCTGGCTGTTCGCGCCGGGCACGCGCCGGATCAACCCGATCCACGGCGCCGACCTCGCGGCCGCCACGGCAAACGCCATCGACGCCGGGCAGGACTGGTTCGACGTGGGCGGGCCCGATACCTTCACCCACGACGAGATTGCCGCTTTGGCTTTCCGCGCGCTTGGCCGCAACCCCCGCGTGACACACCTGCCGGATGCCCTGCGGCGCATCGCCCTCACGCTTCTGCCGGTCGTCACGCCGCGGCGGATCGGTGGCCCTGCCCGGTTTTTTCTCACCGCGATGGGGATGGACATGGTGGGGGCGCCGCAGGGCACGCGACACCTCGCCGATCATTTCACCGGGGTGGCGCAGACCGGTGCCCAACCCCAGTCCGAACTCTGACCCCGAGAGGATCGTCTCGTGCCCGTCCAGAAAATCGGCGGCCTTGCTGCCTTCATCTGCGCCGCGACATATCTCGTCGGCTTCGCCCTGCTCGTCACCCTGCTCGCGCCGCTTGGCTATGGCTCGGGCGAGATCGACGCGGATGCCGTCGTCGCCTTCAACATGGCGCGTCCGGGCATTTTGATCGCGTGGAATACTGTGATCTACGTCGTCAACGCGCTCGCCCTTGCCGTGCTCGTGGTGGCGCTGCACGCGCGTCTGGAACCGACCACACCCGGCTGGGCCGCCGTGACCCGCGCTTTCGGGCTGATCTGGGCGACGCTGGTGCTTGGTGCCGGGATGATTGCCAATGTCGCGGTGGACCGCGCGGCCCATCTCGCCGCCAGCGATCCGACCGCCGCTGCGCAACTCTGGGAGATCCTCCATGCCGTCGAGCTCGGGCTCGGCGGCGGCAACGAGATCGCCGGCGGGGTCTGGATACTCGGGGTGAGCATCGCGGGGCTGCGCGGGCGCTCGATAGGCAAGGTTCCGGCTATTCTGGGCCTCGTCACCGGTGCCGGCGGGTTTGCCACCATCATCCCGGCGCTGGGCGACAGCGCGGGGGCGGTGTTCGGCCTCGGCGCCATCGCCTGGTTCATCGCGGTGGGCATCGTGCTGTACCGGGCGCGCGCCGCCGCCGCCTGAAACGATCGCGGGCCGCTCCTGTTCCGGTTCGGCCCGCGATCTGGCATGCTCGGTGCATCGCAACAACGACAGCCAGGCCCTTGGACAAGCTCTCGGTCATGAACGCCTTTTGCCGCATCGTCGAGCGCGGCTCCTTCGCGCGCGCGGCGGAAGACCTCGGTGTGTCACCGGCGCTGCTCTCGCGCGAGGTGAAGCTGCTTGAGGAAAGCCTCGGCGCGACCCTGCTCTCCCGGACCACAAGGTCGATGTCGCTCACCGATCCGGGGCGGCTCTACTACGAGGCGGCGCGCGACATTCTGGGCGCGGTCGGCGGCGTCGAGGACCGCATCCGTGCCCACGCTGGTGCGGTGCGCGGGGAGCTGAAGGTCAACGCCTCCACCTCCTTTGGCCAGGAAGTGATCGCGCCGCTCCTGCCCGGTTTTCTCGAGACCTACCCTGAGCTGCGGATCACGCTCTCGCTCGACGACCGGGTGGTCGATATGGTCGAGGGCGGGTTCGACGTGTCGATCCGCATCCGGCAAATGATGCCGGATTCGACGCTTGTCGCGCGCAAGATCGCGACCATGCGCCAGCGGATCTTCGCGTCGCCGGGCTATCTCGCGCAGGCGGGCACGCCGGCCACGCCAGGCGACATCGCGGGGCACCGCATCGTCGGATTTCTGCTCGGCGATCACCTCGCCGAATGGGAGCTTTCGGGCCCGGACGGTGCCCAGACCCTGCATCTCGATCCGCGGCTGAAAGTGGGCAACAGCCTGGTGCTGCGCGATTTGCTGATCGCCGGGTATGGCATCGGCACGCTGCCCGATTTCATCTCCGGCCCGGCCGAGGCGCGGGGCGATCTGGTGCGGGTGCTGCCGGGGTGGGCGCTGCCCGCGCGCGAGATCGCCGCCGTCACCGCCTCGCGGTTCGGCATGGACACCAAGGTGGCCGCCTTCCTCGACCGTCTGCGCGCTGCCCTCGGCGGCTGACATTCTTCAACCGGCGTAAAGACTGATTTGCGAAAGGCCCCGATGATCCCGGGGCAGCGCTGAAGCAATCTGCTTGCAGACACAGATCAGCCAAGGAGACATTCCATGCCCCGTATTCTCGTTCTCTACTATTCGTCCTACGGCCATGTTCGCGCGCTGGCCGAGGCCGAGGCGGAGGGCGCGCGCTCCGTGCCCGGTGCAGAGGTCGACATTCGCCGCGTGCCCGAGACCGTGCCGGAGGCGGTGCGCAAGTCCGCCGGCTACACCCCCGACGATACCCCCATCGCCGCCCCCGCCGACATGGCCGCGTATGACGCGATCATTTTCGGCACGCCGACCCGGTTCGGGATGATGGCCGCCCAGATGAAGCAGTTCTTCGACATGGCGGGCGGGCTCTGGGCCCAGAACGCGCTCGTCGGCAAGGTCGGCGCCGTGTTCGCCTCGACCGGCTCGCAGCACGGGGGCCATGAGGCGACGCTGCTCACCACCCAGGTGCCGCTTCAGCATTTCGGCATGATGGTGGTGGGCGTGCCCTACACGTTCGCTGGTCAGACCTCGCGTGACGGCATCATCGGCGGTTCGCCCTACGGGGCAGGGACCATCGTCGGGGCCGACGGCGCGCTCGAACCGACCGAGACCGATCTTGCCGGCGCGCGTTTCCAGGGCGCCCATGTTGCCCGCATCGCCGCGGCGCTCGCGGCTGCGCCCGGGCTCTTGGAGGCTGCGTGAAGTCCCGCCGCCACCGTCGCATGATCCGCGTCCTCGGGCGCGATCTCAGCCCACACATGATGCGCGACATCGGCGTCGAGCCCTGGCCCGAACGCCTGCGCATTCCCCAATTTGCTGCGCTGATAACGCGCGATTGACCGAAAGGACCCGCCATGACCCGTAGCCGCGATCTCCTGCTCACGGCACTGGCGCCCGCGATCTGGGGCAGCACCTACATCGTCACAACCGAGGCGCTGCCGGATGGCTATCCGCTGACGCTCGCGGTGCTGCGTGCCCTGCCGGCGGGTCTCCTGCTCGTGGCACTCACCCGCAGCCTGCCGCCGCGGCGCTGGCTTGGCCGGATCTTTCTGCTCGGCGGGTTCAACTTCGCGGTGTTCTGGTCGCTCCTGTTCGTCGCCGCCTATCGTCTGCCCGGTGGCGTGGCGGCGACACTCGGCGCGATGCAACCGCTGATGGTGCTCGGCCTCGCCCGTGCAGCGCTTGGCACCGGGGTACGCCCCGTGGCCGTGCTTGCCGCAGGCGCCGGGGTGCTCGGCGTGGCGCTGCTGGTCCTCGGCCCAAGCGCCGCGCTCGATCCGGTCGGCATCGCGGCGGGGCTCGGCGGGGCGTTGTCGATGGCCGCGGGCACGGTCTTCAGCCGTAAATGGCAGCCGCCGGTGTCCGCGCTCACCTTCACCGGCTGGCAACTCAGTGCTGGCGGCCTGCTGCTCCTGCCCGCAGCACTCCTCGCCGAACCGGCCCTGCCGCCGCTTGAGGCGGGGCACATTGCCGGTCTCACCTGGCTTGGCCTGATCGGCGCGGCGCTGACCTACTGGCTGTGGTTTCGCGGTGTTGCCCGGATAGAGCCCGCCGCGGTTTCGATGCTGGGCCTCATGAGCCCGGTCACCGCCGTCGTTCTCGGCTGGATATGGCTCGGCCAATCCCTCTCCCCGCTCCAGACCATCGGCGCAGGCGTGGTGCTGGCTTCGGTCTGGCTGGGTCAGGTCGTGGCCCGGTGACCTTCGCCGGGTTCCCATGCAAAACCGCATACCAAAGATCAAGAATTGGCCAATTCCGTATAGCTCGGCCGCCTGCGATCCTTCTCCCGACCCTCGACAGCAACCAGGAGTTTCTTATGAAAGCCCTTTCCCTCACCGCTGCTCTCACTGCCGCCCTCACTGCCGCCCCCACCGCCGCCCTCGTCGCTCTGCCGCTTGCCGCCCTCGCAGATCAGGGCAGCTTCATCAACGATGGCGTCGCGATCCAATATACCGATGACGGCTCCGGTCCCGCCGTGGTGCTGCTGCACGCCTTTGCAGGCACCTCGGCGCTGTGGCAGGCCGCCGGGCTCGCGCCGCTTGCGGGGTTTCGCACGATCACCTTCGATGCCCGCGGCCACGGGGCGAGCGGTAAGCCCACAGACCCGGCGGCTTACGGGGTGCAGATGGTCGATGACCTCGCTGCGCTGTTCGACGATCGCGGGCTCGATGCGGCCCATATCGTCGGCTATTCGATGGGTGCCGAGACCGCGTTGAAGTTCGCGGCAGGGCACCCGACCCGCGTGCTCTCGCTCACGATCGCCGGGTCCGGCTGGTCGGGCGAAGCCGAGGCGGGCACTTACGGCAGCATCGCGCAAGCGCTCGGTGAGGCCACCAGTTTCGGTGATTTCATGGCGGCGATGACGCCCGAAGGGGCGCAAGAGCTGGACCCCAACGCACAGGCGGCGATGAGAACGCTGCTCGCCGCGCACGGGATCGACCCGGCGCAATCCACCGCCCCCCTCGCCGCGGTGGCCGCGGGGCTCGCCGCGATCATCGACCTCGATGCGGAAGCTCTCGCCCGGATCGATATTCCCGTTCTCGGCCTCGCGGGCGTGGCAGATGAAGAGCGCGCCAATGTCGAGATGCTCGCGGCCGTGTTGCCCGATTTTCACTTCGTGCCGATCCCGCAGGCCGACCACCTCTCAGCGCCGCTGTCGCCGGTCTTTTTGCAGGCCGTCACGGGTTTTCTCACCGAGTAATCCGGGCAGGGCGGACGCGCCGGTGCCCCAGCTCGCCTGAATGGAGATCGCGCCGACATGCGACGGCGGCCGAAACGGACCGCCGTCGCTAGATGTCCGCGATCAGCGAGCGGCGCGCGATGTCCTGCATGGCTGCGAGGTAGTCTGCCTGTGACCAGCCGGCCTCCTGGGTGAGCTGCTCCCAGTTGCGCGCCGACAGCAACATCCAGAGCGTGTCGGTCGCGCGGCTTTCCGTGAGTTCCGGTCGCAACGCGCCGTCTGCCACGATCGCTGCAACCGCGGCTGCGCAGCCTTGGCGCAGGGCTTCCATCCGGCCCGCCCAGGCCTTGCGCGCCTCTTCGTCGCTGTCCTGCATCGCCATCAGTGCGCGGCCGACGCCGTGGATCTCGGGAATGTACGTGCCCCAGGCGTCGATGAAGCGGGCGAGCCTTTCCGGCCCGCTCGTCGCCGACCGGCTCCCAGCGAGGCGGGCGTCGATGTCTTTCGCCGCGTCGATGTGCCGGGTCGTCGCGACCAGCAGTTCGGCGCGCGACGGAAAATGCAGGTAGACCGCCTGCCGGCTGATCCCGGCGGCCTTGGCGATGTCGGACATGCGCACCTTGCTGCCGCCTGTTTCCAGAAGCGTCCAGGTGGCGTCGAGGATGCGGGTGCGGGTGGTCGGATTATCACTTGACATGATGTAAAGTGACCCGCTATTGACGCGGTGTCAAGTTTACACGGTGTCAAGTACCACCGATTTCACCCNAACAAGGAGATAGAGATGAACGTCATCGTATTCGGAGCCACCGGCAGCATTGGCCGTCTCGCCGTCGAACGCCTCCTGGCCGACGGCCATACCGTTACCGCTTTCGCGCGCCGCCCCGGGGCGCGTGGGCTCGCGCATCCCAACCTGCGCCCCTTCGCTGGCGACGCGCTGAACCCCGCGGATGTGTCACGCGCGATGAAGGGTCAGGAGGCCGTCGTCGTCACGCTCGGCGCCGGCGCCGCGCGCAAGAGCCGCATCCGGTCGCAGGGCACCCGTGCCATCATCGACGCGATGCGCGAACACGGTGTGCGCCGGTTGGTCTGCCAGTCGACCCTCGGCGCCCATGAGAGCTGGGCCAACCTCAATTTCTTCTGGAAGCGGATCATGTTCGGCCTGCTCCTGAAACCGGTCCACCGCGACCATGAGCTGCAGGAAGATCTGGTCCGCGACAGCGGGCTCGACTGGACCATTGTCCGCCCCGCGGCCTTCACCGACGGTCCCGCGACGGGTCTGTTCCGCGAGGGGTTCGGGCCGTCCGAACGCGGGCTTGCGCTCAAGATCGCCCGCGCCGACATCGCCGATTTCCTGCGCCGCCAGGTCGTCGAACGCAGCTACCTCGGCCGTGCCGTCGCCATTTCCAACTGACCCGTTTTAAAAGGAGAAAACCCATGTTTTCCGACCTCTTCCAGATCTCGCTCGCCGCCGCCACGCTCGCCTCCGGGCTTGTCGCAGGCGTGTTCCTCACCTTCTCGGATTTNGTCATGCGCTCGCTCGGGCGCGCCGGGCCCGCGGCCGGGATCAAGGCGATGCAGATGATAAACCGCGAGGTCTACCGCTCGCTGTTCATGGTGCTCCTGATGGGCATGGCGGTGGTGTCGGCCGTGCTTGCGTTCGCTGGTGTGGTCTTCATCGGCGGGGCCGCGGCGGGGTGGCTCACCGCGGCGGCGGTGGCCTATCTCGCCGGTGTCATGGCGGTGACGGCGCGCGCCAACGTGCCGATGAACCAGCGCCTCGACCGGGAATATCCCGACAGCGACCCGGCGCGCGCGGTGTGGAAAACCTACCAGCGCGACTGGACGCGGTGGAACCATCTTCGCACCGTGGCGTCGGGCGGTGCGATGCTGTGCTTCTTCGCGGCCAGCCTGACGTTTGCAGCGGGATGAGTGGGTAGCACAAGCGCCCCGGCGACTTGCCGGGGCGCTTCATGTTGCACGGTCGGTCAATCCTGCGGCGGGAAGAGCTGGGCGCGCTCCGGGTCGAAGTCGAACCCGATCGAGGTGCCGGGCTCGTAGACCAGATCTTCCGCCAGGGCCGCGATCAGCGGTTCGCCGTCGTTGAGGCGCACCTCGACGATGGTCTCCGCGCCGAGCCGTTCGGTNATGCGGATGGTGCCGTGGAGCTGGCCTTCCGCGTCCTTGACCGGGTGCAGGTATTGCGGCCGCACGCCGAGGATCGCTTGCTGTCCGACCGTGAACGCACGCCCGCGGGTGCTGACCGTGATCGGGTCGAGCGCGGCATTGGAAACCCGCGCGCGGTCGCCTTCGAGCGCGTCGACCGTGACCTCGATGAAGTTCATCGACGGCGCGCCGAGGAAGCCGGCGACGAAGAGGTTGGCGGGTTCGTGATAAAGCTCCATCGGCGCGCCCACCTGCATCACCAGCCCGTCTTTCAGCACCACGATCTTGTCGGCGAGCGTCATCGCCTCGACCTGGTCGTGGGTGACGTAGATCATCGTGGCTTTGAGATCCTGNTGAAGCTTGCCGATCTCCATGCGCATGTCCATGCGCAGCGCCGCNTCGAGGTTGGAGAGCGGCTCGTCGAACAGGAAGACCTTGGGGTCGCGCACGATGGCGCGCCCGATCGCGACCCGCTGGCGCTGGCCACCCGAAAGCTGGCTCGGCCTGCGGTCGAGCAGGTGTTCCATCTGCAGGATGCGCGCGGCTTCCCGGACCTTCTTCTCCTTGGTCGCCTTGTCGATCTTGTTGATCGTCAGCCCGAACCCGACGTTTTCGCGCACCGTCATGTGCGGGAAGATCGCGTAGGTCTGGAACACCATGGCGATGCCGCGCTCCTTCGGCGGCAGGTCGTTGACCACCTGGCCGTCGATCTCGATGGTGCCGGAGGTGACGTCCTCGAGACCGGAGATCATCCTGAGGAGTGTGGACTTGCCGCAGCCCGAGGGGCCGACGAAAACGACGAATTCGCCGTCGTCGATGTCGATGTCGACCCCCTTGATGACCTCCGTGGTGCCGAAGCTCTTCCTTGCGTCTCTGAGTTTCAGGGTTGCCATGCGCCTACACCGCTGCCTCTGCATCCCGCACCACGCACAGGAGGCCGTTGTCGTCTGTGATGACCGGTTCGGGATCCATCACGTAACCGCCGAAATGCCCGTCGTCTCCGGTGTCGCGGAAACCCCATGATGACGAGGTGTGTGTCCGGGGCGTCGCCGATCTCGACGATCCGGGCGGCGTAGCGCCGGCATGGCAGGTCGCCGTCGAAGAAGGGGCCGGGGGCAATTTCCCAGGGGCCCCGGGGGCCGGTCTCGGACATCAGGTAGTGGGTGCCGGTGACCGGGCCTGCGGGCGCCGCCTCTCCTTGCGCTTTCGACCAGTGCTCGGCGGCGGTGCAGAACAGACAGTACCAGCGCCCGTTTTTCTCGAACACCTGCGGCACTTCGAGCTGGCCGAAGCCGCCAATGAAGACCGGGGGCTGCAGCTCCCAGGTGGTGAGGTCGGACGACGTGGCGAAGCCGATGGCGCCGCCGGCATTGGCCTCGGCAATCCCCGGCGCGCGGGCGGTGAAAAACATGCACCAGCCGTCGCCCTCGGGGTCGCGCATCACCCAGGGGTCGCGCATCGCGCGGTCATGCCAGAAGCCGCGGATGTGTTCGGCCTCGTAATGCACCGCGTTGGGCCCAATGAGGTCGAGGCAGGGGCCATCGCCGATACGGGTCCAGTTGTGCAGGTCTGTGGAGGTGGCGTGGCCGATCCGCTGGTAGAGCCCTTCCTCCGACTTGCGCGCGCCGGTGTAGAACAGGTGCCACAGTCCGGCCTCGTCCTGTACCACCGATCCCGTCCAGGTGGTGAAGTCGTCCCAGGCCTCCGTCTCGCTGGGTGCGAAGCAGGTGCCGAGGTGTTCCCAGTCCACCAGGTCGTGCGAGACCGCGTGGCCCTGGCTCACGTTGAAGTGGCGCAGGTCGGGGTTGATGAGGCTCTTGTCGGCCTTGAGGAAGAAGGCGTGCCAGCGGATCCCGTCATGGGCGTACCAGCTGTCCCAGATCCATTGTTTTTCGAGTGCGAGAACCATGGGGCTATCCTTTCACGCCGGTCGAGGCGATGGAGGCGATGAAGGCGCGTTGCAGGATCAGGTAGAACACCAGCACCGGCACCGAAATGAGCGTGAGATAGGCCATGAGCTCACCCCAGGCGACGTCGAGCTGGAAGAAGTAGCCAAGCCCCACCATGATCGGCCGGTGCGCCTCGTCCTGCACCACGATCAGCGGCCAGAGATATTGCTCGTTGTACATCTTGAGCGATTTCAGGATCGCCGCGGTGGCCAGCACCGGCCCGGAGAGCGGCATCACGATCTTGTGGTAAACTTGGAACCAGCTTGCGCCTTCGGCCCGGGCGGCCTCGATCAGCTCCTTCGGCAGGTCCTTGAAATACTGCACGAACAGGAAGATCGTCAGCGCATCGACGATCCAGGGGATGATCTGCACCCGGTAGGTGTTGAGCCAGCCCCATTCGATCCCTTCCACCCCGAGCCAGGGCAGCCGTGACACTTCCAGCAGAAGCGGGATGGCGATGGTTTCGAACGGGATGATGAGCGTGGCGAGGATGATCGACAGGATCACGCCCCGCCCTCTCCAGTTCAGAAAGGCGAACGAGAAGGCCGCGACCGAGCAGATGACGATCGACAGCACCACCGTCACCACGGTGACGATTACCGAGTTCAGCATGAACCGTCCGATCGGGGCGCGCTCGAAGGCGGCGAAGTAATTGTCGAGGCTGATGTCGCCCACCGGCAGAAAGGCGCGCAAGGAGCCGGTATCCTGCAACAGCTGGAGGTCGGGCTTCAGCGACGAGATCACCATGAACACCAGCGGGAAGGCGAAGACGAGGGCCACGAGCACCAGCACGGCGTAGCGCGCGGCGAGGCGGAGCCCGGTGTTTTCTTTTGCGACGAGGGCCATCAGTCGCGCTCCCGTGTGAGATAGCGCTGCACGAGCGAGATCGCGAGCACGATAAGGAACAGGATTACCGAGATGGTCGAGCCGCCGGAGATATCCTGCTTGCCATAGCCGCGCTCGACGGTCTGGAACACCAGCGTCTGGGTGGCATCAAGGGGCCCGCCGTTGGTCATCACGTCGATCTGGGCGAAGAGGGCGAAGGCCTGCATGGTGATGACGATCAGCACCAGCACCGCGGTATTGCGCAAGCCCGGCCAGGTCACGAAGCGGAAGGTCTGCCATTTCGACGCGCCCTCGATGGCGGCGACCTCGTAGAACGTCGGGCTGATGGTCTGGAGCCCGGAGAGCCAGATCACCATGTGGAAGCCCACCGCCTGCCAGGCCGACATGGCGATGATCGAGCCGAGCGCGGTGTCGGTATTTCCGAGCCAGTCGACCGGTTCGAACAGCCCGAAACTGAGCGCGTTCAGGATGTTGTTGAGCAGCCCGTCATTGCCGTCATAGATGAAGCGCCACAAGAGCGAGACGACCACGATGGAGATCACCACCGGCATGAAATAGACCGTGCGGAAGATGTTGATGCCACGCAGTTTCTGGTTGATGAGCAGCGCCAGCAGAAGCGCGCCGCCGCCCTGCAGGGGCACGATGAACAGCACGAAGATCAGGGTGTTCCTCAGCGCCTTCATGAACACCACGTCCTTGGCGATCACCACCTTGGCATCGTCGCCCGACTGCCAGCGGAACCACTCGCGCATCCCCTTGTACTGGGGGAAGTCGCCGGAGCGGGTGATGGTGCGGACCCGCGGGTACTGGATTTCGCCGGCATCGTCGCGGACAATCTCGCCCGCCGCGTCGCGCTCGGGCTCGATGGTGAGCACAGCGACCGACAACAGATCGCGGTAGTTCTTCAGGCCGATGAATTCGGTCGGGTTGGGCGAGATCAGCCGCTGGTTGGTGAGCGAGAACAGGAAGGCGAGGAAGAACGGCAGGATGATGAAGGTCGCGATCAGGGCGAAACCCGGCAGCGCAAACCCCCATCCCGCCCGGTTGGAGGTGGTCAGTTTCGAAGCCATCAGACCCTCCGCAAGCTGAAGGAGGGGGCCACGCCCTTGCGCGCGGCCCCCTCCCTGGGAGGATCAGTGGCCGTAGCCGCCGTTGGCCTCGATGTCGGCGTCGATCTCGTCAACCGCGGCATCGAGCGTGTCGGCGACGTCAGCGCCGTTGGCGATGTCGGCGAGCGCCTTGATGAAGACTTTCGCTTCCACCACGTAGCCCGGCGTCACCGGACGGATGAGTGCCTGCTCGGCGGAGAGATCGTAGAACACGGCGAGCGGGCCGCCTTCCTTGTAGTTCTCGGTCATCTGCGCCGCACTGGCGGTCGAGGGGATCAGTCCGAGCGCGTCGGAGAAGGCGGCGAGGTACTTGTCCTGCAGCGCGTATTCGATGAACGCCGTGGCCCCATCGGGCGCTGCGCACGACGTTGTTACGCCGAACTGCCATGAGCCCGCGCCGATGGTATTGCCATTGCCGAAGTCAGGCGCCGGCAGGAACAGCACGTCGTCGACCTCGGCCATCGTCGCCACCGCGCGCCAGTTGCCGTTCCACTGGAAGGCGAAGCTGCCGTCGATGAAGCCGGTCTGTTGGTCGGCCGGGTCTTCGGAGGTGCCGGGGGCATAGCCTTCGGCAAAAAGCTTTTGCCACCAGGCGCCGAACTCGAGCGCCGCATCGCCGTTCAGCGCGCCCTCGGCGGTCTGGTAGGCCGAGCGATCGACGATGTCGCCGCCGAAGCTCTGCAGGAAGGGCGAGAAGGCATAGGGGTACCATTCGCCCTGGTCGTTCATGCCGAGATCGAGCGCGTAATCGTACTTGCCGCTGGCCTTGGCGGCGTCGAGCGCGGCCATGAATTCCTCGCCGGTCCAGGGCTCTGCAAGGGTCGGGGTGCGCAGGCCGAGCTCATCGAGGGTCGATTGCCGGGCGTAGAGCGCGACGGCCGCGTCCCACAACCCGATCGAATAGAGCTTGCCGTCGTAGATGCCCTTGGTGCCGGGCAGGAAGTTGGCAAATTCCGCCTCGTCGATCGGCAGCGGCTGCATGTAGCCCGACCAGGCCCAGTTGGGCATGTTCGGCCCGTCGGTGTCGAGGATGCAGGGCAGATTGCCCGCGAGCGCGGCGGCGACGACGCTGTCGTTGTAGCTGAGCTGCGGGAAGCTCTCGATCATCACCTTGTAATCGGACTGGCTCGCGTTGAACTCGTCGATGATCTGGTTGATGATCTTGCCTTCAACCTCGTTGCCGGCGCCGTGGTACCACAGTGCAAGCTCGGTCTGGGCCGCAGCGGCACCGCCGATAGCGGTGGTGGCCATCAGGGCCGCAGTGAATGTTTTCTTGAGTTTCATGGAGTTTTCCTCCCTCCGGTTCACTGAGAAGACGGTTCGGTAAGTGCGGTCACGGAGGACCGCCAGGCGACGGGACCCGGCACCTTGACCGGGTTGTCCGTTTCGGGGTCGGCGTTGTCCACCAGGCCGAGCAGGCGCTCGGCGGCGCGGCGGCCGATGTCGAGATAAGGCAGGGCCGCGGTGGTGAGCGGCGGGTGCAGCGTCTGGGCGATGATCCGATGATCGTCGTAGCCGGCGACCGACATCTCTTCGGGCACGCGGATGCCCCGCGCGCGCAACAGCCCGTAGAGTTGCATCGCCATCGCGTCGTTGCCGCAACAGATCACCGTGGGCGGGTCGGCGAGCGCGAGCAGGCGCGCGAGCGGCGCGGTGAGGGCGGCAGGGGTCTCGGTCTCGCCTTGGTCGTAGGCCGGTTCGACCAGCGCCTGGTCGAAGGCGATCCCGGCCGCGGTCAGCGCATCGCGGTACCCGAGCGGGCGCAGCACGCCCGCACGCATCGACGGGTCGAGGGTGAGAAAGCCGATCCGGCGATGCCCGGCCTCGATCAGCCGGGCGACCAGAAGGCGTTGACCTTCCCGGTCGTCGGGGATCACGGCGGGTGTGCCGACGGCGTCGTAGCAATTGGCGAGCACCACCGGCACGCCGGCCCCGGCCATACGGGGCTGCACCTCGCGGTGGTAGGGAGCGACAAAGATCAGGCCCTCGACGCGGTGTTCGAGAAAGGTGTGCACCAGCGGCGCGACCTTTTCGCGGTCGCCGCCGGTGTCGGCGATCATCAATGTCTTGCCGCTTTCGCCCACCACCTGCTGGACCCCCTGGAGGATCAGCGTGTCGGGCAGGCCGGCCACTTCAGTCAGGCCGGATGTGTCGGAGATCGCTCCGGAAACGAGACCGATGAGATCGGACCGGTTGGAGCGCATCATTCTGGCGGCGTTGGAGCGCACGTAGCCGAGCCGATCCATCGCTCGCTCGACCCTTTTGCGGGTCTCGGCCCCGACCGGCGCGTCGCGGTTCAGCACCCGGCTGACCGTCTTCGGCGACACGCCCGCGGCTTTTGCGACATCGTAGATCGTGGCCACGTTTTCCTCCCGTCGACTCGGCGTGCGTTTCTATGACACCGATGTCATGACACCGATGTCATAGCGGAACCGAGCGATCCGCGTCAACCGGAAACGGCACCGCGGTAGCCCGTCGGTCCGCGGTTTTGCAGAAAACCTTTCATGAGGCCGCGTGTCGGTGCTACGGCTCGTTTCCATGGCGGGTTCCACTTTCCAGTTTTTGTGCGCGGCGGCCTCGTCCGGGCGACGGGCGGCGCGGTCTGTCTTGGCGCTTGCGCTGACATCCGACGCCCCCGGGACCAAGACCATATAAGCCCGCCAGGGGACACGGCCCCGCCCTCCGTGCTGCGTGAAGCGCTTGCCGGGCTGGTCGTCGGGTTCGACAATTTCGGGCGGGCAATCGCGCTTGTGACCCTGATCTTCACGGGTGGCCTGGCGGCGGGCACGGCGCTGGCGACGTCGGTCTTTCTGCTCGCCGGCGCGGTCGGGACGCTGAGCCTGATCCTGCGCCGCGATTTTGTCGGGCCGGTGTTCTCGAGCGTCCAGAATGCACCGGTCGCGATCCTGATGCCGGTGATCCTTGCCGTCGCAGCGATGCCCGGCAGTGACAGCGAGCGGGTTGCGACCGTTTTCGCCGTGCTTGGCGGAACAGCTGTCCTGACCGGGATCGCGATGATCGCGGTTGCGCAGTTCAACCTCGGGCGCATCGTGCGGCTGATGCCCTTTCCCGTGGCTGCCGGGTATCTCGCCGCGTCGGGCGCGCTGCTCATCGTCTCGGCGGCCGATCTGGTTTGCGCGGGCCCGGGCTGGCTCGGCTCGGCGCTGCAATCGGGCGGCGCCGGCCTGCTGCCTGCGGGGCTCACCCTCGGGCTCGCCGCCCTGCTCGGGCTCGTCAGCACCCGGTGGCGCGGATTCGGCCTGGTCGCCACGCTGATCGTCGCGCTGGGCGGGTTCTTCGCCGCACTCGCCGTGTTTGGGTTATCGCTCGACGATGTGCGCGCGCTCGGGTTGCTGCCAGCGATGACCGGCCCGCAGACAGCTATTGCGGTTCCTTTCCTGCCGCTGTCGCTGGCCGACATTCAACTTGGTGTCCTGTGGGATGCGGGCCCGCTGATCGGCACGGTCGCGTTGATCGGGATGTTTTCGACGCTGCTCAACGTGACCGGCGCGGAACTTGCGGTGCGGCGCGATATCGACACGCGCGGCGAGCTCCTGCGCTGCGGCGGCGTCAATGTCGCGACCGGCCTGTTCGGGGGTACGGTCAGTTTCATATCCGCCTCGAACACCACCTCCGCCGTGCTGCTGGGCGCCCATGGCCGCCTGCCGGGCATGATTGCGATCGCCGGGCTTACGGTGGCCGCGGTGTTTTCCGGCCGGATCCTGCCGTTCGTGCCGCCCTTCGCCTCGGCGGCGCTGCTGATCTTCTTCGGCGGCTCGATCCTCTGGCGCTGGCTGGTGGCGACCCGGCGCGTGCAAAGCCCGCTCGAATGGCTTGTCACCCTGGCAATCGTGGTCGCGTCGCTGTCCGTCGGCATGGTGATGGCGGTGGCGCTCGGGATCGTGCTCGCCTCGCTCCTTTTCGCGGTCAGCTACGCGCGGCTGCCGATGATCCGCGACGCGACCGACCTCGCGGTGGCGCGGTCCACGGTTGATCGCGGCCCGGCGCAATCTCGTTATCTCGACGCGTTTGGCGCCGAAGTGGCGCTGGTCCGGCTCCAGGGGTTCCTGTTCTTCGGCTCGATCGAACAGCTCACCCGGAAAATTCGCACCTTGCTCGAAGCCCCGGTGCCGGCGCGCCAGGTGATCCTCGATTTCTCCCGGGTCAGCGGGATGGACGCCTCCGTCCTCGCTGCGCTGCGCAAGCTCGACATCCTGGCGGGGTCCAAGGGCGTGTTTGTCGTCCTTGCGGGCATGAACCCCGAAATCAGCGGTGAGGTCACACGCGCCGGTCTGCTCGACGAGACTTTGGCGCTTTCGGTGGTGGGCGACATCGAAACCGCGCTGGAGATCGCCGAAAATGCCCTGCTCGACCGGATGGAAACCAGCGACGCGACCGAGACGGTGCGCTCGGCGCTCGAACAGCTTACCGGCAACCGCGAAGCGGCGGGGCACTTGTTCGCGGCGATGGCGCGCGAAGAGGTCGCGGCCGGAACGGTGCTGGTGCGGGCCGGGGACTGGTCGGATGATGTCTTCATGCTCGAAAGCGGGGCGCTGTCGATCTATATCGCGGCCGCCAACGGGGCGGATATCCGGGTGCGCAAGCAGATCCCGGGGTCGATTGTGGGCGAGATCGCCGCTTATGCGGGGTTGCCAAGGACGGCCAATGTCGAGGCCGATACCGACAGCGTTGTCTACCGGATGAGCGAGGCGCGGCTGGCCGAGATCCGTNCNCNCCGNCCCGATCTCGCCGCGGGCTGGCACCGCGCGATGGCTGCGGCGCTGGCCGAAAAGCTCGACCGCACCAACAAGTTGCTGGGGCAGCAGATCCCCTGACCGGGCCGACAGGCGGGCGTTTCATGCCCGCAACGCCGGTCCGTGGCGCGGCGGCCCGGGCTTCTGTCAGCCGCCCGGCGTTTCGCCCGAAGCGCCGCCGAGCGCCTTTGCCGCCAATTCGAGGAACCGGGCGCGCTCCACGTTGCTGAGGCCCGACAGGATTTCGTCCTGCACCGCATCGACAACCGGCAGGCTGGCATCATAGGCCCGCACGCCCCTGTCCGTCGGCCAGACTTCGCGCGCGCGCCGGTCGGTCGTGCTGACATTGCGGGTGACGAAGCCTTTCTGTTCGAGCCGGTCGATCACGCCGCCGATCGTCGCGCGGTCATAGGCGATCCGGGTGGCCACGCCGGCTTGGTCGATCCCGGGATTGGAGGTGATGGCGTCCATCGCGGCGAATTGCACCGGGGTGAGGTCGAACCCCGCCTCCTGGATGTGCCTGGTGAACACCTGGGTCGAGACCTGGTGCAGCCGCCGGATCAGGTGGCCGGGCATGCGCTGTGCTTCCATCACCGCCTCCCTTGAAATATAGTCTTGTTATTACAATACCTTCCGGCAAATGATTTGTACACGTATTTTCATTGACCGAAATTAGTAAGTACAGCTATTATCCGGCAAGGCGCGACAGGGAGGTTTCGATGCAATTCTACATGGACGGCTTTCGCGGGGGTGACCCCGATATCCGCAACGCCGCCCCCGACCGGCGCGACCGCGCCCCGCATGCCCCCTTGCCGGACAAGGTCGACGTGTTGATCGCGGGCACCGGCCCGGCCGGTCTCTGCCTCGCCGCGCAGCTCGCGCAGTTTCCCGAGATCGACACGATGATCGTCGAGCGCGATCCGCGCAACATTTCCAAGGGCAAGGCGGACGGGATCAACACCCGGACGATGGAGATGTTCCAGGCTTTCGGTTTCGCCGAGAAGGTCAAACGCGAGAGTTACTGGGTGAACCAGACGGCGTTCTGGGCGCCCGATCCAGCGAACCCCGCCCATATCAGGCGGATAGATCGGGTCCAGGACGTGGCTGACGACAGTTCCGAGATGCCGCATGTGCTCATCAACCAGGCCCGCCTGCACCAGATGTTCCTCGACGTGATGCAAAACGCGCCCGCCCGCCTCGCGCCCGACTACAACTGGGCGGTGAAGGACCTGGTGATAGACCCGGAGGCGGACGCCTACCCGGTGACCGTGACGCTGGAGGATACCGGCGTAGACTGGGGCGAAACGGCCACGGTGCGGGCCAACTACGTCGTCGGGTGCGACGGGGCGCGCTCGACCGTGCGCAGGGCCATTGGCGGCGAGCTGCACGGCGATGCCGCGCACCAGGCCTGGGGGGTGATGGACATCCTCGCCAACACCGATTTCCCGGACGTGCGCCAGAAGTGCCTGATCGCCTCTGCGACCGAGGGCAACGTGCTGATCCTGCCGCGCGAGGGGGGGTATCTGTTCCGGATGTACGTCGAGCTCGACAAGCTCAATGCCGGCGAACGGGTCGCGGAGCGCGCGCTTTCGCAAACCGACATGATCGCGGCGGCGAACCGGATCATGGCGCCCTACTCGATCGACGTGAAGGAAGTGGTCTGGTGGTCGATCTACGAGATCGGGCACCGGCTCACCGACCGGTTCGACGATGTCGGTGAAGGCGAGGACCGGGCGCCGCGGGTGTTCACCGCGGGCGACGCCTGCCATACCCACAGCCCGAAGGCGGGGCAGGGAATGAACGTGTCGATGCAGGACGCTTTCAACCTCGGCTGGAAGCTCGCGCATGTGTTCCAGGGTCGGGCCGCACCGAGCCTTTTGCACAGCTATTCCGCCGAGCGCTGGGCAGAGGCGAAACGGCTGGTCGACACCGACCACGCATGGGCCCGGATCATATCGGCCCCGCCCGGCACCTCGGAGCTCGACGGCACCGGGAGCCCGCGCTTCGTCGAGCAGTTCAAGGCAAACCTCGAGTTCACCGGCGGGCTCGCGGTGAAGTACGAACAAAGCGCGCTGATCGGCCCGGCCAGGCACCAGACGCTGGCGACCGGCGAGGAGATCGGGCGGCGGTTTCATTCCGCACCCGTGGTGCGGGTCTCGGACGCCAAGCAGATGCAGCTCGGCCACGTGGCGGAGGCCGACGGGCGCTGGCGGATCTACGCCTTCGTCGGCGCGGATCACGGTCCGCTCCATGCCCTCGCCGGTTGGCTGGAGACCGACCTGGCCTCGCCGGTGGTGAAATACACGAAGGGAAACGAGGACATCGACGGGCTCATCGACCTGCGCGCGGTGTTTCAGGAGACCTTCGATGCGCTTGCCTTTGAGGACATGTCCGGGCTCCTGAAACCGACCAAGGGCAAGCTCGGGCTGCAGGACCATGAGAAGGTCTTCTGCGTGGACCACAAGGGGCTCGGCGACATCTTCGAGATGCGCGGGATCGACCGGGCGCAGGGCTGCATGGTGGTGGTGCGTCCCGACCAGTATATCGCCCACGTGCTGCCGCTGGACGGGGTCGCGGAGCTTGCCGCGTTCTTCGACGGGGTGCTGCTGCCGGTTGGGTGAGGCGCGGGGCGTGGTGGGGTGGAACCCCACCCTACGGACCGGGCGAAGGGTGGGCGAA
>JGI24025J20009_10000849_pt1 | contig 23547 bp, 19 predicted proteins | sample Cruoilmetagenom3_FD_20009 | JGI IMG/M metagenome (IMG submission 20009) | reverse complement strand
CCGAGTCCATACAAGCGGTCCAAGAAGAACCCGATATTCTCGTTCTATCAATACCCCGGCAACGGTCCCATCAAACTTCCGAACCCAATCGTGGTAGTGCACGAACGCGCCAGCGCCGCAGGATGCGCAGAGGAAACCCACCCGACCATCTCAGTACTGTCGTTGTTGTCGTTGGACGAGCAGGCCGACCCAAGCAACGCGAAGCAGATACGGCTAATCGCACCGCTATCCGTCCTGCGCCACCCGGACGTAGGGCGCAGCTTCGTCGAACCGAGCCTTTTTGTGTTCATACACGACGACTATGGCGGTGCGAAGAAGTGCAGTGTGGTAAGAGACAAGGTGGTTCGCAAGGGCCCACCAGAATGGTTTAAGGGCATGTTGGAAGTCGGCACCAAGAAGAAGAAGGTGCAGTTTGCCTGTTTTATGGTGCCGCTCAATGAGTTCAGTAAGGACCGAGTCGAAAAGGGTGATGCCGATTTAGCAGCGATCATTGACGACAAGATCGTTCAACGGTTGGGTGGGATGTTGAGCGAGTTTTGAAACGACAACAATGAGGCTGCGGTTCACCGGCACGACGTTCTACCGCCGCCCGAATCTGGAGTTACGGGGACACGTTACCTATCTCCTGCCCATCCGACTTCGTCTGTGCGTCTTTCTTGTCGGTCTTCACGGCGGTGCGGGGGGATAGGCTAGCGTCACCGGTTTTCCCATGTCATAACGAGCACAGCCAATGGCACAGTGAGGAAAGTTGGTCGTTGTCCGTCAGGTTTGCGGCATTGGTTAGCGTCCTGCTCTCCAGCATGCTCCAGATTTCTGCGGCCATGTTCTTCTCAATCGCCGCTCCGATAAAGAAGGTTGCTGGGCTGAGGCGGTTTCGACCGAAGGCTTGAGTTATCCGATTCAACGCGGTACGGGCGGTCTTCCAGTGCTCGTCTGCACCTGCCGGGTCGATTCCGCCTTTCAGCTCACCCAAAGCGATGTACCGCTCAGGCGCCCGGAGGGAAACATCGGCCTCGCTGGTACCACAGTGCAGGAGGCACATGTCCACATTGCTGCCGGACAGTGGCACTTTGCGGTTGAACACAAGGGTGCGGGGCTCGTTCCGGCAGCGCCAGCCCAGGCCTTTCAAGCCCACGGAGCCGGACTTATCGCTGGCTGAGACTTGACCCCACACCCCTTGCGCGTCTCGGCACGTGAACTGTGAGTCCCGAATGGCCAGCACCGATACTATCGCGGCAGTCACTTTCTGTTCGGCAACTTCGCCTGCCAGGTTTCTCATCGAACCACCGAGGGCGTCGCCTCTTGTGAGCAAGAACCGGTACACGAGTTCTTCCACAAATCTGGCCCCTGCTGGACGCAGGAATTGCTCAATAAGCCCCTCAATTGCCTTTATCTTGTCGCCATCTGTGAGGTGACCCTTAGCTTTGTCGGACAGGCCCGCTGCGGTCAGGAGGGCCGGGTGCAAGTCCTTCATGGTCAACAGAGCTTCGGGCCCACTCGCTTTTGAAGCCTGCACCTTCAGCGCGCGCGCCTGTTCAACAAAGGGGGTGGCGCGTTTGCTCTTCTCCAAGGCAAGAGTAACGAAACCGGCCCGAGTAGCCTCGTAAGTTGTCACTAGGTCTATGGCACTATCGAGATGCTCAAGATACGGCTTTGTAGCATTCGTCATCGTTTCCTCCAGACGTACACGCACTTCCTGAGCTGCTCTCGGCCGTACCTGCCCATTTGCTGACTGCTGTTTCCCTTGCCGCCCGGCAGAACCATGATGCTCTGGACTTCGAAACCGGCCTGCTCGGCGATGCTTGAGAGTATGAGGTCAACTGAGACACTCACCCCGGCATACCGGACGTTGTCGTTGACCATGCACATCGGCGCTCCCCGTTTCAGGACTCGACAGCACTCCCAGATGGCGCAGGCCATCTCGTAGAAGTACCCTCTGACCATGCGGGGTATGCTGTTGTTGTTCAGCTTACCGGCGGCCTTCATCGCTTCGAGATAGGCGAGGATTGCCTGTAACAGCTCAAGCTGGTCAGCGGCGGCAATCGGTGCCTTCCAGTTCGGGCTGATGGCGAGCAGGTCTTTCGCACGGTTCTCCACAGTGCAGGTCAGCATTGCCTGTCTGAGCGCCGACAGGGCCGTTTCGTCCACTCCCAGCAGCGCTAACTCAAGCGCGTAGGTTCGTGTGTAGTCGTATCGGTTGCAGTACGGAGGCGAGGTCACGATTGCCGCGTATCTGTTTGCCTTGAGTCCAGGCAGAACAGTCAAGCACGACTCTTCGTGCAGTGTGACATCGCCGAAGCGTTGTGGAGCCGGGAACAGGTCCACCGGCTGTCTCTGAAGCGATACGTCTCTGAGCATGTCACTTAGCTTGAGCGTGATTGCCTCGTCAAAGTCGGCAATAGCGCCTTTGTTGAACGGGCGGACGCCCTGGCGGCGGCCTGAACGGCGGTCCCACCGGAGGTACTGCCCGTCCTTGCGGGTGAAGCTGACGGACTCGAGAACCGAGAGCAAAACGAGGCGGAGGGCGGCTTGCACCCGGTCATTCTCGCGTGCCAGTGCGCCAAGGAAACCTTCGATGGCCGCTACTGTGTCAGGTGGGTACGCTCCGGCAGTGATTCTGAGCTCCGGCAGCGGCTGACGCCTGGCCCCGCGCCGCCAAGGCTTTATCTCAGCCCATTCCTTGATGACCCGCTCATCGTCCGGTGTCAGTTCCCGCTCCACTACGAGACGGTCGCGGATGACCTCTTGGCCTATAGGCAATACCTCAATGCCCTCGGCGTCTAGTCCGCGCCTGGCCGCGGCGAAAAGGGTCGTACCCACGCCTGCGAAGGGGTCGAGCACTATCCCCGAGGCGACACCGTAGCGGTTCATCAGGATATCCACAAGCGCGGCAGAGAAGCCTTCCTTAAACTTGTACCAGCGGTAGAAGGGCATTTGCTTGTTCGCCTGGAAGCTCACAAGCTGCCTGGTCAGGAACCGTTCGACTATCAGCTTGGCTCTGAACCGTTTGGTCATCTCCCGGTCAAGCTCCGCAATCCGGTTAAGCGGGTCGGATGCCGACCGCGTCGGCGGTCGTGCCACTCGCACTGCATCGCGCGCTACGGGCGGTCTGGACTTGGACTCGGGATACGCGCGACTGGGGGATTTCGGAGACGCCTGGGAGTTATGGGGACACATTACTTAACTCCTACCCATCCAACTTCGTCTGTGCGTCTTTCTTCTCAATTTTTTTCGCCCGTTTATGGGTTAGGTCGTCGCCGAAGCAGAACAAGTTATTAATCATTTCAGTTTCTATCAGAAAGATACTAGCCAAGCCACTTTTGTCAAGCTGCGGTCAAATACCAGAGATTGTAGAACTAAGGCCGGGCAACTTTTGGGTCGGCACTTTTCGTCTAATCTTATGGGCCGGGCAGAGAGGTATTGCCAAAGGTTTCTTTTGTCAAAAACCGGCAAAGAATCGGGCGTAGTATCGGGAATTGTTTCGGGAAGCGATTCGGGAATAANNNCGGGAAGGATTTCGGGAATACAATCCGGAATAATTGCGCGTTGGAATCCAGCGATTGAACCTGGATAAGTTCCAGGAAGTATTACTCGAGGAATATCTCCGAGCATTTCGGGAATCGTATTTCAGAGCGATTCTTGCCAGAAACCCGGATTTGAAATAGAAAGTGAATCGCGTAACATTGCGCGATGGGTTTCCGGGATAATATCCGGGACAAAATCCCGAATACAATCTGGGAACAAATCCGGAAGAGAACCAGAGAGGGGGGCGGTGGAGGGAGTATGCCTGAATGATGCGATTTGAGTCGGCAGAACCCAAAAAGGGGGTGTAACTCTCTGCAAGGCAAGCAGTTGCATCTCTGGTTATGTTTTGGTCTCTTTCTGGCTCTAATATATCTGTCTGAGGAATCGCGTGACTCAATTGTAAACAGAAAATCGCCTTCAAAGGATGGCACACCATAAAATTTCCCGTTTTGTTCAACCTGTCTTAACCCGATACCAGGCGGCAACTGGCCGTCAACCATCCGGATTGAAATATTGAACCCCCTGCGGTTCTAAACTGCGAGTTTTTCCTCAATCCATGCAAACCATTCATCCATGCCCGCACGGGTCTTGGTAGATATCTGGATTACCGGAATTTCCGGCTTCAGTTTGTGGACGGCCAGAATCAGTTCTCCGATATCAAAACTTACATAAGGCAGAAGGTCAATCTTATTGATTATGACAGCATCAGATTTTGTAAACATCAACGGGTATTTTACAGGTTTGTCACTGCCTTCGGCCGTAGAAACGATAGTCACATTGTAATGTGCCGGCAGCGTGAATTCGGCAGGACAGACCAGGTTCCCGACATTCTCAATCAATAACAGGTCAACATTGGGGAAATCAATCTGTGGAAATACCGAAGCCATCATCATTCCGTCCAGATGACATGCACCCTGGGTATTTATCTGTGTTACTGGTGCGCCTTTTGCAGCTACCCTTTCTGCGTCCAGGTTGCTCTGGATATCGCCTTCAATTACATAAATCCTGCACTTCTTTCCGAGCGCTTCTATAGTCCGCTCAATCAGACTGGTCTTGCCTGAACCAGGACCGGACATGATATTTATACTGAGCACATTGTTCCGGTCGAGTTCTTCAAGCTGGGATGAGGCCAATGCATCATTGCTGGCCAGGACCCGGCGCATTATGCGGATTTCAGCCAATTCAACACCCCTGGTTTCATTTCAATCATCTGGTCACGGTCTTTGCCTACCGAAACCATTGCAATCGGACAGCCTGTCAGTTCTTCTATTTTGCGCAGGTAACGCCTAGCCGCAAGCGGAAGCTTTCGATAACGCCGGCAAGAACCTGTCGGTTGACGCCAGCCAGGCATAGTGATATACTGCGGCTGAAGCTCCTCAGCATAAACCGGGTCAAACTCCGACACCGTGCGGTGATTCAATGAATAACCTGTGCAAATCTTTAATTCTTTCAGCGTATCGAGCACATCGAGTTTTGTAATGATAAACGCCCGCATCCGGTTGTAACGGACCGATGCCCTGAGGAGACCGGCATCAAACCATCCGCACCGCCGTGGCCTTCCTGTAGTTGCGCCGTATTCCCGGCCAAGCTCGCGCAATTCCTCGGAATCCTGTCCTTTAAGTTCGGTCGGAAAAGGCCCCATCCCGACCCTTGTCAGATAAGCCTTGGCAACACCGACAACCTGTTCCAGCCACAACGGGCTTATTCCGACGCCCGGGCTTACGCCCCAAATACCGGTTGACGATGCGGTAACATAAGGATAACTCCCGAAATCAATATCAAGATGCACCCCTTGAGCCCCTTCAAAAAGCACCCGGCTTCCGCTTGACAGTTTCTCCTCTACAATTGCGCTGCCGTCTCCGATCATCTTTGCCAATGGTCTGGTAACCTGCCAGTATTCTTTTGCCAGACTTTTGAATGAAATCGGGTCTGCCCGGAAACGCTCCATCAAAGTAAAATTCGTAGCCGCCACATTGCGCTTGAGCTTACCCTTGAAAACCTCTTCAGACAAAAGGTCTGCAGCCCTGATGCCAACGCGGGCTATCTTATCCTGATAAGCCGGCCCGATTCCACGGCCGGTAGTGCCGATGCGGTGTTTTCCGGCCTGCCCGTCCCTGAGCTGGTCGAGCATCCGGTGATAAGGCAGAATCATATGGGCACGGCGGTCAATGACAAGCCTGCGCCCGATAGAAACTCTTATTTTATGAAGTGCTGCAAGCTCCGCCTGCAGAATATAAGGGTCAATAACACACCCGCAGCCGATTACACATTTCACGCCACGGGTCAATATACCGGAAGGAATCTGGTGAAGGATAACCCGCTTGCCTTTGAAACAAACGGTGTGACCGGCATTAGGCCCTCCTTGGTAGCGAACTACAAGATTTGCGGTCTGGGCCAGGTGGTCGACAACCTTGCCTTTACCTTCATCACCCCATTGTGAACCTACGACGACCAGATTAGGCACAGGTTGTTCCAGTTCTCATTCTCGTTTTCAGAAGGAGTAGGAAAAGGAAAACTTGTAATTGGAAGTGGAAAAATCGTATATCAACTTATCAATGCTGACATCTAACTTGAATCGGCCGTATTCGATGCCACCGCCGAAACACAAACCAATGGATTTGAACTTGCCAAGATTGTGCCTGGTCAGGATATCGCTTATTCCATAGTGGTTCGTCTGGTCGTCTTTTTCGAGCACGATTCCGCCACGGGCACCGGTCATGTCCTCGAAATAACCCAGCCGGGCCGAAAGCCCGAGTTGGGCCGCCTTGAATGTGCCCTCAAACGCAAGCGTCTTCCAGGCGTCGCGCCACTCTTCCCGAAACATTTTGCCAGTGCTTTTGTTGTTTTCAGGATTGTAGAACATTCCCACGAGGGTTTTGTTTAACTCCGGAGTTATCCCCAGCATGAAATGCTCGGTCTGAACCGGATAATATGCAAGGGCAATACGCAGCGTCCTGGGAAGCGGGTCAGACTCGCCCGAAGATGTGTAGGAAATATTCGGGCCGATATTCGTTAATGACCCACCGAGATTCAGGAAATGCCAGGGTTTGTATAGAACACCGAAATCAAGCGCCCAGGTTATACCGGTGCCGCCCGCTTCGATTCCCAGTTCCGGCATCACTTTCCATACCCAGTCCGGAACCAGAAACGAATAGATAAACTTCGCACCTGTCCCGATGCCGAGGTTTGGCAGAACCGGATAACCGTATGTCACTCCGGCCGCGACATCGAATGTAGTATATCTTCCCAAAAACTCACCGCGCTGATTGATAACATCGGTTTCACCGGTCGTCAGGTAGATAACATTCAGACCGGCACTGCCCCGGTCTCCGATGGCGTGACTCCCGGCAGCATATTCATAATACATTCCAGGGTAAAGCCCCGGTAACCAGTTTGCGTGCATCAGCGCAGCATTCGTTCCTTTCAGAAACGCCAGCCCTCCAGGATTATAATAGTTGGCACTGGCATCGTCGGCAATCGCAGTGAAAGCACCTGCCATCGCAGTCGGGCGGGCTGCGGGCCAGATCATCAGAAAAACTGCGCCCGGATTTTGGCTCGGGTAGGCAATTCCAAAAAGAGCTACCAACGCAAGCCACAAGGTCTTTCTCCTCATGTTAAGGTCTCCTTATACATACTATAAATTATAAACTGCGAACCAGACCGGTCAAGCAAAGACACTTTGTTTAACGCAATACCAGAAACTGGCCCCGCACTGTCACAGTCTCAGCCTGACCAGGTGTAACCGTGTGTGCGCTCAAGCTGAAAAGATAAACACCATTCGGCAGCGCGCTGCCATCACTGTCCCTGCCGTTCCACGCCATCTGATTGTATCCGAAAACCGCAGGACGCTTACCCAAATCACAAATAAACCTACCTTGAAGCGTAAAGATTCTCACCCGCACATTTGCGGCCCGGTTCAGACTGAATGTAAATATCGCATCCTTCTTGACCGGATTCGGATACACCAGAACAGATTCAACAGCCAACGCCGCACCAGAAACCAGAGGCCTTACCGCAACGCTCTTGAATGTCCGATTAAGCAGGTTGTCATAAACAATAACGAAAATAGTATCGTTTTCATTATCAAGCTTTACTTTCACCTTGAACCTTGCGGTTGTGCTCGAGCTGTCATCGAAGACAAGCAGGTCGGTGAGGTTAACATTCTCCTGCCCACTGACAAAAAACCTCGGCGTCCGGCCAGGAACAGGCGCAATCATAATTCCTGCAGGGTCTTTGATTACCCCTTCGACTTCAAACGCCCTCGGTACCCTCATCCCGTCTTCGATAATCCTTTTCCCGAAGAAAAAGCAGACATCGGGTCCTTTTTTGTCCTCAACCACTGCCGGTTCAGTATCGTAAGTGATAGTGTCGCGTAGCACACTCAGGTCTACTGAATCGTTCCAGACCGATGCGCTGATTCGACATGAACGCTGCACCGGTGCATAGAAACCGTTCGCAACATATACCGTATCGAGTGGAATACCCAAAGGGAAAAGACCCTGGCAGGAAAAGCGGCCTTCCTGGACCCTACCGTTTCCTCGGGCTAGTTCGATTCCCGGCAGTGTGTAGAAAGCGACACCGCATTCCGAAACATACCTCCTCATCCGCCAGGGTCCGAAAAAACTCCATGAAAATTGCGCTTTGGGAACTTCGAGAATAGAACGCACCTTGAAACTTGCACCGGGCTGCAGTATATTAGGGCTGACAACAAGCCCCTGGGTAGAAGGTTTTGGCGACCGCAGTCTTGTTGCCGGGTCACCAAACAGATGATAAATTCTGTTTGTCGGCCATGCCTCCAGGAAAGCCATCCCGATAGTCGAAACATGAAAAGAATCGTTGAATATCGGAACAAGCAGGTTGCGAGCAAAGGTCTTGTTTGCATTCGAAGCAGTAGCCTTACTGGCACCGACCGTTGCGATAGCACCACCATCAGGCTTGCGCACCATCTCCTCAGCAATGCATTCGTATCGGGTATCTTCAAACCTGCCGACGCTGCAACTACCGAAAAAGCAGAAAGGCAATCTGGAACCGTTGTTAATTCTTTCAATTTCGGAAACCTCGAAAATGCTTCCATGTGCCAGAATGAAGGCATCACCGTGCCCGAAAAATACCATCAACAAAGCCCCGCGCTTCAGTTGCCGCATAATCTCCTTATCGGCCTCGGGTTTGCTCGTCGCACCGACAAAAGGATACTCGGTAAGATAAACCTTGACAGGCTCCATCAGATTACCGGGAAGGACACCGATTTCCTCTGCCTGTCTGATGTGACCGAAGCCAATCAGGTCAGGTTTGCCCTGGTGTTTCCATTCGTCATCTGCCAGCAGAATGAAACGCTTGTTCCACAATCCGGCCGGGCCATTATCATAACCCTTGAGCTTCTCGACAAAGCGGCTGAACTCAGCAGGAGTTCTTGCAGTTACCCGTCCGAGCGCCATGTCAGGACTTCCTCCAGAACCCTCAAAATCAGCATACCATGCATCATAGCCCACAGCGGTCCAGCTACCTCGTCCGCTCGGGTCAAGACTGAGCCCGTATTCGTATGCCGGCACACCCGGATTCTTTGAAAACCCCAGAATGTTCTTGTAGTCGTATGTTGCGTCTCCTGCCAGTAAACCGTAAACAGGCCTTTTGTCGGCAAAGAACCATTTAATAGCCCCGGGTTCCTCTATCCCGAAACTGTAATTATCGTAAATATCCTCCAATGTGGCCACTGCAACCTGTGCTTGTGCAATCCCGGCGATCCGGCCAGAACGATACCGGGCCAGCTTTTGGGCCGGAGCAAGAAATTCCTTCGGTGTTACCACCCAGTAGTCAGCCCGCAGTCCCGGATTGGTCAAAAGGCCTACTCTTCGGACCTTCATGCATTCAGGATGCAAGAACCGGTTGGCAACAGAGAACTCGACAGGCCGCGTCAGCCTGCGGCAGAAACGGACATTGTTTCCATCCCATTCAAAACCATCGCTCATTTTCGGAGCGTAATGGTCAGACACATCAAGAATAACAGGTGCTTCTTTCACATCCCGGATTGAAAACCGGAAACTTCCGGTGTCATCAAAAAGAAAGTGCAGATGCCCGGAACAAAGCGATAGTCTCTGGGTGTACCGAACCTCCACATAATCCAGATAGATATTCTTCTCTCCCTGTCCGCACAACTCAAAAGTCAACCTGTTCCGGTCAAAACTGACCGGCAGTGTCGTGTCTACCGCAAAATCAAAAGGTTGACTAGCTCCACGAATTCCGAAACGCACAGTGTCTATCAGTCTGTGGTTCAGATACAGGTTGAGCTCATTCCCAGATGATTTTGAGAATAATCGTCCGCAAATTCCATGGATCCTTACCGGATATGCCAACTTGAGGTTCGCATCGAAGCTGACCGCATTCCGGTAAGAATCCTTGATTATTGTTTTCCAGACCCAGAGCAGTCCTGCACGTCCAGGGCATTCTAGGTCCTGCTCCTGATGCAGAACATCCTCGGCGACCCTGATAACCGGTGTGCCGGTCGTGTCAGGCCCGAGCCCCCTGGCTATTCTTCGGCCAGGAACGCCACCCCATGCCAGCCAGTACACATTGCCACGGGTAAAATAGTTGTTAACATAAACAGAACATCGACCAACCCAGTGGTCGGGTCCTAAACCGTAAAAAACAATCCGGTCATCAGGGTCAAATCTGCCGTCTTCCTCACCTTGGACCAAAATCGGAACCTCCAGCATTGTATCGGGATAAGGCCCGTTCAGCACATGTTCACCAAGGTTATAAAGTGACAATGTAGTCGGCTCAATCCCGGCAAGCATAACACCCAGGTTTTCGAGGTCCTTTCCACTGATACTGTAGATTCCGGTAGTACAGATACGAACCTTTACCCAGTGCGGTGCACGCTGGAAGAAATTCCCTTGCCCCGTTTGTTCCGGAACCTTCCAGCCTACAGCTTGTTTACCATTAACAAGCAACCGCGAGATAAGCCGGTCAAGCGGTTCGGAACGGAAATTGCTAAAAGGCTTCTCTTCAAAAGATACTTCAACATCGATCCAATCATAGGAAGAGAGCACTCGCCCGTCCGGGTCGTACTGCACCGGGCTGAGCCTCACCTCGGCAAATCTTACATCCCGAAACTGCTGACCCGTATCAACCTCAGCGACCTTTGCCGGCACAAAGCCGCTCGAATTGGTATTGTGCCATTTGTTCATGCCCAATGGAATCGTCGTACCAACAACCACGTTATTAAAGGTCTCCACAGGCCCGGTCTTTACCTTTAATCTGACACCGCCGGTCTGAGGAATGCCGACCCTGACTATTTTTACAGGCAAGTCCAAGCCCCCTGGCTGGGCAAGATGGTCTGCATCCGGGAATTCAATCGATACCTGCCCGGCCGACTTTCGGACTTCGGTCTTGACCCTTTCCAACCGGATTGGGCCGGGTTTATATCGAAAGGCGACCCCGTTAAAATCAGACCTGGTTACAATAACATCGGCCGCAACCAGCATAGGGAACAAAAACACTGCACTGACGAGGAGCTTTCTTAACATCAAAACTAGTCTAAAATATTGCCGGTTGCAAGTCAAGCCGCCAAGCTAGCGTACTAAAACAGCCTCAAATCCTGTCGGCATCGCTGGTTGATTTGCCAACGCCGCCAGAACCCGCATAATTTCTTTGTTTTCCAAGCTGCTGAATTCGACCCCTGACTCAACCGTTGTTCTGGAATAGTCCAGGATATCCCCGTTTACGACAAGCACCAGCAGTCTGTTCATATCAGGCCTGGATAACATGGATGTATCCTCAAACGCAAACAACAACCCGGGTTCTGGTAGAAATTCCTGTCTGAGCCTGGCTTCAAAATCACCGTTCTTTCCTATTTTCTGTTTCAGAATTACCCGGAATGATACGTCTCCGCCTACTGCAATTCCCGAATCACCTTGCAAAGCGGAAGAACTATCCAATTGTTCAGCGCACCAAATCTCTACCTTTCCCGGTGACAGCAGAAGCTTGAGCGGACTACGACTGACTTGCCGGTCAAGCTGCAATATCAATTTACCCCACCGTCGAAAAAGCCGATAATCCCAATCCAATTCCTCAAGACGCTTTCTGAGAACCGTCACCGCTTGATTGAACTCTCCACGGCTGACCTTCTGACTCGGTCCAATCGTTAACGCCATTTTGGCAACAAAAGGAATCTTAACCCGACCGGCACTATTGAATCGGTCAAGAATGAGTTTCCATTCAGCAGAACCAGATTCATCCGCGCAGGAAATTCTGACCGGCAGGCCCGAGTGATTATCAATCTCCATAGTTCCTGAAAAACTCTTGGTCTGCCCCGGGTCAAGGACAGGCAAGCAAGGTTTGAACCGATACCGGTAGATATTGCCTTTTGATTCCACGAAAGAAATCTGCTTGCCGCGAATAACCTGCCGGACCTGTTCTAGGATTTCGGTTTCCAGGCCGCGGGGGCTGCGGTGCCATACTCCATGGTCATTTTCATACTGAATATCGCCGGCACCAACCAATGAAACCCTTTCGCGCTTATCACCGCGCCAATAGTATCCGACCCATGATTCATGGTCAGGTGCATTCCACGCACCTGAGAGCCGGGCACCCAGAAAGAATGGACTGTCGGTTTGATATGATAGACGAAAGCGAAATGACTCAAGACCCTTAAGACGCTGCAAAACTGCTTTTGGGGCCTTCCCAGGGTTTATTACAGAACTTTTCTCGGTTGTTCTGACACAAGTCAAAATAAGCAGACAGCCGCAGATAACCCTTAATTGAATCGACAGGCTAGTAGTCACTGCCAAGCCCGAAAAGGAATTTCCAGCCTTTTTTCTTGGTCGCGGAAAGCGGTTTGGCAAAGTCAAGCTTCAGGAAGAAATAAGAAACCTGAATCCTGATTCCGGCACCGACACCCAGTTTCAGGTCCTGCAGTCGGCTGTTCGCGCCATCCCAGATTTGCATGCTGTCGCGGAAAACCAGGCCGCCATCCAGAAATGCTACCCCTCTGATGCCGCCTATCTCAACCGGTAGGGGAAAAGCAAGTTTCAGCCGGTCGATAAACGGGTAACGAAACTCGAAGTTGACAAGACCAACCCCAGGCCCGGCATCCTTGTAGAATTCACCCCATTCGTATCCTCTGACATCCTCGCCGCCGATGTAGTACTGGTCAGCATCCCGGCCGAAACTGCTAACCCCGAAAAGACGCGAAGCGAAAACGAACCTTCTGCCCAGCCGCTGGTAATTGCGAAAGTCCGCATAAACATCCTGAAACTGCCGGGTGGAAAGAAAAGTCACCTCACCACCGATTCTCATTCTTGTGCCCCGAGCCGGGCCTTCCCGGGTCCAGAAGGTGTTGTCGAAAACCATCGCCCCGCTCAAGTAGAAAATCCGGTCCCACCACAGCGAATCACGGTACCAGCCGCCGTAATTCTGGGCATCATACAACCACCAGCTATTCTCGCTACCATAGCCGGTAACACCCAGTTCGGCCCTTAGAAACCTGTCAAACGGATACGCTGCCATCATTTGGCCGCCGCGGTTAACTCGTTCAACCGAATACACGAACGGCCGATAGTACGGCGTCTCGCGGAACTGGAAAAAGGTAAACCCGTAGTCAATCCGGAATGGCAATAACCAATATTCAACAATCAGGTTTGAATTAAGCAAATCACCATAAATGTCGGTATAAATCCCGAAACGGTGGTCCCCGAGCATATCGCTCAAAGCAATGTTCACGACCCCGGACAAACCGCCATACCCGCTGTATGAAGCCGCACCGACCGCATAGTCCGGCGACAGGCTGAACCCTACCGGCTTCACCCGGTCAAAATCGATTCCCTTTCTGGTAAATCTTGCTGTATCTGAAGCGGCCCGATATCGATATCCGGTATCAAATGGAATTTTCATCAAAGGGTCGAGAATTACCGCAATGTCCCAGCCAACACCTTCATAATAAGCGAATGCCAGCTTCCGGTCATCAGCAGAGATTGTCAGATACGATACCTCGCCGATGAAATCAGTCCGGCCGACCAGTTGGGCTTCTTTGAGGGAATAAACATAAATGTTCTTGGCCGAATCAGTCCCGACATAGAAAAGATATTCCCCGGAATGGGAAAACACCGGATGACTGAGTTTTCCCCCGGATTCGGTAATTCGCCTCAATTGACCCTGGCCGGTCCTCATCCAAAGCGCATAGCAACCTGGAACCCACTCTTCACCCGGGGCAGGCCGGTCGGAAACAAAAGCGATAGTATCACCGCCCGATGAAAATACCGGGTCCCGTTCTTCATACATGTCATAAGTGACTCTTTCAGGCTCGCCACTACTGATGTCGACGACATAAATATCGCTGAACCCATTCTTCAAACCGACAAATACAATCCTTTTGCCGTCGGGTGAGAACTTAGGGCTATAGACAGCGTCCAGTTCCACACCGACCCTTTTTTTCACCCGGCCATCCGGATATTCAACCAATGCAATATTATCCCTTCCCGTACTCTTCGTTACCAGCGCAACAAGGTTTTCGTCCGGTGACCACGCGATGCCTGGACGCAAAAGATGCAATCCTTCGAACCTTCCAGACCGACCACCTCTTACCAGCCTTTTTAGTATACGACCGTTCAAAGCAGATATCACATAGCAATCAGAATACTCAAGACGGTCGGATATCATCGCAATTTTGGTCCCGCTGGGTGAAACCGCAGGCGCAGTATTGTAGACCGAACCATCCTTCCGATGGTCGGTCAGCCGATGGGCCACGGTATCGAAATTCGTGACTTTTGTAACCAAAGGCCAGTAGCGCGACCTGAGCCACCGCTCCCAATCAGAACTGAAACGGTCGATACTCACACCGAACACCGCTGCAAATGTTGCTTCCATGTCCCGTTTGTTCTTTAAGGTATGGAGAAATTCGTAAACCTTCCTGCGGCCGTATTTTTCACTGACATACTGGAAAAACGATTCGCCTTCGCGATAAACCAAATACCCCATATCATCACTGAGATTCTGGAACGAAACCAGCCGGTCGTTCAGCACCAAATCACGCATGAACACCTCGGAATTGACATTCACCCAGCCGGATTGGAACTCGGCAAAACCCTCCATTATCCAGAGCGGTATTCGAAACTCACCGACAGCACCCAGAAGTGCGGAAAGCCTTGGAACGATAAAACATCTGGAACTCGAAAATATGGGTAAGCTCATGACCGATGACATGGTACAAATCGCTGTACGAACCATTAAATGGCACCACTATGCGATTCTTGAACAGTTCTGCAAAACCGCCCACACCTTCCTCAATAACATCGATAACGACATTTGTCTCACTGAATTGGCCCGGCGAAAGGTAAAGAACCAACGGCACTTTGTAATCCAATCCAAATCCCAACTCACTGGTAAACCTTGCATAATAATCCTCGGCGGCACGGGCAGCAAATTCGGCCATCGACTCACCGCCTGGATAGAACAGCACCTTGAAATGCTCGGTTTCATAGCTTTGAAAATGGTATTCCCGCGTCTGGACCTTGCTCTTGCCGAAATAGTAATACTGCCCGAAGACACAAGGGACCAGAATCACTGTAACTAGAAAAGCCGATGCAATTCTCAGAATGAAAGAAACCGTCCAGTTCTGATTCACTTGTAATTAACCCTGCTAACCTTTTTTGCCTTTGGTAAACATGAACAATCGGTCGGCAACCATATAACCGTATGCCATATCTTTCGTCGTATGACCGAAACACAATCCGCCCCGGGCATCAAAACCAACCGCCCCACACATCCCTTTCTTCCGTTTGGCTTCAGACAATCCCAAAGTAACCGCGATCGAAGCGGGCAAAGTTTTCATCCTTTCAACTATATCTTTTGCAAGCATCATTTTGATTACGAGTTCGCCGTGGCCGGTGCAAGACACAGCACCGCTCGGGCCCGCGTATGTGCCAGCACCCATGATTGCCGAATCTCCAATCCGGCCCGGAAGCCTGCCGGTTATGCCACCGCTTGAAGTAGCAACTGCCAGCTTGACATGCTTGTCAATTGCCACTGCTCCGACTGTGCCTGAGTTCATCATCTTCTCCAATTTCGGGAAATAGGGAGATTTGCCGTCTTGGCGCAATTTCTCAAGGCGTCTTCTGGAACGCTCAGTAATCACATCGAACTCCTCAAAACCCAACTTGTGCGCAAAACTCACCGCACCAGAACCGCATAGAAGCAAATGGTCTGTTTCGGTCATTACTTTCTCTGCCACAAGAATAGGATTCTTCACATCGGTAATGCAGCATACACCTCCGAACCTTCCGTCCTGGGTCATCACAGCCGCATCCATTTCCGCACGACCTTCAACCGTCAGATTAGAGCCGGTTCCACAATTAAAAACAGGATTGTCTTCCATTATCCTGACGGCTGCGACCACCGCCTGCATCGCATCCGCACTCTGTCTGAGCAACCGGTAACTCTGTCCAATCGCTTCTTCCAGGCCTTCGGCGGCTGCCTGTTTGTCATTGATTGTGCCGGCACCACCGTGACAGATAATCCCGATTGGGCTGCCTCTCACCCTAATCCCCTAAGTGACACGTGGTAAGTCATCCTATTTCTGGCAAACCGGGCAGAAGTAGCTGCTGCGGTTGCCTATCCGTGTCCGCCTGATAATCNCTCGACAACCGATGGTCTTGCATTGGAGACCTTCCCGTCCAAACACCCTCAAGTGCTGCTGGAAAACTCCTTNCCGGCTGCCTGGTCTGACATACCGGCCGTCGTCAAGACTGGTTCCGCACCATCTGATTCCNTCGTTTATCACCCGGCTAAGACTACGGACCAGCTTCTTTACCTCAGAACCGGTAAGACTACCCCCGGGCCGCGTCGGCCGCACCCCGGCCCGAAAAAGCGCTTCATCCGAATAGATATTTCCAACACCACAGCAGACTCGCTGGTTGAGAAGTAGACTCTTGACTTTTGCCTTACGTTCCCTGAGCTTTCCCGCCAGATAATCAACCGTAAATTCCGGGCTTATTGGTTCGAATCCCATCTGTTCCATCCCTAGAAGAACACCTGGATAATGGCCGGCCGCAACCAGGTAGACCCGACCCAGCGCCCGGGGCTCAATGAATGACAACACTTTCCGGTCTGAAAGACCAAAACAAACCCTCTCGAATCTGGGTTCATTACCATTCTTTCTGACCTGAAGCTGTCCGCTGAGCCGCAAATGGAATATCAATTCCTTACCTTTGTCCAGTTTGAAAATCAGATACTTACCCCGACGCGCCAATCCAAGAATTTTCCTTCCGGTTACGTCCTCGGCGAATTTCCGCGGTCCGGGGAAACCGACAATGTCCTTGCGTACAACCAGAACCGACCTTATCTTCTTTTCCACCAGCAAAGGTGCCAGTTCGCGTCGAATCGTCTCAACTTCGGGTAACTCAGGCATTCTTACTAATCCTAATCCTATCTCTTGTCGATGTCAACGAACAGAATAACAGATTACCGGAAAATACCATCTGGCATTAAGGCAAAGGAACAAAACCAGGACTGAATATGTTCCAGCTATTTAAGCTTGGCGAACAGCTCTTCGTTTGACCGAACCGGTTGCAGTAATTCAATCGCCCGTTTCACCTGGGGGTCACGATGCAACCGTATCTGGTATTCCCCGCTCATCCCGCTGATTTTTCCGGCCACTTCACGCTCAATCTGAGACGCAAACCATGTCTGGCTCGAATCGAATTCTGCATCAGTAAATTCCAATTCCTTCTCTTCACGGAGATAACCTCGGAACCCTTCAAGCACTGCACTATCGGCAACAAAATCCATAGTCAAGCCGGAATGACTGTTGACATAATCAACGGCAAAGTCAAAATAGGCGTCGCGTCCCACTATTCGTTCAAATCCGTTCAGCATCTCATAAGGAAGATAGATATCCGGAACGATCGCTCCGCCGCCATACACAGACCGGTGAAGCTTACCCAAAGTATGAAATATTTTCCCCGCTTCGGTGCTGTCTTCTGCTTTGCCACCCGCGCGGTTGCGTGGCCGGTTTATGCATCTCCCGCTCGGGGTATACCAGTAAGCGGTTGTTATCTTTACTGCTGTTTCAGGTCTAATCTGATGAATGGTCTGCACCGACCCTTTACCGAATGTGGTATCACCCAGAATCAATCCCCGTTCCCAGTCCTGAATCGCACCGGCAACAATCTCTGCAGCCGACGCACTACCGCGGTCCACCAAAACCACCATCGGAAAATTACCGTGCGCAGCCGGAGTTCCTGCAAGAAATTCCTTTTGGCTTTGGGGTACCCTGCCTTTGGTGGACACAATCAAGCGGTCTTTGGGAAGGAAAAAGTCGGTTACTTCACATCCTTCTTTGAGTAAACCCCCTCCGTTTGACCTCAAATCAAAAATAATCTTACTGGCGCCAATATCCAGCAGTGAATCCAGCGCCTGCCTCAACTCCCGGCTCGCTACTTTGGAGAAGTCAGCCAGCCTGACATAGCCAATATTACCGGTGACCATCCCGGCATAAGGAACGGCTTTTATCTTGATAATAGCCCGGGTAATCTCGATTGGAATCAATTCATTCACGCCCGGCCGGTCGACACCGATGTCCACTTTTGTGCCGGGTTTGCCGCGCAGAAATTTCACCGCGTCCTGGAGCGTATAATTCTCGGTTGACTTACCACCGATTTCGGCAATCCGGTCACCTCCTCTTATACCGGCACGCTCGGCCGGTGTTCCTTCTATCGGTGAAATAACCGTGAGCCGATTGCCAACCATACCGATATGTATGCCGATGCCACCGAACTGCGCTTCAGTGCGCACTTTTAGTTCACTGTAGTTGCTTTTGTCCAGGAAATTGGTGTAAGGGTCCAATGACCCAAGCATCCCCCGGATTGCGGATTTAATCAAGTCATTAGGCTTAACCCGTTCCACATAGGATGTCATGACAAGGCCGACCACACGGCTGAAAAGCTGCAAGCTTTCTCCGAGCGTGGCACTCTTCTGGGCCCAGAGTCTGCCAAATAAACCACCCATAAGTGCCGCGGCAACAATAGCAGCTACTAATGCCATCCGTTTCTTCATCGTCGCAGAATTCCCTTTCTTCTTAAAAACTCTTCAGCCAGCTCGCGGATTTCTACTTCCAACGCTTCAGCGGGTTTCGTCCCATCCAGCAACTTTATCCGTTTCGGTGCCCGATGCGCCATCTGCAGATAACTATTCCTGACCCGCTCATGAAATTCTACCCGCTCTCTCTCCAGTCTGTCAAGCTCCAATTGCTCCTTTCTCTTTTTCCCAACTGCTACCGGAACATCCACCAGGATGGTAAGGTCAGGCCGTAAACCCGCGGTGGCCAGCTTGTTCAGCCGCGAAACCAGTTTTTCTCCCAAACCTCTGCCGCCGCCCTGATACGCTACCGATGATGCGGCGAATCGGTCAAGAACAACTACCTTGTCTTGACTGAGTGCCGGAAGAACCTTCNCGCGCACATGTTGGTTTCGACTTGCAAGGTAAAGGAACAATTCGGTGTGCGCATCCATCGTGCTGTTCCCCGGGTCCAGGAGTATCTTGCGGATCTGTTCACCGATCTCTGTTCCGCCCGGTTCACGCGACAACAAGCAGTCAATACCCAGTTGATTTAGGTGAAGTGCCAGCCTTTCGGCCTGGGTTGACTTACCAGAACCTTCGACGCCTTCGAAGGTAATGAAGACGCCCCGCACTAGCTCAGGGCTTCCTGGACCTTTTCCTGGTCCGGGTTTTCTTTTCTCTTTTTGCCGTCTTCAGACTGTATTTCCTGATGAATGCCTCGGTCTTATCACGGCATACATCATCCGGGAATTGCACTGGAGGTGTCTTCATAAAGTAACTCGAAGGTTGCACAATGCTTCCGGAAAGACCGTTGTTCAATGCCAGTTTGGCACAGCGGACTGCATCAATAACAACACCCGCGGAATTGGGTGAGTCCCATACCTCGAGCTTCAATTCGATATTCAAAGGCACATCGCCGAAAGTCTGACCTTCCAGTCTGATGTGAGCCCATTTACGGTCTTTGAGCCAGGGAACATAGTCAGAAGGTCCGACATGGATATTCTCAGCACCAAGGTCGTACTTCAAAAGCGAAGTCACTGCACCGGTCTTCGAAATCTTTTTTGAACGAAGCCGGCTGCGCTCAAGCATATTCAGGAAATCTGTATTGCCTCCGACATTTAACTGAGAAGTCCGCAGGAGCTTCACCCCGCGGTCGTTAAACAATGAAACAAGCATGCGGTGGACAATAGTAGCGCCAACCTGCGATTTAATATCGTCACCGAGGACCGGCAGGCCCACTGACTTGAAACGACGGTGCCAGTATTTCTGGGAGGCGATAAAAACCGGGATGCAGTTAACTAATGCACAACCGGCTTTAAGCACCTGCTCAACATACCATTTTGCCGCCTCTTCACTGCCTACCGGCAGATAGTTTACCACCACATCGGTTTTGGTTTCTTTAAGTAACCGCACGATATCAGCAGTCCGGCCAGGTGCTTTCTCAATTACCTGTGACAAATAATAGCCAAGACCATCGTGGGTCATTCCTCTGACTACTTTCACACCGGTCTTTGGAACATCAGTGAACTTGAAAGTGTTATTCGGATAGGTGAAAATCGCCTGGGACAAATCCTTGCCAACTTTACGCTTGTCGATATCGATAGCTGCCGAGAACTCGATGTCACGAACATGGTAGCCACCAAGGTTGACATGCATGAGCCCGGGCACATCATCACTTTCGCGGGCATTGCGGTAATAATGAACACCCTGAACAAAACTGCTAGCACAGTTACCGGTTCCAATAATTCCAACTCTTAACTTCGGCACGCGACCTCCTATATTTTCTAATAACCTTAAAAGATAGACATTTTCAGCCAATATGTCAAGCAGGCCATACATCACCCAGAAACGGGTTGACCAAAAGCGCCCGTGAGAACAAACCGGATTCGCCATGGCCCGGATAAATCACCGTTTTCTTGCTGAGAACCGCTCGAAGCCTATCCAGCGAAGCCCTCATCTGCTGTTCTGATGAGGCCGGAAGGTCGGTCCGACCAATTGACTCCAGAAACAATGTATCCCCGGTAAAAGCAAATCCATTACCGATAAGGCATACGCCACCCGGTGTATGCCCAGGCGTATGCAGAACTTTCATCACATCGTGCCCGACAATAATCTTATCGCCGTCTGCCAATCGCCTTGAAGGCGAAATCGGCTCCATACTCAGGCCTATCAGTCCACTCAGATTATTATCAGGCTCTTCTAACATAACGGCATCGTCCTGATGAATAAGCAATTCCGCACCGGTAGCCACTATTATATCTTGGTCTGCTGCAACATGGTCAATATGGCCGTGGGTATTGATAACATACCGGACTTTGCCACCCGGTTCTCTGAGCTTTTCCAGAATTCGCTCGGCGTCACCCCCAGGGTCAATGACCGCAAGTTCGTGTCCAGACCTGAATATATAGCAATTGCTGGCAAGCGGGCCTACTACCAACCGCTCGATATCAGCCAAAACGCTTTCTCTCAGTCTGCTTCAATCTCCGCCTGGTGCCTTTGCCTTCAAAAGACCAACCTTCGCACCCGAGCAGGAATGCCTTCCATTCAGGTCCACCGGCAAATCCGCCGAGGAACAGCCCTTTCCTTACCACCCGGTGACACGGTATCAGAAAAGGCAGCGGGTTTCTTGCCATCACCTGGCCTACAGCCCTGGCTCCACCCGGCTTACCAATCCCTTCGGCAATCTGCCCATAGGTCCTGACTTCACCGAATCTGATTTTGGCACAGGCCAAAAGCACCTTTCTGGTAAATTCTGAGACACCAGCAATCTTGAATTTCAGGCTTTCTTTGTCCAGACCCTTTTTCAGAGCCGAAAGCAACCTGTAACCGAGTTCTTTATTGCCAGGACCGTTTCCATGACCAAGCCGGATTCGGACAATATGGCCAGACCTGGATTCCACCGTTACCTTTCCAGGGGGAAAACTCGTTGACCGCTTCATACTTTATCTTATGTCCTTGCAATTCCAAGTCAATATGCCCAGAATCCCCAGCGGTAATTATAAAATACAATAACGACAATCGCCAGGACGAGCATAGCGATATGCAACCCGTAATTGGTTCGCCGCCACCTTCCTTTCAGTCCTTTGCGACGATTGATTATTATGCCGGCTATAATCATCCCCAATGCAATCGCACCAATGATATTCCGCAGCAAGGGCCCGAACTTAAAGCCAACAGGCAACAATGTAATAAGAAGACCGAAAACAGCCAATAAAGACGGAACTGTTATGCCCAAGAATTCTTTTCTTGATTCATTCATACTATTTCCCCTGCCATTATCCCCAGGGCAATCAGTCCGGTTCTGCAAATCCCTTCGGTAATACTGCCAAAATTAGGGCGATAACCATGCTGAGCGAATATCGTCCTCGGGCTGCCCATTTCAAATCGATATCCATCTACGGTCTTCAGTTCTGCATTCACCCTGATATCAATTGTCCAGCCGGCTTTCTTAAGTTTTTCAACTATCTTCCAGGCCGTAGACAGGTTCTTTGTATCTTCCAGGCCATTGATTTTAATACCGAACCGCTTTTGCACCAAATCCAGCACCTGCTGGTCTTCCATTACCAGAAATTCTTTCATATCCATTTCAACTTTCTGGAACTGATTTATAAAGGAGACCTTCCGTGTTTAATTCTGGAATAATTGAGCCCATTCAGGAAATACCGGCCTGGGTCTTCAGGATTCCTTTTCCTGACTGCCTCAATAATCCTTTCCAGAACACGAACCGGGTGCTCGCGGTCAATATTCCTGACCAGTTCCTTTTTCATACCCCATTCAATCAATGCTGCCCGTGCCTTTCGTCTTCTCTTCCAATATTCTTCCTTTGGTATTCTACCCGGCATATCAGATTTCGATTATCCTGCCGGCACCGCCATCAATGCATCGGTCCGGGTACAAAGACTTTATTTCCGTCTTGTGCTGGGTGCAATGTGCTGGACAAATCAGTCCCATCTCCTTAAACAGCTCGAATTCACTGAATCCATGCAAGCCGCCGATAATCCCATAAACCTTGCCGAATTGCGAAGCCGCTTTGAGAATATGCGCCATCTTCGGATGCGAACACCCGACAATCAAAACTATCCCTTTGTCGGTTTTGACTGCCATGGACTGCTCGATATTATCAAGTTCACCGGTCGAGAAAACATTCTCGTGGATTTTCATGGATTTGCTTACCGAAACCACNTCTTTTGCACCGCGAACCCCTCGGAATGAAACCGGAACATAAACTTTGACATCACNGTTCACATCAAGAAAGCCTGAAAGCCCGCCCACATGGTCAAAATGGGCATGGGAAATAAATACCTCATCAATAGAGCCGGGTTCGATGCCGAGCTTTTTCATATTGGAAAGCAGTATCGAACCGTTTGCCCCGGTGTCAAAAAGGATTCTTGGAGTATCTTCCAATTCTACCAGACAGGAAAAGCCCCAATCAGCACGGAGCCCTTCAGTGTAAACTTCATTGTCATAAACCAGTGTTATTTTCACCTTTCCTCCTATATTTTGATAACATTAAAACGGTCATCGGTTCTGTCGGTCGTGCAGAAACCGGTTTCTGGACCCCACAACCTGCCACAATTCCCACTAAAATTGCGATTGGATAATACAAAAACTTTACATTCATCATATCTGCATAAATCTTCACCCCAAATCATCCTATTGTCAAGTTACTTCAGCGTTTGGACTCGCAAACTTCTGGCCCGACAGCATAACAGACAACCAGAAAAGCTGCTGAACAAACAGCAAGGAAAACAACTGGTCAAACAGGTTGTAAAACCGCCAATGAAACCGGAAATGAATCGGCTGAAGCAGCAAAAGATGAATCGGCCAATGAAACCGGGAAACAAATAGCTTGAGCAATAGAAAGACAAACGGCAATTCAAACGGGTTTAACAACTCCGGGAAAAACTTCTTGGGAAATGGCTTTATAAACGACTAGACAAACCCGTTGGGGAACGACCCCTGGGTGTTGTTTCT
>JGI24025J20009_10000847_pt1 | contig 23565 bp, 21 predicted proteins | sample Cruoilmetagenom3_FD_20009 | JGI IMG/M metagenome (IMG submission 20009) | reverse complement strand
ATTAACGCATTCGTAAAAGACGAAGACGGCGCTGTAACTGTAGACTGGGTTGTTTTGACCGCTGCTGTTGTTGGCATCGCGATCGCAGTTGCTTTCACTATTGAACAAGGCCTGAATGCTGCCGCAACCGATATCGGCGAAGCGCTGACAAACACAATTATTCCTGGCGCGCTGAGCTAAGGCTCCCGCTTGCGCATAAAGCGCAGGAATTGACTTAAAGTGTGAGGCGTTTCGACGCCTCACACTCAATCTTCACGTCACAAACTCCAGAATATCAGAGGAGGTTTCCGATGAAAATTTTATCTTTGGTTCGGTCCTACTCGAAAAAAGAAGATGGAGCAGTGACAGTTGACTGGGTCGTATTGACCGCAGCACTTTGCATTATGGCAATCGCCGTAGTTGCAACTATCAAATCCGGTTCAGACTCAAGCGCGACCCTTATCACAGGTGGCATTTCCACGCACGTGGCCAGCGCACTATCCTAGTTTCTATATTTTCTGAAACAAATCATATAACGACTGCCCATTGATTTCAGCCGCAGATAATGCGAATAGCATATCTCTATTGTTGGCTTTTTGCCTGCTGAATTGAGGGAATTATATGCGACTCGTTTTTCTGCTTGTACTGTTTATTGGCATTGGCACTGCCGGTTACGCGACTCTGATGATCAAGAACAGATTCACGGATTATCAAGTTAAAGTTAGTCAGCTCGAAAACGAACTCAGGGTGTCCAGAGGACAGATTGTGGAAACAACCCCCGTCGTTGTCGCCGCTGGCGAACTTAGTTATGGTCATACCTTGAAGGAAACCGACCTTGCATTGATCAATTGGCCTTCTGCCGATCTCCCGGCAAACGTTTACAGCAGTGTTGAAGATGTCATTGGTGCCGAAGAAGACGGTGTCCGCTACATCAAGCGAAAAATTGAAGCCGGTGAACCTATTCTCTCTACCAAAGTTACAAACTTTGGAGAAGATATTGGGGTTAATACGCTGCTTGAGCCTGGCACCCGTGCATTTGCTATCCGGGTTGACGTCGCTTCAGGCGTGTCGGGATTCATTCAACCCGGCGACGAAGTTGATATTTACTGGACCGGCACGAACCTCGGCCAAGTGATAACCAAGCTGGTTCTTGAAAAAGTGCAAATCATCGCGATTGACCAACAATCTGATCAGGATTCATCACGCCCAACGGTCGCCCGAACCGTGACTTTGCAAGTTTCTCCAAACATTGTTGCAAATTTGGTACAGTTCCAGTCATCCGGCAAATTAACCCTCTCGTTGCGCGGGGTTGAAGATACCTCAACCGCTGGCCCGATCGAGGTGGACACGTCCACCCTAATTGGCAATGAAATCATAGAGGTAGAGGAAACTCCGATCTGCACTCGAACGGTACGTCGCGGCGTCGAAGCTATCGTGGTTGAGGTCCCCTGCGAATAGAACCCTTCGAACATTGAAAGCCGATAAATGAAGCCCTTGGTAAAATTTATTGACAATTAGTGGTCGAACGGACTCGCCTAACACATTGATTCTTGCAATTTAATCAAACATCGCGCATTCTGCCCTCAAGAATGGGCAAAAGATCCGTTCGTTGATTTTATCCAGTGGTTTTGAGAGGCAGGATCACAATGCAATTACACAGACTTTTTCAGGCGGGGCTTATGGGGCTCGCCTTGTCTGCGCCGATGGCCAGCTCGGTCTTCGCGCAGAACGCGGTTCTATCAGTGACCCGCGGTGCCGTATCCAGTAAAATTTCAGTTGCCGTTAATCGCGCTATTGTCGTTGAAAGCGACCGGCCATTCGCCGAGCTTTCGGTGGCCAATCCGGCCATTGCCGATATCGCTTCGCTTTCAGATAGATCGATATACGTGCTCGGGAAAACACCCGGGGCAACGACGTTAACGATTTTTGATCAAGACGGCCAACTCATCGCAAACGTAGATGTTCGCGTTGCGCCAGATATCGCGGAATTCAAAGAGCGCCTTTCGGAAATTCTCCCGAATGAGCGTGTGGAAGTTCGTACGGCGAATGATGGCATTGTTCTTTCCGGCCGAATTTCCGGCTCGCGGCAAGTTGCCCGTGCAATGGAACTCGCCGAGCGCTACGCGCCCGGTCGTGTAACCAACCTCATGATGGTTGGTGGCTCGCAACAAGTTATGCTGCAGGTTCGGTTCGCAGAAATGCAACGCTCCGTAGCTAAAAGTCTGGGTTCTTCCCTCACGGCTTCAAATACTCCGGCGCCGCCTGATAGTTTTGCAATCGGAACCGGGAGCGGTGGCGTAACAAATGGTGTGCTTACATCTTCCAGCGATTCGGCGGGCGCTATCGGCATTGGCTTCGGAATTGGGGGGCTTGCGGTTAACGTGTTGATCGAGGCTTTGGAAAGCAAAGGCATGGCGCGTACGTTGGCCGAGCCAAATATCGTGGCGATTTCCGGTCAAAATGCAAAATTCCTTGCTGGTGGTGAATATCCGGTTCCAACCCAAAACGGAGACGGTGGCGTAAGCATCACCTATCGACCGTTTGGTGTAGAACTTAACTTCATGCCAACCGTGATTGATGGCGATCTTATCAATCTTGAGCTTGAAACAACCGTTAGTGCGGTCGATCAGGAAACAACGTCTTCGGGTGGTTACGCAGCCTTTAAGGTTCGTCGCGCCAGCACAACCGTTGAAATGCGTGACGGCCAAAGCTTTGCCATTGCGGGTCTTCTTCAGGACGATTTTTCCGATCTTAATGGTCAGGTTCCTTGGTTGGGTGATGTTCCAATTCTCGGGATGTTGTTCCGGTCCGCCGAGTTCCAGCGCAAGCAGACCGAACTGGTGATTATCGTAACACCACATCTGGTTACGCCAACCACAGCGAATGCTTTGGCTTTGCCGACCGACCGGATGCGTATCCCAACAGAAGCCGAGCTTTTCTTGAGTGGCCGCACCGAAGGTGCAGCACCTTCGGGCTCTATTACGCAACTGGGCTTTGAAGGCTCTGCCGGATATGTGATGGAGTAAGACAATGAAAATTCTCAATAAAATCATCGGCCTAACCGCGATTGTAGCGCTTGGTGGCTGCCTGGAAACAGCAGGAACCCTGCCAAACCAGACCAGCTTTTCAGATGCGAGTGAGCAGAATTTGCTCGTCCAGACCGGGCGCGGTGGTTCAGCAGCTTACCTTCAACACCTGTCACAAAAATTCCGTGACGAGGTGCCGACCATGATCAACTTCGACTTTAACTCGGTTGTTCTTGACGGTGAAGCACGGCGCATTTTGAACCTTCAGGCAGAATGGATCATTGCGACACCAACGGTTAAGTTCCGCGTATATGGCCATACCGACAAAGTTGGCTCTAACGCTTATAACCAACGCCTCGGCCTTCGTCGGGCACGGGCTGCAGTTAACTATCTGGTGTCAAAAGGTATACCGCGCAATCGGCTTGAAGCCTACTCTTCACTTGGTGAAACGCAACCTATCGTTAACACCGAAGATCGCGAGCGCCTTAACCGCCGTACCGTGACAGACGTGTTTGGCTTCGCGCCAAATGTGATCCCGTCTGATTTCGACGGCAAGCGCGCTGTGATTGTTTATGGCCGTTATGTTGCTGGCGGCGGGACTGTCGCAGGTAGCAGTTCTGCCCTCTAAGCTCAGTTAGAAAAACTTGAATGCCATCCGTTTCGAATCGGGTGGCATTTTTTTATGTCTGGAACCGTGTTTTATCCTTCTTTTCCGGAACTTGCATTTCACTCTTCTATTAACTAGAGTGGCCAGACTGCGAATGTCGCCCCTCGGCGACAAATCGCGCAACGCTTAGCTATTGAACCAAATTTTCAAGATTTCTGTTTGTTCTTTTAGTTGTGCCATGACATTCGTTAATAAAATGTATTCAAATATAGTTTTGTTTCTTTTTTTACCTAAATGGGATAATGTTACTTATTCGTAATTGTTACCTTTCTTTGTTTTCCAAATCGTCGAGGTGCTAAGTTGGCATTGTTAAAATTAATGGACCGGAAAATGGACGCCTTCGCGGTCGCGTCCAATCCCGAAAGTTTTAAACTTCTCAATAGCGACCTGCACGGGTTGTTTGGGCAAAGCTGGGGTAATGTCACCGTTAACGCCGCAGGTGAAATGCTTGGCCGCGGCGCGATGAGCGGTGACGAAATACTCATTGTTTGCGTTGAAGCCGAAGACGAGCAAGATCTCGACCCCATCAACAGCTTTGTCCGTTCTGCCAAAAAAGGCGGTTTTATTGTTATATTGGTTGCCAAGGATGTGTCTCCAACGGCACTACACCACCTTTTACAACTAGGTGCTGACGACTTTGCCCCCTACCCCCTGCCGGACAATGTTCTCTCCGAAATTTTTGACCGTATTCGTGACAAAAAGCGCTCGACCCCGACAGAGACGGGCGGCAAAAAGGTCCGTAGTGGGGTGATTATTCCGGTCTATGGTGCGGCCGGCGGTGTTGGTGCCTCAACCTTTGCTGTAAATCTGGCGTGGGAGATGGCAACCCACACACGTAAAGACGATATGCGCGTTGCGCTTATCGACCTTGATTTTCAATTCGGCTCCGTTGCTACATTGCTGGATATGCAGCGCCGGGAAGCGGTGTTTGACCTGCTGACCGAACCGGAATCGCTCGCAGGCGATACGCTCGCACAAGCGATGACTTCCTACAAATCGGTGCTAGCCGTCCTAAGCTCGCCACCCGAAGTTATGCCGCTCGACATCGTCGACGCGCGATATATCGAAAAATTGCTGAAGCTTTTGCAAGCCCGCTACGATTTTATTATCGTTGATCTTCCCAAGGCGCTTACCGACTGGTCCGCGAGCATTCTGACCCAGGCTGAAACCTATTTCACGCTCCTGGAGCTGGATATGCGCTCGGCCCAAAACCTGATGCGGTATCTGCGTGTTTTACGGGGCGAAGAGCTGCCCGGCGAAAAAATCCAGTATATTCTGAACCGGGCACCCGGTTTTGCCGACCTCACCGGCAAAACCCGCGTCGGCCGGTTTTCCGAGAGCCTGGGCGTCGAGATCAATATTCTGTTGCCGGATGGTGGTAAATCGGTTTCAGCCGCCGGTGACCAGGGCGAACCTTTGGCGGACTTGTCTCCTAAAAACCCGCTCCGCAAGGAAATCAAAAAAATCGCTACAACCTTGGTGGATCTCACAAAAGAAGCCCGCGCGGCGGTAGTGGAATAACGGGAGTCAAACATGTTTGGACGTTTCAAACACAATCAAAAGTCGGAAGAAGAAGCCGAGCTGGTCGTCGGCGAGCTGTCTTTGCAACCCGAAGTCATCCACAAAGCCCGTCCGGCAGGTGACGAAAACCTGACAGCTGACGAAGCCGAAGCGCGCCAACGTGAGCAAAAACGCCTAGACAAATTGATGGGCATCCGCATGGATATCCATAAACGGTTGCTGGAAAATCTGAACCTGTCAGCCATTGATAATGCTGCCGAAGCCGATCTACGCCGTGAAATCGGCTCGATCATGCGTGAAGGCATCCATGAGATGGGTGTTGTTCTAAACGGGCAAGACCAAAAAGACCTGTTGCAGGACCTGATGGACGAAGTCAGGGGCCTAGGTCCAATTCAACCTCTTTTGCGTGATGAAACAATCAATGATATTTTGATCAACGGTCCGCATCAGATTTTCGTAGAACGCGCTGGTAAACTCGAACTCACATCTGTTCGATTTAAGGATGATCGGCACCTGTTGCGCGTGATAGATAAAATCGTATCCGCCGTTGGTCGGCGCGTTGACGAAAGCCATCCTTATGTGGATGCCCGTCTGGAAGACGGCTCTCGTTTTAACGCGATGGTGCCGCCTTGTGCGGTTGATGGCGCACTGGTCTCTATCCGTAAGTTTTCCAAAGAAAAGCTTTCGATCGAAGAACTGATCGGCTTTGGCGCGTTTAATGAACCCATGGCAACCTATTTGCAGGCCGCTGTTGCAACGCGGCTCAATATCATTGTTTCCGGCGGGACAGGTTCCGGTAAAACCACCACGTTGAACGCGCTTTCCGGTTTCATCGGGCATGCCGAACGGATCGTTACGATTGAAGACACCGCCGAGCTTCAGCTCCAGCAGGAACATGTAGGCCGGATGGAGAGTCGCCCCGCCAACGTTGAGGGCAAGGGTGAAGTCTCGCAACGGGACTTGCTCCGCAACGCGCTGCGTATGCGCCCTGACCGCATCATCGTTGGGGAGACCCGTGGCGACGAGGTGATTGACATGCTGCAGGCCATGAACACCGGCCATGATGGCTCGATGACGACTATTCACGCCAACTCTGCGAGGGATAGCCTTTCAAGGCTGGAAAACATGATCGCGATGTCGGGTGTCGATATGCCTATTAAAGCAATGCGGGGCCAAATCTCCTCAGCGGTTAACCTGATCGTTCAGGTCAGCCGGCTAACCGACGGTTCCCGGCGTATGGTATCCATCACCGAGATCACCGGCATGGAAGGCGAGATTATCTCCATGCAAGAGGTTTTCAAATTCCAGCGCACCAGTGTTGATGAAGATGGCAGCATAAAGGGGCACTTTATGCCAACGGGCCTGCGCTCTTCGTTTATGGAACGATTCCAGCAGTGGGGATACCATATTCCTGCGACCCTATTTTCTGACACGCCGGTTTATACCGAATCTATGGAGACCTGAATTTGAGTATTGAGCCTCTTATCTATGCGGTGATCTTTGCCGCCGTCCTGTTCCTTATTGAGGGAATTTACCTAGCGGTTTTCGGCAAGTCGGTGCGATTGGAAAGCCGCGTAAACCGGCGTTTGCAGCTGCTTGAAAAAGGTGAAAGTCGTGAATCGGTTATGGAAACCTTGCGCAAAGAGCGCGAGCAGCATACCAAAACTCTGCGTATACCTGTGATCGGCATGCTTTCAAAAAAGGCTACCGTCGCCAATATCGCATTCACGCCCAATGCCATTCTGGCAATAATCGCACTGCTGATGGTATTGGTTTTCCTGGCGCTTACCATTGCAACATCGGCTGGCCTGACCATGCGGATTATTGTTTCGATCGCAATGGGTTATGGCGCCGTTTATGTCTGGCTTAGCTCGAAAGCCAAAAAACGCATGAACCTGTTTGAAGAACAGCTTCCCGATGCTGTAGAACTGATGGTTCGCTCGCTCCGTGTGGGACATCCTTTTGCGAGCTCGGTCAACATTGTTGCCCAGGAAATGCCTGACCCGTTGGGAACCGAATTTGGCACTTTGGTCGATGAAGCCAATTTCGGAGCAGATATTTCGGCTTCTCTACGCCAGATGACTGAGCGGGTCGATGTGCAGGACCTCCGCTTTCTAGCCGTTGCCGTTTCAATCCAGAGCCAATCGGGCGGGAATCTCGCCGAAATTCTTGATGGCCTTGCAAAGGTGATCCGCTCCCGGTTTAAGCTGTTTCGCCGCGTAGATGCCATCACCGCCGAGGCCAAATGGTCGGGCTGGTTCCTGTCTTTCTTCCCGGTTGTTGCCTTGATCGCGATCAACGTTTTGCAGCCGGGCTACTATGATGGCGTTGAAACTACCCCTGTATTTCTCCCGCTCGCCATAGTTGTTTTTGTGTTTTTGGTTGTGAACATTATTTTCATGCAAATGATGGTCAACTTCAAGGTTTAGACCTAGCCGAAGGGAAAGATTGTGATTGACACAACTCTTGAATTTATAATCGCTGTGTTGGGTCCGCTGGGCCCCATCATTGTCGCTGGTGCTGTGGGCATCTTTCTTATTCTGCTTTCGCTTCCTCTCTTGCTCGATAAAGGGGACGATCCATTTGCCAAGCTTGGCCGCGGTGGCGCATCGGGCGGGGTGTTTAAAAAGAAAGATGCCGTTGGTGGCGGGCGGATCAACCTGCGCTACGATAGCGGTAAAGTAAATCTTCAAAAATTTGATGCTTACCTGACGCCGAAAGATGAAAAAGAACTTTCCGCAGCGAAACTCAGGTTGCTGCAAGCGGGTTACAGAGGCCGCAACGCTGTTAGCAATTACAACTTTTTTCGAATGATCCTTGGGATCGCCTTTATCGGTTTTGGGCTCCTTTTTGTGCTTTTACAGGGCGGAGAACTCTCCGGAACGAAGGTTGCCATGTATCTTTTGATACCTGGCGGGGTTGGTTATTACCTGCCAAACTATTGGGTCGAAAGGCGTCGTCAAACCCGTCAGGGTGAGCTTGAAAACGGATTTCCAGATGCGCTCGACCTCATGCTGGTTTGCGTTGAGGCCGGGCAGTCGCTCGACCAGTCAATCGTGCGCGTTGCCACCGAAATCAAGCATTCCAACAAACCCCTTTCTGAAGAGTTCGAGGTTGTCGCAAACGAATTGCGCGCCGGTAAAGAGCGCGTTACGGTTTTGAGGGATCTTGGCGAACGCTGCGGCCTACCCGATATCAGCTCTTTTGTAACGGTGCTCATCCAGTCCGCCAGTTTCGGGACCTCGATCAGCGACGCGCTTCGGGTTTACGCCTTTGAAATGCGGGACAAACGCATTATGCGCGCCGAGGAAAAAGCCAACAAGCTCCCGACCAAGATGACACTGGGCACCATGCTTTTTACGGTGCCACCCCTTTTGATCATTCTGGTTGGTCCTTCCGTCTATGATATTTACGTCAATCTCCTTGGTGGAGGCCAATAAGTGCGCACCGTTTATGCGGTTCTTGGGCTTTTCTTGTCCATTGCAGCTTGCGAACCTACTGACAGACCTCTAGCGAATTCCCGTGAAGGTGTTGCCCCCCCGCCGGGCACGGCACGCATAACCGAAGCTGTTGACGGATTGATCGTGGGCCACCGGCTTATGGCTGCCGGAGAGTATGATCTTGCCCTCACGGCTTATACGCGCGCCGTTCAGGACCACGGCTTGAACGTTGACGTCCTCAGCGCAATTGGTTCGGCAAATATGCGCCTTGGACGGCTCAATCAAGCCGAAAAGTTCCTGCTTCGAGCGGTCGAGAAAGACCCTGATTTTGTTGCGGCGTGGAACAATCTCGGCGTTGTTCAAATCAATTCACAACAATTCATCAAAGCCCGTGCCAGTTTTCAGCGCGCCTTCGCATTGGATAACGGTAATTCCGAGCAAATACGCGAAAACCTAATTCTCGCTATTCAGCTGGCAGAAGAAAACTCGGCGGAAATCCCCAAAGATTTTAATTTCATGCTGGTCCGGCGCGGCGATGGGCGTTACCTATTACTTGGGCAGTAAAAAAATAATAGGGGATAAGATGCAAAGCACAAAATTCACCCGTAAATCCGTTTTCCTTTTGTCGGCGCTGAGTCTCGTCGCATGTGGCGATATTACAGACGACGACCGCGCATTACCTGATGGTGCGTTAAACGTGATCGACGCCTCTGATCTCAATGACATTATGCTTGATTTTGCGGACCCCAAAGAGGCGGTGCGATACTTCAGAAACTCGGTTGCCCAATCCCCTGACAGGATTGACTTCAAACGCGGCCTCGCTGTTTCGCTGGCCCGGGCTGGTGAACATGCTGAAGCCGCGCTGGTTTACGAAGTAATTGCGGAGGCCGGAGAACTCACCGTGCAGGACCGTTTGGCTATGGCGGACGCTTATATCCGCAATGGTGGCTGGGAAGAAGGGGAAGCCCAGCTTGACGCTATCCCGCCCACCCTGGAATCCTATGACCGCTACCGGTTGGAAGCCATCGTCGCTGACCACAATGAAGAATGGGATAAAGCCGATAGCTTTTATGACATTGCGCGCGGCCTCACCACAGCGCCCGCAAACACGCTCAATAACTGGGGCTTCTCCAAGCGCGTGCGGGGGGATCTGGATGACGCCGAAAAACTCTTCCGCCAAGCGCTCCGCGCTGATCCATCCCTGTTCAGGGCAAAGGTCAATTTGGTGGTTGTGCGCGGGTTGCGTGGCGAATATGGCCTCCCCGTTGTGCCAATGACAGATGAAGAACGTGCGCTCCTCTATTACGAGGCCGCCAAAGTCGCCATTAACCGTGGGGATCGTGACATAGCGCGCGGGTTGCTGGAGCAAGCGATTGACTCACATCCTCGACATTTCGGTGCGGCGGTTGATGCTTTGCGGGCTTTGACCTCCGGCGTTAGTCTGTAGGCGCTCGCATGGCTTACTGGGCAATCATATTTCTGGTGCTGACGCTTCCAATAGGGATTGTCATAACCTGGAATGATCTCAAATACTTAAAAATCCCTAACATTTTCATCCTATTTCTGTTGGCCGAGTTTGTCATCGTGGGGCCAATGGTTCTGCCCTTTGACGAGTATATCAGAAGCCTCATCTATGGTTTTATCGCCCTNCTCGCGGGCATTCTCATTCACGCGACCGGNCTCATCCCTGCCGGNGATCTAAAATACACCGCCGTCCTCATCCCTTTNGTCGACACAGGTGATCTCCTCAGCTTTTTGCTTTATACGTCCCTGTCTGCCCTGACAGCCGTATTCACCCACGTCCTGTTCGGCCGGTTCGGACTGGCCCCCGACGGATGGGAAAGCTGGAACGGACGCGGCTGGAAGCGCCGCTTTCCGTTTGGGTTTGCGTTAACCGGAGGGTTGATGATTTATCTTTTGGTTCAGATTATTCGGTCGGTTTAGAGACTTCGTAAAGAACGAACAGGTTCGACCGGTATACCTCGTTTAACCCATAGCTGCCCTCAATGAATTGCATGACCATTTGCCGGCGCATATTTGCATTAATCGGGCAGAGCGGCACCATCAAATAATCCGCATTTTCAACTCCGGCCGTATCTCCATAATACCACGGCGCTGCGCCCTGAACCCTTTCAATATCGCCAAACATCCAGCTGACATTCAAGATATCCGCTGCGAGGACAGGTTTTCCACGCACAAAATCAATCGCTTCAAGCTCTTGCGCAATTTTTGTGGCCATCGGAGAAATGGACTCATTTGAACTACATTCCGGGAACTCGAACCCGTTAATTATCACCCTTTCATCCTCCGAGAACGGGGACGGAAATCCTTCGATGGTTTCGCGTTTCATTGCGTGTAGAATACGAAACTCAGGAAGCCAGATATCTGCCACACCTTCGGAAATCGGCATCTTCAAGAACTCCTCTTTGGACGTAAAAACGGCACGAATAGGAGAGGTTGCCAGCGAAATAACGGATGGAAAAATTACGGTTCCGGCAACAATAATTATGGTCAGTATACTCTGCCTCGCCGGCAGGTTAAAAACCCAACGTTCATCCCGCTCGGGTAGATTGACCCAAAGATAGAGGATCACCAAAACCAGCCACTTGGGATCGTTTCCCCAGTTTTGGTAGGTAATGTAAGTAAAGGCAGGCGCTAAAAGTAGAAGCACCAATCCTTGCAACATTTTGCCAGATTTTCTGTATAAAACAATGCTTGCAAGCAATATCAAACTCGCCAGAATACTGTGAGGACTCGCTATAATTTGGGTGAATGAATCGACAGGTGCACTACGGCCTGAAACATCGCTCGTTACTGCGAGCAAATCGTGGAAATATGCGATGAAATAGTCCAGGCCAAACCAAAGGAGCAACGCTCCGCCAAAGGCAAGCCCAATTGCAACGGATTGAATGGCAAGCGCTGCTTGTTTCTGCGCTAGCAATATCAACAATACAACAGGTACCAGAGGAACAAAAAAGGTAACTTTGAGCATGGCCAGCGCTGTCATTCCGGCAGCAATTATCAGCGGTGGTAGCCATCGTTCCGCAATATTGACACGCATCGGGAACAAAACCGTTCCCAAAATCAGAAAAGTGACACCCCAGGCCCATCGATTGTAAAACATAGAGAGCGAAGTTGCTGTATCGCCGCCTCCATAAATCAATGCTGTCATTGTCATCAGGATAAACACGCCAAAGGTTAGCGCCTGAGCGAAACTAAAACGAGTTGCCCCAACCCACCAGATCACCGGTAATAGCAAAGCCGACAGACTCAGATTGGCAAGCAATGTTGCCTTGCCAACCATAAACCCAAGGGACAACCAAAACGCAACGGGTGCAAATCCCAAGTATCCGATCGGGGTCATAAAATCCAAGTGGGGGAGCTCGCCCGCCACTATGCGCAACGATGCATCCAGCATGTGAAGCAAATCACCTTCATGACCGGTTATAGCCAATCCATTTGGAGTCAGCGTCAAGACTGCTTCGATTAAAAGCAATACAAGGAGAATAAGTCCGAACCGGATTGATTGCTTTCTAGAAATGACTCTGCCCTCGCCCATTTGTTTTGACCGGACTATAAATCAAAACCGGCGGAAAAAAACCCATAATAGCACGGGCTGCTTGCCAGCGGCCTAATGCACAAGTTACACTGTAACCTACCAAAAGTACGGGGAAATACTCATGACCACCTCAACAACAATGCCGGTTGCCCCAAAAACACTGGCAGAGCTAGGCATAGACATAACTCTGCTTCGCGAAATCCTGCTCAAATCCATGTTGCGCAGAAACCTCGACAATGTGATTGCTATCGCTGAATCGATGAAGGTCGGCGTGCCAATCGCACAAGAGCTCATCGAGATCACGCGCGGATACAATATGATCGAGACCTTGGGGGCTTCACGCTACGAAGACCCCAAGCACCTGCGCTACAGGCTAACCGAAGCCGGGCGGCAATCTGCGCTGGATGCGCTATCCCAGTCCGAATATTATGGCACACTGCCTGTGCCGCTCGAAGATTACAAAAAGCAGGTTGAGGCCCAATCCATTCGAGACGCCGCCGTCCCGCGTGACGCGCTGGAAGAAAGCATGGGGCATCTCATTATCGATGATCATATGTTTAGCCAGCTTGGCCCTGCGGTCAATTCTCCGCGCTCGGTGCTTTTTTATGGCCCTCCGGGAAATGGTAAATCGTCCATCGCGGACGGCATCCGCAATGCTTACACCGATAATATATACGTGCCTGAATTTATTGAATACGCTGGGAACGTTATTTCTGTTTACGACCCTTTGATTCACACCCGTGTGGCCGAAGAAAAACAAGATCCGAACGCATTGCGGCTTGGTAGTGCCGGACAAGACAGGCGCTACATCCTATGCCTGCGCCCGACTGTGATCACGGGTGGTGAGCTAACCATGGACATGCTCGACCTTAATTTCAATCCGGTTTCCCGCACTTATCAAGCGCCTTTGCAGCTTAAATCTTCCGGCGGTGTGTTCATTGTGGATGACCTTGGTCGCCAAACCACCCCGCCTCAAACCCTCGTCAATCGCTGGATTGTTCCAATGGAATCCGGTTTTGATATTTTGACCCTGCAATCCGGTCAGAAATTTACGGTGCCGTTTGATACAAAGGTTATGTTCTCAACCAACTTTGCGCCTGACAAAATTTTTGATGGCGCGGCCCTGCGGCGTATCTATTACAAAATCTATGTCGGCAACCCTACCCGCGATGATTTCATAAAGATCTTCTTGCTGACCGTCGGGCAGTATCCGGTTGAATTTAAGGAAGAAGTTCTCACCCACCTGTTGATGGAACTCTACCCAACGGTAGACAACGAATACTCCGCCTATCAGCCCAAATTCCTGATCGAGCAGATGATCTCAAGTTGCCGCTACGAGGGGATCGAGCCGCAAATGTCGGTCGGTCTGGTCGACAAAGCCTGGGAGCACCTGTTCATCAGGGAAAGCGATAACCAGCTTTAGGCGGTCAGTCCTTCCGGCTCTTCCAATCCGTTGGCCCGGCAACAAGCCGTTACTGTGTTGGCGAGCAGGCAGGCAATGGTCATTGGCCCCACGCCGCCCGGCACTGGCGTAATCGCCCCGGCCACTTCGGCTGCGCTGGCAAATTCTACATCGCCCACTAACCGCATTTTACCTTCCCCGCGCTCGGGCGCGGCGATCCTGTTGATGCCCACATCAATCACGGTAGCGCCCGGTTTAACCCAGTCACCTGTAATCATCTGCGGGCGTCCAACGGCGGCCACCAGAATATCGGCTCCGCGACATAGCGCTTCGATATCCTTGGTCCGCGAATGCGCAATGGTCACCGTGCAACTATCCTTCAATAGCAGGGCAGCCATCGGCTTGCCGACAATATTGGAGCGCCCGACAACCACGGCGTTCATGCCGGAAAGGCTTCCATGCCGCTCGCGGAGCATCATCAGGCAGCCAAGCGGCGTGCACGGCACCATTGATTTCTGACCCGTCGCCAGCAGGCCCACATTTGAAATATGGAAGCCGTCTACATCTTTTTCCGGCGAGATGGCATTGATGACTTTATCATCGTTGATATGGTCAGGTACCGGTAACTGGCACAGGATACCATGCACAGCTGGGTCATTGTTGAGCTTGTCGATAAGCGCCAAAACCTCGGCTTCGGGCGTATCAACCGGCAACTTGTGCTCAAAGCTGTTCATGCCGACCTCAAGCGTCTGCTTGCCTTTGTTGCGCACATAGACCTCGCTTGCAGGGTCCTCCCCCACTAGGATAACCGCCAAACCGGGAGTTACACCCGCATCCTTAAGTCGTGCTACATGAGCCGCTACCTTTTCACGCACGGTTGCCGCAAAAGCTTTACCGTCAATAATATCTGCAGTCATCAGGGTCTCCTTAGAACAGGCCTTCAATTTCACCAGCTTCATTCAGCCGGATAGCCTTGGCTGCCGGTGTTCTGGGCAGGCCGGGCATGGTCATAATAGAACCGCAGATCACAACAATGAACCCGGCGCCAGCAGAAAGTCGCACTTCCCTGATTGGCATCGAATGCCCCGTTGGCGCACCGCGCAAGTCAGGGTCCGTCGAGAAGCTATACTGGGTTTTGGCCATGCAAATCGGCAGGTCACCAAAACCGGCCTCCTCCCAATCACGCAATTGTTGGCGGATCTTCTTGTCAGCCATCACTTCGTCAGCTCGATAAATCCGTTTGGCAACGGTTTCGATCTTCTCGAATAGGGGCATCTCATCAGGGTAAAGCGGCGCAAATTGGGAAACGTTGGCCTCCGCAATTTCAGCGACACGCTCGGCCAGTTCTTTAGTCCCCGCACCGCCATCAGCCCAGTGCTTACACAAGATCGCCTCGGAACCGTGACCACGGGCGTAAGCTTTGATCGCCTCGACCTCGTCATCGGTATCGGTCACAAAGTGGTTGATCGCCACCACCACCGGCACACCAAACGATTTGAGGTTCTCGATATGCCGTCCCATGTTCGAGCAACCCTCGATCACCGCGTTTACATTCTCTTCACCAAGATCAACACGTTCAACGCCGCCGTTCATCTTGGAGGCCCGAACCGTGGCCACAAGCACAACCACATCGGGTGTCAATCCGGCCTTGCGGCATTTGATGTTCATAAACTTCTCGGCACCCAGATCGGCCCCGAATCCGGCCTCTGTCACCACATAGTCGCTTATTTTCAGCGCCGTTTTGGTGGCTACAACCGAGTTGCACCCATGCGCGATGTTTGCAAACGGCCCCCCGTGCACAAGCGCCGGGTTATTCTCCAGCGTTTGCACAAGGTTGGGCTGCATCGCCTGTTGCAGAAGCACGGTCATGGCCCCATCGGCCTCGATATCGCGGCAATAGATCGGCTTGCGGTGACGCGTATAGGCAACGATGATATCGCCAAGCCGTTTCTGCAAATCGTCCAAATCGTCGGACAGACACAAGATCGCCATCACTTCGGACGCCACCGTAATGTCAAAGCCTGTCTGGCGGGCAAAGCCGTTGGCCACACCGCCAAGACTGATCACCGTGTCTCTTAGCGCGCGGTCATTCATGTCCATCACGCGCTTCCAGACGATCCGGCGCTCGTCAATTTCCAGCTCGTTGCCCCAGTAAATATGGTTGTCGATCATCGCGGTCAGCAGGTTATGCGCCGATGTAATCGCATGAAAATCACCGGTGAAATGCAGGTTCATATCTTCCATCGGAACCACTTGGGCATAGCCGCCGCCCGCCGCGCCACCTTTCATGCCAAAGCACGGGCCAAGCGAGGCTTCGCGAATACAGATGGTGGATTGCTTGCCAATGGCATTCAGCCCGTCACTGAGCCCGACAGTTGTGGTTGTTTTCCCCTCGCCCGCAGGGGTCGGAGAGATCGCCGTTACCAATATCAGTTTACCGTCCGGCTTACCGGCCTGTGCCGCAATGAATTCAGCGGAAATCTTGGCTTTATCATGGCCGAAAGGCAGCAAATCCGCCTCCGGAATACCAAGTTTCGCCCCAATTTCCTGAATCGGTTTTTTATCGGCAGCGCGGGCAATTTCAATATCGGTTTTATAGTCCATCTGGCACCTCGGGTTCGCGGATTACATGGTCTCATCATTAGGCCTGCAACTTCTTTTCGCTGATATCTATTCGACCTTTCAAAGGCAGAACGCGACGAAACAGCGCATCAATTCAGGCTAATGTGTGCTGATGTATACATCAAGCTCAACCGTTAGTTTCCAACGGTTAAAACCATAAACTGCCTAAGAAAGGGAAAAACGCAACTGCCGTCTGCGGCCAGCGGATACGGCTCCAGCAATGCTTCATCATACGCGGCGAAAAATCGCGCCTGCTCTTGCGGGTCGAGCTCAGCCAGAATTGGCCTCGCCGCTGTGCTGCCGGTAAAGCGGCGTACCGGATGCCCCTTGCCAGCTTCAAGCTTTTGGAAATAATTGGTCTCCCACATATTCAGCACCCCCATCGGGTCGAGCAACGCGCTCAGCATGGCGGGCGGGGCAACAGGTGGGGTATAGTCAGTATAGTTAAACCGGTCCGGAAAAAGCGCCTGCGCGGTTTGCCGCAAAAGCATGTGCGATGGCGCTGCAAATTGTCGTGGCATCTGCACGGCAAGCACACCACCCGTTGGCAATAGCGAAGCAAGCCTTGGAAACAGCGTTTTGTGATCCGGCAGCCAGTGCAGTGCTGCATTGCTGAATATCAGTGCCGGAGCCTCGGCCTGCCAATCCGTAATATCGTGCTCACTCAGCACGTCGTAAACTCCGGTTTTGGCAGCCTCCGCGAGCATATTCGCGGAATTATCCACCCCGACCAAGCGCCGCCCAAAGCGCTGCTTTAGCGCTTCACCAACCGCTCCGTTGCCGCACCCAAGGTCCACCACATGCCCCTCCGGCAATGGAGGCACCTGCGCCAACAAATCCATCGCTGGCCGCAAACGCAAATCCCGGAACCTTGAATAGGTCCCGGGATTCCAGTCTTGCGAATTGTTCATCGTTTAACCCTGTGGCTGCGGTTCCATGCCACCGTCATCCTTTGGCTTTTTCGTGGCTTTCGGGATCGAGGTCATCGACCCGGAATCGCCGCTGGCAGAATTATCGTCATTATCATCTGCTTTCAAAGGCGGCTCACCGCGCATTACGCGCTTAATCTCGTCGCCGGTCAGTGTCTCGTATTCTAGCAACCCTTGCGCCAAGCGTTCGAACTCTTCAGGGTGCTCGGAGATCACCTTCATCGCCAGATCATAAGCCTGGTCAATGAACAGCTTCACTTCGTTTTCGATCAGCTCTTTGGTATGCGCCGAAACAGAGAACCCGCCGGTCGCGCCGCTATAACCCTCATGCGCCTCGGAGTAATCGATATTGCCAACAAGATCAGACATGCCATAGCGCATGACCATCGCCCGCGCCAGATTACTGGCTTGTTGGATATCGCCAACCGGCCCGCTGGATACGCTGTCTTCGCCGTATTTGAAGATCTCCGCCGCTTTGCCCGCCATGGTCATGGCCAGCTTTTCGTGGGCTTCGTCTTTGAACAGTTGGAGCTTGTCCATTTCGGGCAGGCTCATCACCATGCCCAAAGCGCCACCGCGTGGAATGATCGTTGCCTTATAAACCGGATCGGTTTTTTCCAGCATCAAGCCTACAATCGCGTGGCCAGCTTCGTGATACGCGGTTTTTTCTTTCTGATCATCTGTCAGCACCATCGAGCGCCGCTCGGCCCCCATCATCACTTTGTCTTTGGCGAACTCGAAGTCCTCCATCGTGACAAAGCGCTTACCGGTGCGCGCGGCGGTCAGTGCGGCCTCGTTCACAAGGTTGGCAAGGTCAGCACCCGAAAAACCCGGTGTGCCACGCGCAATGATCCGCAGGTCCACATCCGGCCCAAGTGGAATTTTGAGCGAGTGAATGTCCAGAATTTTCTTCCGCCCGTTAATATCGGGGATGGGAACCTGAATCTGGCGGTCAAAACGTCCGGGGCGCAAGAGCGCTTTATCAAGCACGTCAGCCCGGTTGGTTGCGGCCAGAAGGATCACACCTTCGTTGGATTCAAAACCATCCATCTCCACCAAAAGCTGGTTGAGCGTTTGCTCACGCTCGTCATTGCCGCCGCCCACGCCAGAGCCACGTTGCCGCCCCACAGCGTCAATCTCGTCGATAAACACAATGCACGGCGCGTTTTTCTTGGCTTGCTCAAACATGTCACGCACGCGTGAAGCCCCCACGCCCACAAACATTTCTACAAAATCGGAACCTGAAATCGCAAAGAAAGGCACACCCGCCTCGCCCGCAATCGCCCGCGCCAGCAGGGTTTTACCTGTGCCCGGAGGGCCGACAAGCAGCGCGCCTTTCGGGATTTTACCGCCCAAGCGGCTAAACTTCTGCGGGTCCTGCAAAAACTCTACAATCTCTTCCAGCTCTTCCTTGGCTTCATCAATGCCGGCCACGTCCGAAAATGTAACCTTCCCCGAGCTCTCGGTCAGCATTTTTGCGCGCGACTTGCCAAAGCCCATTGCCCCGCCTTTGCCACCGCCCTGCATTTTATTCATAAAGTAGATCCAAACCCCGATGAGCAGGATAAAAGGCAGGAAGCTGATGATAATTGCCGAAAGCGTCGATTGCTCCTGTGCTTCGGCGGCAAACCCAACACCATTTTCCTGCAATAGCGGGATCAAATACGTGTTGGTATCTCTGGGTTGAACCGTGCTGAAAGTGCCTGAACCGGTCTGGAATACAACGTTTTCGCCGTCAATTTGCACGGTCGAAACCTTCCCGTTTTCCACTTGGGTCAGAAATTCGGAATAGTTCACCTCTTGCCCGCTGCTCGGCGCCATACCTGAACTGAAAATATTATAAAGCGCAATCATCAGGACCATAAGGACCAGCCAGAACGCCAAATTTTTTGAATTGCCCAAGTCAATTCTCCTTGTGAAAGGTGCAACATTACTTTGCGTTATTAAATAGGGGCTTTCCCCCCACATTCAATGCGCGATCAACGCGTCATAAAAACCTTTTTCTCCACCTGCAAGCTTTACCCCCCGAATCTGGCCAAATTGTGCCAGTGGCGCGGCTATGAGCCGCCCTTCGCGCCAAAAGGAAGGGCTGGCCAGCAAAGCGCGTCGGCTATGGCCCGAATCGCGCCAGTCAGGGCAGCATTGTACCCCATCTTCGCCCAATGCCCTAATTTGCAGGTTTTCGAGGCCCTTCGGGTCGATTTCCCAGCGTCCATCCCACCGCGTCAAAACTTGTGCCGCTTTCGGGGTTGCTGAAGGCTCGCGGTTGATCACAATCTCGTTTTTCCGCCAGCTAATCATGCACCCGTGCAATGTTTGACCAAAATTTTCACCGGAAAGGCAAGTGTCGAGCAAGCTCTCCAACGCAGCGAAGCGTGGTCGGTAATCTGCGCTCGCCACCCAGCGAAGGCTGGCGGCAAGAAGGCGCAGTTGAAGCTCTTCTGGGGCTTTGGCAAAAATTTCAGATGCCAGACATAGCTCACCCGCCGCTGAAACCCGGGCACAGCTGCGTGCCAGCGCAAGCGTCGCCTCCTCTAATGCCGCTCGTGCCCTTCGCATATGTGCGGCGGTTTCTGTGAGTTTCTCGGCGGTAAGTCCCAGCGGGGCCAAGTGTTCCAGCGCTTGCCGCGCCTTTATACGGTCATATTGCGTATCTTCATTGCTTGGGTCATCCACCCAGCCGATTCCGGCTTCGCGCAAATAGGTGCGCAGCTCCGCCCTCCGAACCGCCAGCAAAGGCCGATGCCAGCAAAGATCGTTTTCGCAGCGCTCCGCTGCCATCCCTGCCAACCCGTCTACCCCTGAGCCCCGCGCCATGCGCATCAAAACCGTCTCGGCCTGATCATCCAGCGTGTGGCCAAGTACGATATGGCCCAGCCCCTCGGCCCGCGCCCAGCCGGAAAGCAAATTTCGCCGGGCATCCCGCGCTGCATTCTGGAGATTTCCAGCACGGTCGGCATGATCCCAGACAAGCGTTGAATGAGGAATATACAATTCGGCACAAAGNCCGGCAACACCTTCAGCCTCGCTGGCTGATTCCGGCCTGAGCCTATGATCNACGGTTGCCGCTTTTATCTTGCGCCCCGACCGGTGCAAGAGCACCAACAAAGCCACAGAATCGCCACCTCCGGAAACCGCGACTCCCAGTGTTCCTTCCGGTAACTGCCCGAGCGAGATCACGGGCAGGCCATCGCTCCACGCTGCTCCAGTATTGCGCGCACGAGATCATCATCGAGATCAACATAGCGGATCTGGATCTCTGCCAAGGTCAGGCAGGCCTGCTCGCTTTGGCCAAGCTCAAACAGGCTTACCGATAGACCAAAGAGCGAAAGCGGCGCAAAGGCACTATCCGGCGCCCCGCTGAACCCGCTTAGGTAGGACCGTGCCGCATTTTGATAGTCACCCGACATCACCAACGCCTCGCCCTGCAAAAAGCGCACTTCCGAAGTCAGCGGCCCATCAGGATAGGTGCTGAGGAAAGCCGCCAGTTGAGCCGATGCCGAAGCCCCGTCTCCCTCTGCCAGCGATTTTTTGGCGGCATTAAAAGCCTGCCGCTCTTGCGAGATCACTTCGGTTTGGGTTTCAGTGCCCCCAAGCGGCGTTGTGTTTCCAGTGAGCGTAGGATCTCCGCCCTCCAGTTCGGTCAGTCGAAAGTCTATATCGCCAATGCGGCGGGTTCCGTCGTCAATGACCTGCCGCACTTTGATCTCAAGCGCTTCAATCCGCCCAAGGGCGGCGCGCAGGTCGGCATTTAGCTCGTCGATCCGCACCAAAGCTGATGCGGCATCCCGAGTGGTCAGGCCTGTATTTCCGGTTGCGCTCATCTCGGCGCGCAGGGTTTCAAGCTGCTGGCTCAAAATCGCCAGATCGCCGCGAATATCGGCCAGCGTCATTTCCTGCGCCTGCACGGGCCCTGCAAGAGCCAGCGCCAAGATCACACTGTAAAACCGCTTTAACATCCACTTTTCCTAACCGTTACCGGGGGCCTGAAAGCCCCCGCGCACCCTACACGTTGCCAATTCCGCCAGCAACCACCGTCACAGCCCGCCGGTTTTTAGACCAGCACGTCTCGGTCGAACAAACCTCTAGCGGGCGTTCTTTGCCATAAGAAATAATCGAAAGCCGGGTCTCCAGAAGGCCCGCCGCAACCATATAGTTCCGCACCGCCGCAGCACGCCGCGCCCCTAGGGCGAGGTTGTATTCCCGCGTTCCCTGCTCGTCGGCGTGGCCTTCGATCACAATCGTGCGCTCCGGATACTGGTTGAGCCAGGCAACCTGGGCATCCAAAACGGCTTTAGCCTCAGCGGTCAGCGTTGCTTCGTTGACCGGAAATAGAACCCGATCCCCAATCGTGGCCGCAAAATACTCGAGCGAGCTTTCCTCGATAACACCCCCCGGCGTTTGATCTGCGCCGCCGCTGCCGCCAAATATATTGTTGCCTTCGCAAGCCCCGAGTGCCATGAAGGCGGCCAGCATTAAACCTGTTTTTCTCAAATCCATTTTCCTGTCCTCTGCTCTGTTATCCCCGTCGGGGTTTATCGCAAAACCCCTGACCAATCCGGATCAGAAGCAAAGCTCGGCGTGTCTACGCGGTGCAAATTGCGGCCGGTTAAGTCTACGGAGTATATCTGCGGCGCACCGTTTGCGCCCGCTGTTTCGCGGAAAAACATCAACACGCGGCCGTTGGGAGACCACGTTGGCGCTTCGTCGATAAACGAGGCTGTCAGCAGGTTTTCCCGGCTGCCATCGGTGCGCATCACACCAATATGAAACCGCCCGCCGTTGATTTTGGTAAACGCAATCATGTCGCCTCGGGGTGACCATACCGGCGTACCATAAGAGCCNCCGCCCGANCTGATCCGCCGNGCCTCGCCACCTTTGGCCGGCATCACATAAAGCTGCTGCGAGCCGCCACGGTCCGAGGCAAACACAATCTGCGACCCATCGGGGGAATAGCTCGGCGTGGTATCAATCCCGCCGCTGCTGGTCAGCCTCGTGCGACTGCGAGTGTTCAAATCCACCTGATAAATATCGGTGTTGCTGCCATCAATGATAGACATCACCACCTTGGTACCATCCGGCGAAAACCTCGGCGCTGTTGCCATATTCGTGGTGTCATCCAACAGTTGGGATCGCCTGCCGGTTTCCATATTCAGCAAAAACACCTGCGGNAAGCCGGTTTCATAGCTGGTGTAAATNATGTCCCGCGTGTTGGGCGCGAAACGCGGCGCCAGCACAATGGAAGAATCGTCGGTCAGGTATTGCAGGTTGGCGCTATCATAATCCATAACCGCCAGCCGCTTGCTGCGATCATTTTTCGGTCCGGTTTCCGAGATAAACACAATCCGGCTGTCAAAATAGCCGCTTTCCCCCGTGATCCGGGTGTAGATGGTATCAGCCACCTTATGCGCCATGCGCCGCCAGCTTTCTTGTGTACCGCTATATTGAACGCCTTCGCCAATCGGGCTTTGCGCGTCTACGTCAAACAGGCGGAACTTGACCACAAGCTGCCCGCCAGAGCCGGTGCTGACCGCCCCTGTCACCAAAGCCTGCGCGTTCACAACGCTCCAGTCCGTAAAAACCGGCTGGGCGTTAAAGTTGTTGATTGCCGCGATATGTGCGGTTCCCGGAATCTCGCGAAATAGCCCTGTGCTCACAAGGTCCGACATAATAACCGAGGCAATATCCCCCGAAAGCCGCCGCGCGCCGCTGGTTTCGGCAATAAAATTCGGCACTGCGACCGGCACTGGCTCAATATTGCCGCCCGTAATATCAATCTCGATCGTCGGGCGGTCTTGCGCATTTACCAGACCGGCCAGCAGCACCATCATGGCGCCAAGCAGATATTTCACGTAATTCATTACATCTTCCCTCAATTAAATCCTATTTCGCCCGAAGCGGGGTCAAAACGCAAGACTAGCCGCACACCGTTCGGAAATTTGCCCGCAGGAAGCGGAATTCCGCCAGCCCTGTCGGCTTGAAGCACCGCGCTCCGCGCCGCTCTGTAGGCGATTTCAAAAAAGCCACTTGGCGTTGCCGGTTCCAGCGGAGACACATTTTCAACCCGCCCTCCCGCGCTCACCTCAACCGCAATTCGCACCACGTATTGTTCAAAATTCTCTTGGCCGGTCAGGTTGCTCTTGTTCCATTTCTGGCTGACAACATCGCCAATCACCGCTTTCTCCGGCCCGCTCAGCTCGGCGATCACCGGGGGTTCGGTTTGCGTGGCCTCCTGCGCCGCCTGAAGCGCGGCGTTGATCTCGTCTTGCAACTCATCCTCTTCCTGCGTTGGCACGCTCAACCGGCGCGGCCTGCGCGGCGGACGGCTGGCGCTTTGCGGGGCAAAAGCCGATATTTCCACATCCTGCTGGCCCTCCGGCGTTATGTCGGTGGTCGCCTCATCGGGGGCAGATGCGTCTT
>JGI24025J20009_10000846_pt1 | contig 23567 bp, 14 predicted proteins | sample Cruoilmetagenom3_FD_20009 | JGI IMG/M metagenome (IMG submission 20009) | reverse complement strand
GGTCCGGGCGGTGCGATCTCAAACCAATCGTATGTGGGTGCAAAACCATACAGGGTGTCCGTATTATCATAGCAGTAATAACCGTATTCATCGGGACCCGTGGGAACACCTGTTCCAGCCTCACCTACTTCGAGGGAAAACGAAATGGTATCACAGTGCGTGTATGTACTTCCATCTTCAACAGTGTATAATTCAAAGGGGATGTCGTATCCGGGTACGGTGAGGGGACTTACAATAAATTCAATGTGATTTGAGGAGACCACGGTGGACTCGGGTAATATCTCGTCGAAAAACAGTATACTATCCATCATAAACACAAAATCACCGCCGCATCGGAGGACACCTTCCGCTCCATATAGCGCTGATGGTCCCGTATTCTTCACCGCTACATCGAGATGCACGGTCTCGCCGGGGTCCAGCCTCGAGTTTCCATTATCCCCGGGAAGGGTATCGCATACAATGGCAGTATCCACCATTAATTTACCGGTTTCCACTTGAAGGGGGAACGAGATGGTGTCCCTGTGTATATATGTACTGCCATCTTCTGTAGTATACAATTCAAAGGGAATGTTATAACCCGATGGAGTTAAAGGGCTTAAAGTAAATTCGGCCTGGTTTAAGGAGACCGCGGTAGATTCGGAGGGTATCTCGTCAAAATACATAATACTATCAATCATTGACACATAATCATCACCACACCTAATAATTCCCTCCGCGTTATATAAATCGGATGAACCTATATTCTTTACCGCAATATCGAGAAGCACCGTCTCCCCGGGGTTGGGTATTGAGTCATTATTATTACCGGGGAGGGTATCATAAACAAAAGTTCCATCAAGAATTAATTTACCGGTCTCAACATTAAGAGATGGTAAGTCTATCTCCCAGTTATTCCCAACGGTATCAGATAAATCAACGAGAATATCGATTGTATATTCGGGGGGACAATCGGGTGATACGATGAAAGCGAAACCATCCCCGCCCCATTTAGAAGAATCCGGCGAAATATCACCAAAATGATCGCTGCTGTCCAGAACCATCACGAAATCTGTATCTATCGATATAGTACCATGCACACCCTCTGCAATTTCAAAACCTATATTCTTAACCAAAACCTCGAGGCTAATTTCCTCGCCCGGATTCACCACACCGTCCCCGTTTCCATTTATGGCATCGGCGAAAGAGGAGGCGAGATATATCACATACGGACCCGTGGGCATAACAGATATGGTGTCCTCGTATGGCAGACAATTCTTTGCGGTTACGGTAATATCTATATCACCGATGCCCTGGGGATGAACGACGAGGAGTACTTGTCCATCGGCATTCGTATAAGCGTACTCATATACGGTCGTATCCATCATAAGACAGACGAGTGCGTTTCTCACGGGGGTTAAGCCCTCGTTATTTTGCACGGTGACCGTAACTCCCGTTTCTCCCGGTTGTATAACCTCCGGATAAGTCACGGAAAGGCTCTCCGGTGTATAGGTCCATAAATTGAGTTCGGGGTCGCCGAGACAGATAAGACCGTTGTATTCACGCGGACCGTCTCCGTCGGGATACATCGCGTATACCTTTTCTCGCGCCGCCTCACACGCCAATCCGAGAACGCCGTAACTTCTGAACATACCATCGACAAACGCCTTGGCAATCGGACTCCGTAGATACGCACAATTACAACACACGGTGCTCGTGGCGGCACATCCAACTCCTCCCTTGGGTAAACTTGCCGTTCCCGCTCTCAGTAAATCATATCCGATTCCATAGTAGGTGGCACAGGTCGCCGAAACTACAACGGGCAATTTAAAACCGGTGCTACAATTATTCACATTTATGTTAAAAGGACTCCACCAGTTTCCAACACCCTGACCCCGAAATTGCACAAATGTCCTTCCATCTGTCATGGCATTCTCAACATCATTGGAATTGTCACCACCCAGTCTGGAGAGCGTATCTATAACCACATATCCACTTCCGAGCATATTGTTGATGGCATAATATGTATCATCCCAGTATATACTGTCATCGTGTGCGTCATTATCCTCCCTTATTATGACCGTTCCCCTCCTGAACCAGAGCGTATCATCCATAAAGGGTGTCCTCTCGTAGCCGAGTGTCTTCGAGACCATCGTGTTCACTTGGTTTACATTCGATGCGGGAAATCTGCCCGGTATTATCTCGTTGTAAAGGTCACCCTCAATATCGGTGTAGTAATTATCGGATTCCGTTCCACCGTGGTAGGGCATATCTATTGTGTTATGGTCGCCGACGAGAAGCAGGTATTCGGGTCTGGGATCCCAGTAGTTGTAGGCTTCTATGATGTATGACCTTATCTGGGATGCAGAGCTGCCCGTCTCGGAGAGTTTTGCGACCTTTGTCTTCATCCCCTTCTTCGTCTTCCACTCGGCGAGGGGGAGAATCGCATCGTAAAAACTATCCGGAGTGATGATGAGATACCTCGCCCCCTCGGAGAAACAAAGAGAAGAAAACAACAATGTGAAAAGTGCAATACAGCGTGTACAACATTTCATATACGCCTCCCTTTCTTTTTTGTTATTTAACTACGGTGTTCACAGAGATAAATCAAAAATCAAAATGTAAACCTGCCTGCCGGTAGGCAGGTATCAAAATTATCCACAGGATCCGTATGGACATATTCAAACGTAAAAATTATTCCGGTAGGGCATAAAACCGAAGGCTGCTTGAGAATTTTCTCTTGAAAACATTTTTGAATTTTGATTTGTCATTTTGCATTTTAATATTTGATTTTTAATTTGCCATCGTCTATCTTATTTTGACAATCTTTTGCTTTAGTTTCACCTCTCCCCCATCCAGAACGCACATATATGTGCCCGTGGGAACGGAGTTACCTCTGTCATCCCTACCATCCCAGACAACACTCGTAAATCGTAAATCGTAAATCGTAAATCGTCTGATGAGACGACCGGAAAGGTCATAGATAGTAAAGGTAATAGGTGATCGGTAATCGGTAATCGGTTGGTCACCGATAACCGATAACTGTCCGCAGGATCCGATGGAATAACTGATAACTGTCTTCTCATTGAATGGATTGGGAGAGATTGTAAATCCTGAAAATATATTATTATTCTCCTCAATGCCAAGAACCCATTCCTGCCAGGCCCTTGCAATTTCAATTCTATAAAGCAAGATTCCGTTACCCACAGCTATTCCTCTGAAGGGGTCCACGAGCTCTATATCAAAGATAGTCGAATCAGCGGGATTGGGTTGCGAAAACCAGGACTCTCCCCCATCCGTGGTCTTAAGTATGGTCCCGAACATTCCGCATGCCCATCCATTATATCTATCGGGGAACTCCACCGAACGCAGATAATATCCACCCTCAATATTTGTCTGCTCGTCCCAGTGCTGTCCGGCGTCGGCGGTGTGCAGAATAAGCGGCTCGTATGTGCTGTCTTTACCGCCCACAACCCATCCATATTTGCCACCTATAAAACATATATCGAGGAAGTCATAGACACTGTCCTCAACCTGCAGTTCCCACGAAGAACCACCTTCCGTTGTATGCACGATATGAGACGCCTCGCCACCCGCTTCTGGCGATGGCCTTCCGCACATCCATCCATTGAGTGTATCCGCAAATGCCACACCGTAAAAATCCGTCTGATACCATTGTGTAAACACACGCTGCCATATGGCGCCCTCTTTCCTGCCAAACACACCATCGCCCCCCGCTGCATAACCATGCAGAGTATCCAGGAGTTGTATGCGGGCATAGTACTTTGTGTGCCCATCTGACTCGATATTCCAGGTCTCACCCCCATCGTCTGTGCCCAGGATAATTCCACCCACACCACAAATCCACGCCCTATTGGAGTCTATGCAGGTTACATCAAAAAACTGCCTCTCCAGGGGATTCACCTGCTTCTCCCAGTCCATACCCCCATTAGATGTATGGATAATAGAGAGCGTGTCCAGAGGTACGGTATCGAGTGTAACTGCCCATCCATGCATACCATCTGGTGCCACAGCACACCCGTGGAAATTGTGCGGCAGGAAAGCGAATAGTAGTAGCAGTATGTTCATAGACCCCCCTACAGTAACATCAAAACTCAAAAATTAAAAATCAAAATGCCCGACACTCAACTCTTCTACTTGCTTGATTCTCGGTAAAAAAATCAATGAAAAGTATCTCCACCAGACAAAGAATTTAAGGAGTTTATTTGGTGTTCTTATGCACTAAGTAGACTATCTTATCTCCTGTTAAAATAGACAACACTCTGGGGTGACAGCCTCTGGAGTGACAGTCTTCAGACTGTTATATATCGTTTCTCCTGTTAAAACAGACAACACTCTGGAGTGACAGCCTTTAGGCTGTTATTTATCGTTATAACACCATAAATGGTGCCCCACCAAACAGTGCCCCACCAGTCATCTCAGAATGACGAACTTGCGGGTTATATCTACATTGCCGCAGGAGAGTTTAAGGAAATATAGTCCCTGCGATAATTTTCTATCCGTTGTGTCCGTTCCATCCCAGAAAATTCTTGTATTCGGCAATTTCACGGGTATCTCACAAACATACCTTCCCGCGAGGTCATATACAACGAGCCTTGCGTTGGATAATTCAGCATCAATTCCTTTCAACTTAATAACGAGAGCTCCAAAAGTCGGATTTGGAGATATGAGAAGAGTGGGCATTCCCTCGTACCGCTCACCAGTCCCCAGAAATGTATCCGGTGGCTGTGTTGTAAACTTTATCGCACGACCGTCCCTCATTGGAGACGCCTCGGGTGGATAGGAATTGGCGAATGTGTATTCAACACCGCATTGATGGTTATGGTCCTCTATCCCCACGGTGGCATAATTATGCCAGGAATCATCATTTTTGACCGTATGATACTGGAAGATGATTTCGCCATCTCCCGTGGGTGTGGGATAGTATCCGGGATGCATAAGAACCGCCTCAAATGTCAGTAGTTCTGAAGGTATCTCATGTATAAAGCCAAGTATATGCTGAACCCTGCTCCACTCAACAATAAACCGATGTCCCGACTCGTCATAAAAGTAAAATACATCCCCGCTGGAATCTGAACTCGTGGGGTCAAAATCGTCCCAGAAGGGTGCGACAAGAGATGGTGGTCCCATACTCGATGGAATATGCCAGTTATACATATCATTGCAGATATCTACCCCCATTGAAAGAAATCCGTTTGCACAAACAGATATTTGTGTGTATTCTTCTCCATAGAATCTAAATGTAAAGGGTAAAGAAACTGTTTTTACTTCATCGTCCCTGAGAGGCAAACATGTTCCACCTCCGCCAAATCCTGTATCTATCTCAACCCAATTATATGTTGGTCTGGCATCAAAATCCACATCCGCATCATCATAGGCATAATATCCATACGCATCGGGTCCCAATGGAGCGGTGGTATCGGGCTCTCCCGCAGTAATACAGAAGAACACCGTATCCATAAATCCATCTGCGGTCGTAAGGAAGAGGTTGAACGGAACCCTCTTGCCCACCGCCACATCTGAATAAATCCTCACAGAGAAAAACCCCGTGGATGTGGACTCGGGCATAAGCTCACCGAAATAATAAGCCGAATCAGTTACAGAAGCAGTGGAGGTTAGATTTCGTAATATGCCATTTATATCATATGCCCCAGAAGAACCGCTATTTCTTATGGTTATGTGTATATCTTCCTCCTCACCCGGGTCTATTATCCCATCACCCGCAACCGCAACGGTGTCGAGAGAGAAAACGGAAGACGAAACGGAATCCATAAAGCCAGAATTCCACACATAACTACCACTACTTGATCTTATCCTGAATTGCACGGCGTGTCCATTCCTGCACCCGGGAGAGACTGCAAATGAGTATGTACCTTCCTTCTCTTCACCCGCACCGATAGAACCAAACTCAAACATAGAATCTATAACGGTTATATACTCATCCGCACCGAGAACGGCAGATACATCCGTTGCGGTTTGACTGCCGTAATTTTTCAGACTGACATTTACAGATGTGGTCTCTCCAGAAGTCATAATACCGTCCCCACCGATTGTATGGGAGGAGTACCCAACATAGACATCGTTTAGCTCGACAGAAATGCTGTCGAGATAAGGCAGCATTCGCCGTTTTGTTACCGTCAGATACAGACTGCCCGATGTCCGGGGCTCGACATTTAGCATACAGATTCCGTCCCCACTGGTAAATCCATATGTCCTTAGCTCTCCCTCTTTAAAGGCACTCACCAGTGCGTTCTCAACGGGTTCATGTGATACATTTTCGACCCCAACCGTTAGCAGACTGGAACCGACGGGAAGGGTATCGGGATGCGTTGCCAACATTCTCTTTGGAACATCCCTCCACACCGTCATCTCCGGGTCACCGAGTAGGTTATAATCGTTGAAGTACTTTTCCACACCACTGCTGCCGAACTGCTCGAGAGGGAAGTTGCAGAGGAGCTCCATCTTCCCCCTTATCAACACCTGCCCGACCGTCGGAATATCTTCCTCGAGAATAGCCCAGTATATTCCATAATCCAGACAATTATTCCATCTCGTGGATGTGGAAGCTGAACCGGGTCCGATGAACGCAATACCTCCCTTGGGTTGATAAGGCGTCCCAGCGCGGAGCCATGCTTCTCCGAAGCATTCTGGAGCATCGAATGAGCCTGTATAACATACAAGGCTTACCACTAAGGGCAGTTTCCAGTCATTGGAAAGACCATATATACCGTCTACGCAAAACTTGGGTTTGTTCCAGGCGAATGTACTGGCTCTCCCAGCCCTATAGTTTACAAACAGAACGCCCAAATTTACAGAAGTTGTTATCATTTCCACTCCATCATTAACCGGTGGATAGAACACCGTATCAACGGTCTGGAAACCATACGCAAGCAATCTGTCTCTCACACAGCGCTTCGTGGGAAGTGCGGTGGTAATATAATCCGGATAGTTCGCTCCCACCATAAGTGCTCTTCTGTACCAGAGTGTATCATCCATATACGGACTCATATCGTACTTGAGGAGCTTTGCGACGACGGTCGCAAGTTCTCCCTCATTTGAGACCGGCAATCTGCCCACAATGATATCGGGAAGGAAATCATCCCCCGAAATTGTGGAATATGGATGGTCGGTTACGGGGCAGTTGAGAATATTGGTAAATGCGGGGACGGGAGTTGGGGCATCCCCGGCATCCCCGACGAGAAGCACATACTCGAGATCAACGGTCTCGTACAGGTTTGATATATAGTTTCTTATGGAACTTGCATCTGAACCCGTCTCCGATAGGGTGGCAACCCTCACATCCCAGCCCTTTTTCCTCTTCCAATTCGCAAGTAGTTCAATCCCATCAAGAAACCCATCTGGTGTGATTATAAGATAAACACCAGGAGTAGTGGTTTGAGAGGGTTCGTAGTTTACGATGAGACTACGATAGAGGGGTTCAAAGGCATAAGAAGAACTTCCCCCCCCTACAGATACCGCATCTATCTCCAGGTCAACGCTGTTTATGTCTTTTCCTCCCCTCACTGAGAATGGAAGCACACAGTAATCTCTCAATTTAGCGGGGCTACCGAGCTCGACCATATTTCCCTTTTCGCAGGCGAGTTCCGGGTCAGAGTTAATTATCCTTATCGTCGGAATGTGGTGTGAGTATGCCACCAATCCACCGACCGTGCGATTTCCGTCCTCGGGTACGGTAACCCTCAGAACCATTACATCTCCCCGTCTTTCCACAACCTTCATGGACGGTTGGAGAGATATGAGTACGAGTAAAAAAATCATTTGTATATTATTAAACTGTAGAGCCGTTGGAGCCTGCAGTAGGCAGGCAAGCCTTTGGAATTAAGGCGTTAGCCTTTGGAATTAAGGCGCCTGCCTGCGGTAGGCAGGTAAGCCTTTTATATAAAATCCTTACGGATTAACTCCGCGGATTAACTCCACGGATTAACTCCAACTTGCTGCTCGGTTGTTTTTGCACAACCGCTAAAGCTTGCGACTACCATCTTTTGACTCTTTATGCAACCACCACTGCCTGCCTACCGCAGGCAGGCATTCCAAAGACTATTGACACTAGCCAATCTTTCAATCAACGGGTTCTATAACGAGAAGACCAAGGTCCCTGTCTGCCACATAAATGAGACCATCCACGAACACACCGTAGGCATAGGATGTCTCACATTCACCATATAGAGAGGGAGAAGAGGGGTCAGCGACATCGAACACCTGCAATCCCCCGTCTCCAGCTGCAACATACGCCTTGTTATCTTTAACAAGAACCCTGTTTGCATATCCCTTGATGTCGTATCCCTCGACTATGAATGGATTTTCGGGGTCGTGCACATCAAGCACCTGCAGTCCTCCCTTCCCATCTGCAACATAGGCATATCCATCCTCGACAAACACATCTCTCGCATTAGATGGGGTATCACAGTAGCCTATCCTGGCGAGGGAATCGGGATTCCCGAGATCGATAATGGTTATCCCCATCTCCTCGCAGGCAACATAAGCGTATCTACCATCAACATAAACACCCCTTGCATCACCTTTAGTTGTGCATCTCCTTTTGTAACTGGGAAAATCGGGATGTGTTATGTCTTCCTCTATAAACCAGTACGATGCGGCAAGATATATAAATCCCCCATCGAAGTAAAGATCATAGGCGGTAAACCAGGTATCGTAACCGACAACACGGGGATTATGGACATCCGCAACATTGACGAGTGTAAAGCCCTCTGAACCAGATGCAAGATATGCAAAGCTGTCAACGACGGTTATGCCCTGTTGATAACCCGATAATTCAAGCGAACCGGCGATGATGAGAGAGTTAAGAGCTACTATTTGCAATCCTCCCTGACCATCCGCAATATAAGCATACCCGTCGGCAACAAATACATCTCGCGTATAACCGGGCAGGGTACATCTACCAGATATCGTATATTCCCTCAGGTCTTCTGTGGGCTGTGTTATACAGCCCGCAAAAAGGCATATTACAATAAAGAAAAAACCCCTTTTCATCGATACCTCACATTCAATCCAATCGTCACCGCGTGGAGGACGAAATCCTTCTCTTCGTCTATCCTCAATACGAATGGCGAAGAAACACACTTCCTTCTGGCGAGATAACCCGCCGACACAGAAACTCTATCCGCAATGGGTATTTTAACACCGATAGAGAGCGTGTGTTCCCTGTCAACTCTGCCCGAGTGAGAGAGGTCGACATCGGTGGTGTAGTTCCTCTTTGAAAAGGTATAAGATATATCGAGATCTGTCACCCCAACTTCCTTTTTCACTGTTACAGATAACCTGTGTTCTCTGTGCGATACATCCGGTTCTTTCTCTCTGGCACTTGCCGTCTTGAACCTGTAGGAGAGAGATGGGGAAAAACCACTCACAGATTTAAACCCAACCCTCAATCCCAACCTCAATGCCTCGGTATCGTAGTAGTCGAAATTCTTATTATAATCGTCAAATTGCCTTTCCAGATTGGTTGTTAAAGCCAACCTGCCGAAGTTATACCTCGCCTTTGCCAGTATTATGGATTGCTCGTAATCACAGGGCAGATAATGTGAATTATCACCTGCCATATACCTCACGAGATAAGATGGTATATATTTAAAACCAACCTGCAAAGATGCATTCCCAAAAATTCTCCGCCAGATATTCACATGTAAAAGGAGGTAACTCTTCTCCCCGTTCATGACATACTGATGCCCTGTAAGGTGTAAATTTATGGTGGTTTTTCCACATCTTTCCTTCAGAGAAAACCCGATGGTCGAACGGACATCATCTATGGAATGAACCGGGTATCTATAAGGGTAAATCCCCGTTTTGAACTCATCTATTCTCTCCCGTGAATAGTGAAATATATTACCTTCATATGCGAGTTCTGCACCCGTACTTACATACAACCGCTGGCAGGTAAAGAATAGAAGCAGGAGTGTGGTTGTCATCTTTTAGCCCTTATATAAAAAGAGAACGCAATTTCATCGGTTCCCCTATCCGGAAGAAATTTCAGTATATGCTCACCACTCCCAATGTCCACATATGTTATTGATGGTATTGATGGAACGGCTTCTGGGTCGTTTTTGTAAACTACCGTCTCAGATCTTTCCGTATTAAAATTTACCCTCTTCACCACTTCATCGTTATCGTATATAGCCACACCATACACCTTCTCACCGAGAAATGGGGCACTACAGGTCAGTCTGGAGACAACCTTTATCTTTCTCGGTCCATCTATCCTTACCACCACGGGGTTTTCGGCATTGCCCGTGTAATACGAAACATTTTTCTCATTTTCTACCGTTCCCAATCTGCGATTATATGATATGGGAACGACTTCCTCCCACTGCCTGGGAGACTGGGAACTGAACCTTAAAAAAACCGTATCTGATTTTGCTCGCCAGAGAAAGAACTCATAAGTGTGGGTATCCGCCGGAACATTTATAAAAAAGGAACGCCACTTGCTGACTTCACCGCCAGATACGGAAGAGATATCCGATCTTTCCGCAGTCATTCGAACGAGTCTCTCATCCTCTCCGTCGGTCTCAACTATTATCTTATATCTCTCACCATCTTCCATATCCTCCCGCCACAAAATCCTCGAAAAAACCCTTATCCAGGTCGGCCCGTCAGCCCTGATTGTCAGGGGTTCCTCCTTTGTGAGTATATAATAATCGATCTCTTTGGTCTGGCTAACAGAAATTCTTGCAACATCCGGTTTTCCAATTGTAACGACAGCACCCACGGCGAGCGGTATAAAAAAGAAATTCATCGGTCCCTCCTGAATATATGTTCAACCTCGTACTTCAACGATATAAAGAGAACGACACCGATAACCAGAATAAACACGATTGCAAACGGGACAGAATATACATACTTATAATAGAGTAAACCCACCCCAATTGCTGGAATGGGTATCGGAGCAATCGGCAGACTATATTCTCTGGCGAGTTTTTCAAATGAAACGAGGTTTATTATCGGAATACCCCTATCCGCTATTTCCTTTGCGACACAGGAAGGCTTCAATTTTAACATTCTTGTGCTGGAGTTTACGCCCGGTACAAGTTGATTCTCTCCAATATTTGCCATTCCCCATCCGACATTAATAAATATCTTCGCAGAATCCCCGTATATCGCAAGTCTTTTTTTCACTGACTCCTCAATATCTTTCGCCACAATATACTCAACACTCGTTCTCTGCACAGTCTCTCCTATTAGCCTTCTCCCCTCTGGTGAGAGTCCAATCCCCACATCGTCCTTGCCCCCAATAGATGCAGCACAACTCCTGTTAGAAAACACCCCCTTTTCATAAAGAATCCTCTCCATATCGAGATAGGTGAAAGAGGGTATATTTGCCCCCCACATGGACGAAGAAACCGATGTTACAATAATTGGACGAAGAGAGAGAACCTCACAGGCAGCGAGTACGGCAATATTTATGGCGGGATAACTTCCCGTCCAGCCAATTGCGAGAACATCGCCTTCTTTAACGCCGCATTTCGTGAGCATATCCACTACGGCGGCAGAAAAGTTTGGATTCAATGTGGTTAGTTTCTCCGTAAGATTGGACATACCCTCCGTGATAAGTGAATACTGAGGACCTATAAGCCCCGTTCCATTGGGGTCATTTATCCTATCCACGGTGAGTGAGAGACTATCCCTCGCATCTTTTATAACCTCAAATCCCCTCTTACATAGAACGGCGGCGTTCACCTTCGCGCTTTTGTACGGGTCGTCAATCTGCACCTTGTTTCTCTCCTCCACGGCAAAAAGGACTACGGCGAGTACGGCAATTAATGCAAGTGTATAAACGGGTATCTTACCCTCTCTGTGTCTCATGAAAGTATAACTCCGCCCGTCAGAACTATCAGAATAAGTCTCGCGAGACAGGAGACGATCAACATAGATGTAATCGTGTATATTATTCCCTGTCGTTCCATCCAGTAGGTCATAAGACCCGGTATGACATAACCAATGGTTGATATGTCAATGCCACCATAGTTCATCTCCACCGTCGGATACAGCTTACTCACATACCCCAAAAGATATCCAACGAGTATACACATAACCAGTAGTCTTCTTCCATATAGAATGGTGACCCTCGATATGGACTTTATGACGGCAAGCGATATGAAAGCGCAGGCGATCGTTCCCATCACCCTGAACGGATGATGCAGCATGATCGCAATATAACCGGGCACGACTATTCCACCCGCCGCAACTCCGATCGTCTCGACAAAGAGTAGGCTCAAGAGCATGCCTATACCCACGGCTTCAACTACCATATCCCACCTTTGAAGCAAAGTAATCCACTATTTCATGACCAAGTATAACGATATTCCCCGTGGCGAAAATCAGTGTTCCATCTCTCGAAATAGACAATACCTCCTCATATATATCGGGTACACTTCTGCCTTCGAGGTCGTGAATCTTCTCCACGGCTATGCCGAGACTCAGAGCTCGTTTTTTAAAAACCTTTGTCCGGTACCCCGTCAGAATATATCCATCTGCCGGGAGTTCTCGTGCGCACAGGTCGGCAAATTGTCTGGACCTTTCAATTCTATCGGCACGACAATTAATGAGTACAAGTTTATGCTCATAATTTTTTCCCATCTTCACCCATATCAACTTCACCGAATCGGGGTCATTTGCAGCCATCGCATTGATAAAGTGAATCTCTTTTCCCGACTCCTTTATACGATATATCCTGAGGGCACCGGGGTCGGGTGTCGCATTGTACATACCCGAAAGTGCCTTCTTTTCGTCAACACCAAGATAACCAAGCACGGAGAGGGCAAGTGCAACATTTTCCCTGTGTTCAATATAACCAAAGCCCCCCATCTCCTCGTCGCTCACGCCATCTGCATCTGCACTTACTATCCTTATACCAAGCCTGTCCCCTTCTCGCTTTAATGTAGTAAAAATCTTGCCCTCCGCGGTGAATACTACAGAGTTTTTTGGAACGGATGCCATCATAAACCTCGCCGAATCATACACCGTTGGACCCATAACATCGAGGTGGTCATTTCTCACATTCGTGATTACATACAGCGTTGGATCTACCATTTTATTACCCTCTATCCTCTGGAGTTCCGGTCTCAATGACATACACTCGAAAACTATTGCCTCTGCCTCTTCTATAACTGCCTCTCTCGCGATCCTCTTCTGTTCTATTATGTTGGCATTACCCCTTCTGTTTATCGGTTTCTCTTTTCCATCGGGGTATATCATTCTCGGTGCGGTACCCGTTGTCTTCGCAAATGTTCTTATTCCACCCGCCCGAAGACCCGCCGCTATGAGCCTCGTCACAGAAGACTTACCCCTGCTTCCGTTGACAAGAACCCTTATCGCGAGTGCCTTCAGGTTTTCCCTGTGCCTTCTGTACTCCCAAATGGAGTAAACCAAAAAAATAAGAAATATGCAGATGATGAAGAGCATATCTGTTCAATTATACCATGAAATAGAGAAAAAGTCAAATAAAAAAAGGGTGTACCACACCACCAGATTAATAGAGCAAATTCCGTGTCAGAATCTATTCACCTTGAAACATAAATAAAACCGGAAAAGGTGTAATATAAGATGATGCAACTTCTGCAAATTGTATGCAAAAATTGCAGTTAATCCTTTACCTTGTCTTTCCTTTTAACCGAGCCATCAATATCCACTTATACAACCCTCAAATAGGTCTCATATAGTCTTTGCGCCACTCTCTCCCATAGAAAATTTTTCCTAATATGTTCTCGCAATCTCTTATCCTTCTTCTTTGAAATGCTTCTTCCAATTGCCTCCCTTATGGACCTTACACTACACGGATTTACATACTCTGCCATATTACCAAAATATTCCCTCGTTCCACCCCTCCCCGTGATAACAACCTTCGCACCGGCGAGGGCAGCCTCGAGCGCAGAGAGACCCGGGGTCTCATATAAAGAGGGTAGTACAAATGTATCACAGGCGGCGTATGCCGATGCCAGGAGAGGTGAATCATGGGTTAGGGGTTCTAAAATTTTAATCTTCGGGTTCTTCTTTGCCAGCGAGAGGCACCTTTTTGTATAATCTCCCTCATCAATTATCCTGCCTATAAAAATTGCCTCTTTGTCTATCTTTGCCAGCGCCCTTACGAGGTTCAGGGTATTTTTTCTTGCCGAGCCTATCCAACCTGTATAGAGAATAAAGTTCTCGATGGCGTATTTATCCTTGAACTCGTCCGGGTTTGCAAAACAAAACGACTCGTCCACTCCGTTGGGTATCTTCCTGAACTTTACTCGTGGAATTCCAAAGCCAAGAGAAAGTGCCTTTATTTCCTCATCGGTATTTGGCAGTATGGTATCCGCACCTTCCATAACCTTCTTGACAAAGGAATGAAGACTAAATACCTTCGTCCTCCCGAGGAGTTCATTTGACAGGTTTATCATCTTCAACATCGGTATGCTATGTGTTGACGCAAAGATTGGCGATAGCACAATTTTCATCCCCCTCTTCTTCAATCTTTTTACCGTGTCGTACAATGAGACATCCGCCCTGAAGATGTGAACGAGGTCGTAATTATATTTCAGGGGATACCACATATCGAAGAGGTCTATTTCCACACCCAATTTCTCCAGATACTTCTTACTGTTAATTATCTGGGTATAGAGACCTCCCTTATCTATCGCCACATCGGGCGTTGTTATAAATAGGATACGCATTTTTTTAAGACCATAGACTACAGACCAATGACGATTGACTATTGACGATTGACAATTGAAAATTGGATCCACATTTCACATTCCGCCCTCCACCCTATTTATCCCGTGAAATGCGACTTGTCCCGTGAAATGTCTGACTATTTCATCGGGAAGCATATTTCACTGGGACGCCCTTACGCCCTTCCATCAGTTTCTCCGCCTCTCGGTAAACATCTTCAACCCTTATTTCCTTCAGACATTTAAGCGTTCTACATTTTATTCCCACCCCGAGCCACGAACAGGGACTACAGGGCAGATTGCTCTTTACTATTACACTTTTATCTCCGTACGGCCTTCCCCTCTTCCAGGAAGATGGACCGAATATCGTTACCGTGGGAACGGAAAGTGCCGAGGCGAGGTGTGAGAGCCCTGAATCGTTCCCTATGAAGAGTTCACAGCGATTTATCATTGCCGAGGTTTGTGTTATCGAATACCCGACAAAAGGAAATACACATTTGTTCTGGGGCACGATACTTTCAATATAATACCTCTCATCCTCCGTACCAAAAACAACTATTTTTTTCCCCTTTCTTAAAAACGACTCCATTAACTCACCAAACTTATCCCATCTCTTCTTTTTATCACCCGCACCCGGATGTATGCCGATAATTCCTCTCGCGGTTATTTTTCTCTCTTCATACCACCTGTCCACGAATAAAAATGATTCTTCGGGAATCTGAACAAACGGCTTTTCATCACCTCTCTCTACATCGAGATACCTGAATATCTCAAAGTTCGTGTCTACCTCGTGCATCCTGTATTCCGGGAATCTTATCGTATTGAAAAATCCCCTTCCACGAACACTCTTGCCAATTCTTACCCTCGCTCCAGACAGAAGTGAGATAACTGCAGAACGGAAAGAAGGTCCCACCGCATTCATCACACTCACATCAAAGCAAAATCGTCTGAGTTCCTTAATCATTTTCAGTTTACCCGAAATACCCTCGAACTTCCTCTCTCTCATAGAAAGCGTGCACACCCCTTTCCAATGGCTTATGAGTTCACGGGGGGTATTATTCTCGCATAAGACAACCATTCTCATCCCGGGATATCTCTTTCTTAGAGCGAGAAGGGCGGGGGTAAGGCATATCATATCCCCTATACCTCCCCACGCAATTACGAGGACTGTCTTTGGCTTATCCACTTTGTGCGATTGTAAAATATCAGGTAATCAAAGAGCACGGATGGTACAAAAAAACTGTTTGATAGTATGGCGATTTTACTTGTAACATTATATACACATCGGTTCATAGAGAACCTCACAACTAATTTCTGAAGAGAGAGAGAAAGTGGTTCTCTCAATATATATACGGGGTCCAGGAGATACAACCTGAATATCTTTCTGAAAAGGGGATGTTTATCTACAAGTAGTGGAAGGAGCTGTCTGCCAAATCTTTCTGCATCGAGAAGCACCTTTTGTAGACTTACGGTGTGGGAGTGAAAGGCAACCGAATCTCTCACATATATAAATCTCTTACCCAGGAGTGATAGTTTATATCCAAACTCTATATCCTCTCCCTGAAAAAAGCCCGGAATGGAATCATCAAACAATCCGGCATCTATTGCATCTTTCCTCTTGAGTGATACATTCTGCGTTATAAAACAGGTGAAATCCCTCTTGCCTTTGTGTACCCCCCTCGTAGAAAGATAGCGCAGAAGTGCCCTTTCCCCCGGATTTTTTTCGTATATAACATTACCTATAAATATCCCATCTTCCCTCTGGTGGGCGGCAAGATATGTGGAGAGCAGGTCTCTGTTTGCCTTCATATCATCGTCAATAAGTACAATGATATCACCCTTCGCCGCCCTTATACCATCATTTCTCGTGGTCGCCGTTCCTCTATTTAAACGGTGTCTTATACAGCTCAGATTCAACTTACCCCCGTATTCTGACAACCATTCGTATGTCCCGTCACTTGAGCCATCGTCAACCACTATCACATCAAACCTATCCGGAGAGAGGGTTTGCCTTTCTAAAGAGCCTATTGTCTCCTTAAGCACAGGAAGTCGGTTATAGGTGGGTATGATTACACTGATGTATCCCATATTATCACTTCCTGAATACACCCACCTCAATTCCTCTAAACCTCGCCGGGGCGGTACCGTGCCCAACCCTCATCGTCTGTCCGGGTTCACCCTTGCCACAGTTCATAATGCCGTGCATCTTCCAGGAACCCTTGTTTCCCACCCCATCACAGGAGTTCCAGAACTCCGGTGTTATTCCCGTGTAGGTTGCATCTTTTACCATCTCGCCCAATTTTCCATTTTTAATCAGATATGCGAGTTCAACGCCAAACTGGAAATTTATGCGTTTATCATCTATACTCCACGACTTATTGGTCAAAAGATACAATCCATCGGTCACACCGTCTATCAACTCCTCGAGGGTGGCGTTGCCCGGTTCAAGGTTTATATCCGTCATTCTGATTATAGGTATCCTCGACCACGAACTCGCCCTCATGGTGCCAGTGCTTTTTCTTCCAATGAGAGGAGCGGTATCCCTCGATGAGAGATAATCATTGAATATGCCCCCCTTTATGAGGTAGAGTCTCTGTGCGGGAACGCCCTCGTCGTCCCATCCAAAACCACCGAGTCCCTCTTTAATGGTGGCGTCCGCCGTTATATTAACAAAGTCACTCCCGTATTTGAAGTTGTCGAGTTTCTCGGGTGTTACAAAACTCGTTCCGGCATAACTCGCCTCCGTGCCAAAGACCCTGTCGAGTTCTGTTGGATGTCCAACAGACTCGTGCACCTGAAGAACCATCTGGTCATCAGATATAACAATGTCTTTTTTGCCGGATGGGCATGGTTTTGCCCGGAGCAACTTCTCCGCCTCTTCACCAACTCTCGGTGCCTCATCGAGAAGTTTGAGTCCCTCTATAAACTCATATCCCGCCTGCCCAAAGTCTCCGTAAGACCTCCTCTGTACCTCTCCCTCCTTTACCGCATTTGTAATTATCTCTGCACCCGTATGGATTATATCCTGTTCTATAATACTGCCCTCTGTGGACACGAACACCTTTTTCTCCCTTATGGAAATCATTCTTGCAGTTCTCACCTTCACATCTTTGTATTTTGAGAGTATCGCATCTAATGAAAGGAGAAACTTTATCTTATCTTCCATAGATACATCAAATGGGTTCTTCTCCACATCCGTTGTATATTTTCCATCCTGCGGGACTAACGGAGAGAGCACTAAGGGCTTCCCCTTGGCGATTGCGGATGCCTTTGCAATCTCCAGGCTCTTATCAATCACCCTGTCTATCTCTGAATTCTCTATCCTGTTTGATGAGTAGAACCCCCAGGCGCCGTTAAGAAGACATCTCACCCCAAATCCAATGTCGCTGCTTCTCGCGCAGGATTCCACATTTCCATTCCTGACGAGTATATGTTCGTATTCAGTTTCTACAACCCTCGCATCACCATAATCTACCGATGCGGGAAGACGCCCCCTGATCCTCACTGCAAAATCCCTCATTTTACCCCCGGGTAAAAGACGATGAAATAGACAATAGACAAAAGACCACAGACAACAGACCGAAGACCTTTTTGTAATGTTCATCTATTATATACACAAAATCTTAAAAAGTCAAGAAAAAAATTTGATACCTTTTTACCTTGACAAAATTGAATTCTTATGATATAATTCTACGCAGTTTATAACTACCCTTATACTTACTAAATCAAACTTCAAGGAGGTATATTATGGTGGAAAAAACCAGAAGCTGGAAGTATTGGGGTTTATCCCCCAAAATGGGGCTCTGTGTATCACTGATAGCATCGCTTCTGGTACTATCTTCCCGCGCGGCACTCGCCGGTGAATGGACGAACTACACGAATTCAAACGAGGTTTCGGGCTCCGATATAGAGGGAAATTATCTCTGGGTCGCCACAACGGGTGGGGTAGTAAGTTGGAACCTCTCTGACAGTTCTTATATAAAGTTCACGACAAAAGACGGATTGGCGGACCACAATGTTAAAGATGTGTTTGTGGATAACGGGGGTAACAGGTGGTTCGGAACCGTTGAAGGAGTTCAGAAATTTGACGGCGCAGAGTGGACGACATATAATACCGATAACTCCCCGCTGCCTGACAACAGGGTGTACGCAATTATCCAGGATACACTGGGCAGGATGTGGTTCGGAACGGGATATGGTATAGCATGTCTCGATGAGAGTGATTGGCAGGTCTACACCGACCTCGGAGGCGCCGCAACAAATGTGGCGGTGCGGGGGATCGGTGTGGATTCACAAAACAGAATCTGGACTGCAAATAACCCGGACGAGTATCACGACCCCGGTGGGATTTCTGTCTTCGACGGCACAACATGGACGAGACACGACCCAAATACGAGCGATATCGGACAGTATTATCTCTCCATCACGGTCGATGGAAACGACAATGTATGGGCTGGCAGTTGGGTGTACGGGGTGTACAGATATAATGGAAGTGTGTGGCTAAATTATACGAGCACAAATAGCGAGTTGATGGCAGACCAGATAGAGTGTTTTGATGTGGAGGAAGACACGATAATCTGGATAGCTAATCACGGCTGGACAGCGGGAGGTGTATCGAGGTTTGACGGAACAACCTGGACGAACTATAATCCAGATAACAGCGGAATAGGTGAAAAGAACATATACAGCATCTCGCTCGACGGGGATGATAAGTACTTCGGAATGGAAACCCACGGTATTTCAAAATTCAATAGTTCATCCTGGTCTTACTACAGGACATCAAATGAACCTCACTGCAACTGGATAACATCCATAGACAAAGATAGCCAGGGCAATATTTATTTCGGGACCGATCACTACGGGATAGCTTTCTTCGATGGAGAGCTGTGGTCTTCCTATCATTCTGGCAACAGCGGGTTGGGCGATGACTTCGTAAACTGTGTCTATATAGATGCAGGAGATACACTGTGGGTGGGCACGCAATACAGTGGGTTATTCAATTTTGATGGAAGCTCCTGGACCCATTTTGATACGATCAACTCCGGATTACTCGGCAACATCATACTCTCGATGGATAAGGACTCTCTGGGCAACCTCTGGCTCGGAACCGAGGGCTGGAATGGTCCTTACGAACAGAACGGCGCCCTTGCGAAGTACGACGGTACAAACTGGACAAACTATTATTTACAGAACAGCGGATTGATAGATGACGACGGGCTAAATGTGGCAGTTGACAACGGAGACACTATATGGGTTGGCACTAACGAAGGGGTAAGCAAGTTCAATCAATTTGGTAACCACTGGACGGACTATACGACGGCGGATGGTCTCGCCGACAATTGGGTAACACGAATTGCAATTGACGCAAGCAATAACAAATGGTTTGCCACAAAATGGGACGGCATGAGTAAATTCGATGGCGCGGGCTGGACAAATTACGATGTATCCGATGGCATTGCCGACAACTATGTGAGAGACATTGCGATGGAAGGAGAGAAAATATGGATAGCCACGGAGAATGGAATAAGTGTATTCGAGAACGGTGAGTGGAGCACCTTGAGACAGATAGACGGTCTTGCAGATAATGATGTCACCTCCGTCTGTGTGGATAATTCCGACTATAAGTGGTTTGGGACCGAGAGAGACGGAATATCGATGTACGACGATACCCCTGTAGGTGTCCTGGAATCAGCCAGCCGGGAACGGTATGAACTTGTAGCCCATCCGAATCCATTCAGGGAAACTACCGTAATCAGTTATTCCATCGGATCCTGCGGACAGTTATCAGTTATCGGTAACCAACCGATCACCGATGACCTATCACCGATCACCTTGAATATCTACGACCTTTCCGGCCGCCTCGTCAGACAATTTACGATTTACGATTTACGATTTACGGGTGTAACCTGGGACGGCAGAAACGAAACCGGAGAGACAATAAAAACCGGGGTATATTTTATAAAGCTACGAACGGCATCGGGCAGGGTTATCGGAAGTGGGAAAACGATATTCATAAAATAGTCAGCAGACTTAACGGGTCAGCGCCTGCCTACCGTCAGGTAGGGATTAAACGGATTTAGCGGATTTTTTAAACACACAAAATTTTGATGTTATAAGCTTCTCTTACTATCTCTTTAGCTCCCTGTTGATACTAACAAGGGATTAAGTTACTTTGCAGATGTCATAATTCTTAACTCAAGGAGGAAAGGGAAATGAAAAAAACAAAACTATTCTTCATACCGATATGTTGTTCGATGTTATTATCCTCCATATCATTTGCACAGCTTACCGGAATTAAATATATCGGGGGAACATCCCCAGATTATACAACCCTTGAAGCCGCAATCAATGATTTGAATTCACAGGGAGTGGGCGAAGGCGGTGTAACTTTCTTAATTCGTGACGGGACTTATACCGAAAATTACAACCTGATAATCTCTGGTGTCACGGGAACTGCGGAAAATACCGTGGTCTTCCAGCCAGATGTCGGTGCAACCGTGGAAATTAATATCACAATAACTGCGAATGGAAATGCCGGAATAAGAATTCATAATTCTGACTACATCAGTTTTAATGGAACACCGTATGGAAGTGATAACGAAATCAGAAATATGAGAATAAATGGATGGCGTGTAAACGACGAGGACGATATATTCACCATTTGGACTTCTAACGGCTCTGACTATTGCAGTTTGAAAAATTTGATTATCTTTAATGAAGATAATACGGATAGGACGGGTTACTCTATGCCAGTATACTTTTCTACTTATGGTGCTGGAGAACCCCTGGTTGGTATGGAATCCGATACGCTTTACAACTGCGAACTTATAGGGGGCAGCACTTTTGGAGTTTTTATGGATGGAGAGCCGGGGCAGGACTTACTTGACTTTCAGATTATAAAAAATGATGTTCACGATTTTAATAAATATGGAATATATATTTATACAGATGTTATCAATTGCAATGTTGAAGGAAATGAAGTCTACCAGACGATTCAGGGTAATACCTCTGTTTATGGCATCAGGGCTGGTTCACAAAGCTGCAGTGGAACTAAGATCCACCATAACTATATTCATGATTTGTGGTGTAGTTCTACTGCAAAACCCTATGGTATATTTATAACCCAGAACTCGCATCATAACCTGATCTATGATAACATCATATATCTTTATCCCGAGTCCACCGTTAATAAGGCTTATGGAATTTATCGTGCGGATACCGATTCTACCTACAACGAATTTTACTACAACACAGTTTATATGGGTGGCGTCAGTACTATTGCCAGGTCATCTTATTGTTTTATCACTTATGCAGACCATGGCGGAGATATCTTCAAGAACAATATTCTAATAAATGAGAGAACGGGGGGTGGAAGTAATCATTACGCAATCAAAATGAAAACAGAGACTTTTGATGAAAGTGATTTTAATTTCTTAACCGTAAATTCCGATGACCCCACCGACGATCGTTTTGTTGCACAGTTGGGTAATACAGATTACAACACTTTAGAAGACCTGCGGAACGCTCCCGGATATGCGCCGAGAGACCAAAATTCTCTCTCGGGTGATCCGAATTTGACCTTTCCCGATCTGCATTTGGACTCTACCAGTATTTGCATTGGCGCCGGCATTCCAATCCCGGGTATTCTAACGGATTTTGATTATGACCTTCGTGACCCATTGTATCCAGATATCGGCGCAGATGAATTTACGCCCGAAAATCATGCACCGGAAATCATTTATTTTATGCCAGAAGAGACTGCCTTTGCAATAGGACAAAATACCGAGCAACTATTTAGTATAACAGCCACAGATGCCGACGACGACTCTTTAATTTATCTCTGGTATATCAACAATGTAGAGCAAGGCGAAAATACGAACGAATTTATTCACACCTTTTCGGATATCGGCGAATTTGTTATAAAGGCACTTGTTTCCGATGGTGAATTGGCGGATAGCACATTATGGTATGTTACGGTCAATCCACTTGGAATTACCGATGATAACACTCTGTTGCCAAAAGTTACAAAAATTTATCAAAACATGCCAAACCCGTTCAATCAATCCACAACTATAAATTACGATATCTCCAAAAATGCCCGGGTCGAGATAAACATTTATGATGTAAAAGGAAGATTAGTTAAAAGCCTGGTTAATCAAATTAAAGCCCCCGGAATTTATTCTGTTGTATGGAATGGAAGAAATAAAAAGGGGTTAATTCAGCCAAGTGGGATTTATTTCTACCAGTTAAAAGTAAAGGAAAAAATTGCAGAAACAAAGCGTATAGTCCTATTGAAGTAATGAAGGGGATTTAACGGCTGACACTAAAAAGTTGGAAAAAGTAAACAGGAACTTGTCTGACGCAAGCAGGTAAGAGACCTTTAGAAAATAAACAGTGACTTGCCTGACGGTAGGTAGGCAAGAGACTCTTAAGAGACAAACCCTTCGGACACAAGACCACCCCAGTAAAGCTCCTGTGGAGCAACGAGGCAAGCAGACCATAGACTAAATAAGGAATGCCAACCAAAAGAGTCTTTGGTATATTTTCTTTGGTTCCTTGTCTTAATCTAATTCTCATCCAAGTCTCGTAAAAGTCCCTGTTGAAAAAATTAAATTTTTTTCTTGATTTTTTCTCAATTTTTTATTATTATTCCAGATTATGCGTTAAGAAACCATCTCAAGATCCGTATGGACAAGATTACACCTGCCTACCGTCAGGCAGGCGAGATTAGCATCTCAAGATCCGTATGGACAAGAGATTAAAATAAAGAACCTATGCACAGCATCCGTATGGACAAAAATTAAATGTTCTTCACCCAAAAGGTGAATGCCCATATTCTTTAAGCCTCTTATATAATCTGTGAACATCTGTGCTCATCCCTGCCTA
>JGI24025J20009_10000845_pt1 | contig 23615 bp, 16 predicted proteins | sample Cruoilmetagenom3_FD_20009 | JGI IMG/M metagenome (IMG submission 20009) | reverse complement strand
GCATCCAGCTTCTGTGTGTTGGGCACCAGACCATCGACTTCGGGCATGGCGGAAATCTGATCGCGCTCGATATCTGCCGCGCAGCCGGTGACGAGCAGGCGCGCATCGGGCCGTGCGCGGCGGGCCTTACGGATGGCTTGGCGCGTTTGCCGCACGGCCTCCATGGTGACGGCGCAGCTGTTCACAACCACCACATCCGGCTCGTCAGCGACCAGTGTGCGAATGCGCTCGCTCTCAGCGATGTTGAGGCGGCAGCCGAGCGAGATCACCTCTGCGCCGCTCATGCGTAATCTTCCCATGCGAAAGAGCCGCGAAAACTCTCGGTCGCAGGGCCAGTCATGGTGATGCGATTGTCTTCGCCCCATGCGATGGTGAGCGGGCCGCCGGGCAGATGCACGGTGACTTCGCGGTCGACGAGATTGCGGCGCATTGCTGCTACGGCGGTGGCGCAGGCTCCGGTACCGCAAGCACGAGTCAGTCCGGCACCGCGTTCCCACACGCGCAGGCGGATTGTGGAGCGGTCTTCAACGCTGGCGACATTGACGTTGATGCGCTCGGGAAACAGTTCGTCATGTTCGATCAGCGGGCCGAGCTGGTCGAGCCGGACGGCGTCATTGTCCTCCACGAAGAATACGACATGCGGATTGCCGACATTGACTGCGGCGGGCTGTTCCAATTCTTCCCAGCCGAGCGGCATGGTCATGGTGTCCATGGCATAGGCGAGGGGGATTGCGTCCCAATCAAAGCGCGGCTCGCCCATATCGACTGCTATACCAGCGTCATCGGGGCGGGTTTCGATCATTCCGCCTGCGGTGGCGATCCGGGCTGGTTCTCCCAGTAACATTCCAACCGCGCGTGAGGCATTGCCACAGGCTTCCACCTCGCCGCCATCCTGATTGTAGATCCGCATCCGGCAGGCTGCATCCGCATCAGGCTCCAGCACGATCAACTGGTCGCAGCCGATCCCCTGCTGCCGATCTGCCAGCGCACGCACAATTGCCGCGTCCAGCCCGGGCAGAGCGTCCTCTCGCGCATCAAGCACGATGAAATCATTGCCCAGTCCGTGCATCTTGACGAAGGGAATACGCATGTCCGCCACCTAGTGGTGCAAGGTGGGAACCGCAATGGCGCAGCCGATATTGGCGGGTTGCTCAGCTGGCCTTGCGTTGGTCTTCGGTCGGCTGACCTGCGGGGCCGGTCTTATCGCGAACAGGCGCAGCGCTCTTCGCCAGCAGGTTGAGTGCAGCGAGGCGTTCGCGCGTCGTCGCAGCATCTTCAGGCCGACCATAGAAGTAGCCTTGACCTTCGATCTCACCAAGACCGCGCAGTTTCTCGAGCACGTGTCCGTTCTCGATACCTTCTGCGGTGACGGGCAGGGAAAGACCTTTGCCCAGCGAAACAATCGCCCGGACCAATTCTCCGCTTACTTCCTCGGCAGCGATCTCGGTCACAAAGCTGCGGTCGATCTTCAGCCGGTCGAACGGTAGCGAGCGCAATTGTGACAGGCTGGAATAGCCGGTGCCGAAATCGTCGAGGCTGATGCGAATGCCCTGATTCTTCAGGCTGGTGACGATTGAACGGACCGCGCCGACATTTTCATGCAGGCAGCTTTCGGTGATCTCAACTTCCAGCCGATGCGGGGGAAAGCCGCTATCGAACAAGATGTGCAGCAATTTCTGCGCGAACCACGGGTCGCGCAATTGCACCGGCGATATATTGACGGAGAGTGAGATGGATGCGGCCCACTCGCTGGCATCGTCCAAGGCCTTGCGGATCAGGCTTTCGGAAAGGTTGCCGATCAAATCCATGTCTTCGGCGATTGGTATGAAAATCTCAGGGCTGACGAGGCCGAATTTCTCGGAATGCCAGCGCGCGAGCATTTCGAACCCGACAAGATCGCCTGTCTCCAAGTCAATCTGCTGCTCGTAATAGGGCACGAATTCATCGTTCTTGAGCCCTTCGCGGATACCGGCTTCCATTTCGCTCCGGTAGCGCAGCTCGTCCTCCATCTGCGTCTCGAACCAATAATGGCGGTTCCGGCCACGCTTTTTCGCATGATACATCGCAATATCCGCGCAGTGGATCAGCCTGTCGGCCGTCGCGATGGTGTCGCTGTGGGGATCGGTATGCGTGAGGCCGAGCGAAATGGTCGTCTCGATATGCGCTTCGGTGTCTTCGACTGGTGTGGAAACTCTGGCGATGATCGAGTCGGCCATCCCATCGACACGGTCGCGCGTGTGATAATGGAACGGCAAGGCGCATGCGAATTCGTCTCCGCCAATGCGGATCAGCACGCTGTCTTGCGGTAGCTCCGCTTCGATTCGCTTGGCGATAGTCGTGAGAACGTGGTCGCCAGTACGGTGGCCATTGAGGTCGTTGATCTGCTTGAAATTGTCGATGTCGATCATCAACACAGCAACTTCCTGCTGCTGCTCGCGCGATTTGCGGATGAGTGCATCAATGGCAGGTGGGCCGCTGCGGCGGTTCAGACAACCGGTCAGTGGATCGCGTTCGGCCAGCTGACGCGCGCGTTCTTCAGCCTGGCGACGCTCGAGCATTTCCTTATGCAGATCATTGTAGCGCCTCCAGCCGAAGATCAGCAGGGCAATGTTCAGCAGGACGGCATTGGTCAGCAACATGTCTGGCGCAGTGCCCTGACCCATCCATGACCGGACGATTTGCGGCATGATCGTGCCGCCAGTGCCAACGAACAGGATAACTGCCGCAATAGCGATGCCGAGCGTCAGCAGGTCTCGGTCCGCGGCCTTCAACGCCCCGCCCAAACCTCTTCCGCTGGTTTCAATCGTCTTTTCCAAAGGTTGGGTGCCCTTAATCATCCGATTTGCTTATCCGCTAACAAGTTCAATTATCAGTTAATTGCGGCAGGCTTCTCGACGCGCTAATCGCGTGGTGCATAACAAGGAGGAACCTTTGCCCAACCATTGGCTGATGAAATCGGAACCGTTCAAGTACTCGTGGGATGATCTGAACCGCGATGGTGAGACCATCTGGGATGGTGTGCGCAATCACCGCGCGGCCAACAANATGAAGGCGATGGAAGTCGGCGACCGCGTCTTTTTCTACCATTCCAGGGAGGGCTTGGAAATTGTCGGTATCGCAGCGGTAAGCGAGGCCGGGCTGATCGATCCAACCGATCCTGAGGGCAAGTGGCCTACGGTGAAGATCAAGCCGGTGGAGCCGTTCGACAATTTCGTGACGCTAAAGGCGATCAAGGCCAACCCTGAGCTTGAGGGCATAGAGCTTGTGCGCCTTTCGCGCCTGTCTGTTGCGGAAATCACGCCCGAAGAGTGGGACAAGATTGTCGCCATGTCGAAGGGCTAGGGTGGTCGATGGGCTAAGCGGCGGTCGCTGCTTTACGCCCCGCGCAGGCCGCTGACCGTGGCGCCGCCCGCGCTCAATTGTTCGATATCGGTGATGCAATGGATCAGGCGAATGCCGTCCATTGCCACCGCTTCCTCCAGCGCGGCGCCAAATTCCGCATTGGTGGTAACCCGCTTGCCCCATCCGCCATAGCTCTGCGCCATCAGGGCAAAGTCCGGATTTGCAAGGTGGGTGGAGGATTCGCGGCCGGGAAACTCGCGCTCCTGATGCATCCGAATCGTACCATAGGTCGAATTGTCGAACACGATGACCAGCAGGTTGAGCCCGTATTGCGCAGCGGTGGCAAGTTCCTGCCCGTTCATCAGGAAACAGCCATCACCCGCCGCCGCGACAACGCAGCGGTCTGGGAAACGGCGCGCCGCAGCAACAGCCGCCGGAACGCCATATCCCATTGCGCCTGCCGTGGGGGCGAGTTGCGAAGGGAAGCCCGCATAGGGCCAGTATCGATGCCACCAGCCTGCAAAATTGCCCGCGCCATTACAGATGATTGCATCTTCGGGGAGCAGCCTGCGCGCTGTGTGCATGGCGGCGGCCAGATCGAGATCGAAATGCTGATCGTCACGCGGTGTATTCCACGCAAGCCATTCGTCATGCGCCTGCGGCCCGGCATCGAAGGGAATGATATCGTCTGTGTCCCACAGCGCCGCGCTTTCGGCGAATTCAGCCATGTCGGCGCATAGGGCAAGATCGGTGCGATAGACGCTACCAAGCTCGTCAGGATCGGGATGAACATGGATCAGCGCCTGATCGGGATGATCGGGCGTCACCAGCGCATAGCCATCGGTTGTCGCTTCGCCCATGCGCGCGCCGACGACCAGGAGCAGATCGGCATTCTTGACCCGCTCTGTCAGCTTGGGATTTGGCCCATAGCCAAGGTTGCCCGCGTATACGCTGGAGGATGGCGGCAATGCGTCCTGACGGCGGAAGGATGTCGCGACCGGCAGGCCAATGCGCTCCGCAAATTCGGTGAAGTAATGGCGCGAGCGTTCATTCCAGCCAGCACCCCCGGCGATGGCGAGCGGCGCGGCGGCATCGCCAATCATCCGCATCATCGTGCCCATGGCATCGGGGCAGGGTGCCTGAGCCGGGCGGGTCACTGCAGGACGCACGGGAGAGGTGATATTTGCTTCGTGCAGCATGTCCTCGGGCAGAGCGAGAACAACCGGACCGGGCCGCCCGGAAATCGCCGTGGACCAAGCCCTTGCGATATATTCCGGAATGCGTGCGGCATCGTCGATCCGTGCGGCCCATTTGGCGATTGGCGCGAAAAAGGCCGGGAAGTCCACTTCCTGAAAGCCTTCGCGGTCGCGCATAGTGCTGTCGACATCGCCGATAAACAGGATCATCGGCTGCGAATCCTGCATCGCGACATGCACACCGATGCTGGCATTGGTCGCGCCGGGGCCGCGCGTGACGAAAGCCACGCCGGGCTTTCCGGTCATGGCTCCATCAGCACAGGCCATGAAGGTCACTCCGCCTTCCTGACGGCAAGTGACAGTGTCAATCGCGCCGCAATCGGCCAGCGAATCGAGCACAGGAAGAAAACTCTCCCCCGGCACGGTGAAGATGCGGTCACAGCCTTGTTCAACAAGGCAATCGACAAGCAGGCGCGATGCGGTCTTGATCATAGGCAAATGCGTTAGCTGCGACTGGTTGCAGCGGCAACCGGGTGTGGATTGTCATGACATGTCCCGTCTGTGGACAGGAACATTAACGCCATACCCGAATTGGTTACCAAAGGGTTAAAACCACATCATGAGACGCGCATTAGTCCTTACCGATGAGTCGGCCCGCCACCCGTTCCGGGCTTCCCTCCCGCCGCATACCGTGCATCGTGCGAATGAGATTGAGCGTACAGTGCCGTGGCACCTGCGCCTTGACCTGACGCGCAAGGATGCTGAAACGGTGCTGGCGACCTATGCCGCCGGTTTCGTGGCGACGCTCACCTTCTTCGCCTGATTTTGGCTTACGCCGCTAGCTCAGCGGCGGTTTCGGCGTGATAGAGGCGTTGGCCCAGCCACGCTGAGATCAGGCACATGCCTGCGCTCAGCAGCAATTGCTCCGCCAAAGGCACGCCCACTGCGCTAAGCGCCAGTGCGAATAGCGAACCCGCTACCATCGCCCCGGAATTCACGATATTGTTGGCCGCCACCGCGCGGCTGGCCTGCGATGCGGGGACTTTGGTGGTGAGGAAAGCGTAAAGCGGCACGACGAACATCCCGCCGAAAATCGCGATCAGCAGCAGGCTGCCGAGCACTGCCCATGCGAGTGGGTAAGACAGGAATGTCGTGATGTTCATTAGCGCATCGTCGGTCAGCATCGCGTTCCACGCGCGGCACACGAAATAAAACAGCGTCACCATCGCGCCCATCAGCAGCACGGAAATTGGCGAATAGCGCGCGGAAACGCGTCCCTTGAGCAACAAATTGACCGCTACCGATCCGATAGCAACGCCAATCGAGAAGAACACCAGAAACAGGCTTGCGACCTTGGGATCAGCGTAGAGCACGTTCTTCGCCAGCGGCGGGAACTGGATGAACAGCACCGAGCCGATGGTCCAGAAGAAGCTGATGGCAAGAATGGCGTAGAACACTTCGCGATTGTGGGTGATATCGCGCACCATGCGCCAAGACGAGGTGAAGGGATTAAAATTGACCTTTTCAGGCTCTCCCATCGGCGGGGCGGGCGGCACGTGACGGCTGGTGAAATAGCCGATGATGGCAAAGCCCATCACTGCAATGGCAGCAATCTCAACCATTTCTGACAAGAAGCCCGCCAGGATCGTGCCAGCCATGATGGCGATATAGGTTCCCGCCTCGACCAGCCCGGTCCCTGCCAGAACCTCATCTTTTTCAAGGTGCTGCGGCAGGATCGCATATTTGATCGGTCCGAAGAATGTCGAATGGACGCCCATTGCAAACAGCGCCAGCATCAGCAGTGGAATTGCGAAAACGTCTACCGCAATGCCCCGCCACGCAAGGAACAGCCCGAAAGCGCCGACCGTCATGATGGCNATTTCGGCGGCCTTCACCATGCGGATGATCTTCGCCTTGTCGCGCAAATCCGCCAGCTGCCCGGCAATCGCGGAGAGCAAAAAGAACGGCAGGATGAAAACCGCCGAGGCGAGGCCGGAAAACATCGTTTCTGAATCGGCGGAATTGTAGACGGTGTAGACCACGAACAGCACCATCGTCGTCTTATAGAGATTGTCGTTAAACGCATTGAGCAATTGGGTGAGGAACAACGGCAGGAAACGACGCTGCTTGAGCAGGTGGGTCGGTGTGAACATGGTGGTGGTTTGAACTGCCTTTTTCTTCACCCTGGGGGCATTCACCAAGGGGCTTATCGTCAATCCAATCTATAGGCCATGCTTTTTCCCGAAGGCATTTACCGCTAGGGGGGCGTCATGTGGACGCTTCCCAACATCCTCACCATGTCGCGAATCCTCGCGCTGCCCCTGCTCGGTTTCTTGCTGTGGTGGCCGGATTGGGCTTTTGGCTACTATGCCGCATTCGTCCTGTATTCCTTGATGGGCATCACCGATTATTTCGATGGCATGCTCGCCAGATCGAGCGGCGCGGTCAGCAAGCTGGGCATTTTCCTCGATCCGATTGCCGACAAGATCATGGTAGCAACGGTCATTCTGGTGCTGACCGCACAGGGCATGTTGCGCGGACCCTATGTCGGTGATTTGCATGTGATTGCCGGGCTGATCATCCTGCTGCGCGAAATCGCCGTTTCAGGCCTGCGCGAATTTCTCGGCGGATTGCAGGTGAGTGTGCCCGTATCGCGGCTGGCGAAGTGGAAAACGACCTTTCAGCTGCTGGCGCTGGGCGCGCTGATACTTGGTGCCGCAGTTCACGGACCACCTTGCGCTGTGCTGGAAGGCGGCAATTGCGGCACGTGGCAGGATCAATGGATCCGTACCGTGGGCCTGTTCAGCCTGTGGAGCGCGGCGGTGCTGACGGTGATTACCGGCTGGGATTATCTACGCGTCGGCCTGAAGCACATGGATTAAACGGCAGGCGCGTTAGCCTGCGCGCAATTCATCCGCCAAAAGCCGAAACTCGTCCGAGCGCGGTGAATTGGTGCGCCACACCAGCGCGATTTCACGCGAAGTGCTGCGCCCCTTCAGCGGGCGAGCGACGACATCTGTGTTGTCGAGAATACCCGCCTCCAGCGCCATTTCGGGCAGCATGGTGAGGCCAAGTCCGTTGTCGACCATTTGCACCAGCGTGTGCAGGCTGGTGCCGATCATCGTTGCACTCGCGCGCATTTCGGGACGGTTGCAGGCGGCAAGCGCGTGTTCTTTCAGGCAGTGCCCGTCTTCCAGTAACAATAGGCGAGATTCGTCGATCATACCGGGCGGGATCTCTGCGGGCGGATCGCGCGGGTCATCCTTGGGAAAGGCGACGTAGAGGTCATCCTGCGCGATGACTTCTTTCTCCACCTCTCCGGTGGCGAAAGGCAGTGCGAGCAGCACGCAATCGGCGCGCCCATGGTGGAGCGATTCGATGGCGTGGTCAGAGGTTTCCTCGCGCAGGAACAGCTTGAGCTGCGGGCGCTCCTTGCGCAGGCGCGGCAGGATGCGCGGCAGCAAGAATGGCGCGATGGTGGGGATCACGCTCATGCGCAGTTCGCCCGACAGGGGCTTGCCCGCTGCCTGTACCAGCTCTGCCAATTCCTCGGTTTCGCGCAACACGCGGTGTGCTTTGGCCACCACATTGTTGCCCAGCGGCGTAAAGCGCACCACGCGGCGGCTGCGCTCTACCAGCGTCACGCCAAGCAGTGATTCCAGTTCGCGAATGCCCGCCGAAAGCGTTGATTGCGACACGAAAGACGCCTCCGCCGCACGGCCAAAATGCTCGTGTTCGTGCAGCGCGACGAGATATTGCAACTGCTTGATCGTAGGGAGGTAGGTTGACATCCCCGCTCTAGCCTTCCGCTACTTCGGCCTCTGTTTCCGCTTCGGCTTCAGCCTCAGCCTCAGCCTCAGCTTCAGCCTTCACATCGTCGATATGGGTCATTTTAAGGCGACCCTTTTCAACGGCAAAAGCCAGCTTACCCTCGACCAGATCAAGCGCGTCCTTGCCGAAAGTTTCAAAGCGCCAGCCTTCGAGGATCGGCAGCTTGCGCACGCCTGCTGCCAGTGCCTCCAACTCGTCAGACTTGGTCAGCAAGCGGCTCGCCACATCGATTTCGCGGGAGCGAATTTTCAGCAGCAGCTTGAGAAGGTCCGCCACCAGCGCACCTTCCTTGCCCAGCGGTGCGCCGCGCTTGGCCTTGGTGGGCATTTCTTCGGCGGGCAGCGGCTCTGAATTCTTGATGACGCGCATCAACCGCTTGCCGATCTCGTTTTCCTTCCACGCATTGGAAAGACCGCGCACTTTGGCGAGGTCGGCCTGCTGCTTGGGCGGATGGCTGGCGATATCGGCGAGCGTTTCGTCACGGATAATCCGGCCGCGCGGAATATCCTTGTCCTGCGCTTCCGTCTCGCGCCAAGCGGCGAGCGCTTTCAGCCGCCCGAGCACTGCCGGATTGCGTCCGGGGGCACGAATGCGGCGCCAGGCAAGCTCCAGATCGTTGGCATAGTTCGACGGATCGGCAAGCTTATCCATCTCTGCATTCAGCCAGTGACCGCGATCAGTCTTGATAAGCTTTTTCAGCATCTTGGGAAAGATTGTTGCCAGATATGTTACATCGCCAATGGCGTATTCGATCTGCCGATCAGTCAACGGGCGACGGCTCCAATCAGTAAAGCGCGCGCCCTTGTCGATGGTTTTGTTAAGCCAGCTTTCGACGAGGTTGGCATAGCCGATCTGTTCTGACTGACTGATGGCCATCATCGCAATTTGCGTGTCGAAAATGGGGAAGGGCGTCTTGCCGGTCAGATTATAGACGATCTCCACATCCTGCCCACCGGCGTGGAAGATTTTCAACACCTCGTCATTTTCGCACAACAGGTCGAGCAGCGGGGTGAGATCAATGCCGTCGGCCAGCGGATCAATCGCTGCAGCCTCTTCCTCATTGCCGACCTGCACGAGGCAGAGCAGCGGATAATATGTGTTTTCGCGCATGAATTCTGTGTCGACGCACACGAAATCATGCTGCGCGAGCCGCTCACACAGTTCAGCGAGTTCTTCGGTATCGGTAATAAGGGGATGAATTTGCATATAAATCTTTTCTGTTGTGGCCGGTTCACCGACCTGCGCACTTGGCTTTGTCAAAATTTAGGCCTCAGGCCGTAAATCTTGACAAAGCGCCGTGCATACCCTGTTAGCGCGCGCATAAAGCATAAGGCCTTTTGCGGCGCGCNGATGCGCCCTTAGCGTCATAGCCTCCGAAATGGAAAGAGTCCCCATGCACGCCTACCGTACCCACAATTGCGCACAGTTGAGTAAAGCCGATGTCGGGACAAGCGTTCGCCTGTCCGGTTGGGTCCACCGTAAGCGCGACCATGGCGGCGTGCTGTTTGTCGATCTGCGCGACCATTACGGCATGACGCAAATCGTGGCGGATGAGGATTCGCCTGCACTCGAATTGCTCGATTCGCTGCGGCTGGAAAGCGTCATCACTATAGATGGCGATGTGAAGGCGCGCGATGCCGAGGCCGTGAACGCGAACCTGCCGACCGGCGAGATCGAAGTGTTTGCGCGTTCGGTCAACGTGCAGAGCCATGCCGATGAATTGCCGCTTATCGTCAATTCGGCCGAGGATTATCCCGAAGAAACCCGCCTGAAATATCGCTTCGTTGATCTGCGGCGGGAGCGGGTCCACGCCAATATCATGCTGCGCAATCAGGTAATCACGTCCTTGCGCAACCGGATGACCGATCAGGGCTTCAGCGAATTTCAGACGCCGATCCTTGGTGCATCCAGCCCCGAAGGCGCGCGCGATTATCTGGTGCCGAGCCGCCTGCACCCGGGGCATTTCTACGCGCTTCCGCAGGCCCCGCAGATGTTTAAGCAGCTGCTAATGGTTGCAGGCTTTGACCGCTATTTTCAGATCGCCCCGTGCTTCCGCGACGAAGATCTGCGCGCCGACCGCTCACCGGAATTCTACCAGCTCGACTTCGAGATGAGCTTTGTGACGCAGGAAGATGTGTTTCAGGCGATCGAGCCGGTTCTCGCTGGCGTGTTCGAGGAATTTTCGGGCGGCAAGTCAGTCACCCCGGCAGGCGAGTTTCCGCGCATTCCTTATGCCGAAACAATGCTGAAATACGGCACCGACAAGCCCGATCTGCGCAATCCGCTGATCATCAGCGATGTGACGCATCACTTCGAGAAATCCGGCTTTGGCATCTTCGAGAAGATCGTGGGCGGCGGCGGCGTCGTGCGCGTGATCCCGGCACCGAACACCAATGAGAAGAGCCGCAAGTTCTTCGATGAGATGAACGATTGGGCGCGCAGGGAAGGCTTTTCCGGCCTCGGCTACGTCACCCGCAAGAGCGGTGAATTTGGCGGACCGATTGCCAAGAACCACGGCCCGGAAGAGATGGCCAAGTTGTATGACGAGCTGGGACTTGGTGAGAATGACGGACTGTTCTTTGCCGCGGGCAAGGAAAAGGATGCCGCCAAGCTGGCCGGTGCCGCGCGCACCCGTGTCGGCGAGACGCTGGAGCTGATCGAGCAGGGTTGCTTCAAATTCTGCTGGATCGTTGATTTCCCGATGTTCGAGTACGACGAAGAGCTGAAGAAGGTCGATTTCAGCCACAACCCATTCTCCATGCCGCAGGGCGAGATGGAGGCGTTGGAAAACACTGACCCGCTCGAAATCAAGGCGTGGCAGTATGACATTGTCTGCAACGGTTATGAGCTTTCATCGGGTGCGATCCGGAACCACCGCCCGGATATCATGTACAAGGCGTTCGAAATCGCAGGTTATTCCAAAGCGGACGTGGACGAGAATTTCTCCGGTATGATTGAAGCCTTCAAGCTGGGCGCACCGCCGCATGGCGGCTCGGCTCCGGGCATCGACCGCATCGTGATGCTGCTCGCCGATGAGCCAAATATCCGCGAGGTCATCGCCTTCCCGCTCAACCAGAAAGCGCAGGATTTGATGATGGGCGCACCGTCGCTTGTCAGCGCCAGGCAGCTGCGTGATGTCCACATTCGCCTGTCGGGTGAAGCGCTGGAAGAGCAGAAGGAAGCGCCTGACGCTGAATAGGGCGTTCCAGCCCATAATAACGGCGCACCTAATTGCGCCCGACAAGGCAAATTCGACGCCCTTGGGCACTTGCCTTGCCCGCTTGCGTTCATTAGGGCGAAAGCATCAAGTCACCCCAGATGGAAGAGGGATTACATGAGCGATACTGCTGAACGCGTGAAGAAGATCGTTGTCGAGCACCTCGGCGTAGAGGAAGACAAGGTCGCACCGGAAGCGAGCTTCATCGATGATCTTGGCGCGGATAGTCTCGACATTGTCGAGCTGGTCATGGCCTTCGAAGAAGAATTCGGTGTTGAAATTCCGGACGACGCTGCCGAAAAGATCAACACGGTTGGCGACGCCAACAAATACATCGAAGAGAACGCCGGCTAACACCGGATTGGCCCTGTTCGCGGACGGTCCCGCCGAACGCGGACGGGGATGGAAGGCTCAGCCATGTGGCTGGGCCTTTCTTGATTGCGGAGACACACTATGCGGCGCGTAGTCGTAACCGGCCTTGGCCTTGTCACACCTCTTGGTGGTGACGTAGAAACCAATTGGAAAAACCTGATTGCTGCGGAAAGCGGCATCGGCACGATCACGAAGTTCGATGCTTCGGACCAGAAATGCACCATCGCGGGCGAGGTCAAACCGGCCGATCATCCGTGGGGTTTTGACGCCAACAAGCGCGTCGATCACAAGATTCAGCGGCAAGTCGATCCGTTTATCGTGCTTGGCATCGATGCGGCCGGGCAGGCGATCGAAGATGCAGGCCTGACCGACATGGACCATGCAACCAAGCTGCGCGCTGGTTGCTCGATTGGCTCGGGTATCGGCGGGCTGCCGGGAATTGAGAGCGAATCGCTCCTGCTCGCCGAGCGTGGGCCTGGGCGAGTGTCGCCGCACTTCGTTCATGGTCGCCTGATCAATCTGGTGTCTGGCCAAGTATCGATCCAGCACGGGTTGATGGGACCGAACCACGCGGTTGTGACCGCCTGTTCGACCGGAGCGCACTCCATTGGCGATGCCGCACGGATGATTCGTGACGATGATGCAGACATCATGGTCGCAGGCGGCTCAGAATCGACGATCTGCCCGATTGGTATTGCCGGATTCGCACAGGCGCGCGCGCTCAACACCGGGTTCAACGATCGTCCGACAGAGGCTAGCCGCCCCTATGACAAAGACCGCGAAGGCTTTGTGATGGGTGAGGGCGCAGGCGTTGTCGTGCTCGAAGAATATGAACACGCCAAGGCGCGCGGCGCGACGATCTATGCCGAAGTGGTCGGCTATGGACTGTCTGGTGATGCCTATCACGTCACTGCTCCCCATCCCGGTGGTCTGGGTGCAGAAAACGCGATGCGCATGGCCATCCGCAAGTCTGGTCTTGATGCTTCCGACATCGATTATGTGAATGCCCACGGCACATCGACCATGGCTGATACGATTGAGCTGGCAGCGGTAAAACGCGTTCTGGGTGACGATCTGGGCGGCGCTTCGATGAGCAGCACCAAATCCGCCATCGGGCACCTTCTGGGCGGCGCAGGGGCGGTGGAAGCGATCTTCTGCATCCTCGCCATGCGCGACCAGATTGTCCCGCCGACACTAAACCTGCACAATCCGGACGAGGGCACCGATGGCGTCGATCTGGTTCCGCTCACCGCGAAAAAGCGGGAAGTGAACGCAGTGCTCAACAACAGCTTCGGCTTTGGTGGCACCAATGCGTCGCTGGTGATGAAGCGGGTCGACTAACATGAAGAAACTGCCCGCGGCCCTCGTCGCGCTTGGCTTGCTGGTGGTCCTCGGGCTCGGCGGCTGGCTGTCGCTCGGCTGGTATGGCGGGTCGCAGGTGGAAGAGGAAACGTCGTTCATTGTGCCATCGGGCGCAAGCCTGACCAGTGTGGCGCAGGCGCTTGAGGAAGAAGGCCACATCGCCTCGGCAGATGGCTTCCTTTTGCGCGCCAAGATCCTTGGCAGCCGCGATCCGATCAAGGCGGGCGAATTCCAGCTGCAGGAGGGCGCGAGCCCCGCAGCGATCCTCGACACGTTCCAGCATGGTGATGTGATCCGGCGGTTCGTTACAATCCCGGAAGGGACGCCTTCGGTTATCGTGCATGATCGGCTGATGGCACAGGAGCTGCTGANAGGAGAAATCCCGGTACCCGAAGAAGGCTCTGTCCTGCCCAACACCTATGATTTCGAACGCGGGGAGGAGCGCGTTGTCGTTCTCGCCCGGATGCAGCGCGCTATGGATGAAGCGCTGGCCGAGCTATGGCCCAACCGCAGCGATCGGACCGTTGTCAGCAGCCCGCAGGAAGCGGTGGTGCTCGCCTCCATTGTGGAGAAGGAAACTGGCGTTCCGGAAGAACGGCGCATGGTCGCGGGGCTCTATTCCAACCGNGTCCGGCAGGGCATCATGCTGCAGGCCGATCCGACGATTATCTACCCGATCACGCGCGGACGCCCGCTGGGACGCCGGATACGCCAGTCGGAAATTCAGGCGATCAACGATTACAACACCTACTCGATGGTGGGCCTACCGCGCGGACCGATCACCAATCCGGGCCGTGCGAGCATCGAAGCGGTGCTCAATCCGGAGGACACGGACGCAATCTTTATGGTCGCCGACGGGTCGGGCGGGCATGAGTTCAATTCTACGCTGCAAGGCCACAATGAAGCGGTGGAACGCTGGTTCGCCCTGCGCCGCGAACGCGGAGAGATGTGATCGGGGAGGGCAGCTCCGCGCCCGCACCGTTGATCCTGACGGCGAAGCTGCCCGATGATCTGCACCGCTGGGCGACACGCCTGCGCGAGGCCCATTTCCCGCCGGAACGCAATTATCTGGAAGCCCACGTCACCCTGTTCCACGCCCTGCCACCAAGCTGCGAGAGCGAGGTGCGCGATTGCTGTGCGCAGCTCGCCCGTGATCAAGCGCCTTTGCCAGCACAGCTGCTCGGCATCATGAAGCTGGGGAAGGGCACCGCACTCAAGCTGGAGAGCGAAGGCATGATCGCGCTGTGGGAAGATTTGCGGGACCGCTTTCACGGCCTGCTCACTCCGCAGGATGAACACAGGCCGCGCCTCCATGTCACCATCCAGAACAAGGTCAGTCTGGAGGAGGCGAAAGCTCTGCAGGCCGAATTGGGGCCACAAGTCAGCCCCCGACACTTCGCCTTTTCGGGCCTTGCGCTCCACGCCTATCGTGGCGGCCCGTGGGACCATCTCAAAAGCTGGCATTTTCGCGGTTGACCCAAGGCCCGCGCCTGCCTAAATGCGCCGCCTGCCCAGCGCTGCACGCAGCACCGCCGGGCGATCCCTTTTGGGGCGGAGTAGCTCAGGTGGTTAGAGCAGCGGAATCATAATCCGCGTGTCGGGGGTTCAAGTCCCTCCTCCGCTACCAATTTTCATAAATTGGTCTGATTTAGGCGCGGCGTTCTTAGTCGGGTTTGCCTTTGTGCGGACCGGCCGGCTTCCCGCCCTTCCGGTGCTTCTTCGGCTTGCCACCTGATCCGGCGTGCTTGGGTCCGTGTTTCTTGGCCTTGTCGAACTTCTTGCCGTGGGACTTGGGCCTTACGTGAGGTCCACCGGCATTTCCGTTAGAGGGGCCGTGTGAGGGGCCGCGCTTGCGATTGGTGCGCGCGGCATCGCGGGGGCCGGTTTCGGACGGTTCGATTGCGACCGTATCCTCATCGCTTTTTGCTTCCGCTTCTGCGGTGCGGATGACTGCCGCAGCAAACTTGTCCGAGATCGTGCGCGGGATCTGCACATAGGTTTCTTCAGGGCCAATACGGATCGCGCCGATTTCATTGCGGGTGATGTGACCACGGCGGCAGATGAGCGGCAGGATCCAGCGCGGGTCGGCATTCTGGCGACGGCCGATACCCATGCGGAACCAGACCGTGTCCTCGAAGCCGGGGCGATGACGCTCCTTCTGTGCCTCGCGCCGCGCCTCTGGTGTATTGGCAATCAGCTCTTCGGGCTCAGGCAGCTTGGCTCGGTGGGCGTCCACCAACATGGCCGCAATTTCGGCAGGAGTGCGATGGAGGAGCAGTTTCTCGGCCAGTTCGCGGTCGCCGTCTGAAATCTCGACCGGTTCCATCAGCTTTTCGAGCAAACGCTCGCGGTCCTTGTCCTTGATTGCCTTGCGGTCGGGGGCATCCATCCAATCGGCGTTGATCTTAGCGCTGCGCAGCATGGATTCGACACGTCTGCGGCGGGAAAACGGCACGATCAGCACGGCGGTGCCTTTGCGACCGGCGCGCCCTGTGCGGCCCGAACGGTGCTGCAACGATTCTGCATCACGCGGAATCTCGACATGGACGACGAGGCTTAGCGTGGGCAGGTCGATCCCGCGCGCTGCGACATCAGTGGCGACGCAGACCCGCGCTCGTTTGTCACGCATCGCTTGCAAGGCCTGGTTGCGTTCTTGCTGCGAATGCTCGCCGGAAAGCGCCACCACGGCAAAGCCGCGCTCTTGCAGCGTGGCGTGCAAGTGACGCACTTTTTCACGCGTCGCGCAGAACAGGATGGCGGTTTCAGCTTCGTGATACCGTAGAAGATTGACCACCGCGTTCTCTATTTCGGGCGGTGACACGGTGACCGCCTGATAGGAGATGTCTCCATGGCCGCGTCCTTCGCTAATCGTGGCAATTCTCAGCGCATCGCGTTGATAGCGGCGGGCGAGGTTCTCGATCGGGCGCGGCATGGTGGCTGAGAACAGCAATGTGCGGCGCGTTTCCGGCGTGGCGTCGAGGATTTCCTCCAGCTCTTCGCGGAACCCCATGTCGAGCATTTCGTCCGCTTCATCCAGCACCACAGCAGCCAGAGATGACAGGTCGAGCGCGCCGCGTTCAAGATGGTCGCGCAGGCGGCCCGGCGTGCCGACAACGATCGTCGCGCCGGATTTGAGCACCTTGCGCTCCTGCGAAGGGTTCATGCCGCCAACACAAGTGGCGATGCGTGCGCCAGCCTTGCCATAGAGCCATGCGAGTTCGCGGCTGACCTGCAGCGCCAGTTCACGCGTCGGAGCAATCACCAGCGCGAGAGGGGCCTTGGCGAAAGGCACTTTGTCACTATCGCCCAGCAATTGGTTTGCCATGGCAAGTCCGAAGGCAACTGTCTTGCCGGAACCGGTTTGGGCAGAAACGATCAGATCGCGGCCAGCGGCCTGCGGTTGCAGGACTTCGGCCTGGACGGGAGTGGCGCTGTCATAGTCGCGCTCGGCGAGGGCCGCCGCAAGACTGGCTGGGAGATCGGGAAAAGTCATTCAATGGCTCACTTGAGATGGCCGCGCGGAAGCGAGGCGAGCAGCTGTTCGGCTAGCGATGCAGGGGGGCGGGCGTAGGTCGCTCCGCTCGTTCTGCCCCGCCCATAGGCGTCTTGATCGCATTTGGCTTCCGAAAAATGTCAATGACAGGGTCGCAGCTGGGTCACAGTCGGTTTCTGGATGAAATCGCGAAGATCGCTAGAGATTGTTATGACAGATTTGCCAGTGCCTCGGCCAACTCTCTATTAAAAAGGCTATTTCCAGCGATTTATGTTGAATACATGATAGATACTGTAAGGTCGATATCGCAGCCAACTGAATGTGCGACTAGTTCCGCTTGCAAGTAATCTTTCGCTTGTAAGAATGCGACAGCAATTTTCCATAATTCTCAGGCCAATCCGGTGCAACATGGTTTCTTGACTCTTAATATTGCCACAAATAGCTTCCATCACTTGATTTGACTGGCGTTGGAGTCGGTCGTCAGGACAATTTTGGGGGGAGTGTATGCAGCGTAATATGCGCTTGGCGGCACTATTGGCTTGTTGCGTGTTTCCAGCAGGACAGGCGGCCGCACAGTCGACTCCTGATCCGGGGCAAGCGGTTCCCGGCAGAGACCAGGTCGATCCACGGACCGAAGAGCTTGATCGCGATTTGCCGCAGATCGACGCGGATGGTGCGCTTGATCGCCTGCCATGTGCGCTCGATGGTTCCACCGTCCCGGTCACTCTGACCGAGGTCCGCTTCGAAGGCAGTACCGAGGGCGCGCCACTGGCGCCGGAGATCGCCGAATTGCTTGCCCCGCTGACTGTCCCGCCTGGCGGCGAGCGACCGATTTCGGTGGTTTGTGATGTGCGCGATGCAGTAAATGCCCGACTGGAGCAGGCTGGTTACGTCGCACTGGCGCAAATCCCTGCCCAGCAGATCGAGAGCGGCGTCCTGACTCTGCGGGTTATTTCTGCGCGCTTTGTGGAAATGCGCGTAGTCGGAGATATCGGCGGTTTCGAAGACACAATTACCGATCGCGCCACTGCCATCAGTGAACTGGAGCCGCTCAATCGCCGCGATATCGAGCGTTTACTGCTTGATGCAGGCGACATTCCGGGCGTGGATATTTCGATGTCGATCACGCCAGCGCGCAATGGCGTGCCCGGTGATGTGATTGGCGTGCTCAATGTGGAGACGCAGCGCTTCCAGGCGCTGGCAAACATTCAGAACTACGGTTCGACGCAGCTTGGCCGCGAAGTCGCTTCGCTGCGGGTGGAGGCATATGGCCTCACCGGCATGTCCGATCGCACGGTCCTCACCTATTCCAATTCGATTGATTTTGATGAGATCCGGGTGTTCCAGGCGAGTCATGATTTTGCGCTGAATGACAATGGTTTGCGCGCCGAAATTCGCGGTTCGATTGCATGGTCGGAGCCGGATATTGAAAACCTTGCACTCAATTCACGGACGATCATCGCGGGTGTGGAAGTGCAGCAGAAGCTGATCCGCAATGTGACCACCGACCTCACCGTGGCGGCGGGTTTTGAATTCCTGCAGCAGCGCACGGAAATCACATCGGGCGGCACCAGCGTGCCGTTTTCGAAGGATGATCTGCGCGTGGCCTATGTCCGCGCTGATGGCGATTATGTCCGCCCGCTGGCGAATGGCCGGAACCACCGCGTGTCGGGCTATGTGCAATTGCGCAAGGGCTTTGGCTTCCTTGGCGCGAGCGAGCGCGGACAGCCCAATGACGGGTTCTCTCCCAGCCGTTTCGATGGCGACCCCGAAGCCATTGTCGCGCAGGCCGAAGTGGTCGGCGATCTCAGCCTTGCTGGCCCGCTCGGCTTTGAATTCGGCGGCTTTGTCCAGTGGTCCGATAACCCGCTGCTCAATCTGGAGGAGTGGACGCTCGGCAACTTCACCTATGGCAGGGGCTATGATCCCGGCGCCAATTCGGGTGACCGCGTGGTCGCCTTCCGGGCGCAGCCGACCATCGAAGTGCCGATCAGCCGCGATGTCCGCCTGGAACTCCTCGGATTCTATGATTGGGTGCGGATCGACAACATTGACGCGGGCACGGTGGAGACCGGGCGTGAGCTGACGTCATACGGCGCTGGCGTGCGCGTGTTGCTGCCGGGTCGCCTGTCGCTGGAAGCCTATTACGCATCGCCGCAAGACCCGGCACTCAGCACAGATGATTTCCCGCCGGGCGATCGCTTCCTGCTGACACTTTCGACCAGGTTCTATCCGTGGGGGGGTAACTGATGTCCCAGAGCAACGCCAATTCGACACGCAGGCTCGCCAGTTCGCTCCTGCTCGGCACAGCGCTCGCTGTCTGGAGTTCGCCTGCGCTGGCGCAAGCAGAACCTCCGGCTGGCACCATCCCCGGTATCAACGATAGCGGCGGCGCGGTGATCAACGATGACGCCGCGATTGCTCCGGCAGATAATGCTTTTAACCGGCGCTATGAAATCGACATTGACGGTGACAACCGAATTCTGACTTTCGACACTTACGATGTCGGGGCAGACGTGCTGGTCGATTACATAAATTTGGGTGCTGCAGGGCAATTTACGGCAGTGAACAACATCACCGGTGGCAATCCATCGGACATCTACGGATTGATCCGCTCGGAATCGAACATCGATATCTGGCTGATCAATCCCGATGGCATCACCTTCGGCGCGACTGGCGGTTTCAGCGGGGCCAGCCTGCTGGTTAGCACGCTANCTTTCGATGGNTCTGACGCTGATCTGTTGGCCGAACTCGCTGATCCGCCGCCGGGCGTAAGCGCCACGTTTGAGCGCACGAATGGAAATCTGCAAACTGACCAATTGCGCCGCGTTTTCGTGCAAGAAGGCGCAACGCTGAATTCCGCCACCGGAAATATGGTGCTCATCGGTGAGCGCATTACCGTCAACGGAACACTCACCGCCGACGACGGCAGCGTCGTTATGGTTGGCGCCCGCGAAGTCAGTTTCACAGATGTCGGAAGCCCGCTCTCTTTCACCATCGTAGAGGGCGTGCGTGTCAACGAGACCAATGCGGGTATTTCGATCCGCGGCGATGTTGAGGGCAATTCGGTTGTGGCTGCTGCTGGCGGGTTCAAGAACGGCATGGCGACCGTGATGGAAACCGTGCTCAATATCCGCAACAATGCCACGCTAACCGCGACGGCAGTGAACGGAACGGTCGTGCTGGCGACGGAAACCGTCGCGACGTCAGCAACCGATACCGCCACCATTATGAATCCGGCCAGCGTCGAAGTGGCGCTTGAGATCGACGGTCCCGGTGACGGGGCGGACACCCGCACGCTGGTGAGCGAGCAGGGCGGGATCACGATTGCTTCAGACCATGATATCACGATCACCGATGCGGTTTTCGATGCCGCTGGAGTCGTTGCGATTCAGGCTGCGACCGCGCTGACGGCAAGCGACACCACAATTCTAACGCCTGATGATGTAATGCTGACGGCTGACACCTTGTCGTTTGCTGCCGACAGCACTGCCATCGGCAGCATGGCGCAGCGCGCTGGAACCGTCACCGTCGATGCAAATGGCGCATTCACGGTCGGGGACGTCACTGCAAATGTGTTCGAAACTGCGGCCACCGCGGGAATTGTCACCGGCAGCGACTTCACGCTGGGAACGATTGATACAACGGCTGCGCTTGATCTGGATGCGTCGGGCGATGTCACTTTTGCGGGCCTTGTGTCAGGCGGTAATGTCGATGTTACCTCTACGGGCGGCGATATTTTGGGTGACGGGGACGTCACCACCACAATGGCAGTTACGCTCAGCGCGGACGACATTTCGGTGGGCGATGTTTCGGGCGACAGCTCCGTTAGCGCGCAAGCAGCGACCGGAGATCTGACGTTCGGCAGCCTCACATCGGATGGCGCGGTCACTGCTACAGCGTTGAACGGAGACATTCTGGGCGGAGGCGATGTCACTACGCTGACGACAGCCTCGCTTACTGCAGAGGCGATCAATGTTGGGGGCGTGTCGGGCGATACGTCGGTGACGCTGCTGGCATCGACCGGCGACGTGACTTTCACAAGCCTCGGATCATCAGGCAACATGACAGCCACGGCGACAGCGGGTGACATCGCTGGCGGCGACGTAAATGCGGGCAATGCCGCGCCGACGGGGGCGGCTTATATCGCTGCGGGTCCAAACGGTGACATCACGCTTGGCGAAGTCAATGCGACGGAACTGGGCGAGTCCGCCGGCAATCCGCTGATTGCGGACAACGTCACGCTGGGCGATGTCTCGACCACAGCTGCGCTCACTATCATTGCGAGAGATGGCGACCTGACGGCAGGCACCTTGCGCACAGATGGCGCCGATATCGCCTTGACCGCTTTTGAAAGCGGCGGTGGCGAGGGCGAAATTATTATCGACGCGGCCTACACCGCGCTCGCAGGAAATGCGGTTACGACCGGTTCAATCGGCATTTTTGCAGAAGGCGATGTCGGGGTTAATCTGGGCGGCTCGGGCAATGGCATGAATCCCGCCCCGCTTGGCGCGATTGATCTTGAGGCGGGCGAAGATATCTTCGTCCATTCAGAAGATGGCGGCGTGTTCCTGGAAGATTTGGTGGCCGGTGATGACATTGTCATTACGGCCGACGGCGGCGGGCTGCAGGGCATTGGCAGCTTTGAAAGCGCAATCGTTCAGGGCAACAATGTCGACCTTCGCCAAGTTACCTTTGGTGCAGCACCCGGCACCGCGACATCGGTCACCTTCACGGCGCCCGATACATTCATCAACTCCAATGTCGTCAACAACGCGTCTCGCCCGTTCTCCGGATCGGTAACGACAGTCAATTTCATTCAGAACGTTGCCGCCGATCCTGCGACCTTCAAAGACGATATTACGGCGTCGGGGTTTATTCAGATAACCGCGCCGTCCTTGATACTGGGCGAAGATGGCTCGTCAGTGATATTTAGCGCGGGCGATTATATCGATATTCAGGCGACCACTGGTGACATGATTTTCCGGGGCGACCTGACGCTCCAATCGAATACCGATATTCCAACGGTGGGCGGGCTTGGGCCCTTGTTCGATGGCATCAGGCTTCGCGCAGCCGGTTCGATCCTGCCAGATGCAGGTCTCGGCGGGATGCTCACCCTCAATGCGGGGTCGGTGGGTAATTTTCAGCCAGTCATTATCGAGGTTGGCGGAGACTTCGCAGCGGATGTGATCAATGCCTCCAGCCTGTCCGTCACCGATGGCATAAACGCCTGGACGCAGGGCGATATCACAATCGGTTCGGCGACGATCGAGCAGACGCTGACCCTGCGCGCCTTGGGCGGAAGCATCGAGGTCGATACGGCCGAAGTCACCAATCTGGGCGCTTCCCTGACTCTGGCAGCGGGCGGCGCGGGATCCGACGTTACCTCTGGCACCAGCATAACCACCAATGGCGGTGACATCCTGTTGAGTGCGGGCGGTGACGCTGATTTGGCGACCGTCACGACCGGCGGGACTGCTGCGTCTATTGGCATTTACTCTGGCGGCAATACGCTGATTTCCGGCGGTCTTGTGGCCGGTGAAGACATTCTTGTCCAAGCGGTCGGCGANGTCGGCGCCATGGGAGCGCCGGCGACATTGACGGCCGGAGACGACATTCGCGTGACCGCAACGGGTGGCACGATTTATCTTGCCTCTGCCGTTACCGATGGATTGGGCATTGACCTGTTTCAAGTTAGCTTCGTGAACGCGGGGACCGAGCAAGCGGGGCTGGCGTTTGGAGCGGAAGGCTTCGCCGGAGCGGACATTGTCCTGAGCGGCGTCAATCTGCTCGGTCCGGCTTTGAGCGGCTCCATGGGTGAGGACGCGCTAATTGTGCGTGATCTGACGGCAAGCAACGCAAATCTGATTGCTGCCGCTGGCGATATCCGGCTTGGCGGAACATCTGCGGATGGCGCGAGTGATCTGGGCGGGATCACGACCACCTCCGGTAGCCTGCTGGTGACAGCATCGGGCGGCTCGGTCAGCGGCCTTGCAGACGGTTGGACAAATCTTTCCGGCGGCTCGACGATATCGGCTCCGGGCGATGTATCGCTCAATCTGACCGGTGACGTAGAAATCGGCAGTGTAACGGCAAGCACAGTTTCAGGAATCTCGGCGGACCGGTTCACCATTGGCAGTGTGATTGCTGATGCAGTCAGCCTGACCGCCGCCCAGCGGTTGCAGATCGACGCTGGCACAATTTCGGGATCAGCGCTGTTGCAGACCTCCGGCGGAACGCCAGCTGCCTTTTCACAAACAAATTCGCCACCTGTGACGGGCTATGGCTGGGCTGATCTCTCGTCAGCTGACCTTGTGACTACGACCGCCTCGCTTGGTGCAGCACAGCTTGGCACTGTGAACGCAGATGGCGCTGGGCTTGCAATTCAGGTGACAGGCGACACGGTTGAAATACTCGACGCCACGACCACTGCTGTTGGTGGTGATTTGCTTGTTACAGCGAACGCGGGTCAGTTGACCATAGGTACTGCCACCTCCGCAGGCGTGCTGACAGCAACAGCCATTGGAGGCGATCTGAATGTCGGCAGCGGAACCGCAGCGGGCAACATCACGCTCGACGCCTTGCTCAACGTCGATGCGACCACGCTAACCGGNGGCGGCAACCTGCTGGTGACGGCTGGCGGCGATGGCACAGTGGGCAGCGCGGCCGTTGACGGCTCGATTACCATCAATGCAGGCGGCGCTGCGAGTGGAGGATCGCTGACCGGCAACGGGGTCGCGCTCAGCGGCTCTGCCGTGAATGCGACCACGGTTGATGCCGGAACCGGCGCGCTGACAGCAAC
>JGI24025J20009_10000843_pt1 | contig 23669 bp, 22 predicted proteins | sample Cruoilmetagenom3_FD_20009 | JGI IMG/M metagenome (IMG submission 20009) | reverse complement strand
AGGTATTTAATGACTAACGCCATGAAGGTGGTTTTGCCGCTGCCACCCCTCCCCGTAGAAATAATTCTCCTTGCCATCTTACATTCCACCTTACTTTATAGCCCCGGTACTCTGGTCAGGGGTAATTTTAGCAGTAAGTGGCGGGGATATACAACTGATAGCCAACAACACGAAATGTTCAAAAGGTAAATTTTTGGCTGATTGTTCCCCGGTGCAGCAGGTCATTTGGACCTTGCTAAAGGCCACGTATTTTTTGGTTACCGCTCGGGTGGTTCAAGAAAATCACCTCCAAAATGTTGGGTCAGGATATCCCAAAGTCTATCTAGCGGCAGGTCATCAAGACCGTGGCCGAGATGCTTGAGATACTCTATATGTAATTTCCCATCTTTGTTATGGGAGTGAAACATGGCATCGTTCTCACCATCAAACTCCACCGGAACAATTCGGTTCCTCTCACACATCTTCAGGTCAAAGGCGGGAGTAGCCTTAACCCACTTTCCGTTTAGGTACAATTCGGCGTAGCCATGGAAGGGAAGTATATTTGTGCCCAGCCACTTTTCCGTTTTCTCCGGGAGGAGGTTGTTTCTAAGCCTGGCAAATCCCAGACTGGCTGGAATTCCGGCGGCTCGGGCTAAAGCGACAAGAAGAACTGCTTTCATAACACAGTATCCCTTCCCTCTGGATAAGGTATTGCTTGCCCGAAAGTGCTCGGGAAGAGATTTTGGTACATAGATATTATATCTGATTTCATCCCTCACGAAGTAAAAAAGGCTTATAGCCTTCTTGACGACATCTTCCCGCTCCTTGGTTAAATCCCTGTTTTTCTCCTGTATAGATGGATGGTCACAATCAATAACAGGTGTGGATTTCAGATACTTTTCCATTTGAAGATTCACAGCTACCCCCGGAGTTACTGAATAATCTATATCGCCTTCTAGCTCTCAGCAATCGCTGAGTGGCAACCGCTCTGGATTTGGTTGCTCGGTTAGAGTAATATTATAGAGTTCTTTATTTTGAGTGGCAAGGTTGCACATATTCTAACTGCCTGGATTCGACAGCACTGGCTATGAAATTCAACAAAAGAACGTATGGTAGCGCCAGGGAGTTCTTTAGCGACCTGTGCTTCCCCTTCAGAAACAGGAAACGGCTGAGGGAATTAAAGAGCAAGGGATTGATATCGTCGGCTTTCCGGGAAAGGCTTATGCTGGCTGTAACCGCCGTAGATGGTTGCCGCTATTGCTCCTACTTTCACGCCAGGCAAGCTTTAGGAAGTGGGATTAGCCAGGAAGAGGTCAAGCAATTACTATCGGGAGATGTTAGTAGCTGTCCAGGAGAGGAGGCTTTAGCCTTAATCTACGCGCAGCACTGGGCTGAATCCAATGCTCATCCTGACCCTGAAGCCGTCCGGAGGCTGGAGGAGACATATGGCATTGAAAAGGCAGGAGCTATTCATCTGGTGCTTCGAATGATTCGGCTTGGCAACTTATCAGGGAACTCTTTAGATTATTTATTATACAGGATATCATTTGGTAAGTGGCGAAGATAAGACCCCACTGGCTTCTCAATGGCTCAAGGACCTGTGAAATCGAACGTGACAATGAGATTACCAGACCGGTTTTCTAATTTCAACTTTCAATGAGAGGAAGGTATTAACATGAGTGAAGTGAGTGAAGAACAAATAATCAGGAGTAATTGCCGGGGCTGTCATGGTGGCTGTGGGGTGTTGGTCCATGTTAGAGACGGCCGCATCACCAAGATTGGAGGTGACCCTGATGCTCCTACCAATCACGGGGCAATGTGCAGCAAGGGTCTGGCTTTCCAGCAGCTGGTGTATCATCCCGACCGGGTTACATATCCCCTTAAACGAGCCGGCGAAAAGGGAGAAGGCAAATGGCAGCGCATCTCCTGGGATGAGGCGTTAGATACTATTGCCGATAAATATAAGAGTATTAAGCAGGAATACGGTGCTGAAGCCATCGTCCTGGGACAGGGCACCGGCAGGGATTACGAGGCTTTCCTGTACCGCTTTGCCAATCTCCTGGGGACGCCCAATGTGCTTACCGCNGGCCATATGTGTTATGTTTCCCGGGTAGGAGCTACCCTCGTTACCTGCGGCAACTTGCCGATATGCGACTACGATGCCAACCCGAAGTGTGTCATGGTGTGGGGAAACAATGCGCTCTTATCTAACCCTGATGAATATACCGGAGAAAACCTGTCTCGAGTCCTGCAGCAGGGAGCTAAACTCATTGTCATTGACCCCAGGCTGACCTATCTGGCAGGCAGGGCTGATATCTGGCTGCAGCTCAGACCGGGAACGGATACCGCCCTGGCTCTGGGCATGGCTAATGTCATCATTAATGAGGGACTCTACGATAAGGAGTTTGTTGAGAACTATGTCCATGGCTGGGATAAGTTTGTAGAAAGAGCGCGCGAGTATCCCCCGGAGAGAGTGGCGGAAATTACCTGGGTGGCAGCGGACAAAATAAGAGAGGCAGCCCGGCTCTACGCTCAAACCAAACCTGCCTGTATCCAGTGGGGGGTGGCTATTGAGCAGACACTTAACTGCACCGACAATAACCGCATTCTCACCGACCTGATGGCGATAACAGGAAACCTTGATGTCCCCGGTGGCAATGTCTTCTTTGTGCCCCCACCGGTACGGACCGTGAGCCAGTTTGGCATGCACCGGGATTTACCTCCGGAGCAGAGGAAAAAGCAGCTGGGTGGTGATACTTACAAACTGGCGCAGCGGGTTGCTCTGGTCACCCCCAAGATGGTCTGGGATGCCATCCTGACAGAGAAGCCCTACCCGGTGAAGGCAGTAGAGCTCCATGGCTCAAATCCGGTGATGACCCGGGCTAATGCTGGCGAGGTCTACCGGGCACTGAGCCAGGTCGAGTTCATGGTAGTATCTGACTTCTTTATGACACCGACCGCCGAACTGGCCGATATTGTGCTGCCGGCAGCAACCTGGCTTGAAATGAACTATATCGGTGAATTCTGGTGCCGTCACGGTTACATCTTCCCCAGGCGTAAAATCGTCCAGATTGGNGANTGCTGGCCTGACCATAAGNTGTTCCTTGAACTCGGCAAGAGAATGGGGCAGGGTGATTANTGGTGGGANACTATGGAGGATGCCCTTGACTACATCCTGGAGCCGGCGGGCTTTAGCTGGGANCAGATTAAGGATAAACCTTACATCAGGGGCAAGATGGAGTACAGAAAGCATGAAAAGAAGGGTTTTTCCACACCTACCGGTAAGGTTGAGCTTTCCTCCACCACCTTTGAAAAGTGGGGTTATGACCCTCTGCCAGGGTACCGGGAGATTCCGGAGAGCCCGGTAAGCAAGCCAGAGATGACCAGGGAGTATCCCTATATCTTGATAACAGGCGCCAGGTCTCCGGTCTTTTTCCACTCTGAGCACCGTATGATTCCCTGGCTGCGTGAGATTCATCCTGACCCTATTGTCGAGATTCACCCTGATGTCGCCGAAAAACATGGTATTAAGGATGGTGACTGGGTATACATTGAAAGTCCTAGAGGCAGGGTGAAGCAGAAAGCAAAACTTACTACCGGTATCGACCCCAGGGTGGTAGCTGCCCAGCATGCCTGGTGGTTCCCGGAGATAAAAACTCCTGACCACGGCTGGGATAAGTCCAATATCAATATCCTTACGGATAATGACCCTGAAGGCTACGATGTTGCGATGGGCTCAACCAACCTGAGGGTCCTGATGTGTAAGATATACTCTGCTGAGGAGGAGAGTTAATGGTAAAGGAATACACTCTGATGGTAAATACCGAGGACTGCGTGGGCTGTAATGCCTGCGAGGTAGCCTGTAAGCAGGAACATAACCTGCCCATTGGACCCAGGTGGATAAGGGTTTACCCGGATGGCCCCCGTGAGATAGAAGGTAAGCTGCAGCTTAGATATATAGTGACCCATTGTATGCACTGCAGCGACCCTTTGTGCAAGGATGCCTGCCCGGTGGACGCTATAACCAAAAGGGAGGACGGGCTTGTCTTAATTGACGAGGAGCTCTGTATTGGTTGCAAGGACTGTATCGAGGCCTGCTCCCTGGGAGCTATGCAGTTTGATGAGGAGAAAGGGGTCGCTCAAAAGTGTGACCTCTGTGCGGGCAGGCTTGAGAGTGGTTTACCGCCAGCCTGCGTAGCTGCCTGCCCCAGCCACTGCATCTATTTCGGGGATATAAAGGAAATCGTAGAGAAATTGGGAAAGAAGAAGCTTTTAGTCTGGTATAAAGCCGTTAGTTAGAATCGTAAGGCTATTTACCCCATAGCTTGTTCTATAATTACTTACCCAGCGCTTCGGCCCTTAAGATTTCGGCTTTGTCGGTCTTTTCCCAGGGGAGGTCGAGGTCGGCCCGCCCGAAGTGCCCGTAGCAGGCGGTCTGTCTGTAGATAGGGCGGCGCAGGTTAAGGCTACGGATAATGGCCTCCGGCCTGAGGTCGAAGTGCTTATTTATCAGGTTGGTAATGACCTCCTGGCTGACCCTGGCGGTACCGAAGGCCTCGGTAGAGATTGATAAGGGGTGGGCAACACCGATAACATAGGAAAGCTGGACTTCGATGCGCTCCGCCAGTCCCGCGGCGACGATGTTCTTGGCGACGTAGCGGGCGGCATAGGCGGCGGAGCGGTCAACCTTGGTCGGGTCCTTGCCGGAGAAGGAGCCGCCTCCGTGCCGGGCGATGCCACCGTAGGTATCGACCAGAATCTTGCGCCCGGTAAAACCGGTATCGGATACCGGACCGCCGATGACAAAGCGGCCGGTAGCGTTAACATAGAATTTAGTCTCCTCATCTATTAGTGAAGGGGGGATAATTGCCCTAACCACCTTCTGAATAATGTCGCTCTCGATTTGCTCGGGGCTGACGTCGGGGTCATGCTGGGCTCCTATCACCACGCTGTCCACCCGCTGGGGAGAGCCGTTATGGTATTCTATGGTTACCTGGGACTTGCCATCGGGACGGAGGTAGGGCAGGGTGTTGTCCTTTCTCACCTGAGCCAGGCGCCGGCACAGTTTATGCGACAGGGAGATGGGCAGGGGCATAAGCTCATCCGTCTCGTTGCAGGCAAAGCCGACCATCATCCCCTGGTCACCGGCACCGGTCCTGTCCAGCTCGTCGGTAGAACCCCCCCTTGCTTCCTGTGATTCGCCTACTCCCCCGGCGATGTCGCCGGATTGCGCATTAACGGAAGCCAGCACCCCGCAGGCTTGATAATCAAAGCCGTATTCGGGATGGGTATAGCCGGCGTCGCGGATTACCTCCCGCACTGTCTGGGGAATCTCGACATAGCAGTCGGTGGTAATCTCTCCAAGAACAATTACCAGGCCGGTGGTTGTTGCTACCTCACAGGCCACCCTGGCATACGGGTCGTCTTTTAGAATAGCATCCAGGATGGCGTCCGATACCTGGTCACACAGTTTATCCGGGTGCCCTTCGGTGACTGACTCAGAGGTGAGCAGGTATTTGGGTGAATTCTTGAAAGTGTTGGTCATTTTCCCTCTCCGTTCTTAAGTCCCCTGTTCCCAACTATCCAGGTATTCCTTCTGCTCCGGGGTGAGGGTATCAATACTGATACCCATTGAGTCCAGTTTCAAGCGGGCTATCTCCCGGTCGATTTCCTCGGGTACCGAATAGACCCTGGATTCAAGGCTGCCTCTATTTTTAACCAGGTGCTCCAGGCACAGCGCCTGGTTGGCGAAACTCATATCCATCACGCTGGCGGGATGNCCTTCGGCCGCTGCCAGGTTAATCAGCCTCCCCTCTCCCAGCAANTAGAGGCGGCGGCCGCTGCCCAGGGTATATTCGTCAACGAAGGGTCGTATTCGCCGCTTGNNCTGNGATAAGCTTTCCAGCGCCGGGATGTTAATCTCGACATTGAAGTGCCCGCTGTTGGCGAGGATGGCGCCGTCCTTCATCATCTCAAAATGGGCTTTATCGATAACATGCTTGTCCCCGGTGGTGGTGATAAAGATGTCGCCCACCTCGGCCGCTCTGGCGAGGGGCATTACCTGGTAGCCGTCCATGGCTGCCTCCAGGGCGCGCAGGGGCTCTACCTCGATTACCAGTACCTGCGAGCCCAGTCCCCTGGCCCTCATGGCCACGCCGCGCCCGCACCAGCCGTAACCACAGACCACCACCTTTTTACCTGCCCACAGGATATTGGTGGCCCGGGTGATGCCGTCAATGGTGCTCTGCCCGGTGCCATAGCGGTTATCAAACAGGTACTTGGTGTGGGCGTCATTGACCGCAATCAGGGGATATTTCAGCTTACCGGCCTTCTCCAGGCTGCGCAGCCGGATGACGCCGGTGGTCGTTTCCTCGGTACCGCCGATGACGCCGCTGATTAAATCGCTCCGTTTGGTGTGAAGGGTGGTAACCAGGTCGGCGCCGTCGTCCACCGTAAGCTGGGGTTTGAGGTCGAGTGCCGTATTGATGTGCTTGTAATAGGTCTCTTCGTCCTCTCCCTTGATGGCGTTGGTGGGGATGCCGTATTCCACCAGGGCGGCGGCGACATCGTCCTGGGTGCTTAAGGGATTTGACGCGCACAGAATGACGTCGGCACCCCCTTCCTTCAGAGCGAGTGCCAGGTTTGCCGTCTCGGTGGTAATGTGGAGACACCCTGAAATCCGGATGCCCTCCAGCGGCTTCTCGGCGGCAAATCTTCCCTTAATCAGCTTTACCACCGGCATCTCACGGTAAGCCCACTCTATCCGCAGCCTGCCGGCTGAGGCTAAGGAGGGGTCTTTGACGTCATATTGATTATTTATTTACCTTACCCCCTTAGTCGAGTTTATCCAGGACCTCTTTTGCAGCTTTGTCAACTGGCTGCGAGGTATCAATTATAACATAGTTCGGGGAGGGCACTTCAACCACGGGCTCGAAGCGCCGCTTCTGCTCCTGGTAAACCTCCCAGCGCCCGTCGGAGACGGAACCCTCTTCCAGCCGCCTGGCCAGCCGCTGCCTGGCGAGCGGTTCGTCCAGGGTGCACTCCACGATAAAGAAGCCGGCGTTTGCCTCTTCAGCCAGTCTTTTCGCCTTACGGCGCTCGTCAGCCTTGATAAAGCAGGCGTCCAGGATTACGGAGCCGCCCTCTCCTAAAATACGCTTTGCCCCGGCGAACATCCTGTCGTAGGTGAGCCGGGAAAAGGCGGCAGAGTAAATCCCGCTGTCGAACTCCTCGAAGTGGTGCTCGGCCAGGGGAATACCGGCCAGGTTTTTGCGGGTGACGTCTGAGGAGATGACCGTAGCCCCCAGTCTTTTAGCCAGGGCTTGGGCCAGGACACTCTTGCCGGTGCCGGCCAGGCCGGTGGTAATGAGGAGAAGAGGTCTTGACCCTGTGTAGGCGTGGGCCAAATCAAAGTAGCTGCTGGCTACATCCAGGAGGTGCCTTTTCTCTGCCCCGCTGATATATGGGTCGTCGAGCTTGAAGCTTTCCACCTTGCCCCGGACATAAGCCCGGTAGCACTTGTAGAAATCAAGTAGCTTGAGCAGTCCCTCATCACGGCTCTCGTCTACGTAGGCGCTAACCAGGTGGTGTGATAGGTCGGCCCGCCCGTAGTGGTCCAGGTCCATTGCCAGGAAGGCAATCTCTGAGGCGACATCGCAGTACCGGAAGCGGTCATTGAACTCGATGCAGTCGTAGATACAGATGCCATCGCTGAAGCAGATATGGGCGGCGTGGAGGTCTCCGTGGCAGTCCCTTATCCTGCCCTCCTCAAGGCGCTTGCGAAATAGGGAGGCATTTTCCCGGGTGAAGTTATCGGTGTAATCTTTGATGCGCCCGTATTTTTTCTCTGAGATGGTAGTCGAAAGATACTTTTCGGTCTGGGTGAAGTTCTCATCGGTGTTCACGGTAATGGCATCAAGGTTACCGAAGGTGCTGATTTCAGCGCTGCTCTCCGCTTTGCGGTGGAACTCGGCCAGCTTCCGGGCGATGCCGGTCATCATTTCCCCGGATACCTGGTTTTTACCGAGGAGCACATCCAGCATTGCCTCCCGGGGGAGGCGGCGCATCTTGACCGCATACTCTATTATTTTGCCCTGGCCGCCGATGGAAATTTTACCGTTCCCGGTGGTTATGGGCATTACATCCAGGTAAACCTCGGGGCAGAGGCGGCGGTTGAGTTTAATCTCCTGCTGGCAAAAGAAAAGGCGCTTGTCCAGGGTGGTATAGTCAAGGTATCCCAGGTCTACCGGTTTCTTTACCTTGTAGACGTATTCGTCGGCCAGGAAGACAAATGACATCTGGGTCTGGACAAGCTCTATTTGTCCAGGGGTCTCTGGATAGGCCTCGGGCTTAAGCAGTGTTTTGACCAGTTCCGGTAGCTCTGGCATTACCCTCTATCCCTATCGATGGCGTTTAGCCACTTTTGTAGCTCTTCCAGCACCTGCTGCTGGTTGGTTCTGGTTACTTCAATTAAATTTACCCCGGGTTTTTGCTTGACCCTGTCTGCCCACGGATGGGGTTTGAGCATAACGGTCCCGAGGAGCTTTTTCCCGCTGTCAATTATCTCTGACACCGCTTCCCTGAAATTAGCCGAAAAGAGTTCCATCTTCCCGATTTCGTCAACGACCACCAGGTCGCAATCCGCAGCTGCTCTCTTTAAGGCAGAGACCCCAACCCTGTCCAGGCTGTCAATATCGACCCCGTACTTACCTACGCGGTGGCGGCTGTGAAGGGAAGTATGGGCCAGGATGGCATTCTGCCCGTCCAGGGTGGCCAGTCTGAAGCCCTCTCTGGCGCCGCCGCTCCGAATTTCCTCGGTGTAAAAGCCGCCGGCGGTGGTGCCCTTTGTGTCGGCCAGTGCCCGCTTGATGATGGTGGTCTTCCCGGTTCCGGGTTTACCGGTGAGCAGATAGACCTGTTTCATTGGCTTCGGTGGCGATAGACTATTTCCCTGACTGCGGCGATGCCTTTCTTTTTTCCTCAAGCCTCTTTTGCTTGCGCCGGTGTTTGAGAGTGGCTACCCTTTTTGCCTTATTCATACTAGATAATATACCTGAATCAGCCCTTTCTGTCATCTCTTACGGATAGCGCTTTCTCATCTCTGCCGATAACTCCGCCAGCAGTTCCAGCGCTCTGGCTGCTGCCTCCTCGCTGGTCAGGGTCGCCAGCCCGCAGCCGGGGGTGAGTAACCCCTGCCGCACCAGCTGCCTGAAGGGAACGCCGTCCCTGGTAAAGGGTGCCATTGCCTCCTCCAGGCGGTCTTTGAGACTGGCGGCTGTTTCCTCGGCCAGTGAAGGCTCGTCGTTGGGGACAATTCCCCAGGCAATGGTACCTTTCCTCTCCAGGAATGACTTTACCTCCGACGGATAGAGGCTCAGTGACCGGGCATGGTTATAGGCATCGAAGCTTATGATATCAGCGCTGGTCTCGAGCAGGACTGACCAATCGGTATTGCCGCAGCAGTGGACTCCCTTGAGCCCGCTGATGCCCCTGAAGACTTCCTCCAGCAGGCTTATCACCTTCTCCCGCGGCAGCGAGACAAGAGCGGAGCCTAAGGAGACCATGTAGGGCTCGTCGACAAAGATAATGGTATTAGGGGAAATCTGGCCCAGTTCCCTTTCCTGCCAGCTTGCCTTCAGCCGCAGGAGCTTGGCTGCGGCATCGGCAAGGACCTCGTCATAGATGATGGCCTTACCCTCATCATCGGTGACGGTCAGCCCCCAGCTGATGGGACCGATTACCTGTCCCTTGACTGCCCGGGGTGACAGGCTTTTTAAGGCGAGGAAGCGGTGCAGCCCCGAGGCGTAGTCAGGACCCACCGGATATTTATCAATATCGCTCTCCAGGTAGGCGGTATAGAGCTGCTCCAGCGGCTTATCAAGGTCGCGGGAGCGGTCTACAAGGATACTATCCTCCCCGACCACAACGCCGGGGAAGCCCTGGCTGAACTGGACATACATGTTCTCCAGGTAGGAGCGCTGGGGCAGTTGGGGCCAGGCAGGGATATCTCTGAGGTAATGGGTAACCAGAGAGCATGCCTTTACCGGGTCGGTATGGGGCATACTGCCGATTACGGTCGGGGAGCAGCCAAATTCCGGATAAGTCATAAGTTTCAGGCCTTTCTCATCCTGGACTACCTGATATACTTGCCGATTAGCAGGTTGAGCTTTTCTTTCTGCTCGCCGGATACCAGTTCGAGGGGGGTAATAATGGCTGCCTTCAGTGCCGTCGCGCAGCCGCAGTCGCGCTCCCGGGGCAAGCGGGTGACAGCCAGCTTGATAATTTCCTTCATGGTATCGACGTTCCGGTGCAGGATACGCAGCAGCTCCTTAACGACCAGCGGCGGGCTGTCCTCTTGCCAGCTATCATAATCGGTAACACCGGCAATGATAGCGTAGCAGATTTCGGCCTCCCGTGCCAGCTTGGCTTCGGGCAGGGCGGTCATGCCGATAATGTCAGCCCCCCACGAGCGGTAGAGCCTTGATTCAGCCCGGGTGGAAAAGGCCGGCCCCTCTATTGCCACATAGGTGCCCTTGCGGTGAACGCTGGCGCCCACCTCCCGGGCGGTATCAAACAGGGTCTGGCTCAGTACCGGACAGAAGGGCTCGGCGAAAGGAATATGGACAACGATACCCTCGCCGAAGAAGGTATTGACCCGGCTCTGCGTGCGGTCAATTATCTGGTCGGGAATAATCAGGTCACCGGGTTTTATCTCTTGCTTGAAGCTGCCGACGGCATTAATGGAAATGATATGTTCCACCCCGAGCGACTTGAGGGCATAGATATTGGCCCGCACCGGGATTTCGGTGGGTGAGATGCGGTGGCCCTTGCCATGGCGGGGCAGGAAGGCGACCTTCACCCCCTCCAGCTTGCCGATGGTAATGCTGTGACCCGGCAGGCCGAAGGGCGTATACGGGTTAACTTCTTCCACGTTAGTGAGTTCGTCAATATCGTAGAGCCCGCTCCCCCCGATAACCCCTATTTTCGCCTGTGACATTAGGAGACCTCCTTTTTCTAGTTGATGAAAGGGTTAAGTTAAATCGTGGTTGGTAGAATCGACGTCCTCACCATACTTTTCCCTCAGCTCCTTTAGCCAATTGCTAGCATCCTTAAAGCTTTGGCTATTTTCGTTGTCCCAAGCTTTGGCTTTATCTCTGTCAATGTAATATAGAAAACGTCCCATATACACTGCCATTCTAAAAAATACCCTAACTAGTGATTCAACACATAACAAGAACAAATATTTATCGTATATCGGGGCGGTTCTCATTTCATTTGTATTTACGTCTTGGAGTACTCTTAGGCTTAACCTAGAGGAATGAGTGAACTTACTTTGGTAGGCATAATCTCCTTTGTACACATCCGTTGCTCCCATCTGCTTAGCGAGCCTTGAGTATTTGGGCGTTCTCCATTTTCCTCGCAAAAGGCAACTTCGGACCTTCTCATTGTTATGACACGTGCCGCAAATAAACCAATCTTCTGTTCCAGTCCGTAACAAAGACATTGCTTGGCTATAATATCCCTTCAACATTAAATTGATGGAGCACCTAATAGAGTGGAAACAGCGTGTAACTATAAGAAGCCATATATACTCAGTCTCATTATCCTCTTTTATCTCAAAAGANCCCATATAGCTAAAACCAGAAGTAAATACGTTAAGGATTTCCGCAAAGAGCTCTATCTCTCGCCAATGCTTTCGTTTAGTCTCCTCTTGTGAGAGAGATTCTAGCTTGATTATATTCGGCAGTTCATTGTTTTTGTCAGTAGTCATTTTAGTTCCCTCAATCCCTCCCCATACGGCTCTCTTATAATACCCCTTTCGGTGATGATGGCGGTGATGAGGTGGTAGGGGGTGATGTCAAAGGCGGGGTTGGCCACCCTGGTGCCATCGGGGGCGATGGCTATCCCCTGGATAAGGGTTACCTCCTCGGGACTGCGTTCTTCAATGGGGATGTCAATGCCCTTGTCCAGGGTGGTGTCAAAGGTGGAGGTGGGGGCAGCGACATAGAAGGGGATGCCATGCTCCTTCGCCAGTACCGCCAGGGTATAGGTGCCAATCTTGTTGGCGGTATCGCCATTTAAGGCTATCCGGTCGGCCCCGACGATAACGCAGTCAACCTCTCCCCGGCTCATAAAGTAGCCCGCCATCGAGTCGGTGATAAGGGTAAAGGGGATGCCGGCTTTCATCAGTTCCCAGGCGGTAAGCCGTGCTCCCTGAAGGAGGGGGCGGGTCTCGGTAGCCAGTACCTTTATGTTCTTGCCCTGTCCGGCAGCTTTCTTGATTACCCCTAAGGCGGTGCCGTAGCCGGCGGTGGCTAAAGCCCCGGTATTGCAGTGGGTGAGGACGCTGAAGCCGTCCCCGATTAACCCGGCCCCGAGCTGGCTTATCTTTCCGGTTGCCGCAGCCTCTTCGGCGTGTATTTTGACTGCCTCACTGACCAGCGCCTCTTTAATCCGGTCGGTATCCCTGCCTGCCTCGGCGGCCCGGAGCATTCGCTCGGCGGCCCCGAACAGGTTCCTGGCAGTAGGCCTGGTGGCGGTGATGGTGCGGATGATGCCCCGGAGCTCTTTTAGGAATTCGGCCCTCGCCCTGGTTTCGATTTTTAAGCCCCCTAGAGCCACTGCATAGGCTGCTCCAACCCCGATGGCCGGAGCCCCCCTAATTTTCAATTCTGTGATGGCTGAGGCTATATCCTGGTAACGGCCCAGGTCTAAATAGGCCTCTTCCTGGGGAAGTTTGGTCTGGTCAAGGATACGGAGCCTGTCCCCCAGCCATTCTACCGGTTCTTTAGACATTAACCTCGCATACTCCTCCTGAACAGGATGATGCCCACTGCAAAGACGCCTACCGCCCAGCCAACCAGAAAAAGCAAGTCATTGCTAATTGCCTCCACCCCCACTCCCCGGATGAGGATAGCCCTTGAGGCATCAATGGCGTGGGCAAAGGGGAAAGCATAGGCTACATTTCTCAGGTATGAGGGCAGCATCTCTATAGAGAACCAGCATCCGGAGAGCATTGCCAGGGGCATAGAAAACAGCCAGCATAAGGATTCAGCCTGGTTTTCAGATTTGGAGAGCGAGGCGACAGCCATACCGATGCCGATGCTGCTCAAACTAACAAGAAAAAAGATGAGAAATACCAGCCATAGGCTGCCGACTATATCCATCCCGAACCCCCAGGCAGCGGCTATGAAGATTATTATCTGGGCAATGGCAATAGCAACAAGGCATATGGAATAGCCTGAGATGAAGTCCAGGGGTCTCGCCGGGGTAGTCAGCAGGCGAGACAGGAACCCCTTTTCTTTATCACTGACCATGATTCGGGCTGAGGTCGGGATTAGTATCAAAAGACCAAAGATTATTATCCCTGGAGCTATAAAATCAATGTAGGTTATCTCTGTCTCTATGTGGATAGGGTTAGCATTAATGGTTACCGGTATCTCAATATGGGCGAAGGAGCGGGTGACGGCATTTATCGCAGAGATGATTTGTTCTGATAGCATAATGTCGCTTTCATCATAGGTCATATCCAGGATAATATTGGTTTCTTTACCCTGCCAGTTCTGGAATACTTGCTCACCAAAGCCTCCGGGGATGACAATATAGGCCTTGAGGTCGCCGAACTTGAGGTCTTTCAAGGCGGCGGCACTATCATCATAATTAGAAACTTCCAGTGCCGGCACATTAGCTAGCGCATCATCGATAAAGGCTTGTGACAACGGGGTGTTGTCGTCATCTATCACGCCGATGGAGTAGTTTGGAATGGTATCGCCGCTGAGGACAGCCCCGAAAAGCACCATAAATAGCAGGGGAAAAGCCAGAAGGAAACCCAGTGCCAGCGGGTCCCGGTAGGTCTCCTTGAAATTTCTGCTGGCTAGTGCGAGCAGCCTCATTCCCTTAGTTCCTTTCCGGTTATGTGGAGAAAGATGTCATCCAGCGTGGGCTCCTTGATGTAGGCAGAACGGACTACAGCCCCTGATGCGTGCAGGAGGTCGACGATTTCCTTGAAGTCGAGCTTTTTGTCAGTGATTGTCATTGTGCCATCGCTTACCTCTACCTGGGCGTATCTACCCCGCATTTCGCTTATGACCCGCTGGGTAAGATTCCAGGCGTAAATAACCATCGTATGCTTTTCCAGCAAGCTTGTTTTCAGTTCGCGGCTACTGCCCAGAGCCACAATCTTGCCCCTGTCCATAATGCCTACCCGGTCGGCAAGAAAGTCCGCCTCATCCATGTAGTGGGTGGTGAGGAGGATGGTTTTTAGTCCCTTCAGGCGGGTAATGTATGTCCACACCGCTCGTCTGGCCTGGGGGTCAAGACCCAGGGTAGGCTCGTCCAGAAACAGGACCGCAGGGTTGTGAATTAGCGCCATCATTATATTAAGCCTGCGCTTCATACCGCCGGAGAATTTCCTCACCTGGTCTTTAGCCCGCTCACCGAGCCCCATTGTCTCCAGCAGCTCCCGGGTTCTCAATTTTAGCTCTCTGGCATCTATGCCGTGAATCTTGCCTATCAGGTTAAGATTTTCCTCGGGAGTGAGGTGCTCGGAGATGGCTGTTTCCTGGGGGGAGACGCCGATGACCTGCTTGACCTCAAACGGCTCTTCGAGGATATCATAGCCCATTATTCGGGCGGTACCACTGGTTGGTTTGAGCAGACAGCACAGCATATTGATGGTGGTGGTCTTGCCGGCGCCATTGGGGCCAAGCAGGGCAAACAGCTCCCCCTTTTTAATATTTAGGTTGATGCCATCTACTGCCGCCAGGCTATTGAATATCCTGGTCAGGTTGAGGGCCTGGATAGACAGGTCATCACTTGCTTCGCTCATCTTATTTCCTTTCGGATGGTGTGGCTATAATAGCATATTTCTTGACATGCCAGCTAGAATCAAGGTAGACTTTCCTGGTTGCACCAGTCAATTTACCCCCGGGAAATTATTTATAAAGATTATGGGCGTTTTAAGTAAGGAGGTCAAAAAATGGGTGACAGGTTAAAGGGCAGGGTAGCGGTGATTACCGGCTCGGGACAGGGGATTGGTAAAGCCATTGCGGTAGCTCTGGCTCAGGAAGGTGCTGGTGTGGTGACCAATAACCGCCGCCCGGGCACCTCAGGTGGCGACGCCGAGACTGCCGCCAGGGAGATTAGGGATGCAGGCGGCAGGGCAGTCGCCTTCTTTGGCAGTGTCTCTGAGTTTGACACGGCGCAGAAGCTGGTGCAGACGGCAGTGGATAACTTTGGTCGGCTGGATATCGTGGTGAATAATGCCGGCGCCGATGCCCCCAAGATGGTCTGGAATATGAGCGAGGAGGAGTGGGACAGGTCGGTGGACTCTTTCCTCAAAGGCTCTTTCAACTGCATTCGCCATGCCGCTCCCTTGATGAGAGAGCAAAAGTGGGGGCGCATCATAAATACTACCTCTACTGCCTGGCTGGGCACGGTGGGGCACTGTAATTATGGTGCCGCCAAGGCTGGTCTGGTCGGTTTGACCCGGGCGGTGGCCAGGGAGATGGGTCGCTATGGGGTGACCTGTAATGCCTATGCGCCAACAGCGGCGACGCGGTTTACCCTCAGCGAGGACATCGTAGCCGGTTTTAAGAAGAGATATGAGGCCGGGCTTATGACCAAAGAGCGGTTCGAGGAACTGACCAATCCTCCGGGCCCGGAGACGGTAGCACCATTCATCGTCTATCTGTGTACTGGTGAGGCAGCTAGCATCAACGGCCAGGTATTTGATGTTACCGGGAATAACATTGCCCTTTATTCGGAGCCGGTAAAGGTAAAGGCCATCGATAAGCAGGAAGGGATGTGGACGGTAGAAGAGCTAATCGAAAAGGTCCCCGGGATATTGCTGGAGGGCTATAAGAACCCCGCCCCAGCTCAGCCGGATAAATAGAGGATATAGAAAAGTCAGCTACACTCATGTTAGCTCGGTAAGTTCTTTATTATATTTAGCCACGGCTCTGGTTCTCAGTCCGCCTCTTACCCTGCAATCAGCTTCTACAACCATGGAAATAGGTTCCAGCAGTTGTGTCAGGTCCTGGAGAATGCGGTTTACAGCATGCTCCTGTAATATTCCTACGTTCCGATAGGAGGTCAAATAGTACTTCAGGGATTTAAGTTCGACTAGAGAGCGGTCTGGAGTATAGCGTATTGTCAATCGGGCAAAATCAGGTAAGCCAGTCCAGGGGCAAACAAAGGTAAATTCGTCAGTCTCATAGACTATCTCAGTGGCTGAGCCGGAATAGTCAAAGGGTATTGCTTCAAGCACAGCCAGGTCAATCGCCTCCTCCTTCTGAATATTAAGTCCTCGCTGGGTATATTTATCAATTTCCATCCTGCATCAACCTCTCTATACAGACTCGGGATTCAGTTTCCTGCTCTTCATACGCTAATTGTATCCCTTGACCCTGCTTAAAATATCACATTGAGAAACTACTCCTGACTGCTGAAGGACCACATAGCCAGAAGAATCATAGCTGCCCCAAACACTGCCAGCACGGTAACATTCTCCCAGAGTGACAGGTTATGCCCGAACAGGTTGATACTGAAAGGAGAGTCCGGCAGTACCCCCAGTACTACCTGGCGGATTGGGGCGATGCCATAGGTAGCCGGATTAATCTTTACCAGGATATTCATCCATGCAGGCAGCCCTTGCAGTGGAAAAAACACTCCAGATAGGAACACCACCGGAAACATCAGCATCTGCATCACTGCCTGGAATGCCTCCATGGACCTGATGCGCGTGGCCAGTAAAACACCCAGAGAACCCATGGAAGCCGCCAGCAGGAACATCAGCGGCAGCAGGGCAAGCACTGTCCCTGCCGAAAGAGAAATGCCAGCCAGGGGTGCGAATAATAGAATAATGACCCCCTGGAGTAGTGCCACTGTCGCTGCCCCGAGAGTTTTTCCTGCCGCTACCGAAGCACGGCTGATTGGGGCGACCAGTACTTCTTTGAGGAAGCCAAACTCACGGTCCCAGACCACGGAGACCCCCGCCATAAACGAACTCATAAGTACTGTCATCCCGATAATACCGGGGAACATGAACTGAGTGAAATCGATTCCAGGAGCAAGAAAGCCCATCCTGGCACTGAGTCCGCTACCGAACACGACCAGAAACAGGAGGGGAAGGATTAAGGACCCAATCATGCGCATCTTATCGTGCCAGAAGCGAAGTATGTCACGGTACCAGATAGTGTATACCCCGCGCAGATTGTTCATCGTTCCCTCCTAACGCCGGGTGTGGCGGCCATGCTGGCGAACTGTTGCCTTGAATACATCACTGACTTCCTCATCCCGTATTTCCCGGCCGGTGAGCTTGAGAAAGACATCATCCAAACTCGGACGGCGCAGGCCGACACTCAGTATCCTGGTGCCGAATTCTCTAATGAAGGCAGGAAGAAACTCTTCACCACTGGCTACCTCGAAGGTAAGGCTATCGCTGTCACGTCTAACCTCGGTTCGGTAGCGAAGCCTGATCTCTTCAGCCGCTTTATCGTCGTCATCGGTTTTTACCGAGACTATATCCCGACCCACAATCTTCTTGAGTCTCTCCGGGGTATCAACGGCGACAAGTCTTCCGTGGTCAATGATGGCAATGCGGTTTGCTTCTTCGGCTTCATCCATATAGTGAGTGGTTAGAAAAACAGTAGTCCCTTCACGCTGTCGTAGTTCAAGAATGTATTCCCATATCCGGCTGCGTGTTTGCGGGTCCAACCCCAGCGTGGGTTCATCAAGGAACAGTACCTCAGGGTGGTGCAGTAGTCCTCTTGCTATCTCCAGACGGCGTTTCATGCCGCCTGAGTAGTAACGCACTTGATTATGGCGTCTGTCCCAGAGCTCAACCATCTTGAGAACTTGCTCTATCCTCTCCCCGCGAACTGCGGCGGGCACATTATATACCAGGGCATGAAAACGCAGGTTCTGCAATCCGCTTAACCGTTCATCGAGGCTGGGGTCCTGAAAGACCAGCCCGATTGACTGGCGCACTTGACTCTGCTGATGCACCACATCAAAGCCATGAATAATGGCTCGTCCTGAAGTTGGTTTGGATAGGGTACACAAGATGTTAATAGTGGTAGTCTTTCCTGCCCCGTTCGGGCCCAGGAACCCAAAGATTTCGCCCGGCGCCACGGTGAAACTAATGTCGTCCACCGCGACCAGTTCACCGAATCTCTTGACCAGATTCTCCACTTTGATAATGTGATTAACCATACTTTTCCTACTCCCAGTTACACCCTACCATTTTAGGCTGACCGTCCTTTTGTCCATCCGTAGCAGCTTTCTACCCTTATTGAAGCAGTAGTTATCTTGGGCTGGTTCTTGTTCCAGGGGTTCACTCCGGTTTAAGGCGCTGGGTTCCGGCTTGCGTCTCTTCCCACTGCTTGCGGTGGAGCTCCATCAGGACGAAGCTGTATCCATCCTTATCAAGGTCCCCGCAGGGGCTGAAGCCACATTTCTTGAAGCACTTCTGCGCCCTGCCGTTTGATTTCAGGGTCTTGAGATGGATTCGGTTGAGGCCTGTCTGGTGGAAAATGTGGCTGGCCAGGGTGTTTATGGTATCCGTACCGTAGCCTTTGTCCCAGTAGTCGCGGTTGCCAATCATAATCCCCAGTTCAGCTTCGCCTTCGGTCTCGCTGATATTGTAATATCCACAGTTGCCAATATGTTTACCCTCCGGGGTTTCTACCGCAAACTGCTGTTTACACGGGGAAGGATAGTGCATTTCAGTGGTGTAGTCCAGTAGATACCGGGAGAAAATGGCGGGCAGCGGTGGGGTAGCATCAAGGCTGGCCAGTTCAGGGTCGGTGTGCCAGGTATAATCGTCCCGGACATCGGCCAGTCTTTTTTCCCTGAGGATAACCTTTCTCCCGGTAATCATACCAACCCCGACAGATTCAAACTCATAGGGAGAGCAGGTCCTCTTCTCCCTTAAGCTCCTGGAGAGCCTGCTCCGCTGCTTGCTGGACTGGTTCACTGGGGTGAAGAAGACACTGCTTCAAGCACTCTCTGGCTTCACTACTGCCTATCTTGCCCAGTGCCTGAATAGCCGCTATCTGCACATCAGTATCGGGGTCGGTGGTAAGCCCGGCAAGGTAAGGAGCCGCCTCTTTTTCCTCCAACTCACCGCATGCCCCGGCAGCTTCGTAGCGCATCTCGGCATCGGTGCTGCCCAGCTCCTTCAGCAGCGTGGGCAGCCAGCAGGAGTCGCAATTTTTCCCCATCGCGTAGATGGCACTGACTCTGAGCTCTGGTTCCTTACTCTGGTATGCTTCCATAATGGTTTCTTTTATGCTGGGGAGGTTTAGTGGGGCGGCCGCCTCCAGGGCACGGCGTCTGACTTCTACGGACCTTGTCCTGTCGCTGATTGCTCCGAGTAAGGCCCGGTATATCCTGGCGGTATAGCTGGGGCGCAGCTTCTGGAGTTCGGCTAACATGGCGAATTTACCCAGCGCGTTGGCTGCTGCTGCCTGGACCTTCTCCGAGCTATCCCCGGTGAGGAGACTGGTCAGCGGGTTAATCAGGGATGCTTCTTCATTTTCCCACAGGCCTTCAATGGCTTTGCTCTTTACCTCGGCATCTTTGTCTTTGAGGCAGGTGATGAAGATGCTGTCGAAATTGAGCTCGAGGTTGCCTTCAGCCAGCTCGACCAGCCGGTATATGATTTGTCGCTTTCTCCCCGCCTCAACCCGTGCCCAGGTCTTCCGGAAGAGTTCCAGTTCGGTGGGGGTCAGGTTTGACAGGTCAGCCAGCTTTGAATTGAGTAGTGGTTTCCCCCTGTCAGACAGGTTGGCAATAGTCTTTTCAATGGGTAGTAACATGGAATACTCCGTGGTCTTACTCTTCTTCTTCCTCTTCCTCCTCGTCGTGCTCCCAGATGGGAGTGGTGAAGGAGTCGATAAATTCCCCCATTGCCTCAGCCGCCACCTGTTTCATTCTCTCCCTTACCTCAATGGCTTGCTGTGCCAGTTCAGTCGTGTCAATTTCAACCTGCAGCATTTTTGCCAGGGTCTCGAGCACTACCAGGGCCGCCATCGGGTTCTCAATTTTGGCGGCGTAGGCCGGTACCTCACCCAGCAGGCAGACGCCGTCGATATCTCTCTCTTTGCTTACACCCAGCAGCAGCCCGTTGAGGCCGGCGATTTGCAGATTACCCCTTTTCGTCAGGCCGTACTGCTTCAGTTCCTGAGCCCCCTGCGGGCTGGTAGCTACCCCCCAGACCCGGGGCTGCTCGGTATGATGGATGCGGCTGAGAGCGGCGGCACAGGTATATACTCGTTTGACCTGAAACCTCTCTCCCACGTCGAGGATACAATTGGCCAGCTCGTAGCTATTGGTGGCGGGCTGGTCATCGCCGATAAACAGGATGATGTCACTGTCCCCACCTTTGTTTTTCCAGTAGTAGAACCTGCTCTCGGGGAACTGCGGTGCCTCGACCACGTTGTCCCTGACTATCACCCCGATGGGGTCGAAGAAATAGGAGGCTTCAATCTCCGCCAGCTCTTTAAACCCCAGTTTTCTCTTCAGGTAATTGGCTACGATGATTGATACGTCACTAACCCCGGGCCACGAAGCCACTATGTTCGGTGATTTAAGCCTTGGTCGGGCATAAAACCTGACTAGTCCTTTCATTTCACAATCCCTCTTTCAGGTGGTCTACCCCCTCTCGGACTTCCCTTATGTCTTGGTGGCTACCGACAGAGCCGGGCAGTAGAGGTGCGGGGTGTTGACCGAGCTACCGACCCACCTGGTGTCAGCGCCAATAGCAGTAATCTTCTTTAGTACCTGATAGATGTTGCCCGAGACCATGGTATCCTTAACCCTGCCCACTATTTTACCACTTTCCACTTTATAACCTAAAAGGACGTTACCGCTGAAATTACCCCCCAGGATATTGCCCTGCTCCGCTCCCATGAGGTACTCAATAACCAGTCCTTCTTTCATGTCACTTATCATCTGGTCGAAAGTGGTGCTGCCCGGGGCGATGACGAAGGCAGTGGGCGAGGGGGCGGGCAGTCCCCCGCGGTTCCTGTTGCCGTTGCCGGTACTCAGTGTATGAGCTATTGCCGCCGTCTGCAGGTCGTAGAGAAAGCCGGCAACAATGCCCTTCTCAATGAGAAGGGTGCGCTGACTGGGTACCCCTTCATCGTCACCGGGACGGCTCTCGGGGCGGTAGGCCAGGGTTGGGTCATCCCGCAGCGATAGCCCGGGGTCAAAGGCCACTTCACCAAGCCTGTTTCCTATCGGTGAAGCCCCTTCTACCACTGCCTTGCCGCTGAAGGCAGCCATTAAGGATGGGACCAGGGCGCTGGCTACTCCGTCAGGGGTAAACACCACTGGCAGTGTTCCTGTTTTGACGCTTGCCCGGGTTCTGGCCAGCTCGAGTTGCTTGAGCACCACCCCGGCTATCACCCCGGGTTCCAGGAGGGGGTGGCAGGAACTCTGGCCCTCACCGACAAACAGCATATCGGTGTCCCGGGTCAGGTTACCCTCGACCCCTATCCCGAAGACGCTTTTGCGGTAGTTTACCTCTCCCCCCCGGGAGTTGATAATGCGCACCGAAGCCACCGCCTTGCTTACTCCTCCCTCGCAGACGATATCCGGGGTGTGCCTCCTCACTATGTCTATTAATTCCTCACCAAGCTCAATCATTTTCTCGATGGGGACTTGCTCAACGGCGGGGTCGAAGACCTCGACCCGGGGATAGGTAGCTGGTGAAGGCAACTCGAAGCGGGAGGGCATGCCAAACCGGGCTGTTTCCACGGCGTTGCTGACCAGGCCCTGGATGTCTTCCGGGTCGGTAGTTGCGGCGTAGCCAATCCTTCCCTCTTTGATAATGCGGAGCGCCAGGACCGTTTTCTGCTTCGTCTGAAGCTGTTTTAAGCGGTTGGCTTCAAATTGAACCGGGGTCTCTTCTGAGGAGACCATGAACACATCAGCTTCCTCGGCTACCCTTCTGGCTTGAGCCAGGACTCTTTCCATCTAGCTTCCTCCGACAAGGCAGTTGCGAATTCTAATATGGGGGCTGCCGTTGGATACCGGCAGGGGGAATTGTCCTCCCTTGCCGCAGCCGCCGCCCTGGTTCATCTCCAGGTCGTTGCCGATGGCGTCTATGTTCTTCAAAGTGGTGAATACGTTTCCGGTGAGCACAACCGGCCGTACCATCTCGGCCAGCTTGCCATTGCGAATCATCCAGGCTTCACCGGCGGAGAAGGTAAACATCTCCATGCTGGTCATGCCGCCATACCAGTTCCTGGTGTAGACCCCTTCTTTGATGTCACCGATGATGTCATCAAACGATAGTGTCCCGGGTTCGATGTAGGTGTTGGTCATGCGGACAATAGGAGGATAGCTGTAATTCAGGGCCCGGGCGTTGCCGGTGGGCTTCTCTCCCATCCTGGCCGCTGTCTCCCGGGAGTGTAGTCTACCCACCAGCCTGCCCTCCTGGATAAGGTAGGCCTTGGTGGCGGGGGTGCCTTCGTCGTCATACTTGTAGCTGCCGCGCAGGTCAGGGGTGGTTGCCGTATCGACGATATTGAGGTCTTTGCTGCCGAACTCCTTACCCAGCACCATGATTTCCCGCAGGCGCTCGTTTTCATAGACAAAGTCAGCCTCGGACAGGTGCCCGAAGGCTTCATGGACGAAGACCCCCGCCAGGACCGGGTCCAGTACCACTGTATATTCCTTGCCCTTTATCTTCGGTGCCGACAGGAGCTCCACCGCCTGTTTTGACATTTGCTCTACCTGCCGGTGTAGTCCCTGGATTGAGGTGAAGTCACCCCGGCTGCCCAGGCTCAGTCCCACCTGCTGGATGTCACCGTCCTCAGCGGCGACAGCACTCAGACGCAGGGTAATATCTGCCCTTTCCTGTTCGATGTAGCTACCCGGCGAATTTACGAAGATGACTTTCTTATGGCTATCGCCATAGCCGATGATTGAAGTCTGGAGCTTTGGGGTGCGCCAGATAATATCGTTGTATTCATCCAGCAGCCGTTTCTTTTCCGCCAGGGGCACCGTCACCGGGTTACGGGCCAGGTTGCTTGGTACGGTGCCAACCACCGTCTCCACCGGGGCAAGCTGGCTCTCGCTGCTGGCGGCGAGTTTTGCCTGCCTTACTGCCAGTTCCACTTTGGCTGGTAGGTCTTCAAGGTTGTTGAAGCTGACGAAACCCCAGCCGCCCTTTACCAGGGCTCTTATGTTCCCCCCGCGGCTGGTTGACCTGCCGGTAGACTCCAGTTCCTTTCCCCGGTAGGTGATGTGGCTGGTCTGGCTCTCTTCGAGACGGGCCTCTATGTAGTCGGCGCGGTACTGCTTAACGGTATCGGCCAGCCGGGGCGCGATAGCTTTAATATCGGTCATATTTCTCCTTCGGGGTGTGAACCCAGTTTACTCAACCGCGGGGAGAACTGTCAATTTGACCTTGACCCGCTTCTGAAACAGGGCTAAACTAATGATAAGGGGAAAAGCGATGCCGCTCTATGAGTATATTTGCCCTGGTTGTGGTTTGAAGTTTGAGCTTCTGTGCCCTTTGAGGCAGGCGAGCGAAGCTGCCTCCTGTCCTGCCTGTCATAGTGATGCCGGACGGGTACCCTCTACCTTTTGCGCCCTCTCTCAGGATGAGAGCGGGCTGACCTCTTCCATAGCTGGGGATGCCTGTGCCAGTTGCGGTGCTCCTGGCTGTGATACCTGTG
>JGI24025J20009_10000842_pt1 | contig 23679 bp, 23 predicted proteins | sample Cruoilmetagenom3_FD_20009 | JGI IMG/M metagenome (IMG submission 20009) | reverse complement strand
GAACACCCTGCTGGGCGACGCCGTCATCACCACCGGTCTCCCACTGGAGCAGCCCTGTGCCGGGCGGGGCACGTGCCTCAAGTGCAAGGTGATGGCGCAGGGGCATCTGAGTCCCATTGACGAGCGGGAGTTGGAGGGACTCACCTCAGCGGAGCAGGCGGCAGACTACCGCCTGGCCTGCCGCGCCCGTGTGCAAGGTGACGTCTCCGTCACGCTGGTGCCCATCGTCGTCTACTCCAACAAGATCTTCCGTGCCTCCGACGATTACAAGAGGGAGGGCGTGGAGCTGGGGCTGGCCATTGACCTGGGCAGCACCACCGTGGCCGCCTTCCTGACCACGCTGGACACCGGCCTCGTCTGCGCCGGCGCGGCAGCACTCAATCAGCAGACCGTGTTCGGCGCCGACGTCATCTCCCGCCTGGCTGCGGCGGGGCAGGACCAAACCAGTGCGGAACACATCTCGGCATTGGCACTGTCTTCCATTGGGCAGGCCATTGACGCTCTCCGTCTGTCGCGGCGGGTTAGGGCGCGCATCCGCAAGGTGACTATCGTCGGCAATTGCGCCATGCATCACCTACTACTGCGCTATCCGGTGGAATCTCTTTCTATGCTTCCTTTTCAGCCGCACAGCGCAGCAGCCGTTCGCCACGCTGCGGGGCTGTTCGGCGACGTCTTCCCCCCTCAAGCCGAGATCGCTCTGCCTCCCCTCATCGGTGGCTTCGTCGGCTCCGACGCGCTGGCCTGCCTGGCCTATTTCGGTTTCGACCGCTCTCCAGGCCCTATGGCCGCCATTGACCTGGGCACCAACGGCGAGGTGATGGTTACTGACGGTGAAGACATCGTGGTCGCCTCTACAGCCGCCGGCCCCGCTTTCGAGGGAGTGAACATCTCCTGCGGCACCCGCGCCGTGGACGGCGCTATCGTGGCAGCAAAGGCTCAGGCGGACTCCAGCTTCACTTTCACCACCATCGGGAACCAGCCGCCAGTGGGTCTCACCGGCTCGGGGCTGCTCAGCCTGGTAAACGAACTGCGGCGGGTTGGTGTCGTCGAGCCCAGTGGCCGCTTCGCCCGCGACCATCCGGCCTTTGCCCAGCGCATGAGCGAGGATGAGCGGGGCGTGCGCCGTGTTCTCCTCACCGAGGAGGATGCCGAAGACCCGCTGTACCTGACGCAACAGGACGTACGAGAGTTGCAGAAGGCCAAGGCGGCTGTCCGCGCCGCGGTGGAGATCCTTCTGGCCGAGTTGGGACTGCAGGCGGGTGACCTGCAGCGCTTGGTACTCACTGGCTCCTTTGGCAGCCAGGTCAGCATTGAGGCAGTGGCGGGTCTGGGGATGATCCCGCCATTCGAGCTGGGGGAGCCGGGCATCGTGGAGACGGAGGCTAACGGCGCAGGCTTTGGGGCGGCGCTGTTCCTTGATGACGAGGAATTCGCTCGCGGTGAGCAACTGGCTGCACTGGCTCGACAGGTGGACCTCGACCTGGCCCCTGATTTCTACAGTCGCTATATCGAGGCTATGGCCATGCCGGGGGGGGCAGCGTCGGAGATGAAGCGTCGTAGATGAAGCGTCGTAGATGAAAACAGCGCCCGAGAGCACACAAGGCACAGGAACGCCGGATCGCTGGCAGTCCGCCGGCCACCTGGCGGTGTTGGCCGCCACCGCCTGCTGGGCCACGTCAGGCATTTTCGTCAGCTTCATCATGGCCAGCAGCAATGTCTCCGCGCTGGCGCTGGCTTTCTGGCGGGATCTGTTCACCTTTGCCATCCTTTTCGTCAGCCTGCGGTTGCTGCGCCCGAACTGGCTGCGCGTGCAGCGTAGCGATCTGAAATGGCTGGCCGGACTGGGCAGCATTGGCGTGGGCACGTTCCACGTCTTCTGGAATCTGAACGTGATGCTCAACGGAGTGGCTGTGGCGACAGTGCAACAGGCAGCGATGCCCGCCATCGTCTCTGTGACTGCCTGGCTGCTCTGGCGCGAACCGCTGACGGTCCGCAAGATGGCCGCTATCATCTTAACCTTCACTGGCACGTTGCTGGTGACCGGTCTGGACGCTTTGGGGGAGATCAGCCTGAGCTTGCCTGGGCTGCTGGTGGGACTGGCCACTCCCGTGACTTACGCCGCTTACAGCCTGTTCGGCAAGCCGGTTGCCGGGCGCTATCGCCCCCTGGCCATCTTGACTTACGGCTTCGGCTTTGGCGCTCTGACCCTGTTGCCGTTCCAGTTCTTCACGCCGCAGCCCTGGCCTGTGCCCAACCTGGCCTGGGTCTACTTCGCGATTCTGATTGCGTTCTGCACGATCATCCCCTTCGCTGCCTACATGTTTGGGCTGGGGCGGTTACCGGCGAGCGTGGCCGGTACCCTGGCCATGGCCGAGATCCCCTTCGCTGCTTTCTACGCCTACGTGCTCTTGGGCGAGCGGTTGGTGTCGACACAGTTGGCTGGGGCGGCCCTGGTGGTCGGTGGTGTGCTTCTGCTCTTCTGGCGCAGACGGCCCGGCAGCCAGAACAGGGGCATACGGGTACAGAGGGAGAGCGCTAACGGCCAAGAAATCGAAGTCGTCTGCTAAGACTGTGCCCATGCGGGCGTTGGAGGAGAAGGGCCTACTTGCCGGCAGGCAGGGCATTCCCTACGAGGTACACACTCACACCTGCAAGCTGTACACCGCCGAGGGGGTTGCTGAGGACCTGAGCATTCCCGTGGCCCAGGTGGTCAAGGCCGGTCAAGGTCATGGAGTGCGCTGTTCAGATCGCTCTTTCGTCTTGGTGGTCATCCCTGGCGACAAGCGGCTGAGCCTGAAGAAGCTGGGCGCGGTGCTGAAGGACAAGGGGTTGGAGTTCGGACCGAGAACTGAATGACTCTGGCAAAACTGTGCTTTTCCGAGAATACCCCTTCTACAAACGGTTCGAGCGGGCCGCAGGAATCAAAAAGCCCTGGGTGTTTCACCCAGGGCTTTTATTTTTTATGAAACGGTCGGATTCAGCCGGTATCCCGGCCGTAGAGCCACCAGTAGACCAAGCCTACGAGGCCCGCCCCGCCGACGATATTACCCAGCGTTACGGGAATCAAGTTGGTGATGAAGAACTGTCCCCAGGTCACGTCTGCGCCTAAGAAGATGCCCAGCGGGATGAAGAACATGTTGGCTACGCTGTGCTCGAAGCCCAGAGCAACGAAGGCCATGATCGGGAACCAAATGCCCCAGATCTTGCCGATGATGTTATCGGAAGCCACGGCCAGCCAGACGGCCAGGCAAACAAGCCAGTTGCAGCCCACCCCGCGCCAGAAGAGGGCGCCGAAACTCTTGGACACCTTGCCCACGGCGATGGCCTGACTGGCGCTCAGCCAGGGCTCGCCGGTGGTGATGCCGGTCAGGTAGGACAGGAAGAAGGCCACGAAGAGCGAGCCGATGAGGTTGCCGATGTAGACGAAGACCCAGTTCTTCAGCAGGCCGCTCCATTTGGCCTTGCCCGCCAGGCAGGCTGGGGTGATGAGCCCGCAGTTGCCGGTGAACAGTTCAGACCCGGCGATGACGACGAGCAGCAGGCCTACAGGGAAGACACCGCCGAAGATGAACTTGGCCATGCCGGGGTTCTCTGCGGCGATGCCAGGACTTCCCTTGCCAACCACGATGGCCAGCAATCCGCCGAAAGCGATGAAAGCTCCGGCCAGGAAGCCCAGCACCAGCATCTTGGGGATGCTCAACTCTGTCTTGGCCTTGCCGATGTTGAGAGCCGCCCCGACAATGGCCTTAGGTGATTTAAACGCCATAGTTCGATTCCTCCTTGTGTAGTTATGAGTGTGATTGGTTTAACGTGATGAAAAACTGCGGTGGTCAGATTCGTTCCCCGTCACCCCCTTTCCGCCAGCGAGGAAGTCACGTACCGCGGTGTGTGACTATCTGGCCATTGAGATATGAGATACGTCCTGCAACAAGCTTACTATCTGATGCTCGCTGGTGGCTGAGCCATTGCCAGGCGTTTCTCTCACTCACCATAAACCCAACCTGTAACTTCGGCAGGGGCTCAGCGCGCCGAACCCCTGCTTTCTCTTCCTCTTCACTAGGCCGCGGCTTCGACCTTGACGGCGCATACCTTGTACTCGGGGATCTTCGCCGTGGGGTCGAGAGCGGCGATGGTCAGCTTGTTAGCCGCCGCCTCGGCAAAGTGCCAGGCCATAAAGACAACGCCTGGCTCGACCTTGCCGCTCACCTCCGCCCTGGCTGTGACCTCACCACGCCGCGAGGAGACCTTCACCATCTGCCCGTCGGCAATGCCTAGCCTGGACGCGTCCTCAGGATTGAGTTCCACCATCGCCTCTGGGTAGATGGCATCCAACCCTTCGGAACGGCGGGACATCGAACCGGTGTGGAAGTGATACAACACGCGACCGGTGGTGAAGATGAAGGGATATTGCTCGTCGGGTTCCTCGGTCGGTGGCAGCCAATCCACAGCGCTGAAGTGTCCCAGCCCGCGGCTGAATCTGCCCACGTGCAGAATGGGAGTGCCCTGATGCTCAGCATTCGAGCAGGGCCATTGCAGGCCCTGAGTGCCAATGCGGTCCCAGGTGATTCCGCCATAGATCGGCGTCAGACAGTTGATCTCGTCCATGATCTCGCGCGGCGAGTTGTAGGCCAGGCCATCATATCCCATTCGGCGAGCGATCTCGCCGCTGATCCACCAATCTTGCCGGGCCTCGCCGGGTGGATCAATAGCCTGCCGCACGAACTGGATGCGCCGCTCGGTGTTGGTGAAGGTGCCATCCTTCTCGGCGAACGAGGGGCCAGGTAACACGACGTCGGCCAGGGCTGCCGTCTCGGTGAGGAAGATGTCCTGGAGGACCAGGAAGTCGAGGCTCTTGAGGCACTTTTCGACGTGGTTCACGTCCGGATCCGAGACCATGGGGTTTTCGCCCATGATATACATGGCCTTGATCTCCCCCTTCTCCGCTTTGTTGAGCATCTCTACCAGAGTGATGCCCACCTTGTCGGAGAGAGGCACACCCCAGGCTTTCTCGAACTTCTCACGCATAGCCGGACCAGCTACTTTCTGATAGCCGGGGTAGACGTTGACCAGCGCGCCCATGTCGCACGCGCCCTGGACGTTGACCTGGCCGCGCAGCGGGTTCACTCCGCCGCCAGGCACCCCCATGTTGCCCAGCAGCATCTGGAGGTTGGCGCAGGAAAGTACGTTCTGGTGGCCGGTAGTGTGCTGGGTGATACCCATAGCATACAGTAGTGCCCCTGGACGGTTCTTGGCCAGCAGGTGTGCCGCCTCAATGATCTCTTCGGGGGTGATACTGCATATCTCTGACGCTCGTTCAGGCGGGTACTCCATCACTTTGGCCTTGAGCTCTTCCAAGCCCTCGGTGCGCTCCTCCACGAACTTCTTATCGTAGAGTCCCTCGGCGATCAGCACGTGCATGATCCCATTGAGCAGCGCGATGTCTGTACCCGGCTTCTGGCGGATGTGGAGCGTGGCGAACTCGGTGATGGGAATGGAGCGCGGATCGCAGACGATGAGCTTGGCGCCCCGTTGCTTCACCGCCTGACGGATGCGCATGCCCAGCACCGGGTGGTTCTCGGTGGTATTGGAGCCGATGATGAAGTAGACCTGTGCATCGTTGGCGATGTCATCGAGGGAGTTGGTCATCGCCCCGGAGCCAAACGCTGTGACCAGACCGGTCACGGTGGCACTGTGTCAAAGACGTGCACAGTGGTCTACGTTATTAGTTCCCATCACCGCCCGCGCGAACTTCTGCATCACGTAGTTCTCTTCGTTCGTGCACTTGGCAGAGGACAGGGCACCAAAGGCATCGGCACCGTCCTTTTCCTTAACCTCCCTGAACTTGCTGGCCACCAGGTCCAGAGCCTCGTCCCAGGTGGCCTCCACGAAAGCGCCATCCTTCTTGATGAGCGGCTTGGTGAGCCGGTCGGGATGGTGCACGTAATCCCATCCGAAGCGGCCTTTGACGCAGGTCCAGCCGTGGTTGGCTGGGCCGTCCCAGTGCGAGGTCGCCTGGATAATGCGTCCGTCCTTGATGTTCAGATCTATCTGGCAACCCACCCCGCAGTAGGAGCAAAGGGTGGTGACTTTCTTGAACTCCCATTCGCGCCCCTTGCCCTTGCGTTGCTTGGGAGTCAGCGCTCCGGTGGGACAGACAGCTACGCACATGCCGCAGAACTCGCAGGGGCTGTCCTCCAGATAGCCGTCGAAGGCCGTACCGATCTTGGCCTGGAAGCCACGGTGCATCACGCCGATGGCCTCCACGCCGTTCATGTAGCTGCAAGCCCGCACGCAGCGCCGACATAGTATGCACTTATTGTAGTCGCGTTCGATGAAGGGGTTTGGATCGTCCACCAGGTAGGTGTGCTGTTCGCCGGGGAAGCGAGTCTCCTTGATCCCGTACTCGTAGGCCAGGTCCTGGAGCTCGCAGTTGCCGTTCATCTCGCAGGTCATGCAGTCCAACGGATGGTCGGAAAGCAGCAGTTCCAGCACAAACTTGCGCGCCTCTACCACCTTCTCCGAGCAGGTGTGAACCACCATGCCCTCTGTGGCAGGGAATGTACAGGCCGGTTGGAGAGTGCGCTGCCTCTCGATCTCCACCAGACACACCCGGCAGGCACCCTCTGGTGGCAGGGCAGGATGGTAGCACAGCGTTGGGATGTCAATCCCCACTTCCTGGGCAGCCTCCAGCACGGTACTGCCCGGTCGAGCGGCGATTTTCTGACCGTCAATGGTGATATTCACTTTTGTCATGATATTGATCTCACTCCTTTCGCCATTGCTCGATGCGATTCAACAACGGATGGGGAAAAAAACGGATGGGCAGCAGGAAAGAGAAAATGCTGCCCTTGCCTATCTCAGACTCTGCCCAAATCTTGCCCCCATAGGTTTCCACAATGCGCTTGGCGATGGACAGTCCTAGCCCTGTTCCATGTCTCTCCGTCGCTTTGGCGTTGTCCGCTCGATAGAACTGGTCGAAGATTTGGGGAAGGTCTTCAGGAGAGATGCCAATCCCCGTGTCCTGCACCGTTCCCACGATTCCCTCGGTATTCGAACTCAGGGAGACAGCCACAACGCCACCGCGCATGGTATACTTGATCGCATTGCTGATGAGGTTAGTCCATAATTGCTTCATATGCTCCAGGTTTGCTTCCAGCAGAGGTAGGTCAGGGGCGATTTCGACGCTGAAGGCTAACGCCTTGCTCTCCGCTTGACCACGTATCAGGTTGCTGACTTCCCCTAACACCACGGCCAGGTCCAGGGCCTCGACATTAGCCTTAGCTTCAGGCTCGTCAAGCCTCGCCACATACAGGAGATCACCAATCAAAGCTAGCTGGTCCAGGGCTCGTTGCTCTGCTCGCTGGATGATTTCCCTTTCCCTATCGGGGGGCACGTAGCCATCCAGGATAAGCTTCAGGTAGCTCTGGATGGCAGCCACAGGGGCACGGAGCTCGTGTGTGACCAGCCGTATGAACTGCGACCTGGCCTTGTCCATCTCCTGCAGCCGATGGTTGAGTCTCACCAATTCCTTGCCCCGCGTCTCACAGAAGAGGTTAGTTTCTGTTAGCTCTCTCTCCCTTTCCCGAAGCCTGACCACAATGCTGGAGGCAAAGTAGGCGGTGGCAAAGGTGGTAATGGTCATGGCGAAGCCGGTGACGAAGACATGAATGGGCTGCTGGAACCGCACCGGGTTGCGAAACCCAGCGAGATTGTAGTGAGGGATGATCTCCAGCCACTCGAAGATAAGGAGAGAGTGATAAAGGCAGACAGCCAAGCCAGCGTAGGCAAAGCTGGTCGTACTGGGAAACAGGGTGCTGGCAAGGACCACATAGACGAGATAAAAGAAGAAAAAAGGGGTCTCCAACCCGCCCATAAAATGCAGGAAGACAGTAAGGAACACCATATTCAAGACGATCTGGATATGGGCAAGGCTGAAGTATCGCTTCTGAGGAGCTCGCAGCGAGTCAAGATGCCGACAGTATAGGGAGATCAGAGCATTGCCGGCGGCAAGGCCGGCTATCGTGCCCAGAAGAGAAGGCAGAGGCACGCCCCCTGGCAACAGGCGGTTGGCGACCAGGACAACGAAAAGCGCTCCCGGAGCTGTCAGCCACCCGAAACGGATTATCTGGTCTATCCGCCCTCTCAACTCCTTCTCGGATATGTGAAGTATCCCGGCCATAGCTCAGCCTTCCTCCTCACAGGCTGCCGAGCGAAGCGATAGCCCACACGAGGCGGTGAAAACAGCGCTGGAGGGCACATCGAAAACCTCCCTGAGTGCCCTCACTGCCGTAGCCACGCGGCCGCTGTCAATGACGCACGAAACTGTGGAGATGGAAGTGCTGATGGCCAGGATGTTGATCCCTGCCGAGGCTAGAGCAGAGAACGTCTGCCCGGCAATGCCTGGATAGTCCCGGAAATGAGGACCGAAGACCGACACCACGGCCACGTCTGGCTGGCAGATCACCTCCTCAGGATGCACCTCCGACTTGATCCCTTCGATAGTCACCAGGGCTGCTTCCAGGTTGTCCTGGGCTACACACAGGATGATGTGACTGCGGTTCTTCAGGTCTATGCACTGGACAATGAACTCGACGTTGATGCATTTCCCGCCCAGGGCGCTAAGGATAGAGCCGGCGGCACCCGGCCGGTCTGGAACTGACATCACGCCTATCTTGGCCAGGTTGATGTTCTGGATGATGCCACCAGCTTTGGTCTTCTCCATTTCCTCCATTTCTCACCAGCAACGTCGAGATTTGCCCTGATGGCTCTCGTGGCCTGCCAGCCGCGCAGCAGGCTGGCAGGCCAGGGGCGACTTGCAGCGGCTACGCCTTGGTGAGCCTGCGGACCTTTGCCAACAGATCGTCCGGGTCCATGGGCTTAGAGATCCAGGTGTCAATGGGGATGTATTCGTCTGTCGGGAACAGGCTGGCGTGAGGGCTGCTGATGATGCTGGAGACCATGATCAGCGGTATGCCCTTAAGATCAGGGTCCTCTTGCATCTTGTGGCAGGTGTTAAGGCCGTCCAGCATGCTGGACATCATCACGTCTAGCAGCACCAGGTCCGGTTTATCCTGGCGCATGGCCTGCAGGCCCTGTTCGCCATCGCTGGCGCTGCTGACCTCGTAGCCGTTGGCTTCTAGGATCAAGCGCGTGATCTCGACGAATTCGGGGTCATCGTCAACAACCAAAATCTTGGTCACAGGATTTGCTCCTCATAAGGGTAAATAGCATGGGTGTGGCTAAGACGGCCGCCCTCACCCCTAGCCCCCACAGGGGGAGGGGGGGAGGGCCTCCACCTAGTCACCTGGCTAGGCATTCTACCATCTGGTCGAGAGCTTCCAGGAATTGGCAATGGCCATCTCTGCCGCGTTCACCAACTGGTAGGCGATGGGTGAGGCTGTGAGACCGGGGTGGGTCCCCGTCTGGAAAGTAGCGATGTCATCGGCAGTCATCCTCTTGTGGATGCAGGCGCTGATGGCGTTGATGAGTTCGCCGCCGCTCCTGGCACCCGAGACCTGTCCGCCCAGGATCACGCGGCTGCCGGCCTCGAATATCAGTTTGACCTTCAGGGGCATCGCCCCGGGCATGCCGCCGGGATGGCGGTTGATGGCCTCCGCCTCGCCCACGATGATGGTGTAGCCCTTTTCCCTGGCGACTGCCGCGGTAAGCCCCGCTGCGGCGAAGGCCGTGTCCCCCAATATGGTTGAGTAGACACCGATCACGCCTGTGTTCACGCGGCGAGGGCTGAACAGATTAGCCCCGACGATGCGCGCCTCCATGGTGGCTATCGAAGCCAGCTTCAGGCCGGAGGGCTTGCCGTCGAAGAAGGAGATCTTCTCGGCGCAATCGCCACAGGCAAAGATGTTCACATCACTGGTCTGCATGTAGCGGTTGACTTGAATCCCTCTGCAGGGACCAATCTCAAGACCGGCCTTTCTGGCCAACTCCACGTTAGCTGCCGCCCCGATGCCCATGATCACCGCATCCGCTTTGATCTCCCTGCCGCTCGCAAGCTTCACCCCTTCCACCTTCCCGTCGCCCAGGAAGGCTTCTACCTTCTCATCCAGGAGGAGGTCAATGCCCTTTGTCCTCAGGACCTCCTCGGCCTTGACGCAGAATTCATCGTCATAGACCAGTTGGAGACAGTGCCTGAGCATCTCCACGATTCTGACGTTGATATCCTTCCGCCCCTTCCTACACTCCTCGGCGAGCTCCACACCGATGAAGCCGCAGCCCACGATGACCAGGTCCGAAGCGCTGTCCAGCACATCGAGCAGTTGCTGGAGGTAGGGGACATCCTTCTTTATAGCGAAGATGTTCTGCTTGTCCACGCCCGGTATGGGAGGCACTATGGGCCTGGAGCCTGTGGCGAGGACGAGCTTCTGGTAGCCAATCCTCTCCCCACCGGCGGTCATAACGACGCAACCCTCGCCGTCTATATCAGTGGCCTCGTCAACCACCAGCTCGATGCCGTTCTTCTCCAGCGCAGCATCGGGAATGAGGTTCTTTTCGGGACTCCCCACAGTTCCGAAGATATAGGGTATCCCGCAGGGAATCAACACCTGCTTCTCTTTCCTGACCAGCAAGACGCTCTTTTCAGGATAGTGCCGACGGCTGGTTATGGCCGCAACCAGCCCCGCCGCGCTCCCACCAATGACTACTACATCAGCCTTTTTCATAGCCTTTTTCATGATTCCTCCTCTTGCTTTGTTTGTTGTTCCACCTCTCTGGTAGACAGTTGTGTCATGTGTTTCATGGGGGCAATCCACCCTGGCGCGTACGCCGCACACCGCTGTCCTACAAGAGCCTTCCCACTTCGATGAACAGGCGATCGGGAGATACAGGCTTGGACAAGAAGGCATCTATGTGGATGGCCTCATCCGTTGGGAACAGAGCGGCGTAGTCAATGTTGGCAATGGACGTGACCATCAGGATGGGGATGTCCCTGAGCGCGATATCGTCGTGCATCCTTTGGCTCATCTGCAGTCCATCCAACACAGTGGTCATGACGACGTCCAGAATCACCAAGTCTGGCTTTTCCTCCTGGACTTTGGCCAAACCCTCGTCGCTATTGGCCGCGCTGATCACTTCGTAGCCTTGGGGCTCCAGTACCAACCGAGTGCTCTCCACAAAATCAGGGTCATCATCCACGACAAGGATCTTGCTCACCTTTGCCATCTCCTCTCTGTTGCTCTACTGCAGTGGTGCCAGGCACCGATGGTGCTCGATATGATACTCATATTCCTCCCGGAAGTGCTTGATGGAGGAGAGGGTGGGGTTGACGGCCGCGTCGCCCATGGGGCAGAAGGTGTGCCCCATGATACCATGACACAGGCCCAGCAGCCGGTTTATGTCCCCCTCCCGGCCATGCCCATCCTCGATGCGCTGCAAGATGCCCATCAGACGCTGAGTGCCCACCCGGCAAGGTGTACACTTTCCACATGACTCGTGGGCAAAGAACCTGGTCAGGCGAAGGGCCGCATCCACGATACAGGCATCCTCATCCATGGTGGTGATGCCTCCTGTGCCCAGCATGGACCCCGCCTTGGACAAGGTCTCGAAGGCCATCGGCACGTCCAGATGCTCGGAAGTCAGCATGGGGGTGGAGGCGCCGCCGGGGACAATCGCCTTGAGCTTCCGGCCGCCTTTAATCCCGCCGGCGTGCTCGTATATTATCTCCCGCAGGGTGGTTCCCAGCGGCAACTCATAGTTGCCGGGTCTCTGCACATCGCCGCTGACGCAGAAAATCTTGGGGCCTTTGCTCTCCTCAGTGCCGATGCTGGCGAACCATTCCGGCCCCCTGAGGACGATGTGAGGCACGCAGGCCAAGGTCTCCACGTTGTGGACGAGAGTCGGCTGGCCCCAGAGGCCGACTTGAGCAGGATAGGGCGGCTTGAGTCGCGGCTCACCCCGTTTCCCCTCCAGGCTCTCCAGCATGGCTGTTTCCTCGCCACAAATGTAGGCGCCCGCTCCACGATGGACGGAGAGATCGAGATCGAAGCCGGAGCCCAGGATATCCTTGCCCAGGAACCCTCGGGCGTAGGCATCATCAATGGCCTTCATCCAGCGTTTCACGCCCAGAAAGAACTCGCCGCGAATGTAGACGAAGGCCCTGTGGGCCCCCACCGCGTAGCTGGCGATAATGGCTCCCTCGATGACGGAATGGGGATCCCGCTCTACCAGGAGTCTATCCTTGAAGGTTCCTGGCTCTCCTTCGTCGGTGTTGACGCATACGTACTTCGTCACATCGGAGTCCTTGGGCATAAAGCTCCACTTCAGCCCGGCAGGAAAGCCTGCTCCGCCTCGCCCTCGTAACCCCGACTTCTTGAGCATCTCGATCAGATCCTCAGAGGTATACTCATGAAGGGTCTTGCGCAGAGCCTGGTAGCCACCGTGCTCGAGGTAAGTGTCGATCTTCTCTGAGTTAGGACGGCCCACGTTGCGCAGTAGGATCCTTTCGAATGCCATTGCTCTACCTCCCAGCCAACTGATCCAGCAAGCGGTCCACTTTGTCCGGCGTCATGTTCTCATAGAGCTCATCATTGATGCGCAGGGCCGGTGACGTGCCGCAGGAGGCCACACACTCCACCGTCTGCAGGGTAAAGAGCCCATCTGGGGTGGTCTCCCCCACTTCGATTCCCAGCTCTTGCCGGATGTAGTCGGTCAGCGTATCCGCTCCGCCGGCCAAATGGCAGGAAAGCCCATCGCAGACCTGGATGGCATATCGGCCGGCAGTCTCCATCCGATATAGAGAATAGAAGCTGGCTGTGGAGTACACGTCATTGAGTGGAAGCCCCAACCGCTCCGCCACGCGTCGCAGGGCCTCCTTGGTCAGGTAACCGTGTTGCTCCTGAGCAATGTACAACGCAGTGAGCAGCATGGACCTTCGGGCCTGCTTCTCGGTGGGTGTCCCAGAGTGCAGTACCGATTTCTGTTCTTCAGCAAGCATCGCAAGCAGCTCCTTTTCCATAACGTGTATTGTGTCGGCTCATTTGGTGATGAGCTACGAGTTGGCCCACTTGCTTGAGTAGATCCGCAGGGTCTATAGGTTTGGACATGAACAAATCGTAGGTCTGGTCCTCATCCTCGGGAAAGAGGTCTGTCTCCTCGCCGGTGATGATGGCCGAGATCAAGATCAGAGGAATCCTCCCTAACTGAGGATCGTTTCGCATCTCCCGGATCACGTTGAGCCCATCGAACGTATAGGATATCACTGCATCCAGCAAAACCAGATTCGGCTGGCTCTGCCTCATCAGGGCCAAGCCCTCATCGGCTCGCCCTGCTGCGAGAACCTCATACCCGTCCGATTCCAGGACGATCCTGGCGAACTCCACGAAATCAAAGTCGTCATCAATCACCAGAACTATCGCCCTGGCAGCCATGATTCTCTCCTCAATGCGAAGCCGGCCTAGTCAAACACTGTTGTACGGTTTTCAAGAGGTCATCAGGCTGGACAGGCTTGGATATCCAGGCATCAATGGGCAGATGCTCGTCGGTCGGGAACATGTCGGCGTAGGGGCTGCTGGCAATGGACGTCACCATGATGATGGGGATGTCCCTGAGTTCGGCATCAGCTTGCATCTTCCTAGTCACACCCAGACCGTCGAGCACACAGGACATCATCACGTCCAGAATTACCAGGTCGGGCCTTTCCTGCTGCATATTGGCCAGCGCTTGATCGCCATTCATTGCACTGATGACCTGGTAGCCACGAGCCTCCAGGATCATTCTAGTGATTTCCACGAAGTCCGGATCATCGTCAACAACTAGTACCACAACTGCACTTCGTCTCATTTCGGTCATTGGACGGAACAGTGACATCGGGATAATGGGACAATGGGACAATGGGACAATGGGTGTCTGTACACCTGTGTCTTCTTGGTTCTCGCTCCGTCAGTCTGGGAGCGTGCTCAGAGCGTGGTTTCCTTGACAAGGATCCGCTCAGGCGTGGGCTCGAAGGCCAAGCCCATCGACTCCAGCCATTCCAGATCGCAGCGCAGGCACCGCTTGCACTCCTCGCGAATGGCGGTCTCATCCATCCCTAGCTCGATTTCGTTGAAATTGCCCTGACGCTTGGCGATGGGTAACTCGGGCATCTGCGGGCGACGAGCGTCAGCATAGTCCTCTGGATTGAACTGCTGCTCGATCACCTCGTAACCGGGTATCGCGGGGATTTTCTCCACTTCGCCGGTGCGCAGGTAATGATCCACCTGGATAGCAACCTGGTTGCCCTGGGCCACGGCCTGGACCACCGTCGCCGGACCGCTTACCGCGTCGCCGGCGGCGAAGACGCCACGGCGAGTGGTGAGCAGCGCGCCATTGACCGTAATGGTGCTGTTGGGATTGGCCTCAATGTCTGCGCCATCCATGCATGAGAGGTCAACGGCCTGTCCAATGGCCGGCACTAACACATCCGCCTCGATCACACGGTCAGAGCCTTCCTCTGGCATAGGCCGCCGCCGACCGGAGCGATCGAACTCACCTAGAACCTGGTTCTGCACTACAACGCCCGTCACTTTGCCGTTCTCGCCGAGCACACGCACCGGGTTGGTGTGGAAGCTGAAAATGGTCCCTTCTGCCTCGGCTGCTGCGATCTCCTCTTTGTGAGCGGGCATGTCCTGGTGCGTGCGGCGGTAGACGAGGTGTACCGCGCCAGCCCCCAGCCTCCAGGCCGAGCGGGCCACGTCAATGGCCACATCACCGCCGCCCACGATGACCACCCGCTTGCCGGCCACCTCAGGCGGGTTGCCCAAAGCAATATCGCGCAGGAAGTCCACCCCGTGGTAGACTCCCTTCAGGTCCTCACCCTCAATACGCAGTGTGCGGCTGACGTGTGCGCCGATGGCCAGCACTACTGCCTGGTAACCATCTTCGTCCATCAGGCTGTCAATGGTAAAGTCCTTGCCCAGCGCCTGATGGCACCTGATCTTCACCCCGGCGCGCTTAATGTTCTCAATCTCGGCATTGAGTATGTCGCGAGGCAGGCGGTATCCGGGAATGCCGACGGCCATCATTCCGCCGGGGACGGGGAGCTTCTCGAGGATGGTGACCTGGTAGCCCCTCTGGGCCAACCGCAGTGCCGCCGTCAGTCCCGCTGGCCCTGCGCCGACCACAGCCACCTTCTCCGCTTTGGCCGGCTCGTGGATGGACGGCGTCCACGGATTCTCGATCTCATGATCGGCCATGAAACGCTTGATGGCCCGAATAGCGATGGGCTCATCAATGTCGCCCCGGCGGCAGCTCGGCTCGCAGAAAGCAGGGCACACCCGTCCGCAGATCAAGGCGAAGGGATTGCGGAGGCGGTGAACTTTCAGAGCCTCCGCGTAGCGGCCCTGGGCTACCAGAGAGACGTAACTGGGCACATCCACCTCGGCCGGGCAGGCGTTGGTACAGCGAGCCCGTGTCAGAGCCAGGCAAGAGCCAGCCCGACACTTCTTGTCCACGATGTGCTCAACGAACTCGTCCTCGAAGTAGCGTAGGGAGGCCAACACCGGGCCAGGCGTGAGCTGGCCCAGGGCGCACAAGCTGCCCGCCTCCATGCCAGCGGCGATATCCCTGATCGTCTGGATGTCCTCCAGCCGCCCGTGGCCTTCGGTGATGCGGGTGAGGATTTCCAGCATGCGCTTGCCGCCTACGCGGCAGGGCACGCACTTGCCACAGCTTTCGGCCTGAGCGAAGGTGAGGAAGAACTTGGAGAGCTCCACCATGCAGGTGTCCTCGTCCACCACGATCATCCCGCCGGAGCCCATCACCGCGCCCGCGTCCTTGAGGGAATCGAAATCCACGGGCAGATTCAAGTGCTGTANCGNCAGGCAGCCGCCCAGCGGGCCGCCGGTCTGCACAGCNTTGAACTTCTTGCCGTCGGGGATGCCACCACCGACGTCGAAGACGATATCGCCTATTCTGATACCCATCGGCACCTCTATCAGCCCNGTGTTGTTCACCTTACCGGTCAGGGCGAAGATGGCCGTGCCCGGGCTGCGTGGCATCCCGATGGANGAGAACCAGTCGGCTCCNTTGGTGATGATTCCCGGGACGTTAGCATAGGATTTTACGTTGTTGATNTTGGTGGGNCTGTCCCATAAACCTTTCACCGCGGGGAAAGGNGGCCGCGGGCGAGGCTCACCGCGCCGGCCCTCGATGGAGGCCAGCAGCGCNGTCTCCTCACCACAAACGAAGGCTCCAGCGCCCTCCTTGATGGCAATGTCAAAGCTGAAGTCGGACCCCAGGATGNTCTCGCCCAGGAGACCATACTCCTTGGCCCGGGCAATGGCCGTTCTCAAGCGGGCGATAGCCAGCGGATACTCGGCGCGGCAATAAATGTATCCCTGCTGCGAGCCGATGGCATAGCCGCAGATGATCATGCCCTCCAACAAGCTGTGCGGATCGCCCTCGATAAGGGAGCGATCCATGAACGCGCCGGGGTCCCCCTCGTCGGCGTTGCAGACCACATATTTGGGTCTCCCCTTGGCCCGGTAAGTGAACTCCCACTTGAGGCCGGTGAGGAAGCCCGCACCACCGCGACCCCGCAGCCCGGAGCGTTTCATTTCCTCGATGACATCCTCCTGGGTCATGGAACTGAGCACCTTGCTCAAGGCCTCGTAGCCGCCCTGAGCGATGTACTCCTCGATCTTGTCGGGGTCAATCAGGCCACAGTTACGTAGCACGACGCGCTTCTGTTTCTGGTAGAACGGGATATCGCTGTAGGGGCCCAGCGTCCACTCCTTGACCACCCGTCCGCCGACCAGGTGTTCTTCGATGATGCGGGGCACCATGTTGGGGTGTACGTTGCCGTAGGCGATTCGCTCCTGCCCCGGCAGCTTGATGTCTACCAGGGGTTCCCTGGCACACATGCCGATGCACCCCACGGTGGCCACGTGGGCGTCAATCTCTTTTTCCTCCAGTTCCTTCGAGATGGCATTCTTGGTCTCCTGGGCGCCAGCGGCAACGCCACAGGTGGCCATCCCTATGGCAATGGTAGTGCTATTCTCCAGATGGGCTTTGAGTTTTCTCTGAACTCCCTCACGGAGCCGCTCAAGTTCCTCCAATGAGTTGAGCTTAGGCATCGTCTATTCTCCTCCTTTGACCCGGCAGTGCGGAGTGCAGCCTCCGTACCTTTGCACTTAGGCGTTTACTTCTTCTTGCTGCTGGTTCTTCTCGTTCAGGCTGCGGATGATCCTGACCATCCGTTCCGGGTTCAGGTGGCCCACCACCTGGCCATCAATGACTGCCACGGGAGCAAGTGCGCAAGAGCCCAGGCAATAGACCACCTCATAAGTGAACTCATAGTCAGGAGTCGTCTCACCAGCCCTGATCCCCAGTTCCTTCTCCACAGCATTGATGATTTTCACCGCTCCGCGCACGTGGCAGGCAGTGCCATTGCACTCACAGATGATGTGCCTGCCCCGCCGGGTGAGGCAGAACTGCGAATAGAAAGTCACTATGCCGTAGATGCGGCTCAGGGGCACTTTCATACGCCTGCCGATGGTCTCCAACACCGGGCGAGGCAAGTAGCCGAAGGCCTCTTGAGCCTGCTGAAGGACAGGGATAACCGCACTCTGCTGCCCCTCATACCTGTCGAGTATCTGCTCAAGCGGAGCGAAGTCCAACGTTTCTTCTTGTGTCACAGTGTCACTCCAACGATAGAGTTGTCGCAAATCAGGAAGCCTCCTGATGATAGCCCTAGAACGTAGCCTGTCTTCTGTGACGTGATTCTGCTTCCCAATTCTAATACCTTTCCCTGGGACTGTACATGATGTGAGTCATGTCCGGTATTGCCCAACAGTGGGTGACTCCGCCTCGATGTGCTGCGGAAGGGCTAGATTGCCGTCACAGGATGAACATCGCATCCCCGAAGCTGTAGAAGCGGTACCCTTTGGTCATGGCCTCGTGGTACGCTCTATCCATCAGTTCCTTGCCGGCGAAAGCCGCCACCAACATCAGCAGCGTGGAACGGGGCAAGTGGAAGTTCGTGATCATAGCGTCCACCGCACAGAAGTGGTAGCCAGGAGTGATGAACAGATCCGTCCAGCCTCTGGAGGGTTCTAGGTTTCGAGTTTCGAGTTTCGGGTCGTCCACCGAAAAGCGAGCCGATGTCTCTAGAACACGTACAGCCGTGGTGCCTACCGCAGCCACGCGGCAGCCAGCAGCCTTCGTCTGGGTAATGGCCTCTGCTGTCTCCGGAGGCAGTTCCGCCCATTCGCTGTGCATGGGGTGATCTTCTATCCGTTCCGTCTTCACAGGGCGAAACGTATCGAGCCCCACATGCAGTGTGACAAAGGCAAAGCGTATCCCCTGGACCTGCAGATGATCTATGAGCGCAGCGGTGAAGTGCAGGCCCGCCGTGGGCGCAGCCACAGAACCCTGCATGCGGGCATACACGGTCTGGTATCGCTCTGGATCAGCCAATGGCTCGTGGATGTAGGGTGGCAGGGGCACGATTCCAAGCTCGTCGAGAAGTGGTTCGACTGCCCGATCGAACTCGACCACGCGGCCGCCGTCGTCCGTCTCGGCCACGATGGTTGCCGTCAGGGAGGTGTTTCGGGTTTCGGGTTTCGAGTGTCGGGTTGTGTGTGGCGTGTGTTCTTGGGAGGCGTGATTCCTAGACTCTGGCCTTTGGATTTCGATTCTTGTGCCTGGGCGCAGTCGCTTGCCTCGCACAAGCGTTTGCCAGGTGCGCTCCTGGAGGCGTTTGAGCAGGAACACCTCTACTCGACCGCCAGTCTCCTTGCGTCCCAGGAGCCGCGCTGGGATCACGCGGCTGTCGTTGGCCACCAGCAGGTCACCGGGCCGCAGATATTCACCGATGTCTCGGAAATGGCGGTGAGTGATCTCGCCGCCGCGCCGGTCAAGCACCAGAAGCCGCGAACCGTCTCGCGGCTCGATGGGCGTCTGGGCGATCATCTCCAGGGGAAGTTCGTAGTCGAACTCAGCGGTCTTCATCTCACCTTACTCTGCGTCGCTCCGCCTCTTCCCTCGCCGCGGCGACGAAATCGCTGAACAGCCGCTGGTGCACGGCGGGCACCTCCGTCACACGCTCAGGATGCCATTGGACGCCCACCACCCAGCGATGCTCTGGACTCTCCACACATTCGATCACGTGGTCATCCGGCAGGCTGCGGGCCGTGGCTCGCAGCCCAGGAGCCAGGCAGCTATCGTCAATGGCCTGATGGTGGGAACTGTTCGTCTGGATTGCGCCATCACAACCCAGGAGGCGTGCCAATCGGCTGCCTTGCGTCACTCGCACATCGTGGCGTAGCGTTCTGTTGGGTCGCTGGTCGCGGTGACCATCTACGTGTTGTACCAGCCCGCCGCCCAGGGCCACGTTCAGCACCTGTACGCCACGGCAGATGGCCAGGATGGGCCGGTCTGCCGCCAGAGCGGCGCGGGCCAGTGTCAATTCCAGGTCATCCCGCGGCTCGTCAATGCTGCCTGGTTCGCTGCCTGCCAAGGGCTGTCCGTAGCGTCGTGGATGAATGTCACCGCCGCCGCTGAGCAGCAGGCCGTGGGCTGAATCCTCAAGTGTGAAGTCTACGTCACCGGAGTTGTCTGGTGCGAGCAGGAGGGAGTCGCCGCCAGCGGCCGCTACGGCATTGAGGTAAGGCTGCACCCGTTCCGCCACCCAGGCCGCGTCACTCCGTTTTGCCGTCACCGCCACGGTAGGTCTCACGTGCTTGATTCCCTTGCAAGCTTCTCTCCCACGATGGCCAGCGCCTGAGCTAACACGCTTTCGAGATCCATGGCTGGGGAGGGATGGGCTATATTGTCGGCGTCATGCCAATGGTGGGGAGAGGTTTCCATATTCTGATGGTGGGGTGCGTTATCCCAACGGACTACTCGGAGTTGATCGGCCCCTTGGAGTTGGTAGCGGTACTTCAGCCGGGTAGGCGGCTCAGGTTCTGTAACGACGTATTCGGCCAGATGCAAAGTGTGTCCACCGGTCAGATGTAGGACACCCTTGATGTAACACTCATTCTCGTCAATTTCCCGGAACGCGATGTCCAGACTGATGACCAAGGGGCAGGCGGCTATGATTTCGGTGACGCGGTGGTAGTAGGCTTGGGCATTCACCAGGCAACCCCGCTAAGGATGCGATACTTGCGTTCCCAAACATCCAGCCCTCGCTTGGCTGCAAACCAGTCGAAGAACTCAGCCGCGTCGCCGAGTTCGCCAGCTTCAAATCTGTCCAGGAATTCATCGGAGCTCATGGCATAGCCTCGCTCGAAAACCTGGCATTCGCTCTGGAATCGTTCAAACCGCGCCCGAGCCAGGGCGGTCTGATTGAGAATGGCTTCTTGCAGGGCTTGAAGCACCTCTACCTTGGGGTATTCCGCTTGGATGGCTAGAGTCACTCCCATGGGATAACCTCCATGTTCATAATAGTCTCGGTTGCTCTGGCTTCTCGGGGTACTGGATCCCCAGATGCTCGTAGGCCCGGCGAGTGGCCACGCGTCCCCGGGCCGTGCGATCCAGGAAACCAAGCTGCAGCAGGTACGGTTCCACCACGTCCATGATGGTATCCGATTCTTCGGAAAGCGCGGCAGCAAGGGTGTACAGTCCTACAGGCCCGCCGTCGAACTTCTCGATGATGGCCAGAAGCAGACGGCGGTCGATGTCGTCCAGCCCCAGATCATCCACTTCCAGGAGCTCCAGAGCCGCCCTGGCTGCGGGGCCGGTGATGCGCCCGTCGGCCCGCACCTGGGCATAATCCCGCACTCGCTTGAGGAAGCGCAAGGCGACGCGCGGCGTGCCTCTGGCTCGTTCGGCAATGAGGGTGGCCCCCTCTTCGGTCAGCGGCACGTCCAATAGCCCCGCTGCCCGCCGCACGATGGCCTCGATGGCCTCCTGGGCGTAGAAATCGAGACGATAGACGGCCCCGAAACGAGAGCGCAGTGGTGCTGTGAGCAGCGCCAGCCGCGTCGTGGCACCGATGACGGTGAATCGGGGCAGCTTCAGCCGGATGCTGCGCGCACTCGGTCCTTTGCCGATAACGATGTCCAGCGCGTAGTCCTCCATGGCCGGGTAGAGGATCTCCTCTACTGTCCGCCCCAGCCGGTGCACTTCGTCAACGAAGAGGATGTCGCCGCGGCGCAGGTTGGTGAGAATGGCCGCCAGGTCGCCAGCTCGCTCGATGGCAGGACCAGACGTCACCTTGATGCCCACGCCCATCTCGTGGGTGCAGATATGAGCCAGGGTCGTCTTGCCCAGGCCCGGCGGGCCGTAGAACAGGATGTGATCCAACGGTTCGCCCCGCCCCTTGGCAGCTTCGATGAGGATGCGCAGGTTGTTCTTGATCCGCTCCTGTCCCTCTAGTTCGGCCAGGGTGCGAGGACGAAGCGCCGCGTCCAGCGGGATTTCCTCAAGACGGCGGGTAGGTGATATTGGGCGATCGCTCATTTCCCTTGTTTCCTTAATCTGCTTGTCAATCGGTTTCCCTCCAGATTATACCAGAAACCCATCCGTTTGGAAAAGCACACCCTCTTGTTGCGGGAACACCAGAGGAGTGGTATAATCGCTAACGGTAGAGGATGGCAGCCGTGGAAATGAAAGAGGAAGGAATGGAAAGTGTAGAGGCATCCATGTCTGCTGTGCGCCATGTTCTTCTGTCTCCTCACCTGGATGACGCCGTGCTCTCCTGCGGCGCAAACATCGCCCAGCAGATAGCCGGCGGCGAGTCCGTTGAAGTGCTGACTATCTTTGCCGGACATCCTCGTCTTGACCTCCTGTCTTCCTATGCAGTAAAGCTTCACGAAGCTGCGGGCAATCCGCCCGATATGGTTGGCACACGTCGAGAGGAGAACGAGGCAGCCTGTCGCGTCCTGGGGGCTGTGCCGGTCTGCCTGGACTACCTGGATGCCCCCTACCGCACAGACCCTGCTAACGGTGCTTTCCTCTACACTTCCGACGAGCAACTCATGGGCGGTCATCTCCATCCCGCCGACTTTTGCCTCGTGGATGAACTGGCAGCGGCCATCGCCCAACGTTACGACCGCTTTCGGAACACGCTGTTTCATGCTCCTCTCGCTGCCGGAGGCCATGTGGACCATCTGATCGTCAGGGCGGCGGCGCTCAAGCTGGAGCAGCGCAGCTTTCCCGTTTGCTTCTATGAGGACTACCCCTATGTAGAGCAAGGCCATGCGCTGGTCAGCGCGCTGGCTCGGCCTGGCGGGCGCGGCTGGATGGCTGAGCTGCGGTTGGTGCAGGAACCGCACGTGACCCTGAAATGCGAAGCCATCGCCTGCTATCGCTCGCAGATCCCGGTGCTCTTTGGCGATGCTGAAGCCATGGTGCGAAGGGTACGCGCCCACATGATCCTGGTGGGCGGCGGCGCGGGTTATGCCGAGCGGTTCTGGGTATCTTGTCCTAGCCCTCTTCTGTAGGAACGGCAGCACGGCAAGCTCAGGAGAAATCTATGCCCACTTCCAACGTGACAATGCGCGACGTCTACTCCGCCAGGCAGAGGATCGTTTCCATTGCCAGAAGGACGCCGCTGGTCCGTTCTCCTTTGCTGGCCGAGCGCGTCGGTAGCTCCGTCTACCTTAAGCTCGAATGCCTGCAAGAGACAGGTTCGTTCAAGATCCGGGGGGCTGCCAACAAGATGCTTAGCCTCACACCGGATGAGAAGGAGCGAGGAGTCATTGCTGTCTCCACCGGCAACCACGGCCGGGCGGTCTCGTACGTCGCCAGGCAATTGGGCATTAAAGCTGTGATCTGCATCTCGGCACAGGTTCCGAGCAACAAAGTGGATGCCATCCGCTGCCTCGGCGCTGAGGTGGTAGTGTACGGCAACAGCTACGACGAAGCCGAGAAGCACGCCTTGCGGTTGCAGGAGGAGCGGGGCTTGACTTTGATTGATCCCTTCGACGATCCTTTGGTCATCGCCGGACAGGGTACCATCGGCTTGGAGTTGCTGGAAGACCTCCCAGAGATAGACACAGTGGTCATCCCCCTCTCTGGCGGGGGACTGCTTTCCGGAATCGGGCTGGCGCTCAAATCCGCTGATGCCGCGATCCGTGTCATCGGCGTCTCCATGGAACGTGGCCCGGCCATGGTTCTAAGTCTTCGCGCCGGCAAGGTGGTGGAGATCATGGAGGAACCGACCTTGGCCGATGCTCTGGCGGGTGGGCTTGGCCTGGACAATGCCTATACGTTCGACATGGTCCAGAAGTATGCTGACGATACAGTCTTGGTGTCTGAAGAGGAAATCGCCGGCGCGATGGCCTTTGCGCTCGAGAGTCACCATCTTGTCGTCGAAGGGGGAGGCGCTGTGGGCATGGCAGCAATACTGTACGACAAGGTAGAGTGGCTTGGTCAACATGTCGCTGTGGTGGTCAGCGGCGGCAACGTGGATGTGCCGCGGCTGCTGGAGATTGCCAGAAACCACCGTGCTCAGAGAGGCAGTCACGGCGGGAAACAGCCAGTTGGAGGAGTGTCATGAATCGCACAACCAAGTTTCAACCATTCGACATGGAACGTTTGATGTCCAAGCTGGAGAACGTCGTGGACTACAACCTATCAGAGAGCGGCGTTCACCCCATGACCATCCGTGAGCTGGTGGATGATCCGGCGGTGATCGAAGAGCTGCTGACCACCGAACTGGACTATCCTCAAACCAACGGTGTCGTCGAACTGAGGGAGCACATCGCTGCGCTCTACCCTGGTGCGAGCCCCGATAACGTG
>JGI24025J20009_10000839_pt1 | contig 23724 bp, 23 predicted proteins | sample Cruoilmetagenom3_FD_20009 | JGI IMG/M metagenome (IMG submission 20009) | reverse complement strand
TCGTCGGGAGTCTGCAAAACCGTGCAGGCAGCTTCGTAAGTCTGCAAAAACTCCGCAAAATCTTTCCAGCGATAACTGCCATCTTCTTTGAATATCTTCGAGAGGTCGACGCCTTTTTCCGCCGCCAACATCCGGATAAAATCAGGAGGCGCCGCCCCTTCAATATGTAAATGCAACTCGGTTTTTGGAACCGTCTTCCAATTTGTCATAAAAAACTCCTGCCGTGACGCCCGGGTTCCAATCCCAAATGCGCCGCGACTGTTTCGCCCACGTCAGCCATTTGTACAAGACCGATTTCACGATCCGTAAGACTGGGGCCAGCGCATAAAACCGGTACTCGCTCACGTGTATGCTCAGTGCCGCGCCAAGTCGGGTCGTTGCCATGATCTGCCGTAATTATCAACAAGTCATCTTGCTTCAACGCTGCGAGTATCTCGGGCAAACGCACATCAAACGCCTCGAGCGCCCGCGCATATCCGGAAACATCGCGCGGATGACCGTAAAGGCTGTCGAATTCCACAAGGTTGGTGAAAATCAAGTCTCCATCTTTCGCGTCCGCCATGAAGTCCAGCAAGTCGTCAACCAGTTCCAGATCAGGTTTACCTTTTTTTAATTCCGAGATGCCACGATGGGCAAAAATATCACCGATCTTTCCTACCGCCAGAGTGCGTCCGCCAGCGGCTATAACGCGGTCACAGATTGTGTCCTCTGGCGGTTCAATCGCCAAATCCCTGCGGTTGATCGTACGTGAAAAATCTGCGGGCGTTTCGCCGATGAACGGACGGGCAATGATACGGCCGATCATCAGGGGATGAAAAATTTCGGCGGCGATTTCACAAATTTCGTACAGCCGCTCCAACCCGAAATGCTGCTCATGCGCTGCTATTTGGAAGACGCTGTCCGCCGAAGTATAGCATATTGGTTTACCTGTGCGGATATGCTCCTCCCCCAACTCGCGAATGATCGGCACACCCGAAGCATGACAATCCCCGAGGATACCGGGCAGGTCCGCGCGCTTAACAAATTCGGCAATCAATTCCGGCGGGAAGGCGGGTTTTGTGTCAGGAAAATACCGCCAGTCGAAAGGCACCGGCACACCGGCCAGCTCCCAATGACCNGACGGTGTGTCTTTGCCCTGTGAAATCTCGGTCGCCGCCGCATATGTCCCGACCGGACCAGCATCAAGGCCGGGCGCGGNATGGCCAGACGCCAGCCTGATCGCTGCCCCTAAACCCAACTGATCGAGATTTGGCAGTTTTAGCGGACCACTACGACCTTCTTCCGCTTGCCCGTTTGCACAGGCATCAGCAATATGACCAAGTGTATTCGACCCTTCGTCACCAAATTGCGCTGCGTCCGGCGCGCCGCCGCAGCCCACGGAATCGAGAACCAGAATTAATGCGCGTGCCATATCAGCTTCCAACCAAGTGGTCTTTGTCAAAGCTTACGGGTAGCAAATTACCGACAGTTACATCTTCGATCGCACCCGAAAGATCAGCCAGATGTACTACGGTTTCGCGCGCGGCAAACTCGGCGATTTTCTGACGGCACCCGCCACATGGCGTAATTTGAGAGGCACCGCCGGCAACAACCAGCACCTCGGAAATTTCGGTTTCACCCGCTGCCACCATTGCTGCAATTGCTCCGGCCTCGGCGCAGGTGCCTTCTGGATACGCAACGTTTTCNACGTTACATCCGGCATATATTTTACCCGATGCGCCACGGATTGCNGCGCCAACCTGAAAGTTGGAATATGGAGCATAGGCGTTTTCTCGTGCGGCCATTGCGGCTTTGAAAAGGTCCATTAAAAATCCTCGCAAAATGTATGATATCACTTCGGGAGTATAGAATAGAGGCCCTGTTGGGCAAGCGATTGGCGCGAGAAAGTTCGAGAAACTTACGTTTTCTCCCAGCTTTCTTTTTTTCGATAAAGCGTTGAAGGGGAAACATCCAGCAAACGCGCAGCCTGCGGGATGGAGCCGTCGCAAAATTCGATCGTGGCTTCAATAAACTCGCGCTCTAATGTGGCAAGCGGAGTGCCGATGAACGCAGACACATTGATTGGTGTGAATTTTCCGTTATCCAGCGGGGCAGCAAACGGTGTATTCGGGGCGTTTCCGTTGTGTTTACCCAGCGACGCCATCGTGATTTCGGACGGCAGCATTTCAGGCAAAACCACCGGACCATCGTTCAACACGACAACATTGCGGATCGCATTCATAAGCTGGCGAATGTTGCCCGGCCATGCATAGCGCATGAATATCTCAGTCACCTCATCGCCAAATTCGGAAAAACTTTTCCCCTCTTCNTCGGAAAACCGCGCCAGCATCCGGCTCGCGATCAACATAATATCGTCGGCGCGGTCGCGCAGCGGGGGCAAATGGATNGGAACGACGTGCAACCGGTAATATAGATCCTCCCGAAAACGGCCCGCCCGGACTTCGGCTAGCGGGTCGCGATTGGTTGCACAAACAATCCTGACATCCACCATGCTTGGTCTGGTCGCACCTACCGGCTGGATCGTCGAGGTTTGCAAAAAGCGGAGCAATTTAGTTTGCAGGCCCAGATCCATCTCGCAAATTTCATCAAGAAACAGCGTCCCGCCGCTCGCCATCGCGGCGGCGCCCTTCTTGTCCGCAATGGCACCCGTAAACGATCCCTTGAGGTGGCCGAAAACTTCGGACTCCAACAAATCACGCGGGATTGCGCCGCAGTTTAGTGGAACAAAAGGGCCGTTCTTCCGGTTCGAAACATCGTGGATTGCCTGGGCGCAGAGCTCTTTGCCTGTGCCGCTCTCTCCCGTCACAAAAACCGTCGCAGTCGAACGACCGATGTTGCGGACCATGCCGTAAATGTCCTGCATAGCTTTCGAGGCACCGATGAAACCCTGAAAACTTTGGTCACTATCGGTGCCGAGGGGAATGTCTTTGTCATTTGCCATGGCTTTGCGGGCGTTATCGACAGCGGAGAGTAAGCGCGTTTCATCGAAGGGTTTCACCAAGAAATCAAAGGCACCCAACCGCATCGCCTCAACAGCTCGGTTGATCGAGCCGTTCGCGGTGATGACGATAATTTTCACATCCGGTTGCGTCGCGATAAATTCCGACATCAGCTCCATGCCATCACCATCAGGCAACAGAAGGTCCAACATCACGATTTTGTTCTTAGATTTTGTAAATCGCTCGCGCGCCTCGCTGACCGAAAAGGCACACTCGACCGCATGACCCGCTTTGGTCAGTACGGCTTCATATACCATCGAGAGCGACGGAGTATCTTCGACCAAAAGCAGTGAAGGGTTCATTAAAAGCTAGCTTTCGGTTTCGTTCACAAGGAAGGATACGACCGTTAGAATGCCTTCCTGACAGATCAAATTCAATGGCCTAGTTTTTTGCGCAACACCGGAGCGCGCAGCCGAGTTGAGTTCCTGTGCAAGGTTTTGCAGGTTCGTCGCCCCGATCGCCCCTGCCACGGAAATCAGAATATGGCTGTGGGAACGCATTTCCGTAAAGTTGCCCGCTTCTTCAGCCGCCTTCAAACCTTCGCCAATTGAGTTCAGGTCGAGGACAACTTTTTCTAGAAACTCACTCAGGAAATCTGGGCCAATGGTTTTGGTGATTTGGTCGTAAATTTTGCGATCAATAAACCCGGTGTCACGCTCCGAGACGGCTGGTTTTGCGTAATTCTGGGGTGTCGCCATTCCATGAACATATTCGAGTATCATCTGGCCTAGCGGCGCGATACCCGCGATGGGTTTGGCGATAAGACCATCCGCTCCGGCGGCGTTTATTTTTTCACGATGTTCTTGCATCACATATGCAGTCAGCGCAATCAGAGGCGTCGCTGACTTCTGGTCGTCACGTGCGCGTATTTCCCGCAAAACCTCCAACCCCGACTTGCGTGGCATCTCGATATCAAGCAGTACGGCGTCGAAATCGTCACGCTCGAACAATTCCAACGCCTCCACCCCGTCCGATGCGACAGTGAATTTTGCTCCCATACTCGCAAGCATTTGCGTCACTACCAGTTGATTGGTGAGGTTATCCTCGGCAAGCAACAGGTTCAGATGACTCAAATCAGGTAAACCATCCCCAGTTGCCGGTAACGAAGGGGGCGCATCCGCATCCGATGTCGGGAACGTAACGGTGATATAGGCGCCTCCATCTTCATGATTTTGCACAGAAATCTGACCGCCAGCCTCGGTAACCAACTTTTTGGATATATACAGTCCGAGCCCCGAACCCTCCTTCGGGGAATCTTCGGGGCGGCCCCGGAACTCAAACAGCATCTTCAACGAGTCTTCGCTGAACCCCGGACCATTATCACGAATAGCAAACGTAATGGAGTCGCCGGCATCTTCGACACTGACGGTCACAGTACCGTTTTGCCCGAACTTGACGGCATTACCGATCAAATTATTGAAGACCCTGTGGAAACCTACGCGGTCGATAACGTTGATCTTCGGCGTAGTTTCAGGCATCGCGATGTGCACCCTCACGCCAACCTGTTCAGCCGGGTCCTGCCAGCGTTGGGCCATCAACTCCAATTCGTCGCGCACGTCCAGCGGGGCTTTATCTTCCGCAACATCCACACCGCCAAACACCAACCCCAGCAGATCGCTTAGCATCGCCCCGGATGCACGAGCCCGCTTCAGACGTTCGCGAGTGTCTTCCGGCAAGCTCGCGTCATCAATCAGCTCAAGGCTTCCAAGCAAGCCAAACAACGATGATCGCACATCATGTGCGAGCAGGGCAAAACCGGCATTCTCTGCATTGTCATTCAATTGCGTTTCAACACGAGCATCTTCGCCAACAACATCCACCTTCATTTTTCCACCTACCGAGTCGTTTACCAACCGTAGTAGCGCACTTTCCACCCAAGGTTGTTAAAAAAGTATTGTAGTTGCAGAAAATAATGGAAAAGTAGGATGATTATGCCGTTCGTAGGGCAACAATTTCGCGAAGTTCGTGAAAATCGAGAGGCAGTTTGACCGAAAAATCAAATGCGTCGGGATTGATTGGCGTTCCTAGACCCACAATCAAAGCGTTCGGATGGTTTTCACGTGCTCGGACAAGGAAATTGCCTTCCGTGATATTCCCGGCTTCGACCAAAACAATATGCGCCTCGGTCGGGTCGTCTTTTTGCAAGAAGTCTATGTCACTGGTCGACAACGCCGCCCGACAAATAGCCGCCATCGCCTCGGAACTGGTGATCACCGCAACACCCAGGGCGGTCACGACAAATTCTTCGATCGGTATACGCGCAATAACCTGAATACGCTCGCCGACCGGATTATCGACCAGAAGCGTGCCGTTCATTGCCTCGATAAATCCACGAGCGATCGCCGGCCCAAGAGCATCAGACGCGAAAGCGCGGTCATCGCGTCGGTCGCCGCCAAGGATCAGATCCGGCGTCCATTCGCCACCATGTGAGAGGTAATCAAACGACAACTTCACCACCAGCGCGCTATTGTTGCAGGAAAACTCCATTTCCGCGTCGCGTACGCCGGCTGTTTCAACAACATATTGTGCCAAATGGCTGAAAGCCTGCCGCAACCGCCGGAAATCGCCTTGATAACGGGGCGGGCAATTCTGATTGACGGTGACATCAAACGATATACCTTCGCGCTTGGCCAAAGGGGTGAACTGCTCCCGCACCGCATGCGCCAAGTGCGTTAGCTCGAACGGTTTGTTTTCGAGATGGAGCTCATCGGAATGTAGCGCGCTAAAATCCAGAATGTCGGCCAACAAGCCGACCATCTGCCGACCCGATTGTTCTGCCTGCTCGATCAGATGCAGTTGGTTCTTTTGAACCGCACCTTGCTTGGAAAGCGCCAGCAAACCAAGGACGCCGTTCATAGGGGTGCGTAACTCGTGGCTCATCATGGTCAGGAATTGCGACTTGGCACGGCTAGCTTTTTCGGCAACATCGGCAAGCTTGCGGTTTGCGGCCGCCAACCGCCTGAACCGCATGCTTTCACGGTTAATGTAGGCTAGCGAGAACAGTGCAATCGCGATTGCCAGACCGCCGAGCAAAAGGGTACGGTTGACGCCGGCCTGCAATTGTTCACGAATTTCACGGCCGCGGGTTTCTTCGCCAAGCGTAACGAAGCGGCTGAATTCACGTAGCTCGTCGGCGTAAGGAGCGAATTCCAGTACCAGTAGCGCAGCGTCAGCCTTGGCGGTGTCTTGAAGGTTTACGATCCGCCGATCCACAGATTTCATCTGGCTGAACAGGCGTGGAACGATCAGGGTTTCGCGGTCATATTGTGCCAACCGCTCGCCAACCCGCCCTTGCTGGAAGACCGCAATCCGGCTCCAAAGGATATCGAAACGCGTGTTGACCGTGCTTGCATCAACACCCGTTCCGTCGATCTGAAACTGGTTTAGAGCGTCGCGGAAGCGCCCAAGTTCCTGCTCCAACTGAAAGGAGGTCCACGTGATATCTTCCTGACTGGCCGCCTGCATCGCCAGTACGTCTTTTCTAAACGCATTGTAACCGAGTACAGCGAACCCGCTGACCCCGAGAATTACGGCCAGAACCACCAGTCGTGGAAGGCCATTCTTTTTCACAATGCGCTTACCCGAACAAGCTGCCAGATAAGGCGATCGTTATAAACACGATCCTGCAGTTCCTCGTGATCGGTCATCGGATAAATCACCCAGACCGGTCCCTTGTCGCGGGGCGAAAACCGGTTTCCGTTCTGGAATAACGCAAAAATCACGTCATACTCCGCGAAATCCACGACCGGAACCTCGACCGAATAGTCGTTAATCGCGGTTAAAGTCAGCATGTCCATATCTGGATCATTTAGCAGCGCAATGACATCGCGCGCCAGTGGGCCGGAGAACTCGGCCAATCCGTCGACAAATTCGTTCTCGGTCAACACGACCGCTTGCGGCAACGCCATCAGGTCGTCTTCCGTCAACTCGACTACAACGCCTTCAGAGGTATTTTCCAGCGTAAGAACGACGTCGCCAGCTGCGAAGGCTGCCGTTGCGAATAGATTAGCTAGTACAAACAACACACTAAATAACTGTTTACCAAGAGTTAACAAACTATGCATGAAAACGCCTCCTAAGCTTCTCTAGTATATATGCAAATTTTAGGCCAACAACCATTTTCAACGCAGGCAAGTTTCCGGCTTTGATGCCAAACCCGCTTTTGCAAATGTCGTTGCGTTTTGCGATGAAACTTGTCGGACGCATCGAAATACTGGAAATTCCGTCGCGTCGTCTTAGCAGATTGGTTTTTTCAGACTGGTCAAAGCCAAAACAGCCCCGTAGGCTCGCCGCAATCATCCAAACTGTGAGACGAACATGGACCATCTGACAAACTTCCCTTCGACCGCCGACATGCAGGCGAGCGATGCCGCCCACCATCTTCATCCATTTACCGACACTGCCGAAATAAACGAAAAAGGTGCACGAATTATTACCGGCGCTGACGGAGTTTACCTGAAAGACAGCGACGGCAACACGATGCTCGATGCAATGGCGGGGCTTTGGTGCGTGAATATCGGCTATGGCCGTAAAGAACTGGCCGATGTTGCCTATCGCCAGATGCAGGAGCTGCCCTACTACAACACGTTTTTTATGACCAGCCACCCGCCCGTGATCGCACTGAGCGAAAAAATTGCCGACCTGATGCCGGGAGACCTTAACCGGGTGTTCTTCGCTGGCTCGGGTTCCGAAGCAAATGACACTAATATACGTCTTGTTCGGCACTATTGGGCCAGCATGGGCAAGCCGAACAAGCGCATCATTATCTCGCGCAAAAACGCCTATCACGGTTCTTCAATGGGATCAGGTAGCCTTGGCGGAATGACAGGCATGCATGCACAGGGCGGCATGCCGATCCCAGACATCACCCATATCGACCAGCCCTACTGGTACGCCGAAGGTGGCGAGCTTTCCCCCGAGGAATTCGGCCTNCAACGCGCCCGCGCACTCGAAGCGGAAATAGAGCGTCTGGGTGAAGANAACGTTGCAGCCTTTATTGCCGAGCCTGTGCAAGGCGCCGGCGGCGTTATTATCCCGCCTTCAACCTACTGGCCAGAAATCCAACGGATTTGCGATGCGCATGAAATCCTGTTGATCGCAGACGAGGTAATTTGCGCATTCGGCCGTACCGGCAACTGGTTCGGCTCGCAAACCTTCAACATACGCCCTGACATCATGACCATCGCCAAGGGTCTGTCCTCCGGCTATCAGCCGATCGGCGGCAGTGTGATTTCAGAAAAAATGGCAAAAGATCTGGATGAACATGGTGGCGAGTTCGCACATGGTTACACCTATTCGGGTCATCCGGTTGCGTCCGCAGTGGCGCTGGAAAACCTTAGGATTATGGAAGAAGAACAGATCGTAGACACCGTGCGGGACACAACCGCGCCGTACCTGACCGAAAAATGGGCAGCACTGGCGGATCATCCGCTGGTGGGCGAAGCCCGTAANGTCGGCATGATGGGNGCGTTGGAGCTAACCCCTGACAAATCCGCCCGTGCCCCGTTCGCNGCCGAGGCAGGCACGGTTGGTGTAATCTGCCGCGANTTCTGCTTTGCCAATGGGTTGGTGATGCGGCATGTCGGCGACAAAATGATTATCTCGCCACCATTGGTGATTTCGAATTCCGAGATCGATGAACTGGCAGACAAGGCGTGGAAATGTCTGGATATGACACTCGCAGAAGCCAAATCGCGAGGCTTGATGGAAGTCGGCACGCGTTAGAATTTGGTGACGGCGAGGGGCGATTTCCTCGCCGTTAACACATGCCTTCCCTTTTGTTCGCAAGTGCAGCATACTCGACGCAACAGGAGGGTTTGTCATGGGTATGAAAGTTGCTTTTGCTCAGCAAAAAGGGGGGGCGGGTAAAACCACCATCCTTTCGCATCTCGCCCATAGCTGGAGCCGCGCCGGTAGGGATGTCGGGCTGGTTGACCTCGACCCGCAACGCTCCCTGAGCCAATGGTCGGAGCGATGTGAAGAGCTCGAATTCGACCTGAAAGAATCCAAAGACTGGCGTGCCGGATCGGACATCCGCGATAGCGGCAGACACTACGACATCACATTGGTCGACTGCCCGGGCAACGCGGATATTCTGTTGCGCGCCACCATTCGCGAGTGTGATCTGGTCTTAACACCCTGTCAGCCGACTGGATTGGACGTGTGGGCAACCGGCGCGATCCTCACGATTTGCGACGCCGAAAAAACCCCGTGCCGGGTTATCATGAACCGCATCCCCCCGCGTGGCGGCAAAACCGAGGAAATGCTCGCAGCCCTGTCCGATATGGAAGCCTCCGTTCTTGCCTCGCGACTAGGAAACCGCGTAGCGTTCTCCTCTGGAATGCTCGATGGGACCACGGCAATTTCGGGCAACCGGAAATCCATCGCACGCGATGAAGTCGAAGCATTGCGCATAGAGATCGACGCGGTTTTGGCCGGTCTATAGGGGGTAGTAATGCGAAAAACGGGTTTTTTCTGGGATGAAAAGTGCTTTTGGCACTCTGGTGGCAACTATGCCCTAACCGCCCCCGTAGGGGGCTTGGTCCAGCCGTTAGCGGCTGGAGGTTTGCCTGAAAATCCGGAAACCAAGCGTCGACTTAAAAATCTTCTGGACGTCACGGGGTTGGCAAGCGAACTGGATTGCTTATTGGCTGACCCTGCCAGCTACGAGGACCTGAACCGGATCCATCCAGCCAGCTACCTTGCGGAATTCAAACGCCTCAGTGACGCTGGAGGCGGTGAAATGGGGCTGCGGACACCTTTTGGTGCAGGCGGATATGAGCTCGCAGCTTTATCGGCAGGGTTGGTGAAGGCAGCGCTGCTGTCGGTTCTGAAGGGCGAACACGACAATGCCTACGCGCTGTCACGCCCCCCCGGGCACCACTGCCTGCCGGACTGGTCGAATGGTTTTTGCCTTCTGGCCAATATCGCTATCGCGATCGAGGCCGCCAAGTCCGAAGGTCTGGCACCCCGCGTGGCTGTGGTTGACTGGGATGTGCATCACGGCAACGGGACCGAGGCGATATTTTATGATCGGGACGATGTTCTGACCATATCGATCCACCAGGAACGAAACTATCCACCCGACACCGGTGCGACAGCCGACAAAGGCCGGGGGTCGGGCCTCGGCTTCAACCTGAACATCCCCCTCCCCCCCGGCGCAGGACACGCAGCATATGTGGCCAGCGTTGAAAGGATCGTTTTGCCAGCGTTACGGGCTTATAAACCGGATGTCATTATCGTCGCCTGCGGGTTCGACGCCTCGGGTGTCGACCCTTTGTCCCGCATGCTGTGTAGCGCCGAAACCTTTCGCACGATGACAGGCCAAATCCTTGCTGGCGCCGACGAGCTATGCGACGGTCGCGTTGTGATGGCTCATGAAGGCGGCTATTCCGAAGTGCACGTTCCCTTCTGCGGCCATGCCGTTTTGCAGGAAATGTCAGGCAGCGAAATTGATGCGGGCGACGCCGTGGGCCCACGGATTGCCGGGCAACAGCCAAGCGCCGTAATGGTGCAGGTCTATCTTGACCTGATCGACGCCATAGCCCGCGATCTAAACCTTTGAGGTTGGAAACCGAACGCCTTAACCTCAGACGGTTCACAGAAGACGACCGCCCGATGATGGCCGCTATCAACAGCGACCAGAAAGTGATGGAATGCTTTCCCGCCCCCATGACACGCGACCAAAGCGAGGCCATGATGGACCGGATCGCGGAACATTGGCAAACAAACGGCTTTGGCCTCTTCGCGCTCGAAATCCGCGATACCGGCCAGTTAATCGGCTTCACCGGCCTTAGCCGCCCGCCCTATGAAACTCCTGCCAGCCCTTGCGTAGAAGTCGGCTGGCGGCTGACGCCAAAGGCTTGGGGGAAAGGATACGCCACCGAAGCTGCCACCGCCTGCCTGCATTGGGGGTTCGGCGAACTCAACCTTGATGAAATTGTATCCTTTACCTTTGCAGGAAATATTCGATCCCGACGCGTCATGGAGCGCCTTCGGATGCGGCATCACGAGACCGACGATTTCGATCACCCGATGTTACCCGCAGACAGCACCTTATTACGTCACGTACTTTACCGGCTGCCACGGGAACGCTGGAAAACCAACTCTTGACCTCTAGGCGTCCCTAGGTCGATAGATAACGCGAACAACAGGAGTAAGCGCATGAAGAAAGTCTATAACTCCGCGGCCGAAGCGCTCGAAGGCGTTTTGTTCGACGGTATGATGATCGCGGCGGGCGGCTTTGGCCTCTGCGGCATCCCCGAAAACCTGATCGAAGGCATCCGCGATGCGGGCACCAAAGATCTGACGGTGGCTTCCAATAACGCGGGCGTCGACGATTTTGGTCTCGGTATTTTGCTGCAACATAAGCAGGTCAAAAAAATGATCTCCTCCTATGTTGGTGAAAATGCAGAATTCATGCGGCAGTACCTGTCGGGCGAACTGGAGCTCGAATTCAACCCGCAAGGCACACTTGCCGAACGTATGCGTGCAGGCGGTGCGGGTATCCCCGGTTTCTATACCAAAACTGGCGTGGGCACCGTGATTGCCGAAGGTAAAGAACATAAAGACTTCAACGGCGAAACCTTCATTTTGGAAGAAGGCATCGTCGCTGACCTTGCTATTGTCAAAGCGTGGAAAGGGGATCGTGCCGGCAACCTGATCTACCGCAAGACAGCCCGCAACTTTAACCCGAACGCTGCAACCTGCGGGAAAATCTGCATCGCGGAAGTCGAGGAAGTCCTGCCAACAGGCGCGCTCGACCCCGATCTGATCCACACTCCGGGTATCTTCGTGCACCGTATCTTTGAAGGTGGCCACGAAAAACGCATCGAACAACGCACTGTGCGGGAGGTTTAAGCATGGCTTGGGATAGAAACCAGATGGCCGAACGCGCCGGTCAGGAACTGCGCGACGGCATGTATGTTAATCTCGGCATCGGCATTCCGACGCTGGTGTCCAACTACATTCCGCACGGCGTGGATGTGACCCTGCAATCAGAAAACGGGATGCTGGGCATGGGCCCTTTCCCGACCGAAGACGAGATCGACGCCGATCTCATCAACGCGGGCAAGCAGACGATCACCGAACTTCACCGCACCAGCTATTTCAGTTCGGCTGACAGCTTCGCGATGATCCGTGGCGGCAAAATCGCAATGGCGATCCTTGGCGCGATGGAAGTTGCCGAAAATGGCGACCTTGCCAACTGGATGATTCCGGGCAAGCTGGTCAAAGGCATGGGTGGTGCGATGGATCTGGTGGCCGGTGTTGGTCGCGTGATCGTCATCATGGACCACACCAATCGCAACGGCGAAAGCAAGCTGCTTAAGTCCTGCACTTTGCCGCTGACAGGCGCGGGCGTGGTGGACGAGATCATCACCAACCTCGGCGTGTTCAAAGTCGTTGAGGGCGGTCTGAAAGTGATCGAGATGGCCGACGGCGTCGAAATGGACGAAATCCGCCAACTAACCGAGGCGACACTCGTCGATTAAACACTTTAAATCGGGCTGAACGTTATTGGCCCGGTTTATTAGACTGTTTTGTCCGATTGCCTGTGCTAGACCTAGGTCCAACTAACAGGCGAGGCTTGATAAAGATGCGTTGGAAGCAATCCGAATATAGCGGCTGGGGTCGTGTTTTGCGTGCCGAAGGGCGGGTGGCAAGACCGGAACGAGGCGCTCAACTGCGCGCGGTGGCGCCGCTTCCGGCCTTGGGAAATTTGAGATCTTATGGTGATGCGGCGCTCGTTAACGCAGGGGATGCGATTGACATGACCCGCATGGACCGGTTGATCGCGTTTGACGCCGAGACCGGACTTCTGGAAGCCGAAGCCGGCATCACCATTGGCGAGATACTGCAGATATTCGGCCCCAAAGGCTGGATGCCGACGGTCATCCCGGGCACCGGGTTCGCGACACTCGGCGGCTGCATCGCAAACGACGTACACGGAAAGAACCACCACAGCGCTGGCAGCTTTGGCCAACACGTCGAGAGTCTGACCCTGATCGGTATCGACGGCAAACCGCGCCGGATTTCCCCGAAACGCGAGGCCAGGGTTTTCGAGGCGACGCTGGGCGGCTTGGGCCAAACCGGCGTAATTGCCGCCGCCCGAATACAGCTCGTCCGCTGCGCGGGTGGTGAAATGTCGGTATCCGAAAAACGGATGGACGATCTGGACGCTTTCATCGACGCATTCGAGCGGTCAAATGCCAGCTACTCAGTCGGCTGGATCGACGCAACGGCGCGTGGTAGCGAAGCCGGTCGCGGAATTCTCGAAGAGGCCGAGTTCAACGACGACAGCCCCTTTGCCCCCGCAGGAAAAACGAGATCCGTCCCCTTCAACGCACCATCATTTGCGATGAATTCGCTTGTAGTCAAAGCCTTCAACGCACTTTACACACGACGTATTCCGGTCGATGGCCGGACCCGCGACCGCAACCTCGCCGACTTCTTTTTCCCGCTCGACCGCATTTACGACTGGAACCGCCTCTACGGCAAAAAAGGGTTCCACCAGTTCCAATGCGTCGTGCCAATGGAAGGCGCCGCCGAGATGCTCGCAGACATGTTAAACCGGATTGGAAGATCCGGCGCAGCATCCCCGCTAGCTGTGCTGAAGAAAATGGGTGATGGTCGTAGCGGCCCGATGTCTTTCCCGATGGAGGGCATGACCCTTGCGGTCGACTTTCCCAACCGTGAAAAAGCGCGTGACCTGATCGCCGACCTCGAAGATCGGGCACTGGCCGCTGGTGGCCGAATATATCTGGCGAAAGACAGCTTGGCACAAGGGCGGACAATCCGCGCGATGTATCCGGACGTCGAAGCCTTCGCCGAAGTCGCCAACAGGGTGGACCCCGAGCGGGTATTTGAAACCGATCTTGTGAAACGTCTGGGACTAAGGGGCACATCATGAGCGAAACTTGGGTAATTCTAGGGGCGTCATCAGCGATGGCTCGGGCGTTTGCGCGCAAAGTATCCGCCGAAGGGTGCCGCGTGATCCTGACGGGGCGCGACATGCCCGACCTGAAACAAAACGCTACTGATTGCGCATTACGTGGTGCAGCTGACGCCGTCGCCATGAAGTTCGATGCGCGCGACCCCAAAACCTTTGATCCGATAATCGAGGCCGCCGCAACGCAAACCGGCGCCCTGAACGTCGCGGTTTTTGTTAGCTCGATGCCGGAACAGTCCTTGATTGACGAAAACCCGTCCTTGGCGGCGGAAACCATTCAGGATGGCTTCACCGGCCCGATCCAGTTCATGCACGCTTTCGCGCCCCTGATGGAAGAACGTGAAAGCGGCGCCGTTGTCGGTATCGCATCGGTCGCAGGAGATCGCGGGCGGATCGGTAACTATGTCTATGGTGCCACGAAGGCGGGTTTTGCGACTTACTTGTCCGGTTTGCGAAACCGTCTGGCTCGCAAAAACGTGCACGTGCTGACGGTCAAACCGGGGTTTGTCGATACGCCGATGACATGGGGGCTGGACGGGTTATTCCTTGTCGCCTCGCCTGAAATGGTTGCGGACACAATCTGGAAAGCCCTGGGCAAGAAACGGAACACGATCTACGTGCCGTTTTTCTGGCGTTATATCATGCTGATTATCAAGCATATTCCCGAATCCATCTTCAAGAAGATGTCGATCTAAAACAGGTTACCCTGTGAATCATCGCCACCTTTGGAGCGTTTCAGGGGCGCAACCCGCTTCGCAGGTTGCGCGGTTGCGCTGCTTGATACGGTCATACGATCATCTGCGAACTCGATCTCGAGGATAGCGTGCTTTTCAGCGGCTTTCTTGCTCGTGACGACTCCGGCATCCGAATGGATAACCGCATAACCGCGCTCCAAAGTCTTTCGGTAACTCAGCGTTTCCAACGTCCGTGCCAGTGCTGACAGCTGCCGTTTAGGGTCGGACATATTCCGGCCTAGCGCAGGAGCCAAACGACGCGACCACGCCTCCACATCGCGCGATTTGCGTTGAATGTCGTTGCGCAACGCGGCGGGGTGCAGGCGCTCGCTACCGCGTGCAGAAAGCTGGACCCGCTTGCGGTGAGTCAGGTTTGACAGCGCCGACGGCAGGCGCATCGACAAAGCATCTAGCCGCTGGGCGCGCTCGGCAAACAACGTGTCCGCGCGCGGCAACGCCCGCGATACATCACGCAACCGCTGGCCGCGTTGATCCAGCCCACGCGCCAAAGCACGACGGCGGCGTTCTTCCAAGGCTGCAACATGCGCCGACAGATCCGCGCGCACCGGGACAGCCATTTCAGCAGCCGCCGTAGGTGTAGGTGCGCGCATGTCCGAGGCGTAGTCAATCAGCGTCGTGTCGGTTTCATGCCCGACCGCCGAAATCAACGGAATTTCACTCTCGGCCGCGGCACGCACAACGATTTCCTCGTTGAAGCCCCACAAGTCCTCGATCGATCCCCCGCCCCGTGCGACAATAATCACATCCGGCCGCGGCAGCGCTCCGCCTCTGGTCATGGCATTAAATCCACGAATAGCGGCAGCCACTTCAGGTGCGCACTTGTCACCCTGTACGACCACCGGCCACACCAGTACCTTGCGTGGGAACCGGTCGCGCAAACGGTGTAGAATATCCTTGATAACGGCCCCCGACGGCGAGGTAATCACGCCCACCACCTCGGGCAAATACGGCAACGGCTGCTTGCGTTCGGGCGCGAACAAGCCTTCCGCGGCCAACGCCGCCTTGCGCTTTTCCAACATCGCCATCAGCGCGCCAACACCCGCTGGCGCAATATCCTCGATCACCATCTGGTAGCGGCTTTGCCCCGGGAACGTCGTTAACCGTCCCGTTGCGACGACCTCCATCCCCTCTTCGGGCTTGGTACGCAACCGGCTGGCTACACCTTTCCAGATCACGGAGGCCAGAACCGAACGGTCGTCCTTCAGATCCAGATACATATGCCCCGACGCAGGCCTAGACACCCGCCCGACCTCGCCGCGAATCCTGACGTGGGAAAACTCGCCCTCGATCATGCGCTTAACCGCGCCGGAAATCTCGGAAACCGAGAATTCGGGGGCGTTCTGGCCGGGTTCGGGGTCGTCGATCAAATCAGACATTGTGCGCGCTTGCATGTACCATCCCGCGACTTTAGAACGAGCCGCAACAAAGGCCAAGAGACGGAGTGCAAAATGAACATCCTAATTCTCGGTGGAGGTGGTCGCGAACACGCCCTTGCATGGGCCATCGCGCAAAATCCCAAATGTGACCAACTGTTCTGCGCCCCTGGCAATGCCGGTATCGCGCAAGTGGCGCATTGTGTGGACATGAACCCCGAAGACGGCGACGCGGTCGTCTCTTTCTGCTCGGACGAAAGCATCAGCTTTGTTGTTGTCGGCCCCGAGGCCCCGCTCGCCGCCGGTATTGCCGACGCCCTTCGTGCGGCTGGTGTGCTGACTTTTGGTCCCTCCAAAGCCGCTGCCGAACTGGAAGCGTCAAAAAGTTTCACCAAGGAAATTTGCGACGCCTGCAAAGCGCCCACGGCAGCCTATGGCCACTTCACCGACGCGGAATCCGCAAAAGCCTATATTCGCGAACAAGGCGCACCTATTGTTATCAAAGCCGACGGTCTGGCAGCCGGAAAAGGCGTCGTCGTCGCCATGGAACTGGACGAGGCGATGGACGCGATCGACGACATGTTCGGTGGCACCTTCGGTGCGGCCGGCGCAGAAGTCGTGGTCGAGGAATTTATGGAAGGCGAAGAAGCGTCATTCTTCGTATTATCGGACGGCGAAAACATCCTGCCTATAGGCACCGCACAGGACCACAAACGCGCCTTTGAGGGCGACGAAGGGCCGAACACCGGTGGCATGGGTGCATATTCCCCTGCGCCAGTGATGACGGACGAGGTCACACAAAAGGCGCTCGACGAAATTATTAAGCCGACCATCAAAGAGATGGCGCGTCGCGGCACCCCCTATCAAGGCGTGCTATTCGCCGGTTTCATGATCAAGGACGGCCAGCCACGGCTGGTGGAGTACAACGTTCGTTTCGGCGATCCGGAATGCCAGACCCTGATGCTGCGGCTCGGGGCGCAGGTGCTTGATGCGCTGCTGGCGTGTGCGAGCGGACAACTTGCCGAGACGCGGATCAACTGGGCTAACGACTATGCGCTAACGGTGGTTTACGCGGCGAACGGCTATCCGGGCGCTTATGAAAAAGGGCAGGTTATCGGCGGGTTGGAAGGGTTGAACGAGGGCTCGAAACTGCATGTTTTCCATGCCGGAACGGCGTCAAACGATGGTGACATCCTGTCCAACGGTGGCCGCGTTCTTGCAATTACCGCACGTGGGGACACTCTGGCGGAGGCGCACAAACAAGCCTATGACGCTATCGAGAAAATCGACTGGGATGGCGGGTTCTACCGCAAAGACATCGGCTGGCGCGCGCTTTAACGGCAGGCCAAAGCGTCCGTAAAAGACTGCGGTCCCTTGTAGGTGCTGACGGTTTTGAATTCCATACCGCCGTCAACCAGACTGGTGGCGATCACATGCGCCCAGTCAGCACTGGCCGTCACCACTTCGACCGCATCGTTGCAATCGCGCACACCGCCGGTGATAAATTCGTCGCCAATGCGGTGATTGGTCAATCCGCGCGCGGCGGCAATTTCGACCAATGCACCGTCCCTTATGGTCCAGAATCGCAACACTTTACCCAGATGCGGCGTTTCGACGTAAGCCACATCGTTCTGCCCGTCACCGTCAAAATCAGCGATCCCTGCAGGGGCCAGCCAGCGAAATGCTCGGCCGATATGGGGCGTCGCCGCCAACTTGAATAAACCGTCAGCGCCGAGGCTGTAAATCGCCAGAGAAGCCCCCAGATTCACGTCGGTTTCGATGACCACAACGTCATTTAACCCGTCGCCATCCATATCCGCCACTCGCGGCGCCATATCTTCAAAAACGTTGGAGGCAAGCACAATCCGGTGGGTCCGGCCATTCTGATCGACCACCGACAACGCCTGCTTTTCCTGAATACTTCCCATGATCCGGTGCGGGTATACATCCACATCCGGGCCATACTGCGCCTCGACAACTCCCAACCCGTCCGCCGCTTGCGCCACAACCGGCGCAAACAACAACGCGATCAGAAGCGCGAGGCTACGCATCAGATCTGTTTTTCTGGCAAATGCACAATCAACCCGTCGAGGTCGTCCGACACCTTCACCTGACATGTCAGACGCGAACGCACTGCATCCGGCTGCCAAGCGAAATCGAGCATATCGGATTCCATATCGTCCTTCGCCGGCAGCTTGTCCACCCAAGCCGCGTCCACATACACATGGCAGGTCGAGCACGCACAGGCCCCGCCGCAATCCGCTTCGATACCCGGAACATTGTTGTCCCGCGCACCTTCCATTACGGTCAAACCGTTGGAAACTTCGATAACATGCTCGGTGCCGTTATGCTCGATATAGGTAATTTTGGCCATTGCGTCGTCCTTTAGGCAATATCAGTTCGGATGCTATCTAATACCTACGACCCCGCCGAACCAGCCCATAACGAAAATTTGTTGACAGATGTGACATCAGGGTGTCGATTTCGACCAACCCCCGGAGTTGACAAGCCCCCCGTTTCCGACGTCATTATCGTTGCAATTCGATCGATACGGAGACGGATATGTGTGGTCGCTATGTTTTAGGCGATGGTTCTTGGGCGGAGTATCACGAGATGCTTTCGATCATTCAACCTGCCCAGACCAAACCCCGCTTCAACATCGCCCCGACCCAAACCGCACCGATCTGTTACGTTGACGGTGACGCGATCACCTACGCGGACGCCCGATGGTGGTTCGTCCCCCACTGGCACAAGGGCGAGGCGAAGAACTGGAAGGCCACCACTTTCAACGCCAAAATCGAAACTGCTTTTGAAAAGCCTACCTTCCGAACCGCATGGAAATCCGGGCGCTGCATCGTTCCGGCCAGCGGTTACTACGAATGGACCGGTGCCAAAGGTCACAAACAACCGTGGTATATCTCGGTCAACCAGAACATACCGGTATTCTTCTTCGCCGGACTTTACGCGCGCAGCCCCGAAGGAGCGCTAAGCTACGCCATCCTCACCCGCGACGCCGAACCCGAAATCGCGGAACTACATAATCGCATGCCGGTAATCTTGCAATCCGACCAACTCGTCCCGTGGATTTTCAACAACGTCGAAGACAAAACCGCAATCACCGAATACGGCCAAGGTTGGCACGGGCAGTTCCGGTACCACACCGTCCTACCCTTCGGTATTCGCGACGAAGGTCCCGAGCTTATCGACAACGCCGGTCTGGATTTGTAGCGCCCCTAGGCGACCACCAGATCACCTCCGGAAACCTCGACAGGCACAGGCGTCAGGCGACATCCCATCCCGAACCCCTTCGTTCCCTCGCCGGTTTCCAGATCAAATGCCGCATTATGATTCGTACACAACAACGTATGCCCGTCCGCACCGCGCACCTCCGGTCCACGCTGATCAAGTGGTAAAAACTGGTGCGGGCAAGCGTTCACATAAACCTTCGGCCCCTGCCCGGTTTGAACCGCAACAAACAGAAATCCGCCCGCAGTTCCGCTAAAGAACCCGTCCGTAGGAATATCGGAAAGGGCACATAAAACCGCGCCCTTCACCGGAGCACCCGGAAAGTCTGTGTAGTGCATCAGGCGTCTTCGCCAATCACACCGCGTTCGATCTGGTCGCGCTCGATGCTTTCGAACAGAGCTTTGAAATTCCCTTCCCCGAAACCGTCATCGCCTTTGCGCTGGATAAACTCGAAGAAGATCGGACCAACCACGGTTTTCGAGAATACCTGCAACAATATCCGCGTCAGCCCGCCATCAACGACGCCCTCACCGTCAATCAGGATGCCGTTCTGCTTCATCCGTTCGATCGGCTCTTCATGTCCGGCCACGCGTTTGTGACTCATGGTATAATACATGTCCGGCGGCGCAGGCATAAACTCCAGCCCCTTCGCATGGATCGCATCGGTCGAGGCGTAAATATCCTCCGTCGCCACCGCGATATGCTGGATACCTTCGCCATTATAGGCCTTCAGATACTCCTCGATCTGGCTGTTCTCGTCAGCACTCTCGTTGATAGGAATACGAATACGCCCGCAAGGCGAGGTTAACGCTCGCGAATACAAACCCGTCAACTTGCCCTTAATATCAAAGAACCGGATTTGCTTGAAATTGAAAATATCCGCGTAGAAATTAAACCACGTGTCCATATTTCCACGCTTCACGTTATGCGTCAAATGGTCGAGATAATAAAATCCGTCGCCCGCAGGCCTCGGATCTACCTCGCCGAGCCAGTCATATTCCTCCGAATAGACCGAGCCCTTCGCACCGAACCGGTCAACGAAGTACAACAAACTGCCACCGATCCCCAAAACCGCTGGCACATCCAGAACCTTGTCGTCGCCCTCATATGGCACCGCACCCTTGGAAACCGCCCGATCAAACGCAAGTTGCGCATCCACAACCCGCCACGCCATAGAGGGCGCACATGGACCGTGCAATTCAACAAACCGCATACCAAAACTACCCGCCTCGGCGTTCAGAACATAATTCACGTCGCCCTGCCGCCAAATCGTAATATCTTTAGTCTTATGTTTGGCAACCGGTGCAAACCCCATCTGCGCAAACAAGACCGCCAGCTCCTCGGGGTTTTCATGCGCGAATTCGACAAACTCCATGCCGTTTGTCCCCGCAGGATTTTCCTTCGATATTTCAGCCAATGGCGCGTTATGTGGAAACGGACCCATGTGTATTCTCCCCATTCTTTTAATTTGGCCGAAGTTACGCACTAAACAGCGCTGATGGCGCGCAAATATTAGGGCTGTGTGGATTATTACTGCTGCACCTCCGCGTAAAATCGTGTAAACACGCTTCAACACCGCATGACAGGAGCCAGACATGCCAGACGATATCGATTCCCGCCTACTGCGCGCCGTGCAGCGTAACGCCCATTTGACCACGCAGGATTTGGGTGAAATTCTGGCCCTTTCGCCCTCGCAAGCTGGCCGCCGCCGTCAAATGCTCGAGAACGAAGGCTACATTCAAGACTACCGCGCCACCGTCCGCCCCGAGATGCTAGGCCTCGCGGTCGAAGCCTTCATTCAAGTGATGATGAACGCCCACACGCCCGAAAACGCCCAAGACTTCGTCCGCCTGACCGAGCTAGAAGAAGAGATCGTCGGCGCCTGGACCCTGACCGGCGAAGCCGACTACCTGCTCCGCGTATTCTGTCGTGACCTGAAGGCGCTGAACCACCTTGTCCACAACGTCCTGCTCCCCCACCCCTCGGTCGCACGGGTGCAAAGCCAGATCGTAATGAACCGCGTAAAATCGGACTCTCCGTTGCCGGTTTCGTTCTGATTTATCACAAGTTTAAGACTAATTGTCTTTAAGTTTCGAATGGTTACGAAAAGCCAAACGTTAACCAATCCTTAACAGATATCTTGGATGTTATGTAAAATTGTGTGAATTCCTACCTATCGACAAGCAGCCGGTAGGAACCACTCATGGCATACATCAGGATAAACGCGACCGACGCAGGATTTTTCAACCTCTCGCCTCTGGGCGCGGCGTTGGCTCCGAATGTATTCTTGAAAACTGCGGTAAATATCGACGGCACCGTGCAAACAATCGGATCAGATTGGCAAAGCCGCGAGAGCGCGGTGTACAACAGTTTCGGGATCGACGTGTTTGCGGATGTCCCAGCAGAGGATTTTGCAAAGCTGGGAGAACAGGCACAAATCGAGGTTTCCGGTATCAGCTATTACCGCATCGAGAGTGGGGAAAAAACGGTTACGGCAACACTCGAATTGCCGCTAACCCTCACCGCTGTTTACGACGAAATTTCAGCCGGCACTTACGGCTGGACCGCCGAGGCGGGCGACACCTTGGAAAAGCTGCTCCAGACCGAGGGCTACCTCTTCAACGGTGGAAACGGCGACGACATCTTTGCGCCGCACCATGACATTCTCCCGACCTACGCCAGCAACATCCTGAAGGGGCGCGGCGGTGACGACCAGCTTACCGGCAGCCTCGGTGACGACAAACTTCTGGGCGGGACCGGCGACGATACCTTGCGCGACTTCGATGGCGAAAACTTCCTGCACGGCCAAAGCGGCGACGATCTTCTGGAGCTCGGCGACGGCTCTGACGGCAGTCTTGCAAAAGGTGGATTAGGTGACGACACATTGATTTCAGGCGCTGGCGACGACACGCTTCGGGGCGGTGGTGGTGCCGATACCTTGATCGGCGGGCGCGGGGATGACGCGCTATTTGGAGGTCAGGGGGACGATGTTTTAACGGGCGGACGGGGCACGGACTTCTTGAAAGGACACGCCGGTGCCGACCAGTTTATTTTCAATACCGAAGATTCAGGCTATGACATTATCGCCGATTTTACCGACGCTGAAGATCTGATTATTCTGCAAGGATTGGAAAGCTTCGCCGATCTGTCGGTGGTGCAGCAGGCCAACTCGACCCATCTAAGCTGGGGTGGCGACAGCGATTTGACTTTAAACAATTTCGACGCAGATCTGCTGGATGCGTCCGATTTTATGTTCCTGTAAAAAGGGCGACCGAAGCCGCCCCAATACTTTATTCCGCCAAAGCGATCGCGACGAAACGTTTGTCGCCGTCGCGGTGGACCAACAGCAGGATCGACTTGCGTCCACCCGCTTTTGCCGAGGCAATCCGGTCGTTGACATCTTGCGCCGAATTGACCGGCTGCTGGCCGATTTCGGTGATGACATCGCCCGCCCGCAGGTCTTTCTCGTAGGCTGCCGAGGCCGGATCGACGTCCAGAATCAACACGCCGTCAGTGTAGCCTTCCAACCCGAATTCACTCAGGTTCTCGGCATTCACCACGCCCAATGTCAGGCCATTCACTTCGAGCTCGGGCAATGCTTCCGCGGACGGAGGAGTCAGCGAAGTCAGCACCGCATTTTCAAGACGACCCAAATTCACCAGCATGGTCTGGGTTTTCCCATCGCGGATCACAACCACACGCACCGCTTTGCCAACATCGGCGTCGCCAACCATACGCACCAGTTCGCGCGTGCCCTCGACAGATACTCCATCAAAGGTCACGATCACGTCGCCGGGTAAAATGCCGGCATCCCCTGCAGGACCGTCCATCACGTCGGTCACCAACGCGCCCGCCGTGCTTTCCAGATCCAGCGCTTCGGCGACATCCTCGCCGATATCCTGAATCCGCACACCCAACCAACCGCGACGGGTTTCGCCGTGCTCAATCAACTGGTCGACAACTTTGGAAACCACGGCCGAAGACATCGAGAACCCGATTCCGATCGAGCCGCCCGTCGGCGACAGGATCGCCGTGTTCACACCGACAACATCGCCGTCCATATTGAACAACGGCCCGCCGGAGTTACCGCGATTGATCGCGGCATCAGTCTGGATAAAATCATCATAGGATCCCGAAAGCGAACGGTTGCGTGCCGAGATAATCCCTGCCGAAACCGAGAACCCCTGCCCCAACGGATTGCCGATTGCCAGCACCCAGTCGCCGACGCGGGCAATATCGGAATCACCGAATTTCACAAATGGCAGCGGCGTGTCGGATTCGACTTTCAGAACAGCAATATCGGTTTTCTCGTCACGGCCAACAATCTCTGCGACCAAAGTCGCGCCATCAAAAAACTCGATCTGAATTTCGTCGGAATCTTCGATCACATGGTTATTTGTGAC
>JGI24025J20009_10000837_pt1 | contig 23732 bp, 29 predicted proteins | sample Cruoilmetagenom3_FD_20009 | JGI IMG/M metagenome (IMG submission 20009) | reverse complement strand
TCGCTATTGCTGCCACCGCTGCCACCTTGAATGACTCTTTCGGACGATCCAGCGCAAGGAGACCCATCGTCTGTAAATACATGAACACGTTTACCACCTGCGCAGCAAGCAGCAGGTACAGCACAGGTGCACCACGCGCAAAACCTGCGCCGTAAAAGAAATACAGCAACCGATCACCAAGCAGCAGCCCACCGATAAGAACCGGTACTGCAAGCAGCAGTGAATACGTAAATCCCTTTGTAAACGCGGATGTTATCCGGTTGTATTCACGACGTGCGCTCCACTTACTCATATTCGGATACAGGACTGTGCGCATCGCAACCGTTGTGAACGTAGCCGCCGTCGTAAACTGGAATGCCACACGGTAGACGCCGACATCTGCGTTTTCCAAGAAATAACCTATCAACACGACGTCTGCGTAACTGAACACGAGACTGCCGCCTGCCGATAAAAAGATCCAGAACGAAAAGGAGAACAAACTCTTCAGATGATGCATTCCGAAACGCGCAAACCGCAGGTCAAGAAAACGCAAACCAACAATTCCGCCTGCGATCATTCCAAAAACAAGACCGCCCGCCAGCCCTGCTGCACCGAATCCGAGGAAGACGGCAGCGACCTGAAATATGACGCGCCCTATTATGCTCAAGAATCCGCAGGTCTGATGGACACCCGCCTTTCCTGAGCCATAATTACCGTTTGATACGCTGCTTGAGAAGACCCCAACGACCAGCGCCAGAAGCAGCCAGAAGAACATACCAGAGCTGTCCATGTCCACGAGCAGTGGGCGGGCTAACAGTAGGGCGCTCACTGATGCTGCCAGCAAGATGATGCGCAGCGCTACAAAAGCCGAGAAAAACTCATTTTGCTCTTGCCCTTCGCTGATTCGCTTCACCGCCGCCCCACCAAAGCCAGCGTCGCCAACAAGGTTGAATATGCTAAAATATGCCAGGAACAGAAAATATGCGCCCAGGACAGACTCGCCGACTGCATGTGCAAAATACATCGTGCTTATAAAGCCGATGACCGTCAGTGCAATCGTTGTTGTCAGCGATATCATGCTCTGACGCCGCATGGATTCGATGCGCATGACGCGGGAGAAGATCGTGTTTGATTTGGTCATGAGATTCTAATTTTTTGGATCTGATGCTTGTCTGTATGCGATGCTATAGATATTGGGAGATCTTTGTCAACTGGATTGTTTTTATGTGCTATACCGTCATTGTGCCCTTCAGGGTTAGAACATTCTGTATATCTTCATTCAACGATCCTTTATGCATTCTCGGCGTCTCTACTGTCACCAATCCTGATGCACTACCCAAAACACACTGCAACAAATAATCAAAGTCATAATCCCCCTCACCGATGTTCAAATGTTCATCTTTTTCGTTATCCAACGTTCCATCCGAAATATGAAACATCTTCGGATCAAACACTGAAAAATCCTGTACATATTCTCTATAATCCACGCCCAGACTCACAGCCGCCTTTGCCGCATGATTCAAATCCAGACACAGCCCCCTATCGCCATCTCCGATCAGTTCCTCGATCTGTGCGGGCGAATACCCAATCATCAGTTCGTCATTCAACCCCACCTTTGGCACGTTCTCGATCAGGAGGCGGTCATCTGCTATTTCACGCAGTACATCTGTAGCATGTTTCATTGAACCGTGTCCTGCGTGGAGTATTAGATATCTCGCATTTAAGCGATCTGCCCATGCTATGGATTCGTCGATTTTCTGGAGGTTGTATTCTTTTTTGATGGCGTCGCCGATATTCACACCGAATTTTTCGTGAGGGATGTGGATGATGTAAGACACATCGACCATGAAAGGCGATATCTGGGTGTCGGGTATTACAAATAATTCGATGTAATCAAAGATTTTTTCATCGATCAGGTGAATTGCTTGGTCGATCAATCCTATGTTTGTAGACCAGAGTTTCAAGCCGAATTTAATTTTTTTCATTTTGTTATTTAAATAATGCCATAGCCACAACACTCTTAAATTCCCCATTTTTGTAAACTTCTTTTTTCAGTACACCTTCTTCCACAAATCCGCAACTTTTATATAATCTTATTGCAGGAACGTTTTCTTCAAAAACCATTGCCTTTATTTTTCTAATATTCATTTCATCAAATGCAAACTCAATTAACAAATTCAACGCTTCCCCACCTATCTTTTTGTTTCGCCAGCTTTTATCTCCTATTAATACGCCTAGCTCCGCTCTTTGATTTTTATAATCTATATTCGTCAATTCAACTGTTCCTATGGGACTCGTCTCTTCTTTCACTTCAACAACAAAAATCTGCTCTGTTTCATCTTCCACATATCGTTCATACCATTTTCTCTGTTTAGTTTTACTCAAAGGTAAATAGCTGAATAACCATCTTAAGATTTCTAAGTCGTTTCTCCACTTGACAATCGAGTCCAAATCATCCCCTTCGATTTCCCTTAAGGTTATTCGTTCACCTATTATCACTTTCTCACTTCCCACTTTTTTTAATGGTCACGCTGATCACAACTAATTTTTTAGTTATTATTGATTTTCAAATTATCTATATTCTCTTCGAGTTTTTCGGCAAGGTTTGCTAAATTAAACAATTGGTTTTTTAGCTTTTTAACTATTGATCTCAGTTGAATGCTGTTTGCAATGAGAATTGCATCGATACATACTAGGTTATTCAATATACACTCTTTTGGAACTGCGCAGTCCCCACCTAACGAAAGTAACTCCTGTTTCAGGATCATTGCCTCTCGGGGGGTGATGTTCTCTACTAATACAGTATACATTCTGCATTTTTCTACTAAATGTTCTATAACCGTATCCTCGACACCTATTCGTTTCATGTGGTGCGCCGGGTCATTTATAAAAGAGGTATTCAGATCCCCTTTTACTACTACTTGTCTTCCAATGATTTTTAAACGATTTTCTGAAAATAACTTTATCGTTTTTGGATATATGATGTGTTCATGCTCTAAAATCCTATTTGCCAGTGTTTCGGGAGAATCGTCATCTTTCACGGGAACCGCAGCTTGAATAATTATTGGTCCAGTATCAACACCCTCCTCTACAAAATGAACTGTACACCCACTTATTTTTGCCCCATAATCCAATGCGTCCTTTTGTCCGTGGAGCGTCCCTCCAAACGATGGAAGAAGTGAAGGATGGATGTTCATGATTTTCCATTTATATCTTCCCACAAATTCTTTTTGAAGGATTTGATCATAACCGGCAAGCACAATTAAATCAATCGCACATTCTTCTAGTATTTCCATAATCTTCTTGTCATGCTTCTCTATTGGAATTTTGTTTCCATCGACAATTCTTGGAACAATGTGATATGGTATTCCAGATTCTTTTGCATATTTTAGACCGGGGGCGTTCTTGTTCGCTGCCACAACTTTTAAATCAACTTTATCCAAGTATCCACTCTTTATAGATTCAATGATTGCTTTGAGATTGGAACCTCTTCCTGAGATTAAAACGGCAAGATTCGTCTTGTTTTTCATGGGCTTAATGTCTTAGCTTGAACTTTGTTAATAGCTTGGAGGATGGTTAATGCGTAATACGGGTAAAGCTCGTTATACACTTCTACTATTGTATTTTTACCAGACACATCTACGAATTTTTCTACTATTACTTCGCCAGCATCCACTTTTTCCGCCATATAGTGCACACCCACACTAGCACTTGTATTATTATCTCTTAGAAGCCTTTCTATCGGTTTTGCTCCTTTGTATTTATACAAACACGGATGTGCATTGATACACCCCATCAAAGGCTTTTTTAAGATCTCCGGAGGTACCACTTCTCGCCCGTGCACACTTACTAATAAATCGCTTTTACTTACTAAATCAATAAATTTAGCTTCGCGTACTGATTGGAAAATCGGTAAATGTAGTTCCCTAGCTAATGTTTCTATGATGTTGTCATAGGCTACTACGGCAATTACGTGGCATCCTGCCGCGTATAAACTTAATAAACCGACACATCCTGCTTGCTTACCACCCATGAAAGATACTCTGATATTTTTCATTTTAAATCACCCTTACACAGCCGCCCATGTTATCCATTCATCCTCAGTAATATCTTTCTTTGCTTCTCTCCCAACAACCATATCAATAAACTTCGGTTTTATCCCGTATCCCGGTCTTTTAACAACTAACATATCCTTTGTTATTTTCATCCCCCTTGGAATATCAACCTTCGCATGAATACTCCGCCTCGCCTTCACATACATCTCGTCCCCCTCCAGCTCAGATCTCTCTTTTATCCCACTTCCCTTCGCCTCCTCAATCTCTCGCACACATCTCACCATCTCTTTCAACTCGTCTGGCTCAATTGCAAAGGAATGATCCGGACCCGGTAGATTTCTGTCCAGTGTAAAGTGCTTCTCTATCACACACGCACCCATCGCAACCGCTGCAAGCGAGATATGTATCCCGAGCGTATGGTCAGAAAAGCCGACCGGTAATTTGAATGCTTCACGCATGGTCTCCATCGCGCGCAGGTTCACCACTTCTGGCGGCGTGGGGTACAGGGAATTGCAGTGCAATAAAATAATATCATCATTTCCGGCAGAACGTATGGCACCGATGGCATCCTCTATCTCGCCCAGATTCGCCATCCCGGTCGATATGATCATCGGTTTCTGTTTTGAAGCGGCGTATTTCAGCAGTTCCAGATCAACGATTTCAAACGACGCAAGCTTAAAAGCAGGCACCCCAATCTCATCAAGTTCATCAACCGCAGCATAGTCAAACGGCGTGGACAGGAACATTATCCCCCTTTGATCAGCATATTCAGCCAGTTCCTGTTGCCATTCCCTCGGGAGTTCAATACTTTTTATCAGATCGTAAACATTCTGTCCTCTCAGATAAGAAAACTCCGGGGTTTTTTTGGAGTACAATCTCTCTGCGCTATAGGTCTGAAACTTCACAGCATCCGCTTGTGAATCTGCTGCAACATCGATCAGCTTCTTTGCCATGTCAAAGTCACGGTTGTGGTTTGCGCCCGCTTCTGCTATGATGAATGTCGGCTCGCCATCACCGATGGAATAGTTGTCAATTCTCCGTTTCATAAATATTTCCTAATGTGCTTTCTTTTGCTCGATATGTTTGTTGATGTCAATCAATCCCGGCTCATGGTCCAATAGGTCTAAGACGTCATCCATAAAGAACATCTGCTTTTCCGGATAAATCCTTTGGTACACAGCATCTATAAACTCAAAATCTTCTTTCGTATCCAGCGTCCACCTTAAATGACTTAAATCAACATTATTGGATACATTAAGCAATTTAAATTTATCTGGATTTTCTATTATATATGGAGTAACATGTTCTCTTTCATAATTTTTTTTAGATTCATTCCACGCTTTCGACAAGGCATCAAATGAGAATACTTCCGTATCAAGACCACGTGGATACGTTCTTTGCAACGAGTTAGAACAATAATCACAATCGTTATTTAAAAATTGTTCGATAACATGGTCCACAACGACAGGATCAATAAGTGGACAATCCGATGTAATCCTGACAACCACATCGGCATTGGTCTGTACAGCAGCATTGTAATATCTATTCAGAACATCATCCTCGCTGCCTCTTGAAATTAGTATCTTGTTGTTATACCATTCTATAGTATCCGCAATAACATCATCTTGCTTTCCAAAAGGTATTGCAACAACGATCTCATCAATCAACTTCGAGAGCGAAACTCTGTCAATATCCCACAGAATCACATGCTTGTCAAGAATCGTTTTCATGACTTTGCCAGGAAGCCGCGTCGACCCCATTCTGGCTTGAATAATTGCAACTACTTTCATTATATCAAACCACTCAACTTCATTATTTTCTGAAATGTTCAATTGTCTTCAAGGTAGAGGCAGCCACATACTCAATATCCTGTTCCGCCATGTGGGGAAATATCGGCAATGTAACAATCCTTTTGAATACGTCTTCAGTCACTGGAAACTTCCTTAGATCAAAACCAAAATTCCTGACATAATAACTATGCCGGTACACCGGAATATAATGCACATTAACACCGATATTGGCAGCCCGCATATACTTAAAAAACTCATCCCGATCTATTGATCCATCCAGTAAAACAGTGTATAGGTGCCATGCATGTTTAACATTCCCGCGCACCACAGGCAGCCTGACAGCGTCAACATCAGATAACAGTTCATCATACATCGATGCCAGTTCACTTCGCGTCTCAATGAACCCATCCAGCTTCTTCAACTGCGATATCCCAAGAGCCGCCTGAAAATCAGTTATCCGGTAGTTTCTCCCAAGGTACTTCATATCATACGCCCACGACGTATCTGGACCGTATCTGTTCTGTGCATCCTTATCAATCCCATGATTTCTCAGAAGCAACAATTTCTCATACAACTCTTTGTTATCAGTTACAACCGTCCCGCCTTCTCCTGTAGTTATGTGTTTCACAGGATGAAAACTAAATATCGTAAGATCTGCAAAATTCCCCACCTTTTCATTTCCGTATTCTGCCCCGATAGCATGGCTGGCATCTTCAATCAGATACAGATCGAACTCGTCTGCAATCTCCTTTATCGCCTTGATATCGCATGGCTGTCCGGCATAATCAACATAAATGATTGCCCTTGTATCCCTCGATAGCTTTTTCCGAATCTCATCAGGATCGATATTAAACGTATCACTGCATATATCCGCAAACACCGGTTTCAGGTTATTGTAGAGTATGGCATTTGATGTCGCAACGAACGTGAACGGTGTTGTGATGACCTCCGAACCATCTGGAAGACCTATTGATTGAACCGCAATATCCAGCGCGCTCGTCCCGGAATTGACTGCAACTGCATATTCGCATCCAATGTATTTGCATAGTGCATTCTCAAATTCCTCTATTTTAGGACCAGTGGTAATCCAATCACTTCTTAAAACCTTCACAACCTCTTCTATATCGTCTTCATCAATCCATTGGTGCCCATAAGGTATGAAATTCATTTACACACCCCCAATTTCGTATGGAATTGTGTCATTCGGGTCTTCTGGCATTGTGCTAAATACAACAACGCTTGCATCACCATCACCAATATTCTTTATCGCATGGGCGGTATGCGGTGGCAAGTATATCAATTTATACTCTTCAGTGGTCGTGTCAAGAATTATTTTGTCCTGTTCTCCCGAATACACATCTTTCAGGAGTAACGCAACCCTCCCGGAAACTATTGCAATCCATTCCTCCTTCTCCTTGTGATAGTGCTTTGCCCGGGTTCTTCCCGGTTTTATCGAAACCAAGTATGAATGCAAACAATCGAAAGGAGTGTCATCATACTCCATCGAAACCAGCTCAGAGAGCCAGCCATCATCCCTGATATGTTTCTCACGGTATAATTCTTTGTGTTTCATGACTCATCTACTATTTTTCCAAGTTCATCCTCTGTGAGCCATTTATCGTTGTTATCACTCGTGTACCTGAATCCTTCAGGAAGTGATTTTTCATCAGTAAAATTATTTTTATCCCAAAAAGGATGCTCTGGCTCAATGACAAAATAATTGTCGAATTCCTTAGTATGTCTGGCTTCATCTTCTGTCAAAAGAATCTCATGAAGTTTCTCGCCGGAACGTATTCCGATAACTTTCTTTTTAGCATCCGGGGCTATGACATTCGCAAGATCAATAACTTTCATGCTCGGGATTTTTGGAACAAAGGTCTCGCCGCCCTTCATGCGTGCGATGCAGTCCATAACAAAACGGACACCCTGTTCCAGTGTGATCCAGAACCTCGTCATCCTGTCATCTGTGATTGTGATTACGCCATTTTTCTTCTGCTCTTTGAAGAGTGGAATCACGCTCCCCCTGCTCCCGATTACATTTCCATAACGGATGCAACTGAATCTTGTCTTCGCCCATCCGGTGTAAGCATTTCCCTGTGTGAACAATTTTTCTGCCACCATCTTTGTTGCGCCATACAAATTCACCGGGTGAACCGCTTTATCGGTGCTGATCGCCATTATCTTCTCGACCGAATTGTCGATAGCAGCATCAATCACATTTACTGACCCCTCAACATTCGTCCTGACTGCTTCTATTGGATTGTATTCACATGCAGGCACATGTTTCAGAGCCGCAGCATGAACAATTATATCAACACCACTCGCAGCCCTATATAGTCGGTCTCTGTCGCGAACGTCCCCGATCAGGAATCGGAGGCGAGAATCATCGAAGCGATTCTGCATCTCCATCTGAAGCAATTCCCCGCGGGAATAGATGCGCACGCTCTCCGGGTCATGCTCGCTTAAGAGGATCTCGGTGAATTTCTTTCCGAAGGATCCTGTTCCACCTGTTATCAATATTATCTTATCATCGAAGACTGATATGTTAACACCTCAATTATCTTTTGTTTCTATTGCATATATCTACTACTGTCTCCTACTGAACTTTTGTTTTATTAGGATATAGTTATATCGACAATAGTAATTTAAAATAAAAATATTGGTGTGTTGTTTTGCATAAATGCGAGTTTCAAAGATAGCAACGCTATTTCAATTATTGTTCTTTTCCAGTATATTTTTTTATATTATTTTCAAGTTCTAAAATATCATTTTTGTTAAATACGTTCTTATTGCACTCATAGATCATTTTTTCGTCGTGATTTGCGATATAACGGATGGGGTGCTGAGGACCCAATCCAAAAATTTTTTTTATGAAATTTACCGAATCTTCTTTTAAAATATCGTATGAAATCATTGATTCTGGTCTATTGTCATGTGTTCTTAAAAAGCCAAAAATCTCTTTTGCACATTGTTCTGATGCATGACCATTAGTACTATTATACCAATACTCAAGATATTCTTTTCTATTTTTGAGTATATATTCTGGAATTTTACCTCCTTTGATATAATAGTCAATCAAATCAACCAATTCGTCATAAGAACATACAATTTGATTGCCCTTCATAAAATAAGAATCATATTTTATATTTTCGTCGAATATTGTGGAAAGTGTTGGCAAACCTATTAACCAAGCTTCCGTAGATACAGTTGAGCAGACATTAACAAGGATATCTGTATTTTTTAAAACTGCATATATTGATATGTCAGGAGACAAGTATATATTTTTTTGATCACATTTTCTAATAAACGACTTATACACCTCTCGTTTTTCAAGTGGGTGAGGCCTAATTATAAAATTAACATCTGGATATAATTTTGAAATCTTGAAAACAGCAGATAAAATCTTATCTCTGTGTATCTTCTCGGAATTGCACATATCTATGAATTTATCTCTATGTAATACGTAAGAATAAGACCTTTTAATTTCAGTCATTGTTTTATCAGCATTAATAAAATTCAGGGCTACCAATACGTTTTTAGACGCTTTATTTTCAATATTTAAAATAGTATTAAATTCACTTCTTGATGGAAATATTCTGTTTTGAGGTGGAAAATAAAGATCGAACCGTGGAGGACCAATAATTTTTATTTTATCATTTTTAAGATTTGTATATTTTAATAATAAGTCTTCGTGTGCTTTACCCCATGCAAAATACATATCTAAAATTTGATCATATTCCCTAAAATTGCCCCATGCTGATGGTTTTTCCATACCGGACCCAAAAGTCCCTTCCGAAGGATTTACCGCCACAAAACATCCCATTTTTTTAGCCAATTTTGCCCACTTAAAAATCTTTGGTTCTGTTATCTGCGGTAATACAACCATTCGTGGAATATGTTTTTTTATGACCGTGTATTCAGTCATTAACGATGCGATTTTTGAATTCAATCCATATTCTTCTAATAACAATTTAAGATATACACAGCCTTCTAATTCTCGGATTTTGCTGCCAGCATACATCAACACATCTACTTTATTTTCCATTGTTCAATAATCTCCTTATTCATAATATATCTCTGCTCCTCCACCTATATATCCCGCTCTGTACAGCGATGATCCACAAGACATATTCACGCTTTCAGCCCACATGAGCTTCCTCAAGCGTTCAGGATAATTCCCTTGGTTTGGCAAAAACACCTTTTTGATCATACGTGGCACAACCATGTTTTTTGTAACGTGATACATCTATTTAGCTTCGCTTTTTTCACCTATCGCCAACAATAGACCCCCCCATCTATCTAAAAAAGTAAGAGGCAAATATACATGCAATTTATTGTTTAAAATGTACAAAATAACACCTAGCCAAGTAAACGAATAAGAAACTTGAAATCTCTTCATAACAATTACTTCCAGTCCCGTTTCGCTAAAAAGTTCAGACATCTCTTGTTCAGATAAAGGTCGCTGAAATCCATATCGTTTTATGTTTTTTAATGAATCACTGCGTTTTATGTTTCCTTTTGTGTTGTATGGAACAATAATAATCACCTTTCCACCATTTCGGACTAAATCTTTATGAGCTTGTACCGCTGCTTTTAGCATATTTTTACCTTTGAAATGCTCAATGACACCACTGGAAAATGCTACATCTGCCATTTCGGTTTCTTCTATCTCTAAAAGATTGCACTTCAAAAATTCAGTAGAATCTATGTCTTTAAATAGTTCTTTAGCCAAACCCAATGCTTTATCAGAAAAATCAACAAGGACCATTTTTTCAGCTCCTTGTTTGTAAGCCAAATACGATAAACGACCAGTCCCACAACCAAGTTCAATTACTTTTTTATTTGTAAAGTTTATATATCTAATAATTTCATTAAAAATTCCACGATTAACATAATCTATCTCTATATTTCTAATGCTCTTCCATCGATTATCCCACACGTCAGGTCGATCTGCTTTTGATTCTTGATTTATTTGTCACACCCCCACCGTTCCCTCAACGATTTTGATAATTTTATCGCCAGTTCTGCCATCTCCAAAAGGGTTCTTCCAATTTTTCTCTCTACCCATCATTTTTTTGACGCATTCCATGATCTCATTTTTTTCCACATCAATTAACACATTGCTCCCAATATTTAAAGTCTCCGGTCTCTCTGTATTATCCCGTAGCGTAACACACGGCACACTCAATATACACGCCTCTTCCTGAACGCCACCTGAATCCGTCAGTATCAGTTTTGCTCTCTTCTCGAGGATCAGGAAATCAAGATACCCCACCGGCTCAATAATCATCATACAATCCAGCATCGATCCCAATCCAAACCGGTCGATCATCTTCCTGGTTCTCGGGTGGATCGGAAAGACCAATGGAACATTATACGCATCAGATAATCGATTAAATGCGGTTAATATCCTGTCAAGCGTCTCCTTATCATCCACATTCTCTGCCCTGTGCAGCGTGATCAAAAAATAATCGTTATCCCCTACACCCAACTCTTCCAAAACCATTGAACGCTTGCTCGCTATCTTGAGATTCTGGTATGTGGCGTCAACGATCGTGTTTCCAACAACATGCACACCATTCAGTACCCCCTCCCTTGCCAGATTCTCCTTCGATATCCCTGTCGGTGCAAAAAGATAATCAGAGATGTGGTCGGTCAACACCCGATTGATCTCTTCTGGCATTCTTCGATCATACGAACGCAAGCCTGCCTCAACATGCCCGACCGGGATATGCATCTTCGATGCAGCAAGTGCCCCGGCAAGAACGGTGTTGGTATCGCCTTCGACGAGAACAATATCCGGAGCCTCTTTCTCAAAAACGTCTTCTATCCCACCAAGCATCATTCCGGTCTGCTGCCCCTGCGAGGCAGACCCAATCCCCAGATTATATTTTGCCTCTGCAAGATTCAACTCCTCAAAGAAGACCTTATCCATCTCGTACGAATAATGCTGGTTCGTATGCACCACAAAGTAATCTATCGAGTGTTCTTCGCAATACCGGATTATCGGCGACATCTTGATGATCTCCGGACGTGTTCCAAGGACAATGGATAGCATGTCAGCACCCCAGAATCCTGATCTCGAAACCGCTTTTCCTCCATTGCTCATGGTCGATGCAGTTTCTTGTATCAACGATCCGTCTGGTTCTCATCAAATCCCCTATTTTATCAGTTGGTAGTGATTCAAATTCGTTGTGATCTGTCAATACCACGACGCAGTCACTGTCCGAAATAGCGTCATCCATAGACAACACCGGATATTCGAACTTTCCATCCGCTACATACGGATCGTACACCCGGATCCTGAATCCTTCTTTTTCTGCAAGCCGTATGAACTTGAGTGCCGGAGTCTCTCTCGTATCTCCAACGTCTGCCTTGTATGCGACACCGAAGATGGTGACTGATGGCTTTTTGAGGTCTTTCAGCATATCTTTAACGATATGCATGACATACACCGGCATCCCGTCATTGATCTCCCGTGCAAGTGTGATGATGCGGCTCTTTGTCGAGTCCTCGGTTAAGAACCATGGGTCCACTGCGATGCAGTGCCCGCCAACGCCGGGTCCCGGTTTCAGGATATCCACGCGGGGATGCTTGTTTGCAAGTTCGATCGCGTCCCAGACATTCACTCCAGCCTCCTCGGCGATCTGAGCAAATTCATTAGCAAGCGCTATGTTGATATCCCGATACGTGTTCTCCATCAGTTTGATCATCTCAGCAGTCCTGATGGACGTAACATGAATATCGCCCACGACAAAACTTTCATAGAGTTCTTTTGCACGTTCGGATGATCTTATATCCATTCCACCAATCATGCGGTCGTTATTCACCATTTCATACAACGTGTTCCCGGGAATGGCTCGTTCAGGGCAGTGTGCCACGTAGAAATCGTCTATAACCTTGAGTCCACTCCCTTCAAGAATCGGAGTTATGCATTTCTCGCATGCGCCCGGCGGCACTGTAGACTCGAGGATTACAAGATTGTCTTTCTTCAGGAATTTAACGATCGATTGTGTGGCAGCGATCACATAACTCATATCTGCCATTCTATTTTCTTTATCAAAGGGAGTTGGAACAGCAACAACAAAAACATCTGCATTTTCCGGTGTTTTCGATGCTCTGAACCGGCGTGAATCAACCGCTTCAATCAACAAATCTTCCAGACCATCCTCCTCGAAGGGTATGATCTTTCGATTCACCTTTTCAACTGTAGCACTGTTTATGTCAACACCAACAACATCATAGCCATTCGTAGCAAATAGCAACGCTGTTGGCAGCCCAATATATCCCAGACCTATTACACAAATTTTCTTCATCCGATCGTCTCCATCTCAACATCCATCCAACTCAGCATATATCTGTAGGAGTTCTCTTTCCATATTTTCCCAGTTATACTTTTCTTCAACTGCGCGTCTTCCATTGCTGCCCATCTCTTCAGCCTCTTTCGGATGTTCCATCAGATATATTATCGCATCCGTAACCTCCTGTGGATCTGTGGGGTCCACCAGCATTCCGCAGTTCGATTCTTCTACTATTTCAGTGATATTCGGGAATTTGCTTGCAACAACCGGGATTCCTGCCGCCATGCAGTCAAATAACTTGTTTGGGATGCCCATTATGTTGTTATAATACACCGGCTGGAGCAAAATCACGCCGATTTTAGCCCTGCGCAGATAATCAAATACGGTATCGTAGTTAACCCATCCCGTGTATTCAAAGCGGTCCGCCAGATTTTTTCGATTTAAATATTCCGTGGAAAAGGATAGGTCGTCTTCCGGTATTGTCCCAACAACGAGATACTTTATGTGCTCAATTTTTTTAGATACGAGTAATAAGGATGTTAAGAAGACATCCAGACCCCTCTTTGCAATATCGACCGCACCCTCATATATCACCAGATCTTCCCGGTTTGCTTTTGTTAGTGGAAAAAAAGAAAGATCCGGACACACATATATTATTTTTACATTCTTATTTACTTTTTTGAATGTTGTTTCCAGATCACCTCTGACCACGATTATGTAATCTGCAAATCTTCCCAATGTCAACTCGATCCCGAAGCTGACCCACTCTACACTCCCACGCAATATTCGTGGAAATATTGTATTGCTTGCGATTAAGGAGGCGTAGTGCTCATGCGCATCATAAATCAATTTTTTCCCTCTCAAAACTTTTAGAATTGCACACACGAAGAGAGAGCCCGGTTCATGGCAGTGATAAACATCGCAGTCCTGCTTAAATCCGGCTTTAAAAACTCTCCACATCGTTATCGGATGAAGAACCTTACTTTCTGGCTTTTTAACCGTAATAATCCTCACACCATCGACTTCTTTATCTGCCCTCTCTTCATCCGGCGCGATCAATACAACATTATGCACCTTTGCGAGACTCTTTGCCTCTTTGTGAAATACCCTTGTATCATAAGGTTGGTGAACCGTTGTCAGCATACAGACTTTATTTTTCATCAATAAATCTCCATAACCTATTGTAAATGTAAATTCGCATGCAAATGCCAATCAGTAATCCATTAATATCCGCCAGTTCTTCTCCGTATCGTCTTCTTCTCATACACCCTACCTTCTCTGCAAGGTCATTCGTTCCTCGCATTCTTTTCAAGCATGAGCATATCCGGATAATACCTCCGAGGCTCAATCAGACTCATATTATCAGGCATCATGTCCACCTCTCTTAAACATCCCCCACTCCCAGCCGCAGACCAGTCACTCAAGTGACAATTTCCGTTAAAAATCACTATTTTCTGTCGCTCAGGTGACATTGTCAGTGCCCCCATATTTTTCTCACCGAATATCTTATGCCAAAGCTGTCCAGGACATCCTTTACGCCATCAAACTTTTCTGCCTTTAGCAAAAGGGTTCCAGGTCCCAATCTCTCAGTTTTCTTATCTACCATGCTCCTTTTGGAACTGTATAAATATCTTAAAAGCCTCCTCTTATCTTTTCCACTCAACTCTTTCATCGAGTACCTGATGAGCACCATCGGTTCCAGGGAAGGATGATCTCTCTTCATTATAACATCTTCTGCTCTTCCCCAGATCAAAATACCATCTCTGACCACATTCCAGAGAAAATCCAGCTCTATTTCTTTCATATTTCTTTGATTAACGAAAACAAATGAAAAAGGATGGGTGAGGTCACGTTTTAATGAAATATCAGAAGCGATTCTATGTGCTATCTCCGACTCCATCCCTATCTCCGGGTTATGGTCAGAATCAAAAATTAACAGAAGGTCTATATCACTCTTCTTAGAAATGTCACCGGTAACGGCGGAGCCAAACAGTACAATACCAACTAAATTCGGGATTTCTTTTGCTCTATCGATAAAATCAATAATCGGCGGTTTAAATCGTTCATCTATCATTCTGCTGCCCACTCTTTGATCTTTTCAATAAATCCTAAACATCGCCCTACCACATCACCATTTCCTTTAGATCCGTACCATCTCCCAGCCCTGAACATGTCCATAGTTTCAAAGATCATGGCAATATCAATCTCACCGAGTTTACGCAATTCTCTTGGCAGCCCAACATGGGTATCCAGATGCTTGTTATATTTGTTTTCCATCCCAAATGCGATTAAATGGATTGCTGCTCCATAAGTCAATTCAACGATAGCAACCACATGTTCGCCTTCCGGGTCTGGAAGTAACCTATCCAGACTATCTCCTATCTCATCCGCCTTCTTCTTATGCCCTTCTGCATTCATATTACCTCCCCCAATACCCTCACAATCCTCCAACTCGCATCCCTCTCCTCATCCGGCGCGATCAATACAACATTATGTACCTTTGCGAGGCTCTTTGCCTCTTTGTGAAATATCCTTGTATCATAAGGTTGGTGTACAGTTGTCAGCATACAGGCTTTATTTTTCATCGATGGCTTACACTCCTTCCAACCGTTCATACGCCCCGGAAAGTTTCGAAAAGATCGAATAAAGTTCATCTATGCCCGCCAGTCCCTCTTCCACATACTTCATATCCAAATGATTGTACCTGTGAACGATGGCAGTTCTAAGCCCAGTATAGTCTTTAAGGGTTTCACCTTTCTCTTTATCCATCACTATCTCTTTTGTTAACTTTTCTATGTTGGTATAATCGTCCTCGACCACAAGACCCATATCCCGCATAAGCATCGCCACAACATCCATAGACACCTCAACACAGACCTGCAGCGAATGAAGAAGCGCCCTCTCGGTGACATCATCGCATATCCGGTGCGATTCTATGAAATTCAGTTCCTCTTCAAAAACTTCCAATTTCTCCAGGTATCGTTCTCTTCTCACGCATCCACCTCCTTTGCAAAGCCATTCGTTCACCCACGCTGTTAAACCGGTTATCCCGAATCCGCGATTCCATATCCGCCCAGAGCCTTCCGAACCTGTAGAAGTACGCCCCAATCCGGGCAGCGTCCCCATATATTATCTGGTGATTGTGGACGATCTCAATTTGGATATGCAGTGGCATCTTTTCAAAGACTTTCACATCATACTTTCCGCCCAGTCTTTTGTTGATTCTCCTCAGAACGTAATCATTACCAGGCGCAACGATGCAGATATCTATGTCAGATCTTTCGCTCCAGCACCCCTGCGCGCGGGATCCATAAAGGAGTATGCCAAGCGCATCAGCGTTAAATTCCTCAAAATCTTTCTTTGGATTCATGCGATGAAATCCTCCAAACAATGGACATCGCCACCCCTCACAAACGTCACGCCTTCTATCCGGATATCCACCCATTCTTTCGGCGGCAGGTTATATCTCTTATTGATCTCGATTAAAACATCATTGTCAACAGCAAGCTTGAGAATACGCTCTATCCGATCCTTATCCGGCACGATATTGTTCCGCACCAAAAATAGTCCCGGGTGCGCCCAGATATCCACCCGCGGGTTCGCAAGTGCAATCTCCAGCGCAGCAAGATACGTATCCACATCTACCGGAAATGAATGAAACGCCATCAGCACAATCTCACATGCGTCCAGCACATCCTCAGAGACATCGAGACTGCCATCACTCAAAACCTTTGCCTCGCATCCGGGAAGTATTACCAATCCGGGATATTCCNCCCTTGCAATNTCAATCTCGTCCAGCAGTTTGTAAAAGTCATAATCCATCGTTCTCCTCACATGTTCGCTGAATACNAGCAATGGAACCCCNATCAGAACTGCCTTTCTGCAGTATTCGTCAACCGAATTCTCACCNTCGGTGTACNCTGTATGGATGTGCCATTCACCACTCATCAGATAGTCTGCATATCNCATCCAGTTCTTAGATGCTGAAATATGACCCGTTTTGCACATACACCTCATCCCAGTACCTGATCATCTTAACGCCCCATTTCACATCGCCCTGTGTATCAGTGACCTCTTCACCCATCGCCAGTTTAACGGCGTCGTACACCATGTTAACGCCTGCTGCCGTGCACAGGACGATCGTCCCCTGCACCCTCGGGTTAGATTCTATTATCGTTGGCACACCGTCGGAGTCCAGCTTGAATTGTAATCCTATATTTCCATGAAGTCCGAGGAGATCCACGATCTTTTTGGAATATTCGATGATCTCTCTATTGTTTTCAGTGGTGCCAACGAAACTGATCCCCATCTTTAGCNTATCNCTNGATCTCGGGATCACGATTGGAGCTGATCCATTATTTGCTAAAACATCGACTGAATACTCTTTTCCGGGAACATACTCCATAACCAGCAGTTCAGGAAACGTTTTCACACCTTTAAGCGTGCGAGACATCTCATCCAGATTGGTGAATACATCATTTGGCTTGTAATTCATCAGCAGATCCAGATGATCGATATCATCTCTCAGGATCCGAAAACCTCTCATTCCACGTGACACAGGCGGTTTAAAACAGACCGGACGATCCGGATAACCAAGTTCAAAAACCGCTTTTTTAAACTCATCCCACGATTGCACCTTACAAAAACACGGTGCTGGTATGCCGTTTTCTTTACACGCCTCCATCAAAAGATACTTGTTATTAGCCACCTCCAATCCTTTCGGGTTTGATACAAGTACCCTGACACCAATCTCCGCAAATCTCGATTTATTTTTTGCGAACTTCATCAACTCGTTCGTAACGAGCGGTATCACCACATCCACGCGCGCGTCCCCACATATATCCATAATTCGCGGTATGAAAGCATCTGATTCCGCTTTCTCCCCTGCGTAGCATTCATCAACCATCGCAAAGCCAGATGATTCCGAATCCATGTCAACTCCGATGATCTTTATTGTTCTGTCCTCAGCCAGCCGCAGGCTTTTGATGATTCCGGGCGCACCAGGAGCCCCCGCGCCGGTAATGAGTACTGTCAGATCACCCATCGAATCACCTCGAATGCTTCTGCATACTCTTTATTTATCTGCACCCCTCTCGTCTTTGCAAGACCCTTTATGAAATCTTCATTCAGGTAGTTCCGGTACATCTGTGTCTTATATTCTTTCAGCGCATCTATCTTCTTCCCCACATGTCGTTTTTCGAGCGGTACAAAAGAAGAGGTGTTAAAGCTTATATTATTCCACGGTTCTTCATATCCCAGCAGCGTTGCCATCTTGAAAGCTCTGCATCCTTCTTCCGCGATCGTCTTGTGATCCTGGTGGAGGTCATTTAAAGAGGGAATAAAAATCAACGTGGGTTCCAATTCATTTTTTAACCTGACAAGATCTTCGAGGATTTCCTGACGGTGATATGAGAATGTTCTGACCTTATACCGGTATATGAGTAAATGATCCTCCGAAACTCCAAGAATTTCCATCGCCCGTCTAACTTCTATCTCCAGTTCATTCTTTGGGAACCCTTCTGGAACGGAGTCCTCTGCTACTGAAAATGCCGCATAATAAACATCCTTCCTCTCCTCGATGAATCTCGCTATCGCCCCTCCGCAGCCCAGCTCCCCATCATCAGTATGTGGGGCAATCACCAGTATTCTTGAAAACATGATCTTAAAGCTCCTTGTTCATTCGATTTATCGGAAAGTTAATGGTGCTCGATGACATCAGTTAACACCCTTTCAAATTCTTCTGCCTTACTCTTCCAGCTATGCCGATCCATATCTATTTGATATGTTCTTGGATTATCTATAACTTTTTTCACAATCTCTACAAATTCGTCCATCGTTTGATATGTAAAAAGATTTTCGCCCCCCATCTTCATCATATTTGGCGAGGGTTTGGTTAAGATGGGTTTGCCACATGCCGAGTATTCAAAAAACTTATTCGAAAGTGATATCTCGGTCCACGAAGACAACGAAATCGGGATTAGGCATATATCCATTGCAGCAATATATTTGGGGAGTTCTTTATATTCAACAAACCCTGTAAAGATTACCTTATCCGAAATTCCAAGTTGTTTCGCCAATTCTTTCAACTGCTCGTCATAATCGGTGAACAATGACCCCCCCACAATCAACAGTTTCGCATCCTTATTATATTTTAATAGTTCTGGAAATATTTTTACAACTTCGTCGAGTTCAAACCATCGTTCGATACTGCCTGCAAACCCGACTACAAACGTGCCCTCATCAAGCCCGAGCATTCTCTTCCCCTCCTTCGAATCCATCGGCTTGAAATAGTCGGTATTCACCCCATTCGTAATCAACTTCGAATCGTACCCAAATCCCTTCAGCCGCTCCACAAGCGATGGTGACACAGTAACGATCCTCTCGCTCTGGTCAAGATTATACCTCGTGATCCTCCATACACCTTCCCTCAAAGCCCACTTTATCAGGCGATTCTTATAATAACCTGCAGCCGAGTCAGGAAACCAGTCCTTCAGATCGAACACAACCGGAACCCCATACTTATGCGCAGCACGTATAACAGCGGATCCTGCAAGAACGTGTGCAGCAACCACGACATCGATCTCCTCCTCCCTTATAATTTTCTTAAAGACCGAATAGTGATGCGGCGCATTCACCAGGTAGTGAATTCCCGGATCTTTCAGTGGATACTTGGTCGCTTCATGAACGATCAGTCGTGTCTCCCGCTCCGGTCCATCGCTCACATGGAAGTGCGGAACATGCACCTCATGCCTTGTTGCAAGCTCCTCGAAGATGTAGTGATGCCTCGAAGGAACCGGATGGTGGATGTAATCCTGCGTCGAGACCAGAAGTATCTTCATCTCGCCCACTCCGGAATAGCCGGTTCAAAACCATCGAAAACCAGATCTGCACAATCTGGCTCTATAAACCGCAGTCCCATGCCAAAAATCTCCTCCTCTGTAAACATTTCATCATACACATAGACATTCAAACCTTTCTCCATCAAAAACTTAGCCAGAGCCAGGTTCCTGCTGTGGTACAACTCCTTAACCCCACTTCTAAATGTTATGCCCTTAACACATATTTTAACTTCATTAAGCGGCTTTTCTACGCGCATGCACCCCGCGATGATCTTCTCAGCCCAGTAATTGATCATCTCATCATTCACTTCCCTTGACACCCTCAACAATCTGGAATGCGAGAATTTCTCCAGCCTCTCCATCTCCTTTACCAGAAACCACGGATACACCGGGATGCAGTGACCGCCGACCCCGGTAGATGGCAGGTGGATGTGGCAGTACTCATGGTTGGCATACTCTCGCGCCTCATAAAAATCGATCCCCAGCGTATCCGCAATCTTCAAGAGTTCGTTTGCAAGACCGATATTCACATCCCTGTAGCACCCCTCTATGATCTTTATGAACTCAGCAACCCGCGCAGATGAGACCAGATGCATATCCGGGATGAACTTCTCATACACCTCTAACGCCCTTGCACCGCTCTCCTTATCCACGCCTCCCACAACCTTTGGAAACTCTCTTAACCGTGAGATGCTAACTCCGGTCATTATCCGCTCAGGTGAGTGAGCCAGGTAGAATTCACCGGACGACAACTGCAACCCGCTCTCCGCCTCAAGCCACTGCAGCACGCGCGTCTCAGTCGTAGCTGGCGGAACAGTCGTCTCCAGGACGACCAGATCCTGCGTCTTCAGAATCCTGCCAACACCTCTGAATGCGCTCTCCATGATACCGAAATCGGGATTCTGAAACTCGTCTATGAACAGCGGAACAATCACGATGAACACGGTGCATTCCGAAGCGTCCTCGTAATCAGTCGTTGCAACCAGCCCTTTCCCGCCGTGTCTCTTGATAAGTTCGGCAAGCCCCGCCTCCTCCGGGATTGGATTCTCGCCCCTGTTGATGGCTTCGCACCTGCCCGGGTCTATGTCCACTCCGGTAACCTCGAACCCGTTCTCCGCTATCACTCCTGCAAGCGGCAGACCCGCCTTTCCAAGACCAATCACTGCGATTTTCATTATAACCACCAGATTACACAGATTTTCACAAGATTCTTCTTTTTATCTCCAAACTTTTCGTACCAACTTTTTGTACCAACTTTTCGGAGCAAAATTCAATAATAAACCAATACGCAGTTTTGTCGCTTTTAGATAGTTTAATAACTGTGCTTCTTCAATTTTCGTTAAGTCCGATGTTGCTTTTAGCTCTACTATGACTTTATTCTCGATCATCAAATCAGGCTTGTATTTTTTAGGGATTAACAAGTCTTTATAATAAATATCAAGTTCTTTCTGTCTCTCAAAATAAATCTCTCTCAAATTTAGCTCATGACATAAAGATTCTTCATAAACGTATTCAAGAAAACCAGGTCCTAACTCACGATGAACTTCCATCGCTGCGCCGATAATCTCATGTGTTAAGTCCTTATGCAGCCATTTTTCATTCGTATCTTTCATTTTCCCTCTTCTGTGTTAATCTTGTGCAATCTTGTCTAATCTCGTAGTTTCTATATAAAAACTTTTCTTTATCCCACTTCCAACACATTCTTGTTTTTGCACAATTTTTGCACAATTTTTGGATATCATTTCAGCAGACATCTTGAGTTTCACCGTTTCTGATTCCGATAGCACCATTGGATCACCCATCATATCTCGTTATCTCCACTTCTTTGCCACATTCACACTTATAAATCGTCTTCTCGCCATCCACTCTTAATATCCTGCTCAGTTTTCGTCCACAATAGCAGACAAACCCACGTAGTCTCGCAGGGTTTCCGTACACCAGACCAGATGGCAGAACATCCTTTGTGACGGTCGAGCCGGCACCGACCATCGCATACGCCCCTATCGTAATCCCACACAGTATGGTTGAGTTAGCACCGATGCTCGCCCCCTTCTTAACCGAGGTTGGAACGATCTTACCATCATCCCAGATAAACGCTCTTGGATACAGGTCATTTGTAAAAGTGACGGATGGTCCGACGAAAACGTCATCTTCTATCGCAACGCCCCGGTAGATCGAGACAAAGTTCTGAACCTTCGCGTTGTTACCGATTCGCACGCCGGTATCGACGTACGCCCCCTTGCCAACGTTGCAATCTGTTCCGATCACAGCGCCCTCTCGTATATGCGCAAAGTGCCATATCTGCGTTCCGTCCCCGATAGCGTCGCTCTCTACAATCGCAGTGGGATGCTTAAAGTAGGTCATTCGCTTTCTGGATCTCCTCGCATATTCTAAGATTATTCAACGCCTCTGACGGTGTGATCGGAAATCCCCTACCGCATTTCACGCAGTCCACAAAAGTCTTTAACTCCTCTTTGAGCGGCTCCACCTTGTTGACCAGAACCTTCTCGATGATATTTTCCTGCACGTACCTCTCATCCTTAACCTGATATTTCCCTGGCTTCCGGTACACGTAGATCTCCTGGTTCATGAAATCCCCTTCAATGGACATATCCTCCTCTTCGATATAGATTGTCCTGATCTTCTTTGACGCCTTCCTGCTTGCGGAAAGAAAGACAATCGAAGAATTGAATTTTACCAGCGCTGCGCATATATCAACGTCTCCGGCACTGTAAAGACTATAGTCCCCACCAAACAGCACATTGAATACGATATCGATGTCATGCACCATCAAATCTTCAACGACGGTTGCGTCTGTTATCCTTGTTGAGGTGGGGTTATGCCTCTTCATCTCAACATACAGCGGATTTTTAACCATTCCCCGGATCTCTTCCACTATCGGGTTGAACCGCTCAATATGGCCGATGCCGATGATTAAATCTTTGTCTTCCAGTAAATTTAGTAATTCCTCCCCCTCTCGAACGGTCGATGTGATTGGCTTCTCTATCAAGCAGTGAACATCTTCTTCGATGGCTTTTTTAGCAATCTCAAGATGATACTGCGTTGAAACACATACGCTAACGGCATCGACATGGTTCAATAGATCGTCTATCGTTTCACAGACGATGGCACCATAATCCTCCATCTTTTTCGCATTCTCTCTGTTGATGTCAAAGACATACACCTCTTCAACATCCTTGAGTTCCGAATAAACCCTGACATGGTTCCTGCCCATGTTTCCAGTTCCGATAACCCCTATTTTCATTATATTCACGTCCTGCTACTGCTTTCAATACCGTTTATCGTATTGGCAATATATGTTAAGTCCTCTTCTTTCAATGCCGGATGGATCGGCAAACTCAGAATCCTACCAGACAACTCTACAGCATTGGGGCATCGAACATCTTCATCCGTATAGCCCAATTCCTGATACAGCGGTTGTTTATGAATTGGCAGAGGATAGTGGATGGCAGATCCGATACCTTCTTTTGCCAGATACTCCATGAACTCATCCCTTGTCAGTGGAAAATCTTCCTCGATCACAGTAGCATACTGATGATAGACATGTGTAACATTCTTCTTCTTATATGGCGTTTTAAGCCCCGATATCTTCAAGTGCTTGTTAAGATATGCGGCATTGCGGGTCCGTCTTTCATTGAGTTGGTTTAGTTTCTCCAACTGCACAACACCAATCGCAGCCTGTATATCTGTCATCCGGTAGTTATATCCAAGCATCGTGTGATAATACTTCTGGCTTTCGCCATGATT
>JGI24025J20009_10000836_pt1 | contig 23738 bp, 22 predicted proteins | sample Cruoilmetagenom3_FD_20009 | JGI IMG/M metagenome (IMG submission 20009) | reverse complement strand
TGGCTGGTGGCGTGGCAGTCATCAAGGTGGGCGCGAGTACTGAAGTGGAGCTTAAAGAGAAAAAGCATCGGGTAGAGGATGCTCTGTCGGCTACTCGAGCCGCAGTAGAAGAGGGCATCTTGCCCGGCGGTGGCGTTGCTCTTACGAACTCAATTCCAGCCTTGGATAAGCTTGAAGCCGTGGGGGACGAAGCCACCGGGCTGGCTATATTGAGGCGAGCCGTAGAAGAGCCCATGCGCTGCATTGCCACCAACAGCGGTAGAGAAGCCTCAGTGATAGTAAACAAGGTGAAGGAGAGCCCACCTGGTATCGGCTACGACGCCCTTAGAGATGAGTTAGACGTCAACATGGTGGAAAGGGGCATCGTGGATCCACTGAAGGTCACCAGGTCGGCGTTGCAAAACGGCGCTAGCATTGCCAATATGATTTTGACCACCGAATCCTTGGTGACTGATATACCCGAGAAGGAAAAAATGCCGGCGATGCCACCGGGAGGAGGATATCCCGAGTACTGACACCAAGAGTTGAAGCAGGTGCCTAACCAAGAAAGAGCCGCCTGAACAGGCGGCTCTTTTGCCTTGCATATGGTCGCATAGCCCTAGACTGTAAGTAGCTTTACTGAGGGTTGATTCTTGATCGGGCCTACTATGGCCAAGTTGAGTTGCTCACTGCTTAAAAGCTGCTCAGCAACATGTCCCAGTTCGGCAACGCTAATTGCATCAATCATAGCAATAACCTCATCAAGGGTAAGGATTCGCTGCATCAGTAGCTCCTGGCCACCCAGCCACAGAGCCAAATGCTGACTGTCTTCAAGCCGCAATTCTAGCCTTCCTTTCGACAACTCTTTGGCCCTGGTAAGCTCGCCGGGGCTGATTCCTTGTTTCAGCTTGGACAGCTCTTCCAGAATAGCCTTAGCCGCAATCTCCACCTTGGCCGGGTCAACGCCAGCATAGACAATAAACGAGCCTGAATTGAGGAAATGTTCCACATAGCTATGAATTTCATAAGCCAGCCCTCGCTGCTCTCTAATCTCGGTAAATAGACGACTGCTCATCCCGCCGCCAAGCACTGCATTGAGCAAGTCAAGAACAAAACGCTGCGGGTGGAAACGGGAGAACCCATGAACAGCTAGACAAACGTGTGCTTGCTCACCTTCCTTGGATTCAGTGCGCAACCTGGCCTCTGTTTGCCTGTCATCGGCCGTGTATTGTGTTGCTATCTCCTTGGCAGACCATTTCTCCAGCAGCGGCACAACTTGAGCTACTGCTCGTGCATGTTTTATGTCACCAGCAATGCTCACCACAATGTTATTGGGCACGTAACGCCTGGCGATATAGCTCAACATCTGCTCTCGGTTCATTCGGGACACAGTCTCTTTGGTCCCGCCAACTTCTCTCCCCAGAGGTTGCCCCGGCCACAATAGCTCATCTATGAGCATACCTGCTCTCTGCTGGGGCAGGTCCAGGTTCATATTGATCTCCTCAATAACCACCTGACGCTCCTTTTCTATCTCTGCGGCGTCAAAGCGAGAATTGAGCAGTATATCGGATAGTACATCCAGAGCCATAGGAAAATGAGAGCTAGCTACCTTGCACCAAAAGATGGTCGCTTCCTTATCCGTGCTGGCATTGATTATGCCGCCAACACCTTCAATCTCCTGGCTTATTGCCTTGGCCGTCGGCCGCCGCTGCGTGCCTTTGAAAAATAGGTGCTCGGCGAAGTGGGACAGCCCTGCCTCCTCNTGATTCTCGTAACAGGAGCCAGCACCCNCCAGAAATGCAATGCTCACTGAGCGGCTGTGAGGCATAGTGCTTGTGATAACTCTTAGGCCATTATCGAGTACGGTCTTGTCGTACATTATCGGAGATTCTACTTTGACGGCGGCTCCGCGTCAATTCGACAGCTTGACGCTGGCGGCCCATCAGATTAGACTCTGCTCAGCGAATTGCAGGCAGTTGCTGCCAACACATCACGCGAATGCAAGGCGTTGGATGAAACAGACAAGGTGAACATGCAAGCAGTTTCGACCCGAGGCATACTTAGAAAAACCAAGATAATTTGCACCATCGGCCCAGCAAGCGATTCACAGCAGATAATAGGGAAGCTCGCTGCTGCCGGGATGAACATTGCCCGCCTCAACTTCTCTCACGGCAGTTATGCCCAACATGCAGCGCGCATACAAGCCATCCGCAAAGTCTCTACACAGGTAGGACTGCCACTGGCCATTCTCCAGGACCTACCAGGGCCCAAAGTCAGAACAGGCAGACTGAAAAAAGAAAAGATATGGCTCAAAGAGGGCGAGGAACTTATCCTTACCAACAAGAATATTGTAGGTGATGAGCACATGGTATCAGTGAGCCTTTTCTCCTTACCCAGGGACGTTAACCCCGGTGACACTATATTTCTAAACGATGGCTCAATCAAGCTAGAGGTGCTGGGCGCCACAGATGATCAAGTCAGGTGCAAGATAGCGACCGGTGGAGCGCTTACTCCCAGGAGAGGCGTCAACATGCCTGGTGCCAGAGTCAGCATACCGCCCTTTACTGATCAAGACCGGCGTCATCTGGTCTTCGGGCTGGGGCAGGGTGTGGATTTCGTCGCTCTTTCATTTATTGGGCAAGCGGCTGACATACTTGAAGTAAGACATTTTTTGCAAGCAAAGGGAACGGATGTGCCCCTTATCGCCAAGATTGAGAAGCGCGAAGCGGTGGGCAACATTGATGAGATCATTCTGGCGGCCGATGGCATAATGATAGCCCGTGGCGATCTAGGAGTAGAAGTACCATTAAGAAAGGTCCCCTTAGTACAAAAGGAGATCATATCCAAGTGCAACCGCGTCGGCAAGCCGGTCATTGTAGCCACTCAGATGCTGGAGTCAATGGTCTACTCCCCCTATCCCACGCGCGCGGAGGTCAGCGACGTTGCCAATGCCATCCTTGATGGTGCAGATGCAGTCATGCTCTCAGAAGAGACCGCCGCTGGTGAGTATCCGCAGGAAGCTGCCCTAATGATGGCAAAAGTCGCCCTTGAGGCTGAAACGGCACTACCTTACCGTCACATCCTATCCCAAAAGATGGAAACGCTTGTGCCCCAGACCGATGATGCTATCAGCTATGCCGCCTGTCAAATTGCCGAGCAGCTCAAGGCAGCGTGCATCATCGCCTATACTAGCTCAGGAAGCACCGCTCAGCGAGCGGCCAAGTATCGCCCAAAGGCACCTATCCTGGCTATTACCCCAAAGGATAGCACTATGAGAAAGCTGGCGCTCTACTGGGGAGTCTATCCTCACCAGGTCACCCAGTATGCCACCGTAGAGGAAGTATTTCAGCAAGGAGCGCGGCTAGCCACTGAGCTGGGGCTCGGTAAGAGCGGTGACCTAACCGTTGTGACCGCTGGTGTCCCCTTCGGGGTGCCGGGAAGCACTAATATGCTGAAAGTACAGGAGATTGGTTGAGCTGGCAACTTTCCCCTCGAATCAACAAACCTGAAGCACTCTGGAGCGAGCATGACCGGTGATGAGAACAAGCGCATGGAGCTGGCTCCAAGCGCGGTGTCGCCCGGCCTCCTCGCCGCGGGCAGCGGCCATTTTCGCCTAGAAAAATCAACGAAAAGCCCCTTGCAGCGCCAAATCCACCCCTTTACTCAACCCAAACGATGCGTCCGCACTCCTTGCACACGCAGTACCGCCAGTCGCACCACCAGGCAAATGTGTAAAATTACTTATAAAAACTGAGGCACTCTTGAGCAAATTGCGTGCTTTCATCAACATTTCCCTCGTTGACTTCTCGGCCAGGCTAAGCTACAACATCGCCCGAACACCGCTGTTGCCACTGTTCGCCCTGGCTCTGGGAGCCGCCCCTTCACTGATAGGCGTTATAGTGGCTGCCTCTACCATTACCGGCATTTTCCTGAAAGCGCCTGCTGGCGCCCTGTCTGACTCTATCGGCAGAAAGCAAATGCTCCTCTTTGGTGCCTGCATTTTTGCCTTCATGCCCTTTAGCTACACCGTAGTGACCATGGCCTGGATACTGATTGCCATAAGGCTTGTCCATGGGATGGCCACTTCAATCTATGGCCCGGTGGCCAACGCAGTAGTAGCCGAAATCGCCGGCAAGGAAAAGGGCAGGTATCTATCCCTCTTTGCCGTAATAAAAATTGGCACCAATGCCCTTGGTGGCCTGGCCGGCGGCTGGCTATTATATACGCTGTCTAAGGGCGGCGACTATGTTATCAGCGATTTCCACCAGGCATATGCCATATGCGGCGGTCTGGGAATCATAGCACTGGTCTTAGCTATATTTTTATTGCCAAAGGTAGGGCAATCATCGGAAAATAGAAAACTGTCTGACGCCTGGCGGAAAGTTGGCGATGGCCTGAAAGCCACGGTTAAGAATCGAACTATATTAATGACCTCGTCCATGGAATCGTTTCAGAACATGACTATGGGTGCCGCCATGGCCTTTCTACCCATATTAGTTGTTCAGCAATACCATTTTTCGGTGCTTCAGGCTGGGATCCTATGGTCTGTGGTAGCTGGCACTTCAGTAGTATTAAAGCCGGTAATGGGTTATATATCTGACAAAGTGCAGCGCTGGAAACTTATTTCGCTGGGAATGTTTATTTGTGCTGTCTCATTTACCGGCTTCACTCTGACGGCTAATTACTACCTGCTTATATTGGTGGCGGTATTTTTTGGTTGGGCCGAGGCGATTGTCACTTCGTCAACGGTTTCCTATGTTGCTGAGCTGGCTTCGGAAAGGAACCTCGGCGCCAGCCTAGGCGTCTTTGGCACTATTGCTGATACCGGACAGGCGGTAGGCCCCATAATTGTCGGTGCCATGCTCGGTTACTTGAGTTACTTTCATAGCCTATCCGTAGTCTCGGTTGTCATTCTCCTGTGGACAGTTGCCTATACTACTCTGCAACTGAAGGAGCCATCTAGTGCTGGTAGCAAACCATGAGAATGAGGAAACCTCGCTTGATGTTTGCATTTCCGCATGTTGCGTTTTCCTACAATGTCTACTCGTCTTTTTCCTCCATGCTTGTTCCAGATTCGTTCTCAAAGGCTTTCAGGAACACCTCGGGTATCTCAGGAAGTTCTCGCCTGGTCCTTTCTAAGAGTCTGGCAAAGTATCTTTGTGTCTTTTCTGTAACATCACGCAGAGCAAATTCCAGCTCTTGGGATGTCTTTGCGCTACGCTTCTTAGTAGTGGCTAGCACTGCAGAATAGCCCAGTAGACAGTAAGTATTGCTGTCCCAAGGGCAGATGTAACTTATCACCGTATCGCCCTCTAAACCACGAAATGTCTCTACACCACCAATGTTCAGACTAAAACACCACATTCTTGCCCCATTATTCAGGTCCTCCAGCAATAACAAGCCTTTAATCGCCACAATGCGGCAACATCTCAGATGAACTCCCCTCCAGTTCAGCAATCCTCGCCTTGTTCTCTCTGGGATTTCCTCTCCTCTTTGCTCAAGGAAGCAATCCACCAGAAACTGGTCGCTGCCAGGCAATCTGAAATTGTATAGGTATTCTTCAACCCCAAAGCCTTCGGCACCTTGGTGTTCTGCGTAATCCGTCTTGCTCCAGTAGAACATAAACTGTTCATAGTATCTTCTCAGACTTTCATCCTCAGTGGCGAAGGTGCCGAACTGAAGTTTTACCTGGCTCAACAGGTCACCCAACGTTTGATAATAGTGAGCCTCAGTTGTCTTCACTGGAGGTCTAGTTTCTGTTGAAGTGCCGATAGCCTCAACAGCCTTGAGGATTGGCTCTCTTAGTTCTCGAGGTATGATAGCCACCTTAGAACGGCGACTTCCCACTGCAGCCTGCCCCACAAATAGGAGGCCGCGTAAGCGCAGTTCACCTATTGTTGACTGTGGCGGTTCTTTGTCCCACCACCAACCATCTCCCTTCTCGTCACCGAACTGGCGGGATAGCTGATTATATTTGACCCATCCACCGTTTTTGAGTACATGAGTCACTGCTTCCCGGCAACGAGCTGACAGAGTTCTGACAATTGTCGAGATGCCTGTCTCGCTACTCAGACAGGCAATGATGCGAGTCACCTTATCCTGTCGTTTCCTTTCAGCTGGCACAGCAAGGCATAGGCATATGCCATCTATCCATGGCACTGGCAGCTTGCTTAATGCTGCCTGGAGCATGGAATTCAGGGACAAAGGCTTGGCCTCTATATCCCGGCGCCAGCTTTGCTCAAGCCTAGCCAGTGGTCGACTGCGCAGATGTGCCAAGAGTTGTGCCGCTTCGTAATCCGTATCTTGGTATTGCCTCTCCTGGTTCACTTCTCTAGCCCGTTGTTGGTACTCAACAAGCTCGTTGGCTGATTTGCCACCTCGATCTGGTTGAGGTGTTGTGTTCCAAATATTCGTGGCCAGGGCCAGCCATCTATTGGCGTCCTCGATCGATTTAAACGCCCCCATCCGCCTGTAAAGCTCTTCTACAAATCCGTTAGTGTCCCTGGTTGTCATGTAGGAGCATACCAGGTTCCTCCACTCTTCTGTTTCCATAATCAGCCCCTCTCGACCCTCCCTCCGCGCTGCCTGGGACATTCGCGCCACCGCTGCTTCAAGCGTGTCATCACGAGGATATTCTATGTTCTGTAGCTCCTCTGGAGTATCAACTCTTTGTTGCAAGAACCTCTCTACTTGTATAGGGCTAGGCTGAAGCTCTTTCAAGTGTGCCCGCATTCCTGGCCCAAACCGGATAGGCCATACCGACCAGCCCGGGCCAGACAACCAACGACCACGGCCCACAGGTAGAATATGCATACAAACTGTACTTCCTTTCCGGAGTCTATGGCTTAATGTGTGGCTAATTACCTTGAACCTCTCCTCTTGCAGCTCCAGGAAGAAAGCTTGACCACGAGTGACATCGCTAACTACCGCCATAACATATCTCGTATTTCGGATCGCTTCGAGCACGGAGTTAAGCTCTGTTCCTTGTAACAACGTGTTAGCAGCCAGTTCAATAGGACACCGACCATCAGGTAGTTTGAAGTCAAAAGCAAACCAACCTAGAAACCGCCGCTCCCGACTATCTATATCTTCGGTGCCATCCACGTAGTTCACTGGCCGCGGATCATCATAAGCAAAGAACTCAGCACGAGCACGTGCCCGGAAATCACCAATAGATTCACTCTCGGCACACCACTCAGTTAGTTGCTCCATCAGTCTGTAAGTCAACGCCATATCTTACTCTCCAACTAAGCCTATACTTATGTTATTTCTCACACCACTCCACCAGCTGGTCTTTATCTTACCATTTTGGCTGCCAGTTATGTACCTCTACTTGCAGGAGTTGGACTGCAGTGCATTGACAAGCACTTTCCCTACGCCTATGATAGTCGTCCATAGCAGGCGCAGGTCGAGCGGATAGTGAGTGCGGATTTTGGCCGGAGGAGTTACCAGAGTTGGTTGATTTTACTAGCGAACAGCAAATGTTTGATACCATGCAGGACAAGTTGAGGGCGGCTGTAATCTCAGACGTCGTGGACCGTTTGGGGGCTCGTGAACAAGCGATGAGAGCTGACATATGCCCCGTCTACCCAGGAGCAATTGTGGTCGGCAGGGCCTATCCCATCATAACGGCAGATGTATTTGAACTTAGCGATGACCCATACCGGGGCGAAATTGAAGCGGTTGATTCACTAAGGTCCAATGACGTGATCGTGGTTTGCACCAATCGGTCAACGCGCACCTGCATTTGGGGTGAATTGCTTTCCACAGCAGCGCGAGCCCGTGGCGCTCGTGGAGCGGTGATTGATGGCTACACCAGAGATGTGGCTCAAATCACCGCCATGAACTTCCCGGTTTTTGCCACCGGGAGAAAATTGGTAGACTCCGCAGGCAGAAGCAGAGTCATTGACCATGGTTGCCCGGTGATTTGTGGAGATGTGCTTGTTAACCCTGGCGATATCGTGTTCGGCGACATGGACGGTGTGGTAGTCATTCCAAAGGAGCTTGAGCAGAAAGCCATCTCGCTAGCTCTGGAGAAGGCGGGTAAAGAGGACCTGGTTCGTGATGAGTTGCTCAGGGGAGCGATGTTGCGGGATGCTTATGCCAAGTACAAAGTGCTGTGAGAGTTGCTCACCTGGGAATTGCTCCCCCACATAGCCTGCGACCAGGAATTGATAGCAAGACCATAGCCAGTTTCCGCTGGTGACTATTTCCTCCGTGGCACCAGCGATCAGCTTTGACAACTTCGCCGCTTTCCCCTAAGGTATTCTCAAGCAAACACCAGGTTCAATGTAATATTGACCGGGAGGTAACGTAACAATGTACCCGTGGGAAGCGATTCTAAACATGATTAAGTCTCAGGGAATCGAATTTGTATTTGGGATAGGTGACAGCCATCTTCAGTTATATGCCGAAAAGGTCCCTGGAATAAGGCCAATAAATCTCAGGTATGAAGGTTCAGCACCGTTTATGGCCATGGCGTACTCCAGACTAAGTGGGAAACCAGGGGTCTGCAGCGCCAGCACCGGGCCAGGCGTTGCCAACCTGGTGCCTGGCATATTGGAGGCATATTCTGCTTGTTCACCGCTAGTTACGGTGTGTCCAACTGTCAATCAAAAAACGGAAGGCATGGGAGAGTTCCAAGAGTGTGATCAACTAGGGATAATGAAGCCGATAACCAAATGGAGTGCTCGCGTTCCTCAAGCTGAGCGGATCCCCTGGTTCATACATAGGGCATTTTCCATTGCCATGAACGGACAGCCGGGACCTGTTTTCCTCGAGATACCCTACGATGTTGGTGGGAATGTCACTCACGGGATTGAAATGGACGTTGCCCTGCCAGAATACGTGCCGGCAAAAAAAATACGTATTGCCGGCGAACCAACACTGATCAACGAAGCCGCAGACCTGATTGTAAAGGCCGAGCGGGCAGTAGTGATAGCTGGTGATGGGGCGGTGCTCTCTGGAGCCGCGGAAGAACTCAGAGAATTCATCGAATTACTGGGTATACCATTTTTGACCACGCCCGGCGGCAGGGGAATCCTGTCTGAAAATCACCCGCTGGCACTTGGGGTGGGCGGCTTATACCGGACTAAAGTGGAAAAGAGGGTCTATTCCGAGGCCAATTTAGTCATAGCCATTGGAACCAGAAACGAGAGTTTCCAGACTCACAGGTGGAAGGATTTCCCCGAGGGGGCGAAACTCATTCAGATTGACATCTCTCCATTTGAAATAGGCAGAAACTGGATCCCCGATGTAGCTATTATCGGCGACGCCAGAACTGTTTTGAGGCAGTTGGTTGATGCCATAAAGGAGAAAGGCGAGAGGGAAAGGGATTCCCAAGAAATGCCACGGGTACAGGACCTGGTAAAGGCAAAACGGGAGTTTGAGATGGAGGTGGACGCTGAGTGTATGGTCGAAACCACTCCCATTCCAGCCAAGCGTATAGTACATGAGCTGAGCAAAACGCTTGGGGGCAACACAATCCTGGTCAACGAGAATGGTTCTCAGGATACCTGGTCATATTGCTTTCCATATTACAAGGTTCAAGGCCGGTCACAGTGTGTACCAGTTGCTGAACAGACATGTATGGGGATGGGTGTAGTGGGGGCCATTGCAGCCAAATTGACCAGGCCTGACAGCAATGTGGTATGTGTCACCGGGGATGGAGCATTTCAAATGTATATGAAGGAGCTGCCAACAGCGGCACAGTATCACGTGGGGTGCACATGGGTGGTACTGAACAACTCTGCCTTTGGCTGGCCAAAGTCTCACCAGATGGAAACCGTGGGCTGGGATACCACCACCTTTGCGGTGCAACCTGACTTCGCCAAGTGGGCTGAAGCATGTCAATGCTATGGTAGAAGAATTGAAAAACCGTCTGAGATAAGGCCGGCCCTGGAAGAAGCGCTGAAGGTCAACAAGGAAGGGATACCTGCAGTGCTTGACTTTGCCACTGGAATTGACATGTCACACTTCAAACGTGCTGAGTGAGCTTATTTGGTATTTCTGCGACCGGTATGAGCAGATCTCATTGCGAGGGGCCGTTAGCCCCGAAGCAATCCCAACAAACTTTATTATTATCCGTGCCGGGTGAAGGACAAAAGGGCGCTTCTACGCGCTTGCAGTACCCTCCGGCGCTTTATGGTGTAGGATGGATAAGGTAGAATTAATCCAGCTAAGACATGCAACCATATGATTATGTGAAAGGAGAGCCGCACTTTGCCCTCCAGCGCCAGGTAACCAGGCGATGTGGGCCTCACTACGAGGTCACCTTCCATAGTGCTTGCCCCAACCGCTACCAGGAGAAGGATACTGCACGCGCTGAATATTACATGCCGAACACAGGGAGCCAATTTCCTGTCGCCATTCTACTTCATGGTCTGGGAACATCAGAAGAAAAGAATGTGGCACCCTGTAGAGTGCTGGCACGGGATCTAACAAAGAAGGGCATAGCCACATTTGTTCTCAAGCTCCTGTTGCCAGCGCAGGCTGCGGAGGGCAGAAAGAGACAACTCTCAGGGCCCTACATTGAGAACTGGCTGGAGCTATACCAGGTATTGGTTATCAACACGCGTCAGGTAATAGATTGGGCAAAGAGCAGAAATGAGCTTGATGCTGAGAGAGTGGCTGTAATAGGCATAAGCACAGGAGGCATGGCTTCTACTATAGCTATGGCCGTGGACAGGCGAATTACAGCGGGAGTTTTCATAATCACCGGCGGCAATATGGAAAAGATAACCTGGGGCGAAAACAGTGAGGTCCAACTGGGCCATGGCTGCACAAAGTCCCAATGCCACGAGGTATATAGCCACTACCGGCAATATCTGGCTGATGTAAAGGAAAAAGGAATTGAAAATGTTATTCCGTCTAAGGAGTGCTTCTTATTTGATCCGCTTACCTTTGCACCATATCTTTGGGGTCGGCCCATGCTAATGATTAACGCAGAGCAGGATAATGCTGTACCACAGGATTCCACGCTGGAGTTCTGGCAGGCGTGTGGTCGCCCTCGCATTGTATGGCTCCCTACAAGCCATCAGACTATATTCCTGCGGTATCACTCAATTCGCAGTGAGATTACTGCTTTCCTGGGTTCAGCTTTTGAGATGGTGAATGAGAATTAAGCGTGACCCAGCGATAGAATAACGAATCAAAGCTACTGTTCAACCGTGCTTCCCACTGCCACGTCGCCCTCGTGTCTATCATACTATACAGCCAGGGGTCAGCTATTCGCGTAAGGCGTTGCGCAGCACTTCCTCTGCTTGCTTGGTTGCTTCTTGAGCTCCTTCTACTGCGGCCAATCCCAGATATTTCTTGAAGTTGACGAATTTTCCCACGCCGTCTATCACCATCCCTGGAACCTTTGAATCTTTGAGAAGAAAGGCATATAGCTCCTCTCCTAGCTTTTCCCCTATTTCTTCATGAGCGATTGCTCCGGCTAGCCTTGTTATAGCTGTTTTCAGTTGGTTATGGTCTCCTCTCAACTGCGCAAGGTCGCTGGTCAAAGTTGTTTTTTCCGATTCCAATCCTTTTATTCTTGAACCCAGCTCAGCTATTTCTGATCTTAAGTTTTCCACCTCTTGAGTATGCTCATCTCTTGACACTGCTATTTGCGATTCGTAACTCTCCTTCAATTGCTCCTTCTCCCCTTCCAGGGTTTTTATCTGTGATCTTAAACCATCTATATCAGCTAACTTCTCTGCAAGCGCTTTGTGATCAATCCTTGACTCCTTAATGTCTTCTCCTAGTACTCCAGTTAGCCTTTCCATAAATGCTTTTGAATCGGTTCTTAACTCCTTATACTCCTCTCCCAATATTCCAACCACCCTTCCTAACAGCTCGTCATACCTAGCATTAGCCCCGTCACGTTCTTCTTGCAGCGTCATTATGTATGATCTTAAGTCTCCTACTTTCCCACCGTACTGCCTATTTAACATGGTGTATATCGCAAAGGAAACCCGCTTGGCCACAGCTTCCCCGTAGCCCCTTATATCACTTCCTCGTGGACCAAGCACCTTGCTAATCAACTTGTCCTCTTGTCGAAGGCGTTTATCGTAGTCCTTCAGCCCTGCATCAACCACCGGATCCAGCCCCGCACTGTTGTATAGTTGCTCTGCTAGCTGTGTTTCTTGAAGGCTCATTTCCTCGATTCTGACAAGCTGTCTTTCCTCTTGTCCCTTTTCTTCCACTTTATTCTACCTCCCTTGTGTTCACATTGGCGAGCATAGCAGATTCCGCTGCCCGCCTTTCTGGCTAGATCAGAACGCACTCCCTATTACCATAATTATACATCCTTTTTTGGGAAACATGTAGAAGAGGGCCGATTGCGCAGTTGGGTAACAAAACAATATTTTGTGTGGTGCCAGTCGAGACCTAATCATGCACTTGGAGCTACCATGCGCCCAACAAGCAGAATGGTACCTGTCTCGATGTCACGAATCACGAAGATAAAGGGGTGGTCAATTTTAACCTCAATTGCCTTAATTGGCTTGCTTGGCACCGCCGTGGGTGGCATGACCACTGCAGTGGCAGCCGCTGCCTCAGTGCCGGTTTCATCGACTGAGATAAACGCTTTATGGACCACGTCACGAATGAATAAATCACACTTGCCGGTTATACCGGAAAAGTCAGCGCCCGGCCAGATGAAGGCAAGCGGCATGCCCATTGTTGAGAGTGCCCCCTTCAAATTAAACTTTGACTCGAATTCAAATCTTGGCATGGTCAGTGTTACTTTTTTGCCCTCTAGTTTCCCCAGAATTGCACTCACCTGCTGAGCATCTAGTGACCCTTCGAATGCCTCAAATTGGTCGGCCTGGGGAAGAAAGATTATCATTGAGAATTCCTTGCCACTGCATTTTAGTTCGACAGCTTGATACCCATCACCCTCAACGTAACCCAGCATATTTACTTGTTTCATCATCGGCAAGGTGACCTCGCCTCCATCAAGCAGATAGAATGGGCCATCCTCAGTCATATCCTCGTTGAAGGGATGCTGCCATGCCGCGTTGAAGTAAATGGCGTTGGTGAGGACAAGACGGGTAAGCTTGTCAATGAGACCCTGCGGAATCAGGTCTTCAATCCGGCCTTCTGTTTGGTCACTGACCCAGTCGTTGATAGTGATGCGAGACTCTTCCGGTGCGTTGGCGAAATCAAGGGGCCTTAGCCCGGCACCATAGTTCTCAGCCAGGACATCGAGGAATTCGGAGAGGAACTTGTAGCCTTCCTGGCCCCAGATGGCATTGACGATGTTCAGACGGAAGCCCTCCCCATCCTTGCCTTTGGCAGCTTCACCACGTTGACTGAGTTCGATATCCAAACTATTGAATGCCGGATGGAGGCGGTGCTGGGAAAGGGTGAACTGAAGAGTATCCGCCATCTGCTGTGCGGTCTCACCGCGAGCCCCAGCGTATGTCATCGCCAGCGCCAGTGAAATGCTATACGGAGAGAAGAAGAGGTTGTCATCCTCTTCTCTAAGTGCCTGATAAAGGTCGAACCCGAAGACGCTGTTTCCGTCAACCAGAGTCGCCAGATCGGCTTCATTCACATTGGGCGAAGTTTCCCGCTGTTTGTCTGATTGTATTACCACACCGGTTACTGGCTGAGCACAGGCGGCCAAGCCTGATATCAGTGCCACTACTATTAGACATAAAAATAGGTTCTTCACTTCAGCTACCTCCACTGCCATTCATGATGCTTCATTTATATAACGAAAGACATTGACTTCGGTTTAGTATTCTTCTCCATCGCCATTAAGGGACAACGCTACCTTGATTTCCTCAACCAGATCAATTTTCTTCTCAAGTCCCTTTTCCTTTACCATTGCCTTCGTGCGCTTACTTATCTCATCAGCTTTGTCAAAACCCATTTTGCAACAAACTCTTTTCTGGCCGGTTGCACTTTTCGCCGTCTTGCTCAACCATGCTACTAGTACTAAATGGTCTAGCCTGTTATGACTTTTGGGTGATTGGCAGCGCAAACTATGCGGTGTACGATAAGCCATAAGTCAAGTATCTCGCATCGCTATCCGCTTTGAAATAGCGAATGCTAAGCATAATGGTGATCTCAAAATGAACGGACAGGGTTTTCAGGTCTACTGGGGGCTGAAGAATGTCAATTCAGAAACATCAAGCAAGATACTAGATAGGCTGAACTCCTTGAATTCAGCTGAGGAAATAGCCAGTGTAGTTGCAACGTATGCTGGGCAGAGGGTCTTAAGCATTCGAATTGCGCAAAGAATTTTTAGTATGAAGGAAGAATTAGGTACATTTCAAGGTTTACAGCAAGTTGCAGCTGTGCCAGGAATCGGGCCCAAGAGATTCACTACTATTATAAATGCGCTTGACGGTCCCGTTTAGTCTCCCATGTTCTTCGCCTAAGCTAACATATAGCTCGTCACAAAGCGCAGCGACAGGAGTCTCTTTGCTACGATAACATCTCTTCTCCTGCCAAATCTTGTTAGCATAGAACTCCCTTTGTAACCATATTATATCCTCGCTGGATAGCCTCACTATTTCGTCTAAACCTGTCGTGATGTCTCGATTGGTGTGTAAAAACAGCTTGGCGTAAGATACCTCCAAGAAAATTTCAGGGTTCTTAAGGACCCAAACGAGGACTTACGCCATGAAAAGAATACCACCATCGGGAAAGTTAAGACAAGAATTTGAGGAAGTGCTACAGGGCTATGAATGGAAGGAACACCCACTAGATGTCTTTGTTACGTTGGGAGCCAGATATATGCTTCAAGTATCATTGGAGCAGGAAGTGGAAGATTTCCTGGGCAGAGCTCACTATAAGCGAGGGAAGCGGAAACATCAGGGGTGGCGAAATGGTTATGAGGAAGGAACGGACATGCTGGGCCGGTTGGTGAGAGACACTTCTCTCAATTGAAGGTGGTTTACCTTTTTCTGGATGCTATCTATCCGGCATTGCGTCAGGAGACGAGGGAGAAAGAGGGAGTTCTCTGTGCCTATGGGATTTTGGAGAATGGCAAGAAGGTATTATTACACTTAGCCCTGGGAAGCAGGGAATCGTATGATAGCTGGCTTTCTTTTCTCCATGATATGACTGCGCGGGGACTCAATGAGCCTTTGTTGGTAGTCTCAGATAAGAATAAGGCCTTACGCCGGGCAATAAGAGAGGTATTTCCCCACGCCTTTAAGCAACCTTGCCTGGCACATAAAATGAGAAACATTCTTTCAAAGCTACCTAAGAAAGCACAAGGACAGATGAAGCCACTGGTTCAGCAGATGTTTTATGCCGAAAGCTATGAGCAAGGGTTAAGGCAAGGACGGCAGCTCATTGCCCGATTCAAAGACAACTATACCTCAGCCATGAAATGTCTAAAGGACGATTTGGAGGAGTGCCTTACCTACCTCAAATTCGCTGAGGCTCACTGGAGAGCTATCCGAACCACCAACATGTTGGAGAGCAAAGCCCAATAATTGAAAAGGAGGTAGCAATAGCTTAGAATGCTGAAGGAGGTGCTTGCGTCATCCTTTTTACACAGATATAGGGACTTCACCTATCGCAAAGAAGTATTAACAAATTGTTTTGCTGACCGAGTTGAGCTGGCAGCGAACTTGGCAAGGAGGCACATGAGTGGCAAAAACAAATTTCTGCAGATGGTACAACCAAACTTCCGGTGTCAAAAGAGCCTACGATCTGGGTCTAATTGATAGGAAATGGGTGGAAAATTATTGCTGGACTGGAGGGGAAGGATGCATAAGGAAAAAGAGGTTTGAAGAGGAAGGATACGTATCCCCTGACTACGTGTTACCTGATGGCACTATCAGTGGAAAGGTAAAAGAATATATTGAACAGAAAGGAATGCTCTAAGGTAGCCGGGCATAGACAATGAAAGACGGCGATTTTTCTAGTTAATCCAGTGGCATACTCGATGATTACATGCAACATAACAAGCGGCTTCTAGCTTCCTAGCCATGCCTAGTAACATTCCACCATTTCGTGCAATTCAAGAATAGGTTCTGGCAGGAGCAAAGAAGGTGCTATCGGTTCTGCCCTGAAAGCCGCCGAGCGCTGAGGACTAGTGTGCCGGTTTCTATGGTCATTGGTCCTACACCTTCAGACACAGCTCAACCAATCAACATGCCCACAAAGAAAACGGCAGCAATTGTGCCGATTGCTCGCCCTGCCCATCTCAGTCGCCTAGCTATTCGGTACTTTTGGCCTTTCAACATTAGAGGCCTCTTGTGTTAGGCTGGATTTATGATACTACAAATGTAGCCATAGTAGAATCCCTGACGACAAGGACACGATTCTGCCCCTCGTCATTGCAAGGGGCCTGCTGTTATCATTGCGAGGCCCCCTCCTGTTGTCATTGCGAGGAGTGTGAGCGACGAAGCAATCTCAACTCTGCGTTACATCACATAAACGAGTACACTACTTTGGCAATCAAAATCTGCCTTGTTATAATCTAATAAAACGCTCAGGAGGTATGACAGTGTTAGACCTTACGCTTTATGGATTAGAGGACAAGGTAGCTATTGTGACTGGAGCTGGACGAGGAGTAGGTAGAGGGATAGCCCAGGAAATGGCAAAGGCGGGCGCTGATGTAGTGATTGCTGAGATAAACCCGAAGACGGCCAATGAGACTGCGGACGCTATCACCGGGCGCGGCAGGAAAGCCATAGTAGTACAGACTGATGTAACCGAAGAGGAAAGCGTAAACGCTATGCTGAAGGCAGCACTCGGTGCTTTTGGCAAAGTGGATATATTGGTCAACAATGTTGGCGGAGTTGTCGGCGAACCGCGAATGATACCTATTGTGGAGATGACGCGCCAGTATTGGGATGATGTCATCAGCTTCAATCTAACTTCACAATTCTTATGCTGTAAGGCATGTATCGAATACTGGATAGAGAACAGCAGAAAAGGTAACGTCGTAAATATCTCCTCGCTTGGTGGTGCCGTTCCCTATGAGACCTCTGTGGCTTATGGCGCAGCTAAAGCAGGGGTGATTAACCTGACAGCCACCCTTGGAAGCCAGTATGGTAAGCAGAATATAAGAGTGAATTGCATTGCCCCCGGTCATGTTAAGACCCCGCTGACTGATGGACTCTATCGTGGGCGCGAGGATGTGCGCGCTGCCCAAGATCGTATTATCCCTCTGGGGCGTTATGCTAATCCGGACGAGTTAGGGCGGGTGGCGGTGTTTTTGGCTTCTGATGCCTCGGGCTATGTAACTGGGCAGACTTTGATGGTTACCGGTGGTATGACATATTTTTTGACAAAACTACCGTGACGAAAATAAATGCGTGAGTTGCAACATCGGAGCTAAATTCTTTTAAACCCTAAGTAATAATTGGGATTCGCTTTCACTACAAGGACTAGAGGGCGAATCCAGTGTGTAGTCATTCTATGTGGATTAAATTTAACCCGGTTAGGAGGTAGATAAAAGTGAAAGCCATGAGGAAAATAGGAATTATTATTTGCGATCGCTACAGTAGATGTGCTGGCGGCAAGTGTTTCAGAGCCCTCAGAAATAGAGAGGGAGCCTTTAGTATCTACAAAGGGCAGGAGGTAGAGCTTGTCGGATATACCACTTGTGGCGGGTGCCCGGGTGTTAACATAGAATACAGTCCAGCAGAATTCAAGAACAACGGGGCAGAGATGATTCATCTGGCTACAGGATTGGTTGTAGGATATCCCCCGTGTACACATATTGCTCAATTTCGTAACTTCATCCAGGAGAAGTACGGGATAAAGGTAATTGTCGGTACACACCCAATTCCGCAGAATTACTATATTACTCACTTAAAGCTGGGAACATGGGCTTCTCCCGAGTGGCAGGAATTTATTCAGCCAACATTAGCGGATGAGAAAACACGCTTAGCTTATGACTGACGAGCAGGTATAGTTTTACTCAGTGCTCCAACACTGGAGCGGCAGGACTATGAGCATTTGAGCCAGGGGAGGTGCTCTCAGGAAGAGTATATCCGCTCCTCATTCGAGCTCCTGCTGGAGCGGGAAGCGAAGGAGAGCATCTTGAGAGAATTCGACCTGCCTTGGAGTGAACCCCTATGGCGCGGAATCTGGTAGCATGCTTTATCTGGATGCGCCTATTCCTTTTTCTTCTCAAGTCCCTTTTCCTTTACCATTGCCTTCGTGCGCTTACCTATCTCATCAGCTTTGCCAAAACCCATTTCGCAACAAACCCTTTTCTGGCGGATTGCACTAAACGCTATATCGTTCAATGCCGGCATAGCATGGCTGACATCTAGAATCTTGCGGAGCCTTGGCTTAACAAAATGAGTTTTTGTTACTCGGGGGAGCGGGCTAACTTTACTAGGGTCCAATTGCTACGTGACTCCCCTTTCTTTCTCCTGAACAGTGAGCAGGGGGGCAATAACCAACTCCTTTAACTTCTCGCTAGAAGTTATTTCATAAAGCGGTACAATGAAGCTCTCAGAACCCTCTAAGTTTTCCGAGTATTTGGAGCCCACAGTTCTGCGCCACCCTTCAAGAGCCTCATGTGGCTTCCCGAAGAACCAATATTTGCACATGTAATAGTCATAGTTCTTACTAGCAGTTTTGGCTGTCATGGGTTTTTTATATTTAATACGACCAGCCGAGATTAGAGGCTCATCTATATCAGTGTGTAGGCTAGCAATAAGGTCTGATGCAAAATGAATGCTTACAAAAAGAATCTGGTCGATGTTAGGAGCATCACCACCTGAGCCTATAGGTGCATAGAAACGCACGGCCCATCGCGCATACCATCGCTCTGGCGTATTCAACGAGTATGAAAAACCGGAAGGTGCGCTGGTATTTGTTGGCTCCCACCCACACTCCCCCACCAGGCGGTCGGCATCCATAAGCAGAAGCTGTCCCTGCTTGTATAATTTTGCTAGAGACTCAAATAAAGCGCTTGTTGGGCTTCTCATAGTTTCAGTCATCTCGTCACCTCGAATGTATAATCAATGTCCAAAGACTCCTGAATAACCGGCCATGAATACTTGGTTGGAGTAAAGTGGTAGAACTCAGGTAAAGCGAAACACTCAGCAATGGGCTCCACTCCACTGAACATCATAAGCCCTTTCCTCAACAATAGTGCGAGCATATCTGCCATTACAGCCCTATTCTCTGGAACGCTTTCTTTCTCAAGGTTTCGCTCCAGAATGGACGGCAAAAATCTCCACGATGCCCAAAATATATCACCGTCTTTGTTCCGTTTGCGTCCGTACTCAGCCAGCGATTTTACCAGCAGGTCGCGTGGGATTCCCATATCCTGGGTTACGAAAAGAAGCGCACGTGAAGCGATTTCCAAATGTGTTCCCCAGCCTAAAGTGGCACAGGATACCACGTCTAGATTATCCAGCTCACGAGCTAACTGGTCGTTTGGTTCAGCTCGCTCGTCCTCCTCGCTGGAAAGTCCAGAATAGTACTTAGCTTCAACCAAGATCAAATGTACATGGTTTTCTTCCGTTTCAAGCCCAAGTACCACATCTGGCTGGCAAGGAATGCGGCCCACTAATTTCAGCCAAGGCCAAAACGAATAGTGCGCCCTGATGGTTTTATCCGGGACCGTAAGGGTGTTGCCGTGAAATGAGCGAGCTGTTAGCAAGAATGGTATCATACCTTTCTGAACTGGTAGGTATCTCATGCAACCGAAAATGTCAGAAGTCAGGAGATCCTCCATGCGTTCCGAAAGGTTTATGCCTGTTTCCGATATTTTGCCACGTACCTCTGCTACAGCCATCGTCCCTAATTGTACGGCAACGTTACCCGCCAAACAATTGTCAGTTGTGTGCAACGATAGTTCAGTGGATCACTGAGAACGCTGGAAATTGCAACGACTAGGAGGTCCAAGCGATTCTGGGCGATTACTAAGATTTATGGTATTCATTATTTATGTGGCGTTGTGCTCTGACTTAGCTAGTGGCACACTCTAGTATTTCTAACTGCTTCGGCCACGCCACCTCCAGTATTCCTGAAGATTCCTGTAGGGAACGCTCGAATCAATTACTCTTGCCATATCTTGGGTCAGGTAATTCATCCAATAGTCGTCAAACACCTCTTCACCATAAGAAGCAAACATACCATTTCCATTAACCAAGGCATGGATATCTCTGACGGAACCGATATTCTTTGTGTTTCCGCTCCCGGGTTTTTCGCCAGCAATCCGCCACTTTTCCTGAAGCAAAAATGTAAAATCCTTGATAACTGAAACGATGTCTTGGAGTTCATTCAGTGTGTAAATTCGGCGTTCATCAATAACCTCGTCGCGCTGGCTGTAGATAACGCCCAAAACAAAGTGTGCAGCGTACTGTTCGTATGGGAATGTAATATTCTTGCTAGACTTTCTCTGACGGAAATAGCCAGTAAAGGCACCTAGCGTGAAACCATTTACCGTTTTTGGCCCTCTTCGATATGTGCTTTTGAGATCAAGTGCAATCTTCGTCTCATCCGGTGCCATAAAACTGATGTCTGGATAGTGATTCTGATATTCACTGAGCACCATTCTGTACCCATATTTTGCAGCGAATTGCGAGATAACTGGGAATAGCATTAGTTCGATGATTTTAGAGACAACTTTCGTGTCTACAGATATAGTGTAGATGTTCCGGTATACGTCGATAAACCCTTTGACCACCCAGTCACCAGCATTAGTGGTAAGAGTGCGCCCAAATTTGTCGAAGTGGGCTAACAGCTTCTCTCTGAATTCATTTGCAGTCATCGTTGCTCCACCCATTCAAAACTACGTGCCAATTAACAAGATTTCCTTAGACTCAGAATTAGTGGACAAAACATATTTGTACTGACCAAAATGCTCAACTTGCACACTCTGCTTATAGCGCTTAAGCAAAGACACTAAGTCTGCTTCAGAAGGGATGCCATCGCTGCGGTATGACACTACGATAATGCTCTGTTGGTATCGATGGAATAAACGATCAAAAGCACTGTAAATTCGGTTTCTATCCGTCCATTCGTTTGATCGAGGCTTCAGACGATGATGCTTCGACCTATGATCTATATGCTTGTCCCATTCATCGTACATTACTAACCCTTCCAAGAAGTGATAAAACTCTAGGTAATCAACAGCTATACCACGATTGGAGATATAGGGGGTATCCACATACACTAAATCATATTCGCCAGGCACATCAATAGCGTCAAAATTCACAGCATGATTTGTTTGGCCATTGTCGAAGACAGCTCGATTTGCCTCTTCTATGAAAATGCAGAACCACTCATCAAAGGGTTTGTCCCAAGTAGTTTTGTTTCCGAAAGAGCGTTCAACCTCTGCGAGACGTATATAGAGATTCTTACGATGGAACAGGTTGTAAGGTCGTTTGATTATGCAGGCCTGGCATAAACTAAAGAAGGCGAGAGCAAATTTGTAGGGGTCAGTAAGCTGACGAATATTAGTAATCGTCTGGTCAATCCACGCATTCTCCTCATCAGTGAAATAGATATCAGGGAAGGTATTCTGGACAAAAGACGGGTAAGTAACACTTTGATGCCTCTGGAGAAGCCAATCCACCTCCTCAGAATCAAGGCGCCCCCCACAGTTTTCTATAAGTGCCAATCCGGTATAGTGGTTAAAGCGCAACAAATCATTGTATGTAACTGCTTTGCCTTCCTGCTTCAAGCGATATGCAATCGCGCCGGTACCGCCGAAGGCGTCTAAACAAGTGTTGAAAGCTAAACCTGCGATTTGTTGCCAAATCCAGTCGGTGAGCTTCGCCTTACTACCCTGATACCGGGTAGAGGGAAACTTGGTGACAAGATCTGGGAAAAGTGCCTGTTGATGAGTTGCCATATTCCTCATTCTTACATCCTTGTGGATACGGAGATTCGATATCTCTGTCTGTTTTAGTACTGTAACTCTACTAAGTGATTATACCATCTTTTTGTACTCCACCTGCTTTACTCTGTATTATGAACATTCTAGCACGATTAAATCACATCCTCTATGGCGGAAGTGGGTTCAGCATGCTCAATCATATGGTGGGAGCGAGGGAATTTGAGATAAGAAGATAATAATTAAGAAGACAATTGGGCCTCATGAGGAATAGGGCCCCTATGTCATTGGTAATTGCACAGTCCGTCAATTTGTTCAATTGTCGCAGTCTGCCTATGACGGGGACTAATCAGATGAGAAGTGACTCTGATTATGGCGCAGGGCAACAAAACGGTTATCTTATGCGTTCACCTAGATGAAGGTTGCTAGGATATCGGAATATAGGTTCTATCACCAGCTCCAGGGGATGACCAGGTGGACGCACTTCTAGAACGCCCGTGATATCGCCCACTTTCACTTCATTTGGACCATCCGAGGCTGCAACAATTTTCAGTGATCCTTCCTCACGTCTTCTGATATCCTCTTGTGCGAACATTGCACTCCCCATTCCAAAGCCAGCTCCGTCCCGGCTATACATTTTGGCTGCAAACTGGACATAGTCCTCTTTCAACACTATTTGTAGAACCACATCTCCCTTGCCATCTCTGACCTCAAGGGCATTTTTATCATAGTTCCTATCCCAGAGATTTTGGTTTCTCAACTTCCACTCGTTACCAATAATCTCCGCAACTAGTTCTCCATGGGTGTCTCTAATTTTGGTGGACACTTTCAACCGACCCCTTTCAATAGATATGACCAACTCATTATCTCCAAACATGCCGAGAAGTGATTGGCCTTGAGATCCCTGCCAAGAAAGGAATGTGTTTGAATCCCCAAGCTTCAACTTCGGGTAAATGTCCTGGATTGGCGAAAGAATAGTCAAAGCTGGGCCTCTTAACACGCCCGAGTATTTGGCAGCCTGCTGCCGTTGGTGCTCGGCCGTGATGGTGATGACCTGGCCCACTAGTGCAATAACTAGCAGGATAGTTATCCCAATCTTAAACTTGAGCGAGATATCCTGAATCAACCAGGTTATGAGAGCTATTATCGCTGTGCTTACAATGGTGATGTAGGGCCACATCATCTTGATTCTAGCACATTTTCTGTGAAATAGCCGAAATTCTTACGACGCACAAATGGAAAGGCGTAAGACTTCGGTACCCTGACTATCTGGGGGCCGGGCAGTTCGGACTTAGATACGCAGCCCTCCTAGTTGGGATTGCACCCTTAGCCATTTTGTATAACCAGGTCGATAGGTGGTGTTACCCAAGCGTCTTCTAGAGAGTTTTTGCTGATACAATAACCGCAGCACTATTAGGGAGGTGATGCACCATCCCGTTACCAGCACATGGGCTATACCCGAGGACTTTGCAACGTTGTTTCAATACTTTTGGCACCGGGATTTCCCGATAGACCAGAGAGCCACTGCTGCCAGGCGTACTGATTGGACTATCCATATCGGTGTGGTTGTCCGCAGCTTAGCTGACCTCATGGGTCTCGTTACAAGATTTGAGAGGGGACGTAGCAAAGATGCGGTGCTGCGAAGCACTGAGGGCGATGAAATAGCAATCGAATGGGAGTGGGGTGGTGTATGGGGTAATGAGTTAGAAAAGCTTAAACATCACAAAGTATGGAGTAGCGATAAAGGCATAGAGAGATTACTCAAATATGCGGTGCTCATAACGTATACGCATACACCAAAGATACAAGAAGTCTACAATCGTGTAATGAACGAGTGGGAGGGAGCGCCATGGCCACTGCTGCTCATCTTGATCGATTTGGAGGAGTCGAACAAATTCTCCTTGGGCAAGGAATTTAAGAATATCCAAATGTCTGTGTTTGATTCCAGCGGGCAGAGAATCTTCCGAGTTGTGCCCGCTTTTCCATGGAATATTGG
>JGI24025J20009_10000835_pt1 | contig 23753 bp, 25 predicted proteins | sample Cruoilmetagenom3_FD_20009 | JGI IMG/M metagenome (IMG submission 20009) | reverse complement strand
GAGTATATTGAAAGGGAACTTGCTAAAATTCATAGCCTGGTGTTACCCATGTCATCAGCCAGCACACGACCTTGCGTCATTTCTGTGGGCGTGGTANAATAGAGGTGCCTTTAAATCAGCTCAGCGAGGCTGGTAAGGAGAGTTATGCNAGAGCGAACCGCGACAGGAATGCCGGTTGAAACCTCTTGCCAGTCTGAAGGCAGGAGGTTTTTTGATGTCTGAAAAAGTCCTCATGGCCTCAGCGGACATTGCTCGGGCTTTGGTCCGCGTTGCTCACGAAATCGTAGAAAGAAACAAAGGCGCCAGAGATATCGTGGTGGTGGGCGTGCGGACGCGAGGGGTGCCTCTGGCTCGGAGGTTAGCGGCCACAATTCATGATTTTGAAGGAGTTTTTGTGCCCGTTGGCGCTCTGGACATTGGCCTTCACCGTGACGACGTCTCTTACCTGGCAGCAAAGCCGGGCGTGCAAAGGACTGACATCCCGGCGGACATCACGGATAAGCAGGTAGTTCTGGTTGATGATGTTTTGTATACCGGGCGAAGCGTTCGGGCAGCTATGGATGCCCTGGTGGATTTGGGACGCCCGAAAACCATCCAATTAGCCGTGCTTGTTGACCGTGGTCATCGAGAGCTTCCTATTCGTGCTGACTATGTGGGTAGGAACATACCAAGCTCCAGGGATGAGAAGATACAGGTCCAGGTAGAGGAAGTTGATGGCGTAGACAAGGTGGCAATTGTCAGTTTGGCTAATGGCCAGCCGCTTGTTGGAGGGAGGAAGAGGTAAGCATGGGTGTAATAAATAGAAGTCTGGTGACTATTGAAGACCTATCCAATGGGGAAATCGAGGCGTTGTTTTCCCTGGCGGATGACATGGAGCAGTCAATGCTGGAACAGTCTGAGCTATGTCATGGGAAGATTATGGCAAGCTTGTTTTTTGAGCCCAGCACCAGGACACGACTGTCTTTCGAGTCGGCCATGCTCAGGCTGGGTGGGCAGGTCATCAGCGCTGTTGATATAGGGGCAACTTCTCTGGCGAAAGGTGAGAGCATTGCTGATATGGCCAGAGTGGTTGGCAATTACGCTGACATAATCGTTATCAGGCATCCGTGGGAAGGGGCAGCCAGGGTTGTTGCTGATTATGCTGGTGTCCCGGTAATAAATGCAGGTGACGGCGGACATGAGCATCCCACTCAGACGTTATGCGACCTTTATGTGCTCAAGAAGGAACGGCAAACCATTAGAGGCCTGAGGATTGCCTTGTGGGGGGATTTGAAGTATGGCCGCACAGTACATTCTCTGGCCTGTGCGCTGGCTAGGTTCGGTGCCACTATCCTTTTCCGTCCCCGGCCAGGACTTGGGATGCCAGAGCATGTGTTGAGGAAGCTAACTACGGAATACAATGGTGAGCTAGTCAGATACGGAGCGTCTGAGAGAAACGTCGAAGAGGGAGTCTTTCCTCTGGACGCTATGTATATCACACCAAGTCGGCCACATCAGCTTGCCATGATGCCTGATATCAGTGTTGAAGTTGAGCTTGAGGCAGGAGTTGATGCTCTTTACGTCACCAGGCTTCAAAAGGAGAGGCGTTCGTCCGCGGTCGAAGAACGGGAGACAAAGAAGGACTATGCGGTGGTAGACAAGAAACTCCTCAAGGAAAAGGGATTCAAGCAAACGCTTGTGATGCATCCGCTTCCTCGCATTGATGAGCTGGCCTATGAGCTGGATGCAGACCCAAGGAGTATGTATTTCAAACAGGCTGCTCGTGGGGTGCCTGTCAGGATGGCGCTGATAGCTCTTTTGTTAGGAACCAAGGAAGTTACAATTTCTGAAGAGCGTGATTCCCTTGTTGGGAAGACAGGCTATCCTTGCTATAAGCGAGATTCTGGGGTCAGGTGCCCCAACCCGCCCTGTGTCTCGAGACAAGAAACGGAACAGAGGTACATAAAGCCTGAGTTCAACATAGTAAGCTTTCAGCCTTTAACCTTGAGGTGTGTCTATTGCGAGCATGAACTCCAGCCTCGGTTTATCGCCAGTTCGGATTGGCATGAAGGCAAGTTGGAGTACAAGAAATACCATGGCGCTGATAGTCATTTGGTTCGCAGGATTAAGCCGGAGAATCTGATTATATTTGATTCGGAAAATGAAGCTCAGGCTCGGGGATTCAAGCCCAGCAGCTATGTCAGACGATGACTAACGAATCTATTCCCTTGCTTATCCATGGTGGCCGCATAGTTGACCCTGGCCTGGGGATAGACCAGATTGGCGATTTGCTTATTGAAGAAGGCAAGATTGTGCGATTAGGAGGCACTGTCATCCTGAGTGCAGCGAAGGATCTGGAAGCGAAGCAACCTCTAGTAATTGATGCGACGGGGCTGGTGGTTTGTCCCGGTTTCGTAGACCTTCATTGCCATCTCAGAGAGCCAGGTTTTGAAGACAAAGAGACCATTGGGACTGGAACAAAAGCCGCTGCCGTTGGTGGCTTTACTACTATTTGTTGCATGGCAAACACAAATCCACCGTTGGATAATCGAGCTATTGTGGACTGGGTGAGGCAAAAGGCGAGGGAAGAAGGTGTTGTTCATGTTTTTCCCATAGGTTGTATTACTAAGGGCAGGAAGGGTGAGGAATTGACCGAGATGGCTGAGCTAGCCGATGCCGGAGTGGTTGCCTTCAGCGATGATGGGGAACCGGTGGCGAATTCACAGGTTATGCGTCGCGCTATGGATTACAGCCGGGGGCTTGGCTTGCCAATCATAGACCACTGCGAGGATAAAGCGCTAAGTGACGGAGGACTGATAAATGAAGGTCTGGTATCTGCCAGGTTGGGATTAAAGGGAATCCCGGTGGCTGCTGAGGAGATCATGGTGGCTCGTGATTTAGCTTTGGCAGAATTGACTGGGGCCAAGCTTCACATTGCCCATGTGAGCACGTGTGGCTCTGTTGAGCTTATACGCCAGGCTAAGCAGAAGGGGATTTCAGTCACTGCTGAGGTTACTCCCCACCATCTTGCATTGACTGAGGAAAGCATTGTGGCCTCACTGAGACCCTCTCCCTTGAAGGGAGAGGGAAGGGAGAGGGTGAAGCAAAGCAATCTCAATCCCTCAGCTTACGATACCAATGCCAAGGTGAATCCGCCGTTGCGGAGTCAAGTTGACATAAAGTGCTTAGTCAAGGGGCTCAAGGATGGAGTAATTGATGCTATTGCCACTGACCACGCTCCCCATACTTTGGAGGATAAGAATTGCCAGTTAGGGTTGGCCGCTTTCGGCATCAGCGGATTTGAGACCGCTTTTGGCTGCCTGATGGGCCTGGTGCATAGGGGGCAAATAGGCTTGACTACATTGATTTCTAGGCTGACTTATCACCCAGCGAAGGTTATTGGCAAAGAGGACGAATTGGGCAGCTTAAAAGTAGGGGCTCCAGCGAACATTACCATTTTTGACCCTGAGCGGGAATGGGTAGTAGATAGCCGCAGTTTTGTCTCTAAGGGCAAGAATACTCCCTTTGATGGCTGCCAGCTTAGAGGCAAAGTGATGGCAACCATGGTAAATGGCAAGATAGTTTATATGGACGAAGGGTTGTGTCATTCTGAGCGGAGTGAAGAATCTCATGGCTAAGAAAGCAATTCTAGTCCTCGAGGATGGCTCAGTTTACCAGGGATATTCCTTTGGTGCTGAGACTACCACCTATGGAGAAGTGGTGTTCGATACCAGCATGACTGGTTACCAGGAAATGCTTACTGACCCTTCTTTTGCCGGCCAGATCTTGCTGCCTACCTATCCACTTATCGGCAACTATGGAATTAATGAAGCCGATTTTGAGTCCAAGCAAATTCAAGTGAGGGGTTTAGCCGTCAGAGAATATTGCTCGCAGCCAAGCCACTGGCAAAGCACCCGCACTTTGCACGAATTCCTGCTGGCCTATGGTATTCCGGGCATTAGCGAAATAGATACCCGAGAATTAACCCGTCACCTGCGATCGGCGGGTGTAATGATGGGAATCATTACATCGGAAATGAGTGCTGAAGAAGCACTAAAGGAAGTGAAGAGCTTGCCCAGATATGATTCGGTTGACTTCGTTCATCGGGTTACCGCTGAAAAGTCGTATGAGTGGCAATCCAACCCGCCTGTCACTGCCAGCCTCAGCCAAGCTCTCTCCCCCGAAGGGAGACGGCCACCTCACCCAACCTCTCCCTTGATGGGAGAGGAAGAAGGAGAGGGTGAAAAGAAGCAATCTCACATCGTGGTCATTGACCTGGGCTTGAAATACAGCATATTGCGCATTTTGAGCCGACTGGGTTCTAAAGTGACTGCTGTTCCGTGTACCACTTCAGCAGAAGATATCTTAGCCTTAGACTCAGACGGCATCCTTCTCTCACCTGGCCCCGGTGACCCTGTTATTCTTAATGATATAACTGAAGTGGTGAGGGCACTTATAGGCAAAAAGCCGGTAATGGGAATATGTCTTGGCCATCTGCTCATAGGCAAAGCCTTAGGAGCTAAGACGTTCAAATTGAAATTTGGGCACCATGGTGGCAACCATCCGGTTCGCGACTTAGTAACCGGCAAAGTATATATTACAGCTCAGAATCATGGCTATGCCATAGACGCAGACACCCTGAAGGAAGGGCTGGAAGTCAGCCACGTGAACTTGAACGATGGCACGGTGGAAGGCTTGAGACACCGAGATTTGCCTATTCTATCCATTCAATACCACTCCGAAGCCGCCCCTGGACCCCTGGATAATATGTATTTATTTGAGAGATTTCTGGAGATGGTGGGGGGATTTAGAAAATGAGTTCGAGAATCCCCAGACCTACCGGAAAGCAAATAGAAAAGGCGATATTGCGAGATGGCTGGTATCTGCATCACTCCAGAGGCTCGCATTTCTACTATAGACATTCAGATTATCCGGGAAAGCAAATCACTTTGCCTATTCATGCTGGGGAGGTTATCCCACAGAAGACGCTGAAGAGCATTTTAGAGCAAGCTGGGTTAAGCTTAGAAGATTTTATGAAACTACTTTGAAGGAGGGGAGATGGCAAAAAAATACACTATAATCTTAGAACCAAATTACCCTGAGGAGGGGTATACAGTCAGGGTGCCAGCTTTGCCCGGGTGCATCACCTATGGGCGAACCAAAGAAGAAGCTCTGGAAAGGGCCAAAGAGGCAATAGAGGGTTTCATTGAGGGGCTACAGAAGGCGGGTGAGCCGATTCCTGAAGAAGTCACTCCTGCAGAGTTGGAGACGGTGACTGTATAAGGCACATCTAGTTGAGAGATTTGTGGAGATCATGGAGAAATCGTGAAAGAATTTTTAGTTGCCCATACTGTTGAAGCCATTGGCATGATTATTGCAGCCATAACAGCAATAGGGGTATTTGTTGGGCCTTGGTTAGCCAGCCGCCGGCAGAGAAAGAATATGGAGCAAGACAGAAGGTTGAGGGTGCACTTTGAAGAACTAAAAAGAGGTGCGGAGCTTATAGTATCCTCAGCTTCTAATCTTGCCCGGATGGCTCGCGATTCTAGTATTGTCGTTGCCGTTGGGTCACAAGCGGTGACCACCAGTGATATTGATGAAGTGAGGGTGTCGCGTGACTTCGGAGCACATTTCCCTGAACAAGCCCAAGAATTTAGCAGATTGAAGCGAAAAATTCGCGAGCATAATGTAAACTGTGAAGACCTTCGCCGGGAAATGCGAGTAGCGTTTGAGTCAGAAGGAATTCCTATTGAACAAAATGACCAAGGTAAGCTTCCTATATTTATCCTTGAAACTAGCCTCGACGCACTTTTTGAAAGGTGGATATCGCTTGCTCAAAATAAGTGCCCTGTGCCCGATTTTAAGGAGATTGGTTTTAGTCCAGTTCCGGGCGGCTATAAAATATTTACAGGGGGCTGGGGAGGAAGCGCGACTGTATTTGTGTTTGGGAAGACGGAGGATGAGCTAGAGGAATATAAACTTGCCCTTTATGAGATACTAGCGAATAGGGAAAATCAAAGGAAAGCAGCTGAAATACTTGACTCGGCCAATGAACTCATTGGGAAGGCAAAAGAATTTGCAGATCAGCTTGCTAGTGAACTTAACGATATAAGTGAGTTTTGGAAGGGTAAGAAAGGCAAACAATTTGAGAAGCTCAAGAAAACTTGCCTAAGGTGCAGGGAGCTATTCTGAATTGGATGTCCAAAATATTTAAAGTTTTAGTAATTGGCTCGGGGCCGATAATCATTGGGCAGGCGGAGTTTGGGCTTAAGGATATAGGGCTATGAAATCAGAAATCAGTATATATGAAAGTTCTTTAGAGCTGCTTAAGAACATAGTAAAGGACGTGTTCAAAGACGAAGATGTTACGGTCATTTTGTTTGGCTCAAGAGCAAGAGGGGATTACTTCGAAACTTCAGATGTGGATGTAGGGATACTTGCAAGGGGAGAAATGAATAGGAGCAAAGTCGCTTTACTGCGGGAGAGGATAGAGAATTCAAACATACCCTACAAGGTGGATGTAGTTGACCTCTCCCAGGCATCTAAAGAGTTCACTGATAAAGTGCTTAAAGAAGGGGTGATAATTTGGAGAAGCTAGAAAAAAGGATAAAGGATATGGAAAAGAATTGGCTCAGAGTTATAAGAGAGGCACAAATCGTGCTATAATGTGACCAACTACGTGACCACTTAGGAGGTATGGAATGATTCCCGAGATTATAAGTGTAGCTAAGGCTAAGGCTCATCTCAGCGAGGTGGCAAGAGAAGCCAAAGGGGGCAAGGTATTCGAGGTGATAAATCGCTCCAAGCCCATGGCTATTCTCCTCGGTGTGGAAGAATATAGAGCACTATTGGAGGGGATTGAGGATTTAGAGGATGCTATTGCTATCCTTGAGGGTAAACTTGAGTCCCAGGGTGAGCCTCGTGTCTCTTGGGAGCAGGTAAAGGCTGAGTATTGGGCAGAGCATCCCAAAGAGGCCCAGGGTGTATAGCATTGAATTTGAGAGGCAAGTGTGTAAAGACCTTAGGCAGCTTACACCAAGGCAGATGGATCGAATCCAGATGAAGATAGATAGCTTGGCACAAGACCCAAGACCTCCTGAGTGTAAAAGAGTCAAGACTATACCCGGATACTTAAGAATAAGGTGTGGGGACCATCGTATCCTTTATGAGGTGGATGATAAGGAAAAGCTGGTTATCATTAATCGCGTTAGGCATCGTCGGGAGGCATATATGTGAGTAAACCATCTAAAGTCTTAGTTATAGGTTCAGGGCCGATAATTATCGGGCAGGCGGCGGAGTTCGATTATTCCGGAACTCAGGCATGCCGGGCTTTGCGTGAAGAGGGCGTAACCACTGTTCTGGTGAACTCGAATCCGGCTACCATCATGACCGATGAGGGTATCGCTGACATTGTTTACATCGAGCCGCTTACTGTGGACGTTCTGGCTCGCATAATTGAGCGGGAGCGCCCTGATGGCTTGCTGCCCACACTTGGGGGGCAGACGGGGCTTAACCTGGCGGTGGAAGTAGCTAATGCTGGCATACTTGATAAATATAATGTGCGGTCACTGGGCACACCAGTAGAGACAATAAAGCGGTCTGAGGAAAGGTCTGCGTTTAAGCAGCTCATCATTGACATTGGTGAGCCCGTGCCACGAAGTGCTACGGTTAGTTCAGTTGAGGAAGCCAAGGAGCTAGCAAAATCCATTGGCTTACCTCTCATCGTTCGTCCTTCTTATACCCTGGGTGGTACTGGTGGTGGTATTGCCCGCACCATGGAGGAGCTTGAAGCAGTGGTCAGTAATGGCCTGGATTGCAGTATGAGCCATGAAGTGCTGGTGGAGCAGTGTGTGTTGGGGTGGAAAGAAATTGAATTCGAAGTTATGCGGGATGCTGCTGACAACTGCATTGCCGTCTGTATCATGGAAAATGTTGATCCTATGGGTGTGCATACTGGCGATAGCATTGTGGTAGCTCCCAGCCAGACGCTTACCGATAAGGAATATCAGATGCTCAGGTCGGCTAGCCTGAAAATTATAAGAGCTTTAGGTATTGAAGGTGGCTGTAACATACAGTTTGCTCTTACTCCACATCCTGTGGTGGCAGAAAAGTGGGCTCCGGACCAAATAGGGGTCACCCATAGTCAGTATTATGTGATTGAAGTTAACCCGCGTGTCAGCCGCAGCTCGGCTCTAGCCAGTAAAGCCACCGGCTATCCTATTGCCCGGGTGGCTGCCAAAATAGCCATAGGCAGCAGGCTGGATGAAATACCTAACAAAGTCACTGGTAAAACGCTGGCATCTTTTGAGCCAGCTCTGGATTACTGCGTGATTAAAATCCCACGCTGGCCTTTTGATAAATTCGCATTGGGCGACCGGGGAGTTGGGAGCCAGATGAAAGCTACTGGCGAGGTAATGGCTATTGACAGATGCTTTGAAGCTGCCTTACAAAAAGCAGTCCGCTCCCTGGAATTTGGCAAGCGCACTCTTCTCTGGGAAGACCCGGGTTGGAGGAAAGGGAAGGTTGATTCTTACCCACTTCACCCCAACGATTTAAGAATTTGGGCCATTATGGCAGCCTTGAGGAGGGGAGCTACACTCGAGCAACTCTGCCACGCTACTGGAATAGACCCCTGGTTTATTTACAAGTTCCAGAATATTGTCAATATGGAGAGGCGACTGCTGGCTGAACCATTGAAGCCAGAGATTCTATTGGCGGCAAAACGGATTGGTTTCTCTGATGAGCAAGTTGGCACTTTGGCTGACAGGCTGCCGGAACAGGTAAGGCAAATTCGTCATGACTGGAATATTCGTCCGGTATACAAGATGGTTGATACTTGTGCTGCTGAATTTGAGGCTGAAACCCCTTATTTCTACAGCACTTATGAGAGGGAGAATGAAGCTGAGCCTTTAGATAGTAAGAAAGCCGTGGTTATCGGCAGTGGTCCCATACGCATTGGACAGGGGATTGAGTTTGACTACTGCTGTGTCCATTCAGCCTGGGCGCTTCAAGAGGCAGGGGCGAAAAGCATCCTGGTTAATTCCAATCCAGAAACAGTTTCCACTGATTTCGATACCAGTGATCGCCTTTACTTCGAAGCTTTGGATGAAGAGAGCCTCCGAGACATACTTGAAAATGAGGGGTATCTTATCCCGGGGGAAGATAACTCTGCCCCGGCCTCGATTGTTCAGTTTGGTGGCCAAACGGCTATAAACTTGGTTGAGCCACTAAGCCGTAGTGGTATGCCAATACTTGGCTCGGCCGCTGAAGCTATAGATATAGCCGAAGACCGTCGTCGCTTTGAAGATTTCCTGGCCAGGCTTGGTATTCCCCAGCCGCCGGGGGCTGGCATCTTATCTGTGGAAGAGGCATTAGCCACAGCTAAATCCTTGGGCTATCCAGTTTTGGTACGTCCTAGCTATGTTCTAGGTGGCCGGGCGATGGAAATTGTACATGATGAGACCGAATTACTTCGTTACCTGACCCTGGCTCTGGAAATGGATAGCCGGCATCCTGTGCTTGTTGATAAGTATCTTCAAGGCAAGGAAGTTGAAGTGGATGCCGTTGCTGACGGTGACAGGGTGCTTATTCCAGGCGTAATGGAGCATATTGAGCGGGCTGGTGTGCATAGCGGCGATTCTATAGCTGTTTACCCTGGAGTGGATTTGACGGAAAATGAAGTAAATACCATAGTGGACTACGCTACCAATATTGGTCTAGCTCTTCAGGTTAAGGGCTTGCTGAACATACAGATGGTGATTGTGCCAGAAAATGGCTCCTCATCCATATATGTTCTGGAAGTGAACCCTCGAGCCAGCCGAACTGTGCCCTTCATCTCCAAGGTGACTGGCGTGCCTCTGGTGCGAATTGCCACCAAGGTGATGACTGGGATTAGCCTTAAACAGCAAGGTTACAAAGGGGGGTTGTGGAAGAGGCAAAAACTAGTGGGCATAAAGGCCCCGGTTTTCTCTATGTCCAAGCTGATTGGGGTGGACAACTACCTTGGTCCTGAGATGAAATCTACGGGTGAGGTGATGGGGATTGACTACACCTTTGAAGCTGCTCTGGTTAAGGCACTTTTGGCTGCCGGATTGATGCTGCCTCAAGAAGGTAGTTTGTTGCTCAGCATTGCGGATAGAGATAAAGGTGAGTCCTTGCCTCTAGTTAAGAAGCTATATTCTCTTCACTATGGGCTGTACGCTACTGAGGGCACGGCAGCTATGATACAGTCTATAGGATTTCCAGTGAGAATGGTGACCAAGAAACTAAGCGAGGGTCATCCTAATGTTATTGATGTTATTCAGGACAACTCTGTAAATGCAGTAATTAACACTGTTACTGGAGGACGCCTTTCATTAAAGGATGGATTCAATATCAGGCGTGTCGCTGCAGAGAAAAGGATACCTTGCTTTACCTCGCTGGATACCTTACGAGTGTCTATAGAAGCACTGGCGAATATCAGCCAGATTTTTAACGTTCAGCCACTCAGGGAATATCTAAGTAAATCAAAAGGCAAGAATTAAGAATCAGAATTACAATTCAAAATGCAAAGACGTTTCATTTTTGATTTTTGCTTTGTCACTTTGCTTTTTGATCTTTGGGCTTTGATATTATTTAGGATTTTGCTATGAAACAGTCCCTGTGCGCTATAACTTCTAATGGGGAAATCATGCCTGGCGCGAACCTTATGTGGCTGGAAGCGCCAGACATAGCTGCTGCAGCTCGACCAGGGCAATTCATTACCGTGCGTTGTGGGGATTTCGTACTGCGTCGTCCCTTCAGCATTCATCAGGTGAGTCCAAACCAAGTTGCTATTTTGTTCAAGGTAGTGGGCAAAGGCACACTTTGGCTGTCACAGCGCCAAGCAGGTGACAAAGTGAATGTTCTTGGGCCTTTAGGCAATGGGTTCAGTATCTCCCCTGTCATTGCGAGACATCCTGAGCGCCAACGAAGGAACTTGCCGAGGCAATCTAGGAACTTGCTATTGGTGGCTGGAGGCATTGGGATGGCGCCGCTGCATTTTTTAGCCCAATACGCCTCCTCACAGCATTCGATAACCTTGATTCATGGGGCGAGCACGGCCAAGGAACTATATGCCTTTTCGTCGTTGCCCCTCACCGTTACTCCCTCTCCCTTGAAGGGAGAGGGAAAAGGAGAGGGTGAAAAGCGGAGCGATCTGTCGCCGTCGCTTGGTAACGTTCGATTTGTTGCTGTTACTGAAGATGGCAGGGCAGGCAAACAGGGCATGGTAACTGATGTTTTGCCCGATTTTCTCGACTGGGCTGACCAGATGTATGCTTGCGGCCCGTTAGCTATGTACAAAACAATGGCGAATATGTCACTGCCCCTCACCCTTAATCCCTCTCCCTCGACGGGAGAGGGAAAAGGAGAGGGTGAAAAGCGACGCGAAGAATCCAAGCTAAAGAAATGCCAAATCTCCCTCGAAGTGAGAATGGGATGTGGCATTGGCGCTTGCTATGGATGCACTATAAATACCAAGCAAGGACTGAAGAAAGTATGCCGTGACGGGCCAATATTCGAATTAAACGATATCCTGTGGGAGGAGATAAGGATATGACCAGTCACTTTGTCATTGCGAGCGAAGTGAAGCAATCTGTTAGAAAAGGAGTGGGAATATGAGTGTAGTTACCAGAGATATCACGTTTCAAACGAAGGGAAACTGTGACGTCATTGACATAACGCCTCAGGTGAAGAAGAGTGTAGAGGAATCGGGAATAAGCAGTGGCGCAGTAACTTTATTTGTGACTGGCTCAACCGCCGGGGTAACAACTATCGAATACGAGCCTAGGCTGCTTGGAGATTTCAAAAACATGTGGGAGAGGGTGATACCTCAGAATATTGCCTATGAGCACAACAAAACCTGGGGAGAAGGGAATGGCTATTCTCATGTACGTGCCTCTGTGCTTGGAGCTTCACTGACCATACCCTTCGTAAATAAGAAGCTGACTTTAGGCACCTGGCAGCAGATAGTATTCGTTGATTTCGATAACCGCCCGAGGTCGAGAAAGCTGGTGCTTCAGATCATGGGCGAATAGCACCAGCGATGCCTGGATAACTATCCAAATGCCTGTAGACACATGCTAACTTATTAGTCAACCTCAGCGAAATCGTCGAATTTTTGCAACTTGACAGACTAGTTGGAAGAATCATACAATGCTGAGTTTGAGGCGAAGTCTATTGCAGGAGGGACAATGGAACAAGCAAATGTGCATGCAGTGGGTAAATGTTTTGGTTCTGCGGTAGTTGGCCCTCGAGGGCAATTAGTGATTCCAGTGGAGGCTCGAAAAGAACTGGGTATAGATGTTGGTACCAAGCTTCTAGTTTTCAGTCATTTTGGCGGACGAGGGCTTATCTTTGTAAAAGTGGGGGCTGTGGAAGAGTTGCTTAACATCGTAAGCCGCCGAGTTAGTGAGTTTACTGAGGTGCTCAGGAAAACTGAACATAGAGAGAATGAAGGCGATCGAGGTTAACAACCTAACCAAGACTTTTGACCATCTCGTTGCTGTAGACCGTATCTCATTTGAGGTTGAGCACGGGGAAATTTTCGGTTTCCTTGGTGTTAATGGATGTGGTAAAACAACTGCTATGATGATGTTAGCTACTGCGCTCAACCCTAGTTCGGGCACAGCTACCGTGTGCGGGTACGATATCATCAAAGAGAGAAACAAGGTCAGAGAATCTATTGGTGTTGTGTTCCAAAGGCTAAGCTTAGACGTAAATTTGACTGGCAGAGAGAACCTGGACTTTCATGCCAGGATGTATCACTTAGGCAAGAGAGTTAGAGAAGGAAGAATATCTCGAGCTTTGGATCTGGTTGGATTGAAAGACAGACAAGACACGCTAGTGAAGCACTACTCCGGCGGCATGCAACGGAAGCTGGAGATAGCCAGAGGAATGTTAAATTATCCCAAGGTGCTCTTTTTGGATGAGCCAACTCTAGGCTTGGATGTGCAGACAAGAAGGCTTTTGTGGGATTATGCTAAGGGACTAAACAGAGAATTCGGCAGCTCCATACTGCTAAACACGCATTATATTGAGGAGGCTGACTATCTCTGCGACAGAATGGCTATCTTGGAGGAGGGAAAGATAGTCATAATAGATACTCCTGAAGGGTTAAAAGATTCTATCGGCGGCAGCTTGCTCTCTGTCAAGCTTTCTCAGGGTTCAAATGACGATCTGTGGAAGGTGTTACGGCAAGTGAATTGGGTCAACAAAATTGAGCAGCATGATAGTTGGCTGGAGTTAAGCGTGAAGAGTGGAGGCACGAGGATCTCGGAAATAGTTAACTTGGCACGAGAACATCATTTGGTCATTTCCTCCATTGATGAGCACAAGCCCACTCTAGAAGATGCCTTCCTACACTATACTGGAAAAGCCATAAGGGAGGATCAAGGTGATACAAGCGAGCTAAGCAAAATAAGAAGAGCCAGAGGGTGAAAGAATGCAGGCGGTAAGAGCTAGCACGTTAATAGATCCTCTGCCGATTTACACTATGTGGGTAAGGCAGATAAAGCGGTTCTTAAGAATGAGATCCAGGGTTGCCAGCTCGATATTGATGCCGTTCCTTTTCCTTGCGTTTCTAGGATTGCCATTGAGGTTCGTACCTGCTGAACGAATGCCGGGAATGCCAGCAGGAATGGATTTCCTTGATTTCCTCGCTCCAGGAATAGTCGGTATGACCTTGCTGTTTGCTGCCACAATGTCAGGGGCGTCGGTCATCTGGGACAAAGAGTTTGGCTTTCTTAGAGAGGTACTGGTAGCTCCAGTCAATCGATTTTCCATTATACTGGGCAGAAGCCTGGGAGGCATGACCACCGCCATCATTCAAGCTCTCCTGATAGTGGTAATAGCGGTGGCTATGGGAGTCAAGATATCCAGCGTCTCTGGCTTCTTTCTGGCGATTGGGTTTATGATTCTTACCTGTGCCACCTTCACCGGCTTTGGGCTGATCCTGGCTACGAAGCTCGGTGATACCGAAGGCTTTATGTCCATAATGAACTTGATAATAATGCCAATATTTTTTCTCTCAGCTGCCTTTTTCCCCTTGGCTGCCATGCCAGCAGGAATCAGACACATAATGTATGTCAACCCGCTTACTTACGGAGTAGACGGGTTGAGGGGCGCTCTTGTCGGTGGCGCTGCCTTTCCATTATGGCTTGACTTTGCTGTTCTTCTCATATTATCAATAGCCTTGGCGGGACTAGGCGCATATTTCTTTTCCAAGATGGAGGCTGATTAGAAGTAACGTCGGGTAGCCTAAACGAAGCTTCTTCGTTCTACGTTTTAGATTGAGATTGCTGTTGTTATTATAACGATGAGTCTACTGAAAAATGAAAGAGGTATAAAGGGAAAATGAAGAAAGGGTTACTCTTAGTAACAGTAGCGGGTCTGCTTGCTCTTGTTTTCACTGGTTGTTCTGGTTCGGAAAACGAGACTAAGGAAAGCGCTGAGGTTACCCGAGGCGACCTAGTGATAAGTGTCTCCGTAAGTGGTAACCTGGAAATGCCGCATAAGACGGACTTGTCTTTTGGTACTACCGGTATGGTGGAGGAGATAGCCTGTGACGAAGGAGACGAGGTAACCAAAGGGCAAGTATTGGCCAAACTCGACGCTCACTCTTTAGAACTGAATGTGCAAATGGCTGAGAATAGGTGTGAAATAGCTCAGGGTAGATATGAAACGGCGCGGGTTGACTTTGAAATAGCCGAACATAAGCTAATGCAAACAATCTATCCTATGTATACTGGTGCTTACATTAGCGACTTGCCAGGGACATGGTTGGCTCTAGAGGAGGCTGAAAGTGATTTGGAAGAGGCGCAAAGGCTCATGGAGCAGGGCGAAGTTGATGATGCGCAGGCCCAGCTAGAGTTGGTTGGGGCACGAGTAGCCAAAGCTAAAGAGAAATTGCACTCCACAAGGTGGGCTTTGCCCCTTTCAGTGAGGCTAATGGAGCTACAGAGAGATCAGGCCAAAATGGGCTTGGACATAGGCAAGGTAGACTTAGCCACGGCTAAGCTAGAATTGGCCAATGCCAAGCTGGAGTTAGACAAGGCAACCATTGTTGCTTCCTTCAATGGCATAGCTGCTGATGTCCCGATAAACGAAGGGCAACAACTTTCAGCCATGACATATGCCAACCCGGCAATCCGCTTGGTTGACCCCAGCAAGATAGAAATGAGTGGCGTGATTGATGAGATAGATATCGCTACCGTGAAACTGGGTCAGGAGGCAAATATCACTTTAGATGCCTTGCCTGACAAAGAAGTAAGGGGGCGGGTAACCTTCATCTCTCAAATAGGAACAATCCAGGCGGGAGTAGTGTCCTACAAGACCACCATAACATTAGAAAAACCTGACGAGGAGCTCAGGGATGGGATGAGTGCCACTGCTGAAATCATCATTGACCGCCGCGACGATGTCTTGCTGATACCCAATCGAGCGATTCAGGGCAGTTGGGACAAGCCGTGGGTGGAAGTTGTTGTTGGTGAGGAGACTCAGCAAAGAGAGGTTACCTTAGGTTTGAGCGACGGTATAAACACTGAGATTTTGTCCGGGCTGAAGGATGGGGAGAGGGTAGTGTTGCCTCCTGTGTCGCAAATTCCCTTTATGCCATTTGGTGGATAAATATGATTCAGCTCGACAATGTAACCAAGGTGTATAAAGCTGGTCGAACCGAGGTTCCCGCGCTGCGGGGGATATGCTGCTCCATTGAGGACGGGGAGATGGTATCCATTACCGGGCCGTCTGGGTCAGGGAAATCCACGCTGATGAATATCATTGGTTGTCTGGACAAACCCACTTCTGGACAGTACCGGTTAGATGGTATCAACGTTAGTAGGCTCAATGATAATGAATTAGCCAGGATAAGAAATAAGAAGCTAGGTTTTGTGTTTCAAAGCTTTAACCTGTTGCCTAGAACTAGTGCTGTGGCCAATGTGGAACTGCCGCTTATTTATGGCGGTGCTGGTAATCGCAGACAACGAGCTTTGGAAGCATTGGGATCTGTAGGGCTGTCCCATCGAGCTAAGCACAAGCCAAATGAGCTAGCCGGTGGTGAACAACAGAGGGTAGCTATCGCTCGAGCACTGATAAACAATCCCTCTCTCATTTTGGCTGATGAGCCCACGGGCAACCTCGATACCCAGACCAGTAAGGAAATCATGCTTCTGTTCAAGAAATTGAACCAGCAAGGAATAACCATCGTTCTGGTTACCCATGAGGTAGACATTGCTGATTATACCCAACGCACTATTAGAATTCGTGATGGTCAAATAGAGCAATGAAAATCTGGGATTGCCTTACTACCGCATTACGTGCTTTGTTTAGTAACAAGCTCAGGTCAAGCTTGACCATGCTGGGCATTTTGATTGGCGTAGCTGCGGTTATCTCCGTGGTATCTTTGGGTAGAGCACAGGAAACTCAGCAAAGAGAAGCCTTTGCCTCTCTGGGTTCTAATCTAATATATGTCATGCCTGGTGCCCCTGGCATGGGTGGGATGGGGGGAGCAATGGGCAGCGCTGCCACGTTAACCCTGGAAGATGCGGCGGCAATTGCTCGCAATGCTCCTTCTGTAGCTATGGTGGCACCAGTAGTGCAAACGAATGCTCAAATAGTGGCTGGGAGAGAAAATGTTGGGGCTATGGTTGCTGGGGTGACCCCGGAATACCAATGGGTTAACAACATGGACATAGCTCAAGGCAGCTTCATCACTGAGCACCACTACAAGGCAAGGTCAAGAGTGGTTGTCTTAGGAAACCAACTGGCGGAAACCCTTTTTGGGCAGATGAATCCTATAGGCCAAAGTGTAAGGATTGACGGGCGCCAATTCAGGGTCATCGGTGTATTAAAAAGCAAGGGGAGTGCCTTTGGACTTGAGGATTTAATGCCGTTCGCTCCTCTATCCACAGTACAATCAACCTTGGTAGCTCAGCAAGTAAGTAGCCTGGGACATAGCGTTCAGGCTATCAGCATTCAGGCTAGGAGCCAAAGTGAGATAAACTCCGCTAAGGAGGAAATTCTTAATATCTTACGGCAGCGCCATCATATCAGGGAGGGAGAAGAAGATGACTTCAGCATTATTAGCATGGGTGCGATATCTCGCATCGCTGACCAAATGATGGAGATAGTCCAGTTCATCCTTGGTGCTATAGCGGGCATCTCCTTGCTTGTCGGCGGCATCGGCATCATGAATATCATGCTGGTTTCGGTAACCGAGCGCACCAGGGAGATTGGGCTCCGCAAGGCAGTAGGAGCCAAGCGCCGCGACATTTTAACTCAGTTTCTCACTGAAGCTGCCACACTAAGCCTTTGTGGTGGCGCTGTAGGGGTGGGCTTGGGATGGCTTATAGTTAAGATCGTTTCTATTATCTTGACAAATGCCGGTTTCCCCTTCCCTGCTATGCTCCCGGGCGAGGTTATTGCCCTGGCAGTGGGTGTAGCGATTTTTATCGGGCTTGTTTCTGGCATTTATCCCGCAATTCGGGCGGCACGTCTTGACCCTATTGAATCCCTACGCCACGAGTAAAAAGAAAATCAAAACTCAAAGGTAAGAAATCAAAACGACAAATCAAAGTGCAAAACACACTTAGTAGTCAGTAGCCAGAATTCAGTAGTCTCCCCTTCCCTCTACTGGCTACTGACTTCTGAATTCCTCTCCTATTTTTGCCTTTTGCATTTTAATCTTTTATTTAGCTTTTGCTCTGAATCAAGGACAGAAATTCGGAGCGGGTAACTGTCTTGCTACGAAAAGTTCCTCTCATCGCTGAGGTTATCACGTTTGTGCCTGGTTTTTTGATTCCGCGCATGGTCATACATAAGTGTTCGGCTTGAATAACTACACCTACGCCGTCGGGCTGGAGGGCTTGAAAAATGCAATCGGCAATCTGCCTGGTCATTCTTTCTTGAAGCTGAGGACGCCTGGCAAATATTTCCACCACTCTGGCTACCTTGCTTATACCCACTACTCTACCACTTACGCTTGGTATATAGCCTACGTGTGCCACTCCGTAGAAAGGTAGCAGGTGGTGCTCACACATAGAATAGAAGGGTATATCTCTCAAAATTACCATCTCTTGGTGGCCTTCATCAAAGCTAACTGATAGCTCAGCTTTAGGATCAGCGTCCAACCCGGAGAAAAGCTCAGCATACATTTCGGCAACCCGCTGTGGAGTATCTCTCAGGCTCTCTCTAAGAGCATCCTCGCTGATAGCCTCAATTATAGAAGTCATTGCCAGTTTGATTTTATCCTGATTAACCATTTAAACTCCTCGCTTTATAAAGTGGCCACTATGCTTATCTGAAGAGATATAGAACTCTAAACCAAGATAGAGAAGCGGTTTTACCTTATTTAGGTCGAGAGCACCTTGTTCAGTGAAGGCTTCCTCAAGGAGATGCACAGCCACAATTTCACCAACCACCCAGATATGGTCGCCATAGGTTTTGTTATCCACAAGCTTGCATTCGTAGGCGGCATAAGCATCTTTCAATATAGGGGCTTGGGTTCTTAATGGCTTCTCTTTCTCGATGTCGAACCTTTCAAATTTGTCCATTTTCTGCCCTGCTGTGCCTCCGAGCTTGGCGGCAAGGGAACGCTTTTTCCCAGGGAATAAAGTTGATAGCAAACTCCTTGCTCTCAGCAATAAGCTGGTAGGTAAATCTTTTGGGCGAAATAGAGACACCATAGAGAGGCGGATTGCGAGAAATTGAGCTATGCCAGGCAGCAGTCATAGCATTATCTTTGCCCTTGCTTGAGGCAGTAACTATAACTGCCATCTTAGGATAATGCTGGGTGAATCCTCCGATATTCTCTGTGATAATCTTGGCCATATCTAAATCTCCTCTACCTCGCCAGATAAAGGGTGGGGAGGGCGAGGGTCNCCCTTTCTTTTTCTACGCATTAACGCAATCCAGAGCTTTCTCAACCACAGCTAAGTCAGCAGGAACCTCCTTTGCAGGCGGAGCGTATTTGGTAGGTATGCCAGGGTCTTTCAACCCTGTTCCAGTAACAATGCAAACCACTGTCTTGCCGGAAAAATCTTGACTTTGTGATACTTTTATGAGTCCGGCCAGGGAGGCAGCAGAAGCTGGCTCGCCAAAGATGCCCTCCTTGCTTGCCGCTAGCTTGTAAGCGTTCATAATTTCATCGTCAGTGACGCAATCAATGATGCCGGCTGACTCGTCTCGAGCTGCCACTGCCTTCTGCCAGCTGGCCGGGTTGCCGATGCGAATAGCTGTAGCGATAGTTTTCGGTCGCTTAATGGCTTTCCCATACACTATGGGAGCGGCACCCGCAGCCTGAAAACCCATCATCTTTGGGGTGTGGCTTGTTTTGCCCATTCGGAAATACTCTACAAATCCTTTCCAGTAGGCAGTAATATTGCCGGCGTTACCCACAGGTATGAACAGATAATCAGGGGCATCGCCCAAGTCGTCCACTGTTTCAAATGCGGCCGTCTTCTGACCTTCAATACGGTTTGGATTTATCGAGTTGACTAACGTGATGGGATATTTCTCAGTCAGGGCTCGGACCATCTGGAGCGCCTGATCAAAGTTGCCTTGTATAGCTAGAACTTGGGCATCGTAAGCAATAGCTTGAGCTAGTTTGCCTAGGGCTATCTTCCCTTTAGGGATAATGACAATGGTTTTGAGTCCAAATCTGGCCCCATAAGCCGCTGCTGAAGCGCTGGTATTACCTGTTGAAGCGCAAATGATGCTAGAGCTACCGCTTTCTACTGCTTTGGCCACTGCGACCACCATGCCGCGATCCTTGAATGACCCTGTAGGATTACAACCCTCAAGCTTGAAGTAGAGTTCACCACAGCCGATTTCCTTCTCTATAGCCCTTGATCTCACCAGAGGTGTATCCCCCTCGCCAAGTGTAATCAACGGAGTGGCTGGAGTAACTGGGAGAGAGTTACGATATCTATTTAAGACACCTTCTTTCACTGGCTTACCCCTCAACCCTGACAAAGTTGCTAATTTCGTTCACCACGGCCAACTGCTCTACATCTTTCAAGGCTCTTTGCACTGCTTTCTCCTCAGCTGGATGCGTCATAATGACAATCACGGCGGTTTGGGATTCTAACCCGCTCTCCTTTTGAATGACCGACGAAATGCTGATGGAATTGTCGCCCAAAACTTTTGAGATTTGGGCTAACACACCTGGGCGGTCAGTCACGTTCAGTCTGAAATAGTAGCGCGTTCTTACATTCGACATGGGTTTGACAGTCAGCTTCTGGTTCAATTCTAGTCGGGGGATGTTGCTTACCTCCCGGCGGATGTTTCTGGCTATGGTTAACACGTCGGCCATGATAGCGCTGGATGCCGGCAAAGCTCCTGCTCCCTGGCCGTAGAAGACCAATTTACCAGCTAAGCTGCCTTCGACTTGAATGGCGTTATAAACGCCATCTACCTTGGCTAGCTGAGAATTCTGGGAGACGAAGGTAGGGTGGACCCGCACTTCGATGTACTTGCCTTCCCCTTTGGCGATGGCTAGAAGCTTAATTGCATAGCCGAACTCCTCAGCATAACGGAAATCCTGAGCGGCAAGACGCGAGATGCCCTCACAATATATGTCCTGAGGATTGACGGCAGTGTGAAAAGCTAAGCTAGATAGGATACCTAGCTTGTAGGCGGTGTCTAGGCCTTCGATATCGTTGGCCGGATCGGCTTCAGCGTAACCCAGGTTTTGAGCTTGCTTTAAAGCCGAGGGGAAGTCCAGTCCCTCCTGTGCCATCCGAGTCAGAATATAGTTGGTGGTGCCGTTAAGGATGCCATAAATAGCTGAGATCTCATTGGCTGCTAGATCTTGCAGGAAAGGCGATATAAGAGGTATACCGCTACCTACGGTTGCCTCATAGCGCAGGTCAACATTGTGTTCTTGGGCCAAAGACAGCAGCTTGTATCCGTATTTAGCAATTACTTCTTTGTTGGCGGTAACTACATGTTTGCCGGAGGTGATAGCTTGCTCTATGTACCCTAGTGCTGGGTGTTCGCCCCCGACAACCTCGATCACTATGTCAACCTCAGGGTTAGTGATAACTTCTTCAGCATGCTTAGTTAATATGCCTGGTTCGAGCTTGATGCTGCGCTGTTTAGTTACCTCGCGCACTAGAGCTTTTTTCAAAACTAACGAAGCTCCTAGCTGCCTGGCCAGTTTGCCGGCTTTAGTAACCAGAACGTTGGCTACAGCACTGCCGACGACACCCAGGCCTAGCAGCCCGATGCCGATATCTTTTCCCATAGTGCTATCTTGCCTTTGAAACCATGGCTACAGCCCAGTCTTTCTTTCTTGCATCAAGGTAATTTTCAATCTTGCTGTTCTCTTGTTGCTCTTTGAACCAGTCATTGGAGCCTTTCATCTTCAGTCCTTCCCTAACATCGTCGCTGAGGTCATGATCGCCTCTTTCCAAAACACTGACTACCCAATAGCCTCCTTTGGTTTGGACTATTCTATCTTTGACTGGCTCGCTGATAATATTAAGGTCGAGATTAAAGGCAACTTCATCGAAAGCCTCGCTGTCCATGTCTCCTTGTTTTATCCAGCCCAGTTCGCCGCCGTCCTCTTCGCCACTGTATTGAGAGTACTCATCGGCCAGTTCAGCAAAATTGCCACTGGTTAATTGGGCCGCAATCTCATCGGCCTCTTGTTTGCTGCCTAGCAGTATTGCCCTGGCTTTTATTCCTTTCTCTTCATCTTTGTCGGTAATCTGTATGAGCCAGTAGCCAATGCTTTTGGTTGCTGATTCATCGTGGATAGCCTGGACTTCGCCCGGTTTGAACTCGAAGGCAGCATCTGCAACCAAGGGATTGGATATTAACTCGCGGGGCAGCCAACCTACGTCACCTTCGGCTTGAGGATTACAGGAGAACTCATCTATTAGGGCAGTCAAATCGTTGCCACTTTCAATTCTGGCTATTACATCATAAGCTACCTTCTGACTCTCGACAAGCATTAGCTGAATATGCGCCTGCTCCATAGCATCGGGCAACTGAGAGGCGAAATACTCTTGCAGCTTTTCCCTTAGCATGCCGGCCTGCACTATGTCCCGGTAGACTTCTTCATCGGGCAGTTTGTTCTCCTCAATTTTCTCGTCTATCTCCTCATCTGTAACCTCAAGTCCCAAAGCATCAGCGCCCTGTCTAACCAGCTCGTCTTGGACAATTTGATTGGCAAGCATCTGAGACATGTAATTGAGCTGCGCTGGCTCTGCGCCTTTAGTGTAGGCATCGAGTATCCCTATGTAATAAGCCATATCAAAAGAAGTGTCGTTTACCTCAATCACAACCTCGTGAAGGGGCTTGACTTTGGTCTCATAGTATCCATACCCTACATAGCCTATGATCCCGGATAAGAAAACGGCGGCGGCGATTACTATGATTCGGCGTCTTTTTCGTTGCCGTTCCCACTTAGAAAGCTGATGCTTGGTAGGGAGGCGCTTGGGCTCAACCCTTTTCTGCTTCTTGCTCAATGGTTGCTTACTCTTTCGTCATTCTGAACCTTTTGGTGAAGAATCTCTTATATGGACTCCCCGCTTCGCTCAAGGTGAAATTTGCCATTTGATAATCATTGCTGTGCTAGTCTAGATATGATAACATACCAGGGAAGATAGAGCGACGGGGTGTAGCGCAGCCTGGTAGCGCACCTGAATGGGGTTCAGGTGGTCGGAGGTTCAAATCCTCTCACCCCGACATTTAGATTTTTACACAAAGATTTTTATACATGTCGCTGCTGTTTTCATTCGGGTTTGTGTTTGCTTTCTGTGGGCCGTATGGCAGGTGACTACGGTGGATCGGGCAAATTGTCTCAGGCTGCCGTAGGACGGGGTATTTGAACCCTTTGGGAGGCGAAACTTGACAAATCGGATGGGGCATGATAAACTAACAATTGTCCCGAGTGGCCGAGCTGAAGTGGTGGAGGCATCATACCGAGTAGACGGAAGCTGAAGAAGGGCTGGGAAGCAGAAAACCCGGCACAAGGTAGGTGGAAGCTGAAAGGGGGGTGTGCCAACTCCGGAGGGTGAGGTCACTCGGGATATCTTTTGCCCGAATTCGCTAACTCAATATGTAAGTGGCTTCAAGACGACCTTCGGCAACGGTTAGGATTTGCGACGGTTCTGCAGAACTTCATACAGGATGACTTGCGCTTCTGGCCGACTTAGCTTTGCTGAAGAGGTCAGCAGCATTGAATGAGCTGCGAACCAGCGGCCCCGACGCCACCCCCGAAAAGCCCATCTCCCTGGCAATAATCTCATACTGAGCAAATTCGTCAGGAGTGACATATCTTGCCACCTGGTGGTGGTGGAGAGAGGGCCTCAGATACTGCCCGAGCGTGACAGAATCACATTCGGCTCGTCTCAGATCTTGCATAACCGCTATCACTTCATCTTCCCTTTCGCCCAGCCCTAACATGAGCCCTGATTTAGTCAGAAGCCGCCCGTCTAGAGATTTCGCGTTCTTGAGAACCTCCAAAGAGCGCTGATATTTTGCCTGAGGTCGTACCTCTGGATAGAGCCTGGGGACTGTCTCGACATTATGGTTCAACACCGTGGGCTGAGCGGCAAGCACTTTCTCCAAGGCTGATAAGGAACCCCGAAAATCGGGAATGAGCACCTCAATCCCGATGTGTAGATTATGACGGTGGAGACTATCTATGACGTGAGCAAATTGTAGGGCGCCTCCGTCGGCAAGATCATCTCGACATACGGAAGTAATGACTACATATTGAAGTCCTGACTGTTTTACCGCTTGGCAAA
>JGI24025J20009_10000833_pt1 | contig 23762 bp, 17 predicted proteins | sample Cruoilmetagenom3_FD_20009 | JGI IMG/M metagenome (IMG submission 20009) | reverse complement strand
TTCCACTTCGCAGGTTCTGCGCGTGCTGGAACCAGAACCGCACCCAGCACAAGTGCCAATACTGCCACAATGGCGTACTTTCGATACATCTTGCTTCCTTTGCGCTTATTCCGATTTGATAAGTCCAACAGCCGGATTTTAGTCTGGAACAGCAGCCTGTCAAGCACATATTATTAGAGCCAGAAAAGGGCAGGAATTAACGGTGAGATTGGCCTGAATTGCTCTCTTCAGGCTTAGATGTGTCTATCTTACGGTTTGGTGAAGACTTAAAGAGCCAGTGAACCTTGACGCTATTTCTGATACCCCTGCCCGGGGCCCGCCCCTAATCTGCTGTCCCCCTCGGGTCAGGACCAGAAGAAAGGGGAAAGAATACCGTCCTTTTCATTCCTGAGTTTTACCAAGTCAGCGAAATCGGTCTTGCAGTAGTTTCTGATTTCCATCCGGTTATCCGGTTTCAGCCGGAGGCGGCCCGGTATCTGTTGTAACAGCCAGGGATTTGCTCCTGAGTGCTACTTTATGTTTTGCATAAACCTTTTGCCAGTATCCTACCTGGAACAGAAGCGCCATGCCGATGCCCTGGGTAATATCCGATGCATTGATTCCAAGCCAGATACCGGTTGAACCCATTCCCGCGGTGAGCGCAAGCAGATAGGCGAGCGGTATCCTGAATCCCAATTGTCCTGTTGCATTCACGATTGTCGGCGTGCGGGTATCACCGGCACCGTTCATACCCTGTCCCAATATCAGAGAGAATGCAAGAAAAGGCAATGTTACTGCCAGGAACCGCAGAAATGTCGCACCAATATCCGTTACTTCGGCATTATGGCTGAAAATGCCGACAAGCCGGGGCGCAAAAATGATGAACAGGACTGCAATCGGAATCGCAATCACTTCATAATAGAGCACGGTTCGCCATCCGGATTTTGCCGCACGCTTCGGCTTACCAGCGCCCATATTCTGTCCGACCGTAACCGCAGCCGCATTGGCAAAACCGAAACCAGGCACTATGATGAACGCCCGCAGCCTGGCACCGATTCCGAATGCGGCAAGCGTAATCGCACCGAATGACGAAACCAATCTCATGAGCATCAGCATTGACATTTCCCTTATCAAAACCTGGAGTGAAGCAAAAGAACCGATACTTATGATTCTCTTCATCAACACCGCATCCGGCTTGAAATGCTTCAGCCTGAGCTGAATCGCTGAATGCCCGACCGTTGTATGGAGAATAAGAAAAACCAACCCGATTCCTCGGCTCGTCACTGTTGCAACCGCCGAGCCGGCAATACCAAGTTGGGGAAAAGGCCCGTATCCCATGATAAGCATCGGGTCAAGAATTATATTAACTATATTCGCAATGACCAAGGCCTTGAGTGGTGTTCTGGCATCACCGGCCCCGCGCAGTGCCTGATTTATCCCGACAAAGAGAAATATCGTCAATGACAACCCGAAGATTATCCGCAAATATTCTGCTGCATATCTGAGCACATCACCGGTTGCGCCAAAAAGCATCAGCAGTGGTTTGACCGCATAAAGCGAAACCGCAAGCATAACGATTGAACCCAGAAACCCGAGAACCAGGGTCTGTCCCAAAACCTCGTCTGCCATTCCATAATTCTTTCCACCGGTGAAATGCGCAACAAGTGCGGTCGTGCCAACCGCAATACCCTGAACCAGCATTACCATAACCGCTATTACTGTGCCGGCTATTGCCAGACCGGCAACCTGCACATGACCCAACCTACCGATAAAATAGAGGTCCACCATTGAAAAAAGATTCTGGAGCGCACCACCGACCATCATCGGTAATGCAAGCCGCCAGATAGACCCACCAAGACCACCTTCGGTCAAACTCTTCTCAATCCGCCTCAGTCTTGCCATAAACCCTTTCAGAAAATAGCCAACATAATCTCAATGATACTGGTAACAACCGGATTTCTGGCGATTAGCCGATACCGAATTCGACTTGGCCGGTTTTTATCGGTTTGCGCTTGAAGTGCTTGTAGGCAATGGTTGTTGCCATGCGCCCCCGTGGTGTCCTTTGAATAAAACCCTCCTGAACCAGAAAAGGCTCATAGACCTCTTCGATTGTCCCCGGGTCCTCGCCAACTGCCACCGACAAAGAAGTGAGCCCGACCGGCCCACCGGCAAACTTGTCAATAATGGTAAGAAGAATCTTCTTGTCCATCTCATCCAGACCTTTGGCATCAACATCAAGCTTGGACAATGCAAACTGGGTAATATCTTTATCTACAACCTCTTTCCCCTGAACCTGGGCAAAATCCCGCACCCGGCGCAACAGCCGGTTGGCAATCCGCGGGGTTCCGCGCGCCCGCTTCCCGATTTCCCAAGCCGCTTTTTCATCAATAGCAATATCAAGAATCCTTGCCGAACGCTTGACTATCTGAACCAGGTCTTCGGCCGGATAATAATCGAGCCTGAATGAAATCCCGAACCTTGAGCGTAAAGGTGCAGTGAGCAGACCCGACCTCGTTGTTGCACCTACCAGTGTGAACTTATTCAGCCGGATTCTTTCTGACCTTGCACCCGGTCCCCGGTCAATCATCACATCAATGACAAATTCCTCAAGCGCCGGATACAGAAATTCCTCGACCGCTTTATTTGTGCGATGGATTTCATCAATAAAGAAAACATCCATTTTTGCCAGGCCGGTAAGTATTCCGGCCAAATCAACCGGACGCTCGAGAATCGGGCCCGAACTGCACCTTATCCGAGTTCCCATCTCTTCGGCAATAATATATGCAAGCGTTGTTTTGCCCAATCCGGCCGGCCCGAACAAAAGCACATGCTCGAGTGGCTCATCCCGCATCCGGGCCGCCTCGACAAAAACTCTGAGATTTTCTTTGACTTTATTCTGACCGACGAACTCACCCAATTTTCTCGGCCTTATCTGTTCATCCAGCACTTCTTCGCCATCAAGCCGGCCGGGCGTGACCAGCCGTTCTTTTTCGGTCATAACTGCCTCAACGCCAGTTTCAGAATTTCTTCAAGCGTCATCTCTTCATTGGTCTCGACCCGGGCCAGCCGGCCGCGCGCCTCCTTATGCGTTAAACCCAAAGAGGTCAGCGCTGATTCTGCATCAGCGAGAATCGGTATCCCTTTTTGCACCGGCGCAGTCTTCTCTTCCAGTTCACCCATAATCCGTGCCGCCCTTTTCGGCCCGATACCAGGCACACTCCTGACCAGTTCAATCCTTTTTCTGGCAATTGCATCAAGGACTTCATCCGGACTCAATCTTGATAAAAGATTAAGTCCGGCCTTTGGCCCGACACCTCTCACCGAAATAAGCAGTCTGAAAACATCCTGTTCCGCCTTTTCAAGAAAACCATAAAGCTCGACACCGGCCCTCGGAAACCGGGTAACAATCAGAAGTTTTACTTCATCCCCTTTCTTCCCGACTCGCCGCGAAGTAGAAAGGGGGACTCGGACTTCAAGCCCGATACCATGGCAATCTAAAACCAGCCTTGTTGGCTCTTTTTCCAGAAGTGTTCCGTGCAGGGAAGCAATCATCACAAACGTCTGGACAAACAATACGCCGCTGCCAGGGCATCGGCCGCATGCTCGGGCACATTATCATCCAGGCTGAGAATCTGCTTAATCATATAATTCATCTGCCGTTTTGATGCCTGACCACTGCCTGTAGTAGCCAGCTTGATTGTTGCCGGTGTAAATTCCTTAACCGGTATTCGCTTGCGCGCCAGCACATAAAGAATTACCCCTTTTGACTGGGCCGAAAGCAGAACGCTGCGCGCGCCGACCACCTTGAAAAAAAGCGTCTCGATTGCACAGTATCCGGGCCCGGTGCGCCGGATAATGCTATTGAAAGCATTGCCAAGCTTTCTCAATCGTTCCGGCACTGACATTTGCGGGTCGGTACTGATAACACCGAAATCCAATACCCGATTGTTTTCTATGACTCCGTAACCGCTCGCACTCAGGCCCGGGTCAATGCCCAGAATCCTAAGCCCCGGACACCTTGTCGAGAACTTCGTCCGGGATGTCAAAATTGGCATACACCTGCTGGACCTCGTCCAGGTCCTCAAGCATCTCCATCAGTCTAAGCACCTTTGGTGCATTCTTCTCTGATACCGGAACGGTGTTTGAGGCAATCTGGGTGAGCTCGGCACTAAGCCACTCAATCCCATTCTCCTTAAGCTTCTGCTTCACCGCCTCAAAGCTGTCAATAGCAGTCACTACCGAATAGCCGGCATCGTCAGCCTGAACATCATCGGCTCCGGCCTCAAGCGCAGCATTAAGAACCGCATCCTCAGAAGCCTTGTCTTTTGGGATAACAATCAAACCCCTGGGTTTGAACTGCCAGGAAACACACCCGGCCGTGCCCATACTCCCGCCGTACTTGTCAAACACATGGCGGACCGCAGCAGTACTCCGATTCTTGTTGTCCGTCAAGGACTTAACCATTATTGCCACGCCTCCAGGCCCATATCCTTCGTATGTAACCTCTTCGTAAGTAACCCCGGGCAATTCGCCTGTGCCTTTCTTTATCGCCCGTTCGATATTGTCGGCCGGCATATTGATTGCCTTGGCCGATTCAACTGCGGTGCGCAGCCTGGGGTTGGCATCCGGGTCACCACCGCCCGTGCGCGCTGCGGTGGTGATTTCCTTTATCAGCTTGGAAAACGCCTTTCCCCGGGCAACGTCCGTTTTCGCCTTCTTATGTTTAATCGTTGCCCATTTAGAATGTCCAGACATTACAATCCTCCTTGGAAAATCAAATTCTATTTCTATTCTAAGACTGATGCTAAACATGTCAACATCTGGCCGGGCAATAATCCGCTTGACAAAGGTCGCTTATCCGATTAACTTCTCTTAAATGATTGCATGCATGTTAATCTTCAGTCTGATTTCAATTGACCCGAATGCCGGCACCGCCGGGTTTGATTTCCTGCGCATTACCCCAACTGCGGCCGAAGCCGCAATGGCCGGCGCCGCGATTGCGCACTCCAAAAGTCCAATGGCCTTCTGGTACAGCCCGGCCCATGCTGCTGGGGCCGAATATCAGTGCGCTCTTTTCAGTTATGTTAACTATATCGCAGGTATCCACATCGGCTCTGCCGCCTATTCCCAGCCACTGGCTGAGGACAAAGGAATCGGCTTCGGTATCGTCTACCTCAATTCCGGCACAATGAAACGCACCGACGCGCTGGGCGGAGAACACGGCACTTTCGGCGTTTCCTATGCCGACATCAATGTCAGCGGTGGATACCGATTTTCTGAAATCATTTCATTAGGCCTCGGACTTCAGGGACTCTACGGTTCGATTGATACTTTCTTTACCCTGGGTCTGGCCGGGAACATCGGGGCTTCAGCCCGCATCCCGATTGAAGGTCTTGAAGGCCTGACCGCTGGAATTACCGCCAGAAACATAGGTTATCAAGCCAAGGCATTTCAGACTGGTCGCGACCCAATGCCCGTCGAATTCGCGGCCGGGCTTGGATTTCAGCCTAACCCTGCTTTGAACCTGGTCTTTGATATCCTCAAACCCCTGGACAACCGTTTCCAGTTCAGGGCCGGAATCGAAGGCTGGGCCGGAGATATGGTCGCCCTACGCGCCGGGTATAATACTTTCGGTTCGGACCTGCAGTCCGGTGGTGGTTCTGACATCCTGGCCGGGTTTTCCACCGGCCTCGGCATACGCTACCGAGGTTATCAACTTGACTACTGCTTCATCCCGATGGTCGAACTTGGCATGGCCCATCGGTTGTCCTTTACTCTGACCCTTTAATCATAAATGAAAAAACAGTTCATCAAGAATCTGAAACCGAATATCCCGGTGGAGGACATCTTCTTTCTTACCCGGCGTGACATCAAGGAAAAACGCGACGGTGCTCCGTTTCTCACCTTCGAGTTCCAGGACAAAACCGGCCGGTTGACCGGCATAATGTGGGACCGGGTCGAGGATGCACTACGCTGTGTCACAACAGGAGGGTTCTACCATGTCCAAGGCAAATTGGGCAACTATCAGGGAAAACCCCAGCTTACCGTGAATGCCATTTATCCTGCGGACCCGGATGAAGTCAGCCGGGACGACTTTATCGCCACGACCAGATACGACCGGAGTAAACTGCTCGACGAACTGCACGACTATTTCACTGGAATAAAAAATCCACATCTCAAGAAACTACTCAAGACATTCTTCGAAGACCAGGAGTTTATGACCCGGTTCTCCGAGGCCCCGGGTGGCGCAATGGTTCACCACAACTACTTAGGCGGCCTGTTGGAACACACCGTTTTCATGTGCAGAATGGCCAAAGCCGCAGCAGAAACCTATAAAGAGGTTGACGGCGACCTGCTGATGACTGGCGTGATGCTTCACGATGTGGGCAAAATTAGAGAATATGTATACGATACGGCAATCGACCACACATATGATGGCCGACTTATCGGTCATGTCGTCATCGGATACGAAATGGTGCATGAAAAAATAAAAGGAATCGAAGGCTTCCCGGAAGAATTGTCACGCATGCTGCTCCATATCATTCTCTCACATCATGGACATCTGGAGTTCGGTGCACCAAAAACACCGAAGTTTGCAGAAGCATTCATCGTTTATTTTCTGGACAACCTCGATTCCCGCGTGGCGATGTTCCGTGATGTGGTAGAGAACAACCCGGGCACAAAATGGACTGATTTCCATAGGTTCCTCGAAACCAACGTCTATATCAAAGACCAAACCGACTGACCGCCGCCATTTGCTTCCAACTGGCACTGATTCATATCGGTTGGGTAAAGCATGTCGTAAGCTCGGTCTCAGACTGACTGAAATCCAACTGGACCTGCTCGTTCGCTATGCAGAAATGCTCTGTGATTGGAACACACGTATCAATCTTGTCTCACGAAAAGACAGTCGCAGGATTCTCTCCTATCACATCATTGATTCACTTGCGGTTGCATCCTTAATCCCGTCCGGCAAACAAGTATGCGACATTGGAACCGGAGCCGGCTTGCCCGGAATCCCCCTGGCAATAAGCCGGCCAAATATCGGAATGGTGCTGGTTGAATCTTCAACTAAACGTTGCTGGTTCCTGGATACTGTTATTACCACNTTGAACCTTCCCACTNTCACGATTATCAATGAAAGAGCAGAGACAATTCCCNACCTCCAATGTGATATTGTGCTTAGTCGACTTACTACCTCACCCAAACGGGCAATAAAAGAAATTTTCCCTCATCGCAGACCTGGTGGTGTCATTATACTATTCAAGACCAAAAATTCTGCGGTAGAACTGAATANTGCACTCTCAATNCTCGACAAGAACCACNTGGCAATAATTCGCACTAAAGATGTTATTCTTCCTATCTCCGGCATAACCAGGAAGTTCATAGTCATCGGTCCTGGATAGAATCCTTTGAGCAATCCGCGCAAAAAAAGAAGGCCCGCCCCGTGCCTTCTTCCCTTAAAAGTAACCACATAAAGCGTGCCCGGGCTATGCAAATCTCGTAGAAAGGAGGTGATCCAGCCGCACGTTCCCGTACGGCTACCTTGTTACGACTTCGCCCCAGTTATCAGCCCCACCTTGGGCCCCCACAATGGAGGGACTTCGAGCGTTGCCGACTTCCATGGCGTGACGGGCGGTGTGTACAAGACCCGGGAACGTATTCACCGCTGCATGCTGATCAGCGATTACTAGCGATTCCGTCTTCAAGCAGGCGAATTGCAGCCTGCTATCCGAACCATGGCTGCCTTTGAAGATTGGCTCCACCTCGCGATGTCGCGACCCACTGTAACAGCCACTGTAGGACGTGTGTAGCCCTGGGTATAAAGGCCATGATGACTTGACGTCATCCCCACCTTCCTTCTCCTTAACGGAGGCAGTCCCCTTAGAGTGCACCGTCACCGGTTAGCAACTAAGGGCAGGGGTTGCGCTCGTTGCGGGACTTAACCATACACCTCACGGCACGAGCTGACGACAGCCATGCAGCACCTGTGCAAGCTCCAGAGAAAAACTCCGGTCGGTCCCCTTTCGGGTTCCTACCACTCGCATGTCAAACCCAGGTAAGGTTCTTCGCGTAGCATCGAATTAAACCACATCCTCCACCGCTTGTGCGGGTCCCCGTCAATTCCTTTGAGTTTCAACCTTGCGGCCGTAGTCCCCAGGCGGCACATTTATCGCGTTAGCTACGGCACGGAGAAATACATCCCCACGCCTAATGTGCATCGTTTACGGCTAGGACTACCAGGGTATCTAATCCTGTTCGCTACCCTAGCTTTCGTGTTTCAGCGTCAGGGGCATTCCAGAAACCTGCCTTCGCTATTGACGTTCCTTCCGATATCTACGCATTTTACCGCTACACCGGAAGTTCCGGTTTCCTCTCCTGCCCTCCAGACTAGTAGTTTCGACAGCAATTTCCCAGTTAAGCTGGAAGCTTTCACCATCGACCCACCGGTCCGCCTACACACCCTTTACGCCCAGTAAATCCGGACAGCGCTTGCCCCCTACGTATTACCGCGGCTGCTGGCACGTAGTTTGCCGGGGCTTCCTTTGGGAGTACCGTCACCGTTCCGGCAGTTACTCCGAAACGGCATCGCTCCCCCTGACAGAAGTTTACATCCCGAAAGACTTCATCCTTCACGCGGTGTCGCTGGGTCAGACTTTCGCCCATTGCCCAAATTTCTAGACTGCTGCCTCCCGTAGGAGTGGGAACCGTGTCTCAGTTCCCCTGTGGCCGTTCACGCTCTCACGTCGACTACCCGTCATTGCCATGGTGGGCTATAACCCCGCCATCAAGCTGATAGGACAAGAGTTCCTCCTAAGGTAGCACCTTACAGCGCCTTTCTTGCTACCGAGATGCCTCGGCTGCAGCACATGGAGAATTAGCCCGCCTTTCGACGGGTTGTGCTCCTCCTCAGGGCAGATTGCCCTTGCATTACTCACCCGTTCGCCGCTAAACACAACCCGGTGTTGCCACCAGAAAGTGTCCCGCTCGACTTGCATGTCTAAGACACACCGCCAGCGCTAGTCCTGGGCCAGGATCGAACCCTCCAAGCAAAATCTTGGAAATGAATTGGCATAGCCCGGACACGCTTTGGGTTACATCCGAATTATCAAAGAGCAATACTTCTGTATCTTTAGCATATTAAAAAGATTGCCGTTGTCAATATCGGTCAGCACTCCAGACCCCGTCATATCTTCTGAAATATCGGACAATTAGCAAACCGACCAGAAAATTCTTCTCTAACTTGTTAAGGGGGGCTCTGAATTCCAGACCTTCATCTCGCCTTGCCCTTTCCGATGTCCGAACGATTGCTTCTGGGGCTGCGTTTGTAATCGGTTTCGTAGAACCCTGACCCCTTGAATATCAATCCGGCTCCGCCAGACACAATTTGCTCGACAGTTCCCTTGGCCTTGCATTTTGGGCAGTCTTTGATTGGAGGGTCAACAATTCTCTGGAAAACTTCAAACCGGTATCCACACTTCTTGCAATGATATTGGTAAGTAGGCATCAACTAAACGAAAACAGGGGGTGAAAAAACTCTCCACCCCCTGTTATTCCGAAGTTTAGTACTCGCCACCGTAGCCACCGGCACCGGCACCAGGCGGCATGGGTGGTGTCTTTTCTTTCTCAGGCTTCTCGGTGATTGCGCATTCGGTAGTGACCATCAGCCCGGCAACGCTGGCCGCATTCTGCAGTGCGGCACGGGTCACTTTTGTCGGGTCGATAATTCCAGACTCGAACATATCAACATACTCCATCGTTTCACAGTTGAAACCGACGCCATCCTTTCCGACCTTCACCTTCTCGAATACAATCGAACCATCCACACCAGCATTTGAGGCAAGCTGCCGGATCGGCTCCTCCAGTGCTCGCTTGACGATGTTGATACCGATACCTTCATCGCCATTGGATTTCATCTTCTCAAGAACTGGAATGCATTGCACCAAAGCAACACCGCCACCAGGAACCACTCCTTCTTCGACAGCGGCCCGAGTTGCATGAAGTGCGTCCTCAACAAGCGCCTTCTTCGCCTTCATCTCCACCTCGGTAGCAGCACCGACATTGACTACCGCAACACCACCGGCCAGTTTTGCAAGCCGCTCCTGTAGTTTTTCCTTATCGTAATCAGACTTGGTTTCTTCAATCTGCTTGCGAATCTGCTCAATACGAGCAGTGATGTCTTCTTTCTTGCCGNCGCCCTCGACGATAGTGGTATTTTCCTTGTCGATAACAACGCGCTTCGTAATACCCATATCACCAATCTGGACATTCTCGAGCTTAATCCCGAGGTCTTCGGAAATCAGCTTGCCGCCAGTCAGTGCCGCAATATCTTCAAGCATCGCCCGTCGCCGGTCTCCGTAACCGGGCGCCTTGACCGCACAGCAACGCAGGGTGCCCTTAATATGGTTCACCACAAGACCAGCCAGTGCATCGCCCTCGACATCTTCGGCAATAACGAGTATCGGTTGCCCTTTCTGGGCAACTTTCTCGAGAACAGGTAGAAGGTCCCGCATCGAAGAGATTTTCTTCTCATAAAGCAGGACCAATGCATTCTCAAGAACCGCCTCCATCTTCGGAGTTTGCGGGGTGGTCGTGCCCGGTTTGAGCGCAAAGTAAGGGGAGAGATACCCACGGTCGAACTGCATACCTTCTACCACTTCAAGTGAAGTCTCCATGGACTTGGCCTCTTCAACCGTGATAACGCCTTCCTTACCCACTTTCTCCATCGCGTCTGCGATAAGATTGCCTATTTCCTTGTCGTTGTTTGCTGAAATGGACGCAACCTGCTGGATTGCTTCGCGGCCCGTGGACTCTTTGGACATTCTCTTGAGCTCACCGGCCGCGGCCACTACCGCTTTATCGACGCCACGCTTCACTGCCATTGCATTAGCACCAGCGGCCACTACCTTCAGACCCTCGCGATATATTGCCTCGGCCAGAATCGTTGCAGTAGTGGTTCCATCACCGGCCACATCCGAGGTCTTGGACGCCACTTCTTTTATCATCTGTGCGCCCATGTTCTCGAACTTATCCTCAAGCTCAACTTCTTTGGCGACGGTAACTCCATCTTTGGTAATGGTCGGCGCGCCCCACTTCTTATCGATAATCACATTGCGGCCCTTAGGACCCAGAGTTACCTTGACCGCATGGGCCAGTTGTTGGGCACCGTGCATGATAGCACGTCTTGCTTCATCCTCAAATTTTAAGTCTTTTGCCGGCATTCTCACTCCTCCTTACTTTTCTTTTTCCACAACTGCCAGGACATCGTCCTCGCGCATTATCAAATACTCCTTGTCATCAACGCGAATTTCGCTGCCCGAGTATTTACCGAAGAGAATAAGGTCACCTTTTTTGACATCCATCGGAATCCGCTTTCCGCTGTCATCAACCTTTCCAGACCCAACCGCAATCACTTTACCCTTCTGGGGTTTCTCCTTCGCGGTATCAGGAATAATAATACCGCCTTTCATTTCCTCTTCTTTGATTCTTTCGACCAGGATTCTATCCTGTAGTGGTTTCACCTGCATAACTCCTCCTTAAATTCCAGCCATAACATCATCCAGCCGCTCGCACCTCAATCCGGATACCTTATTCTCGGTGGTGCAAGCTGTAAATCGGCGTCCCGGTCAAATAACGCTCAGCAGACGCCACAAAGATCCCCTTTCCCGCCAGAACCAATCCGCTCTCTGGTTAACTTAGACGCCACTAATCCGCATTAGGATTCCGGCAACTCTGACCATCAAAAGACCCTCAGACTGTCTTCCCGGTTTGTAAGCCTTCAAAAAGGAGGCTTAAGGGAAAATGGGCGATATCTGATTTGAACAGATGACCTCCTCCTTGTAAGGGAGGCGCTCTAGCCAGCTGAGCTAATCGCCCTCCTTTTGAATTATATAATACAGAGCCGGACTGTCAACGGGCGGGCCGGCACAGGTTGACAGCACTGCTCATCAGCCTATGCTGTATCCAGAAATAGAAAACCAACAATGGATTCACCGACCAGTCAGCTCATCAAGATGAAACCGTGGCATCAGCCGAGAACGATTTTGACTGCTCTTGGCCACATCCTTACCCAAAGGGCTGAAGATTTCACCAATACTATTATCAAGGAATCGGGCAAACCAAGGAGGTACGCTATGATATCATTAAATCTCGGCCCGTAGGCAGAACTTTCAAATCAAAAGGAGAAAATATGGCCGCACAAGCAAAGGCACGCTGGACCGGTCAAGGCTTGCAGTTCATCGCCTCAAGCTGGTCCAACCACGGTCTTACAATGGATGCTTCAGAGAAAGTTGGTGGCACCGACACCGGTCCCAGACCAATGGAAGTGCTTCTCTTCAGTCTGGCCGGCTGCACTGGTATGGATGTTGTTTCCCTGCTCAAGAAAATGCATGTGGATTTCACCGGACTCGAAATCAATATTCAGGCCGAAATGGCAGACAAGCATCCAAAAGTCTATACCAGAATCGACCTCGAATATGTCGTCACCGGCCACAATATCGACAAAATCAAACTCAAAAAAGCAATAGATTTGTCCCAGAAGAAGTACTGCCCGGTTTCAGAAATGCTTCGCAAGCACTGCCCGGTCAACTATTTATATCGGACAGTAGAAACCTGAGTATAAATTATCATACGCTACTATACTAGGTCTGCACAACCAGTTTGTTTNAACTGGAATCGGAAATGACCAGGAATATCCTCATTCTGGTATTCATCTTTCTGGCTGTCATTCTCGTTATCAACCCGAATGGCGATTTCCCGTTGAATGATGACTGGTCCTATGGTCAGGCAGTCAAGAACCTCGTGGGAAAAGGGGAATACTGCCTGTCCAACTGGACCGCAATGCCGCTTTTTACCCAGGTTTTATGGGGTGCGCTTTTCTCAATCCCTTTCGGGTTCTCTTTCCTTGCTCTGAGGGTTTCAACCCTGGTCATTTCGTTAATCGGCCTCGTATTCCTTACACTCCTGTTTCAACGAGCAGGAGAAAAAAGGGGACGCTTCCTGCTGCTTGGGCTGCTGACCCTCCTGTTCAACCCGATTTACCTGGGACTCTCATGCACATTCATGACTGATGTTCATTTCATCGCTTTCTCAATTATCTCGCTTTATCTGCTTGCAACCGGTGTCAAAAAGAAAAGCAACGCCCTCCTGATTACGGGTATGGCCTTCACGGTTCTAGCCACACTTATCAGACAGATAGGCCTGCTCATACCATTGGCCTTCGGCTTTGGCTACCTGACTCGCGGAAAACCGAACGGGAAAAAAATCGCACTGACCGCTGGATTCCTGCTATTCACCATCGCGGCATTCTTTGTCTACGAAAAATGGCTTGAAGCACATTGTGGTCTGCCTACTGCTTACCATGCCAATACCGACAGAATCGCAGCCGCATTTGCTTCAGGACTGCCCGCTATCTCAGTGCAGATAATTAAAAACGTTCTGGTAACCTTCAGTTATCTCAGCCTGTTCCTGCTTCCTTTGACAGTACTGATTATCCCTTCTGCCCCGAAAAAGAGGCTCCTATTATTCCTGGGCATCTCAATTGCCGCACTCACCGCATTCCGGCTTGCTGGATTCGCGCTTCCCGGCAATATCCTCTCAGACAGAGGTATCGGCCCTTTTACACTTAAACATTCCAGGGATTTCGCATCGTTCTCCGGTTCTCTCTTGTCAAAATGTATCCTTGCTGCTATCACCTTGCTGGGCGGTGGTTTCCTTATCGAAGCCTTATTCAGAATTGCCACCCGAATAAAAAAGAACTGGTTTGCAATGATGCTCTTTTCTTTGTCAATTCTCTATTTTCTCTCCATTTGTCTGGTGCATCAGTTCGACCGCTACATATTGGTTTATGTCCCAATCCTCGCGACCCTGATTCTTTTGACAGCCAGGAAACTCAAAATCCCGAAATGGACATTGGCTGTCGGATATGCGATAGTCATTGCTTACGGCCTCTTCTCCATATCTGCAGCACATGATTATCTTCTCTGGAACCGCACCCGCTGGCAGGCGACTCATTATCTTACCGACAAACTTTCTATTCCTGCTGATAAAATAGATGCCGGCTTTGAATTTAATGGGCTTTATACATATTCTGAAGAATACAAAAAGGAGCCGGGCAAAAGCTGGTGGTGGGTAAAAGACGATACTTACATCGTATCATTTGAGCAGCTTGTCGGATACACCGCTATCAAAGAATACCGAATCAGGACTTGGTTACCCGCTGGTATCAGAAATATCTACATCTTGAAAAAGACTCTGGATTCTTACCGTTCAATTCCCTTGAAAGGATAGCTGTTGACCAACACCTGACCGAGTCTATAATCGCTGCAATAGAAATCAGACTCGATCATTAAGGAACGCAATTGAAAGCCAAAGAGCACCATGGCCGCGCAGCCAGAACTGCCACCCGATGGGAAAACATGCCTGCCCAGCACAAAATGAGTCCGGTCGCCAAATCGGTGCTTGTCGCAGCCGGGCTTCTGCTAATGGGGCTGGCAGGCTTTGTTACCTACACTGGAGATTACATCTTCGCCGCTCATTGGACAGTGTTTATCCGCTTTCCCGGGATGCTGGAAGGACAGTACTACTTCTTTCCAATATGGTGGGTAACGATTGGCCTGCCGCTTTTGCTTTTCGGACTGGGATGGTTCTTCCCCGCTTTTCGAAATGCGGTGCGTGCACCATGGCGCCAGCCAAAATTTGCCGTGCCATTAGTAACCGTCCTTATCCTCTTTGCTTTCACAATGCAACCTTGGGAATATGCCAGCACTCCTGCCTGGGACACTGGTTCGAAGATGGTGTTTTATCTGACCCTTGCAGGAACCGGGTTTATCCTCTTTCTAACCGGGTTCTATGAGAAACTCCGGTTCCTGGACCAGCCTTTGGCCCGTGCCTACCAGTGGCTGATGGCCCTGGACCGCCGGACCTTTATGCTTCTCATATTCGGTTTCACCTTCCTGGTGGCCAACCTGATTTCTCTTTTTGTATTTGAACATATGCCCCATATTCAGGATTCAATTTCCCAACTGTTCCAGGCACGGATATTCGCCACCGGCCGGCTGCATCTGACCACACCCTGCTTCCCAGACTTCTTTGACTACACACATATAATCAACAATGGCTACTGGTATTCCCAGTATCTATTTCTGCATTCGCTGTTTTTGCTTATAGGCGTTTTTGCAGGCATCCCATGGATAATCAATCCTTTGCTGGGCGCACTGACCATACCGGCTATTTATGCCCTCGGCCGGAAGCTTTATGGAGAACGCACCGGCAGGCTGGCAGGAATACTGGCCTGTCTGACCCCTTTCATATTTGACATGTCTTCAGAATACATGAACCATTCGGGGGCACTACTGTTCACGACCCTTTTCATACTGTTCTATTTCCGAACCCTTGATCTGGGTAGATGGTACGACCCATTAGTCGCGGGTTTGGCCCTTGGACTCGTTGCCAATATCCGACCTTACACCGCTTTGGCAATCGGCGGGCCATTTGCAATCTACGGTCTTTATCGGGCCGTGAAAGAACCGCGCCGACTTATTCCAAAATTCGGGCTTATGGTTATCCTTATGGCCGCGGTGACAAGTTTCATTTTCGTCTACAATTGGCTTACAAACGGCAATCCGCTTCTTTTCGGGTATGTTGTTAAATGGGGCCCTGGACATGAAATAGGTTTCGGCAAAAGCGGCTGGGGAGCAGAGCATACGCCTTTTCGAGGTCTGATAAACACGGGCAATGACATGAATCTTATGAACAAGTTCCTATACGAGTGGCCTATCCCTTCGCTCCTGCCGATTGCAGTCCTGTTTGCAGCCCGAACCAAAAATCATAAGGACTGGCTTCTGCTCGCCAGTTCTGTCAGTCTATCCGCAGCCTATTTCTTTTACTGGTTCCATAATGTCTGCTTCGGCCCCAGATTTCTATACGAATCTTCGGCCTGCCTTATTCTTCTGACAGTTCGTGGCGGACAGGAACTCGGCACTTTTCTACGGCGGACATGTCAGATGAAAATATCTGACAAATCCGCAGCTACATTTGTCCGCCGCGTATGGTTGATAATGACCATTATTATGCTCGGCGTTGGCCTGCCCCCGCTTTTCAGAACATACCACATGTATGGTAATGTTGACGGCACTCTGGTGCGCACGGTCCGGCAAGCCGGACTGAAGAATTCGCTTGTTTTCTGCCACCATTTCGGCAACGGATTCAGTGCCAATACGCTCAACCTGGACGGCGATGTAGTATATGCAAAAGATTACGGTATCCTGAATGCCGCATTGACTATTGCATACCCAGACCGGCATTATTACTACGCGAATAAGGATACCCTGAGGCCGCTTGCGAATATTGATTACCCACATTCGCAACTGAAACGGGCGCTGGATGAAATGACCGAATTTCTTTCCGACACGCTCACACACAGTTACAACACGATTATCTGGCCTTTCAAGGACATTCCCATTCAGGAATTTGATTCATCCGGCCCCAGAATCATTGATTTTCGGGACATCTCGGCCGAGATTTTCACGAACCGCCACACACCCGATGACTACCTGCCGGCAATTGCATGCTGGATACTCAATGACGAACGCGAGCATCTCCGCTTGTTTTCCTTTATGAACGACTTGCAGAATGTTATCGCCGGTGATTACAAGTTCACATTGCTTTCGGTAACCAGCGAAGGCACAGGTGCGGTTTACGACATCAGCACTGTCAGCGGCAACGAAGTAACAGTGCCTAACCAGCCTGGCCCGATGCCGATTCGATAAGCAAATGGCCGTTCCTTTTGCTTGACGAATGAAATACCCGTGCCATAATTTATGGTCTTGTTTAATAATAACATTAAATATTGTTCCATGACTACAAAAAAGGAGGAATTGTGAAATCCGTTATTATCAGTCTATTGGCGGTATGCACGGCATTTGCCGGCACTGTTACTTATACCCTGGAACTGACGCCACGAGATGTAGTATTCATCCAGAAGGATGGCTATACGATTGTTACGCTTCAATCAGGCGTAAACAGCGGTTCTGCCCTGGCTCAGGTATGGACTACTGAACCCGGAAGTCCGCTTCTGCCGGTCCTATCCGGGAATGTGCTGATTCCGGCCGATGCCGAGCTCGGAAGTATGACAATTACTGAACTCGAACATGCCCGACTCGGTGAAGGATATCGGCTTTACCCGGTTCAGCCGATGCGACCACTTTCTGAATTCAACAGCGTGCCTTTCGTTGAACCGAACCAGACAGTTTACAACAGCAGCACTGCTTATCCAGCCAAAAGGCTTTCCTCAATACCGGCCGGTTCTAAAGCCGGATTCAGGATTGCCGGGTTTCTTTATTGCCCGTTTGAATACCGGCCCGCATCCGGCCGGCTTACGCTTATCACTAAGGCACGGATTCAGATGCAGTATAAAGAGAACTCAATCGCCGCTCCGGTTCTGACCGAAAGCCAGCGCGACCTGATGGCCCGGGATATTGCCGAGCTGGTTGTTAATCCGAAGGACATTTCGCACATGGCACCACCGGTAGTTGCCAAGGACGGCCAGGAAACCGATGTGGTCATGTTTACTTCATCGAGCATGGCACCGAATCTTACCGGACTCCGTTCCTGGCTGATGCGTAAAGGTTATTTCACCGAAATCGTCACGGTTGACACAATTTCGCAAACAGGCCGCGATACCCAGGAAAAGATGCGCAATCTCCTCAAGAAAAAATTCGCTAACGAAGGCCTGAAATATGTCATCCTGACCGGCGATGTCCAGCACTGTCCTTTCCGTTACGGTTATTTGCCCTATTCTACTTACAATATACCGGCCGATATGTATTTCGGCGACCTCGACGGCGACTGGGATGCGAACGGCAATAGTAAGTTCGGCGAGATGACCGGCGATTCGGTGGACCTGTTCCATGACATATATGTGGGTCGGTTGCCGCTGGATGATGCTGATGATGCGGCCAATTTCCTGAAGAAAGACACCACTTATGAAATTGTGCCGGACACCGGTTATTTGAACAACGTTCTTCTGCCTGCCGAAGTGCTCTGGTCGAACATTGACTTCCACGGTATGATCGTAAACACAAACATCCTGCGCGCGCTCAATTCCCGTTCGACCTGGGAGGTTGACTCAGGCATCAACATGGGTACGAGCAATGTCATTACCGCGGTGAACAATGGCACCCAACTGTTTCACTTTGCCGGCCACGGGTCGAATACCGCGTTCGGTTCGACATTCAGGACCTCCAACATCCCTTCGCTGACCAATATCGCCAAGCCGCACATTACGATGAGCATGGCCTGCAACTGCGGGTGGTTCGACCACGCGAGCACCGAGTGCCTAGGCGAGGAGTTCGTGAACGCCACGAACGGCGGCGCGGTCTCGACGATGTTCAACGCCCGGTACGGCTGGGGCGCGCCGCCTACCCAAGGGCCGAACTCGAACATGAACTGTCAGTTCTACAACAACTTCCTGAAAGGAATGACCCAGGGCAAAGCGCATGGTCTGGCCAAGGATTTCCTGCGCAACGAGTCGTTCAGCCAGATGACGATGCGCTGGGCGATGTACACCAACACATTGCAAGGTGACCCGACAATGCAGATGTGGCGAGAAGTGCCCGAGAACTGTACCGTAACCGCACCCGACACCCTGGCCGCGATGCCGCAGGTTGTGACCGTAACCGTTGAAAAAGGCGATGGTCCGCTTGCCAATGCCCGGGTTGCATTTACCCATCTGGGTGAACTCATTGCCCGTGGGGTAACAAACTCCAGAGGCATCGCATATGTCCCGGTTCCGGCCATTGAGGATACCTGGACACTTTCAATGAGCGTTACCGGTCAGGATGCGTGGTTACAGGAGAAAACAGTTTATACAACGACCGGGGATTCAGCACCGCTTGTTACTTATCATCATTATTGGGTTGACGATGCCAACGGCCGGCTCGACCCTGGCGATACGGTTCCCCTCTACCTGGTTGTCAAAAACAAAGGCAATAAAGACGCCGATTCTATTTACGGTTACCTGACAACTTACTCCCCTTATATTACACTTCTCGACACGCAATCTTCTTATGGCCCTGTAGTCCAAGGCGATACTGCCAAAGGTGATGCATATCAGGTTGTGGTTGACCCGCTTTGCCCGCACGGCCATAGTGCTCGGTTTCTGCTTACCGTTACTTCAGCACACTCGGAATGGAAATCCCAGACCGAACTCATCATTGGCCTACCCCATGCCAATGCTGGTCATTGGGCGATTCATGACACGGGCGATTATTGCCTGGCCGTATGTGCGAATGGCGGCATCGGTACAACCCAGTGGCGCGGTGAAGGATTTGGTTTCATCTATCCGAAGGACCGGCTATGGTCTTCCTCGGCTCTGATGCATGGGTCGCTCATAATCGGCACAGACACCAGTTGGGTATGTGACAATTATTATGGCGCACCTTCATGGAAGGTATGCCCATTGGATTTTGCGATGGAGGAATCGTTGCGCCAGGTTTACCCGCCTGAGCTCGGGGACAAAGAATTTCTGTGCACATTCAGCGATGCCGACCATCCTGAGCCCAGAAATATCTCTATTGACCATCGCAGCTATGGTAGCGCAAATCCGAACCACCAGGACTTCGTAATTCTCGAATACCGGATTCACAATAACGGAACCGAGCCGCTGGCCGGACTTTATACCGCGGTCGCCGGCGATTTCAGGACTGCGAACTGGAACGCCAATGACCAGTTCGATTACGCCGGCACTGATTCACTGCGCAACTTGGCTTATGTCAAATCTTCACCAGAAACCCTGGCGCTTGGCATTCGCCACATCTATCCGGCCGGTATGAACGGTTATGCCAATTGCATCAACCATAACACCCATATCAATAACGGCTTCACCAAGACGGAAAAAATGAAGTTCATGGATGGCCGGCTGCGCCAGACTACCGGCACTTCCCAAGCAAACTGGCATGCGATGTCTTCATCCGGGCCTTACACGATTCCAGCCGGGGACAGCCAGATTGTCGCCTATGTGATTTGCGGGGGTCAAACCGTGAATGAACTACTGACCCATTCTGATACTGCAGCCGCTTGGTACGGCCCGCCGGTCGGGATTTCGGGCTTCAAACCTTCGGCCGTTTTGGTCAAAAACATCCGGGTCTTCCCGAAACTGTTTTCCGACCAAATCAAGGTTCGCTATCAACTGCCTGAAGCCGAACCTCTTACCATAACCGCTTATGATGCTGCCGGTCGCGAAGCTGCTCGATGCAACTACACGCCGATAACAAAAACCGGAATCTTTACCTGGCAGCCCCGGGTCGCACCGGGCGTATATTTCATCCGGGCCGGCGGATTTTCGGATAAGGTTCTGAAAATAAAGTAAATTTGATAGCAGGGTCCCGGCATAAGCCGGGACCCTGCAAGGAGGAAGCTACCGGGATTTTATAATCTTGACGACATGCCCCGAGTCGTCAGTTAAGATACGGCAAAGATAGGTCCCGGTGCCTACCTGTTTGCCGGCTTCGTCGGTGCCATTCCAGGCCATATGACAGATTCCAGGGCCCAGTAGCTCGGAAGTCGCCAGGCTCCTGACAAGTTTGCCCGCTGGATTATAGACCGCTGCCGATACCCGTGCAGTGCGACTGAGGTTGAAACACAGCTTCGTGCCGACAGGCCCACAGGGATTCGGCTCTGCGCTGAGCCGGATGTGTTCCAGACCACTTGGCTCGCCCATTGTCCCTTTGGCAGATTGCCCGATTTCAAAAGTCCACCACGGGGTGAACCAGTAACTCCACACTCCACTGTTATAGCCGCGACAACTCCACTCATATGTTCCAGGTTCAACCGGCATCATAAAAGGCACATTCCAAGTCGGTTCCTCGGTGTATGTTTCGCATACCATCATACCGTTCGGTTGATATTTCACGCGGAAATGGAACAGCTCAAATTCTGCAGGTGCCCTGACCTCAAGTATCACATTCGGCTCTTGCATCTTGGTCCCGGGCGTAGGTGCAACCGGCGTAGGCGGTTCTGGCAACTGCTTGACTACGCCATCGCCATCGGGCGGCTGGTCGCGCGTCACCTCAAAATTCCAGTAAGGCCGGAAGAAATCGGACCAGACATCGTCATACCGGGCGCGGCAGGTCCAGAGGTATTCCCCGGGCTGGAGTTCAGCCGGTAGCGGACCTGGTATGATATTGTCCTCAGGCACAAGCCAGGAGTAGTATGGCGTGTATATTTCAGCAATCGGTTCGTCAATTGCGCTTTCTGCATTGAAGAGCTGAAAATTGAGCATCTCGGCCTCGGCCGGACAGTCAACTATCAGTTCCTGCTTTGTATTCCTGCTCTTTGTGCCCGGAAGAGGCGCAATCGGAATTGGCGGCGCCAGGGCGAAGAGCAGCACCGGCAGCACTAGCATGGCAAGCACTACCAGGTGTTGATAGTTCCTTTTGTTCATGTTATCCCTCCTTATAGGATATTCGTGCCGTTTCACGACACTTTTATTAAGTCGCCACGGGCCTTTTGCCCGCCACTGACATTTTTTCCAGATTTTCATCACCCTCAACACTGGGTTCGATAAACATAAACGCACCGGTTGTGCCAGGAAGGAAGCACTCTGCAAGTAACGGTAAAATCGCCAGCTTACAGCATGGTGAATAAATACCTGATTACAGTCAACGATTCAGTGATATAGAAGAGAAGAAGTTATGTAACTGAAAAACTTCAGGATGCGGCTGCGACACCGATTTCATGACCCTCAGAATGGGAAGGTCGGCACAGCACTGGGTTGCAGACTTTTTCGGGCTAAGGGGGTGTACATGAACTTCATGCCCGTGTTGAGGGGTTGTCTGCAAGGGGCTGATAGGAGAAGATTGCGCCGACCTTCCTTCTTTAGGGCAAACCCGCATGTCCGAGTACGATGTAACCTCATAAATCCTCTCTGATAACTGCACTTCCCGTGCCATCTGCCACACCCTGACCTCCTGTCCAAGCTACGGTTTTCCAATATGTTATAACCAAACCGGTTCAAACATAGTCCAATAGCTATCCTCCTGCAGCTCGGCAGTAGTCATAAGTATCGCTTTCCCAAGACTTACATACTGCGACACAAAATGCGTCGCACCGAAAAAAGTGCCAGGCACAAGCCTGGCACAGAATATACCGATTTATCCGACTATTCTTCGGGTATTTGCTCGTCTGGATTCTTCACAATATAAGGGACTCCCCAAGCTGCTGCTACATAGGGTTTAGAAGAATCGCCCAATAATGTGCTCCAGCCGATGGCATCGTGGCCGCTCGGCCGAACCTGTGGCCTTTCGTATCCTTCGGGTCCGATATGCCATGTGCGCTCGAATGTCATAGTGCCGGTCTTGAAATATGGCCGACGCCAGCGGAAAGGCCATTTGGGCCTACCGTGATGAAGAAATGCCCAGCATGAATCACCGGTGGTTGTTGCGGTAACCCACACAGTAACAGTATCCGCTGGCACGAAACATGGCAGTTCATCCCTGGTCAGGAGTGTATCGGCCGTAATTAAACAGAAGGTATCTGATACCGGCCATGATGTAGCGTGGGCCGAAAGCTCCACAACCCTCAACTCGTATGCAGGGTCGACGGTTGTGAACTCCAAAGGCGAAAGCTTGCGGACATGCCACCTATTATCATGCTTGGTCAGATACACCTTCCGAACCGCTTGGTCGTGGACAGACTTGCGCCATACATAAAGAGGATTAGTAGTCGTATCAAAGCAATTCAGAAATTTGCCCTGAATGTCTGAATTTATTGTAGCCAGCGCAGTCGTATCCGGGTAAGCCGGATATGCCGGAATATTGATGACGATTGTGCGTGAGATACCACCGGCCGGAATGAACCTGCGGAAACGAACAAACGGAATCGTATCATAACCGTCGTAAAGCGACCCGGCCAGGAATCCGCCACCACCTTGTGTCGGGGTTGAATCATCAGCACCATAACCACGGGTCTGCTCCTCATTGGTATAAGCCGAACTGTTCAACAAGGTGCGGATTGCCTCTTCGTCGTTTTCACTGCTTTTGGTGCAGCCTAGTGGAACCAAACTGAACACCAAAAGCATTATTGCCACTGTTGCTAGTGTTTTTCTCATTACTATCTCCATTTTCTGCTGTATAAAACAGCGGTTTTGGGTTTATGTTTTGAATCATCAATTGGAATTATGCAAAGCCTATGCCATGAATGTAAATCCTGGACTTTCCGCTATATATCGGATTTCGGCAAAGAACCGGCCGGCTCAGAACTGTTCAGAACTGTTTAGTTATGTGCGCTGGCAAAAGCTCCATCGTTATACCGGTGCTGGGGGCGCGGTATCGGATAAGCCTCTTGGTTCCGGACTTTTCGTACCACATCTCAACCTCGCTTACACCGGTTTTCAGCACAAGTTTCCTGCAGTCAAAACTCCCGGCCGGCACAGTCACCATTTCATTACCACCATAACTGAACTCGGCTTCCCTGACCGAGCCGCCGAAAGGATGCCCCATCGGGCTGAGTATAGTTAACTTCGCAGGTTTGTTCGGCTCAAGTCTCAAAGCCCGGCCCAGGAAAGTAAGCTCGTCGTTATCAAAAGTCTTTGGAGTATAAGGCAATAACCTCTGCTTTTCCTCTCCTGCACGATAAGTGCTTACCGCTACAGACCCGGGACCGTAATTGGCTGCAGTAGTAGTAAGCACAGAACCGATCCGGATGAACCGGAAGGAACTCAGCGGAACCAGCTTGTTGCGGGAAACATAAATGAACGAAGAATCCAATGTCGCAACCTTACCGGT
>JGI24025J20009_10000832_pt1 | contig 23769 bp, 26 predicted proteins | sample Cruoilmetagenom3_FD_20009 | JGI IMG/M metagenome (IMG submission 20009) | reverse complement strand
GACATGATTGACCTGGTTCATCTTGTGAGCAAGGGCTTTCCGTAGGTCAAGTAAACCATAGTTATTAGTATAGTGGGTGTACCCTCTTTTGATGGCCTGTATGCCTGCTTCACTGATGTGTGCAGGTGTCTCAAAATCAGGTTCACCAATGGAGAGTGAAATCAGATCTTTTACTTCCTCAGCAGCCTTGAGCGACTGTTCAAATTTTGAGGGAGGAGCATTGCGAATACCCTTCGCAATCTTCATAAACCCAACTCCCTGCCTATGCGGCGTCTAGAATGACGGCGGCTATACCACCGGCATTCAGTGTAATAGGTCTTAAATCGGGTGGTGAACATCTCTGTAGCCATATTCTTTTGGCCAAAAGTAACAGGAGGGGGAGGTATGTGTGAAGAAAATAGATCTGGAAATGATTTTGGCCTGCTGACGTGTTTGTGGAGAGTACTGTCTGTGCCGGGTAAGCCCATCACTATTGTTGGTAAATGACTGTGTGTGCCTGTGCCTCTCTGCCCCTTCATGGTAACGGTATGGCCAAATCCTTGGGGCCTTTTTCCGAAAGAATGAGATCGGGTTGATATTTCTGGATGATACCATGAATAATCTCTGCATATTTTACTTTCTCCCGGGCAAATTTCGCCAGAAAGGCTTCATCCGTCCATGGCCTATAAAGGCCCATTGATGTGGCCAATGCTATCCCAGGCTCAATTTTAAAGTAGCATGGGGATGACACACGCGCAAGCTCAGGAGCCTCCCAGAAACGATTAAAGCCCCCAAAGGATTCTGAAAGATAAACATGAACATCTAGGGGGATATCAACGGCTTGTCTAATCGAGGCGAACATGGGAAGGGTAAGATCACCCACGGGATTAAAGGTACTGGCCCCGAGTTTTTCTAAGATTTTTCCTCCTGCAGCATTTGCATGACCGGCATAAATGGATACTTTAAATACAAGGTCAGGAGGTAAAATAGACCCTTTCAATTGGGACAACAGCCAAAGGAGACCTTCATCGGTGACAAGGAAACCACGGAAACCAAAGTCTATTGCCCTCTGTATATCTGCAATGACATAACTAAGATTATCAGACCCTCTAATCCGAAGACCCGATAAGCTACCCTCGGGTGTCGCAATCTGCCTGCCAACATCCCAGGATGTCCGTGGACCCGGGGCTATAATGGCTTCAAGTTTACTGTCATGCGCTAACTTGGCAAAATCTTCCAATTCATCATCAGAAAGTAACGTTGAGCCCATAACAGTACAGATGAGGCGATGAATGGCGATATCACGCTTATCCATTTCATCAATTAATGCCTCCAACGTGGATGGCCTTTCAATACCAGATATTTCCATACGATAGTGTGCCCCATCAGGAAAACTCTTCGGTGATGTAGGGATATCATAAAGATCCCTGCCGGGTATACCCACTTTCTCCATTGCCTTTCTAATGGTGTCCATTACATCTCCTCAGGGTAAGGTAATATATTCCTATTAAAAAAAGTGTCGGTGAAGAGATACTCACATCCTCAAGAGAACAGAAATATTTAAGAGAATATGTGCATATCGCTACCCTGATGGATTTGATTCACGAATTACTCAAGGAGTTTTCCTGTCTTCATTTTTCCTTAATAGATCCGGAAAATCAAACATCCCAAAAAGCTGGAGAACATGCCCATGTATGCCAACAGTATGGCACCCATGCCATCATGGTCGGAGGATCAACTGTTAGCAAAAGACAAAAGGTGCATGACACCGTCAAGGAAATCAAAAAAAAAGTGCACATTCCCGTAATTCTTTTCCCCAATTCTGCCGTGGCCATATCAAGGAATGCAGACTATGTATTTTTCATGGAACTGCTAAATTCCCTGGAATATAAATACCGGGGAGGGGAACAGTTGGAAGGGGCACTCCTCATAAAAAAATGGGGTATCATACCAATTTCAATGGGATATATTGTGGTCAGCACTAGCACAAAACCCACCACCTTGGAGAAACGAGGACGGCTTGATGCAATACACCAAAAGGACATAGAGAAAGCGGTAAAATATGCCGTATATGCTGAAATGAGGGGAATGAGTTGTGTATACCTTGAAGCTGGATCCAATGCCGAGTATCCGGTTGCAACAAATATGGTTCACGCTGTAAGCACAGCCATTGATATCCCGGTGATTGTAGGAGGAGGAATAAAGACTGCAGATATGGCCCAGGAAAAAATTGATGCAGGAGCCCGGGCTATTGTCAATGGTACCGCAACAGAAAAGAACATGAAGCTGATCAAAGAGATAATTGGAAGGATAGGGCATGCATCTCACTCACCCCAAAAATAAATCTTTTGCCATAAATGAACTGAAGAGTATATATGGCACGATGGCAGGAGCCTATACACTATGTTTTTAAAATAATGAGGGATAACTCCCTGAATAACAATGTATACCCTGGGAAAATTCTCCCCTGAAAAGAAAACAAATATCCTCCTTGCCTTATTTATCGGGGCACTGGTAGCCGCCAATTTAATTGGGCTCAAAATTGCGGATTTTACCATATTTGAGGCCAGTGTAGGAATCCTTGCCTTCCCTGTCACCTTTCTAATCACCGATATCATTGAGGAGGTACATGGAAAAAAAAAGGCACAAGAATTTGTTTTTTTAGGGGCTATTACACTGGTTTTCATCTTGATTTTAACCGCTCTAGCTGTGGTTTTACCCTATGCGGAGAGAAGCCTCTTCAAGGAGGAATATGATGAAATTTTTGGGACAACGATTAGGATTATAATTGCTAGCATCACCGCTTTTATCTTGTCCCAATCCCATGATGTCTGGGCCTTCAACTTTTGGAAACAAAGAACAAAGGGGAAATACCTATGGCTTAGAAATAATTTAAGTACAATGATTAGTTCATTTTTTGATACCACGATTTTTATGTTTATCGCTTTTTACGGCATCAGTAATAAATTCACTGTCAGTTATGTATTCTCTCTTATCATCCCCTATTGGTTGGTCAAGATATTATTTGCCTTGGGGGATACCCCACTTTGTTACCTAGGAGTAAAGTGGTTAAAAAAATGATGCAAAAAATTTTATATTGAGCATATGATTTGCAAGTGGTAAAATCATGAAAATTTTAGTCACTGATAGGATAGCAGAGGAAGCCTTGGATGTCTTGAAGGCAAAACATGAGGTAACATATGAGGAACTTGATCATGATACGCTCAGAGAGAAAATTTCTTCTTATCACGCCCTTATTGTCCGAAGCAGAACAAAGGTGAGCGAAGATATATTGGACAACGCCAAAAATCTACAGGTTATTGGCCGGGCAGGGATTGGCGTGGATAACATCAATGTTGAGGAAGCCACAAAAAAAGGAATAAAAGTGGTGAATTCACCAACAGGAACAACCGTATCCGTGGCAGAATTGACACTGGGCCACATGTTATCCCTCTCCCGGCATCTCACTAAGGCTGATGCCTCCATGAAAAAGGGACAGTGGATAAAAAAAGAGCTGATGGGACAGGAACTCCATGGCAAAACTTTGGGTCTCGTGGGGGCTGGCCGGATTGGCAAAGCCTTAGCAGAACGAGCCGTGGCATGTGGTATGGACATTGTATATTTTGATGTCATTAGAGACAAAGAATTTGAGCAGGAAACCGATGCACACTATTATCCCTTAGAAAAAGTATTGGAAGAGGCTGATTATCTATCCCTACATGTTCCACTAACGTCTGGCACAGAACACCTTATCGGCAAAAAGCAACTCAAAAAAATGAAAAAAACAGCATACATCATCAATTGCGCCCGGGGAGGCGTGGTAGATGAAAAAGCATTGATAGATGCATTGCAAAAAAAAGATATTGCGGGTGCAGCCCTTGACGACTTTGAACAAAAACATCCCTCAGCGGAAATGTTGGCATTGGAAAATATTGTCCTTACCCCCCACTTGGGAGCCTCAACTCGGGAGGGACAAGTCCGGGCAGGGGTTGTCTGCGCCCAACAAGTACTTATGGCACTGGAGAACAAGGAACCCACCTTTTGGATTAATAAACAATAAGTATTAAAACAGTATTAAAACAAAACAATACAATACCCGCACCACCAAGACCCCAAATTGAAGGATTCAATACCCTGTTTTGGGAAGAGTATATATTTTTTGATAAAGACAGGGCAATCACACCCGTCACATTAAAAAAAATCAATCGGGCACACGCAAGCAAATGAGCAGGGAAATGACTGGAAATAGCCCCATGTATAAAAAAATGGGGTGACAGGAATCAAGAGTGGTACTCCATAATCATATACTCCCTATTTTTAATCAAAGGGTCACAAACAAGGCAATGAGAAATACAGCTATAAGCCCTATGGCTACAGGAGGAATCATGTGCTTGACTGTGTTTTTTAAGCTGGTATGAAAATAGGTAAGTGAAACAGCTACACAGGGATGTACAGGCGAGATGAGATATCCGAGATAGACACTAAAAAACATGATGCCAAAGGAAACAGGAGTCATGAAAGTTACACCATATTTGGCAAGATAAACAGGGAGCAGAATAGAAACAGGGAGTTGAACCCGTCCAGTGGCAAAGCCTAGGAAAAAGCCAATAACAACCAAGAGGAATATTTTCGGTACATTTAAAGCCTCAAATACCCCGGGTGTGTCTGAGGTTTTAAAAATATTTAGGAAGAGAAACATGCCAATAATAATCAATGAATATTTCCAGGGTTTCATTTTCAAGATAATCTTTTTTATGTTGTGAAGAGAGATGTGGCCAAAATATAGAGAAAGTAAAAAACTGGCTGCCACGGCACAGACAAGATAAAATTCAGGAAGACGATGGGGATCAAGGGTAATGAAAGTGACATGGATTAATGGAGCTATAATGATGATACCGAGAGGCACCAGTATTTTTTTGGGTTGAGGAGACGATGCTGTCTGTATTCTTCCCTTGATGTCTTTTAATAAAAATAAATATCCAAGGAGAAGCAATAAAAAAAAACTTGGAATTAAGTACACAATTTGTTCATAGACATTGATACCAGCCATTTTGGTGGTGGGAAGCAATGCACCAAAGGGATACACTAATAAAAGGAGATGGCGAAACCAGATATTAATAGCAGCTTGCCGGTCGTGTGATACACCCACTCCCGCTTTTTTGATAACGGGGGCAGATAAGAGGGCACCTCCAGGCATGGGCAACATGCCCATAAGCGCTGAGGAAAAAGCAAGAAAGAAATTTTGCTTAATACGTAGGTTACGTATGAGAATATCGATGAGGCCAGAAAACTCCAAGGCTCCCCCTATCAAGGGGATAATGCCAACTGACAATGCCAGCAGAAGAATAGAGTAATCCTCAAGAGTATTGACAATCTCGCCAAAGATTTCAAAGGGGGACATGCTAAATGACCCTAAGAGTATGGCTGAGATCATAAGGGCTAGCCAAAAATTTTTTCGGGAAAGAATCATGAGAACCGAAATGGAAATAAAAAAACCTAGCCAGATGATCAGCATGGTAATTTCATCTGTGCGGCATCACGCGTGAGAAGAAGAACACGTGATTCTTTTCTTTCCTTTGCAATTGGGTAGCCTAAGAGAGTTGACAGTTTTTCCCCAAATCGGTTAACAGTTTCATGCGAGGGCATATTCTCAAGATGCATCCTTTGGCGGGAGTATCCCACAAAAACATAGCCCTTTGGTTCAATGAAGAGAGGATGGGCTTTTGAATCGAGCTTGGCATATTCCTTTTCCCAGCCAATGTTCCATCCCTCCACTAGGGTATGACGAATAACAGTACGGGTAGAAAGAGAAGGCAAAAGAGCAAGGGTTTCATTTATTTTTTCCCAGGCCTTGGGTATCAAGGGGACACAAAGCTTTTGGTAGATTTTTTTTGTGGGGGCAGCCAGTGTGACATACAATTGGGTGGGAAGAGGATCAAGGTGTTCCAATACGTCAGGACAGGTGCCATTCGTTACCAAAAAAGTTGTCATACCCCGTTTATGGCATTCAGCAAAAAAGGCACCAAGATTGGGATATAGAGTGGGCTCTCCTGACAGAGAACAGGCGACATGAACAGGGTGAATGGCTTCTTCCCATTTTTTTTGTGAACACCGGTCATCCCCCTTAAATCCGGTGAGTAAACGATACTGTTCTTTAAGGGATTCATCCAGGATGAAACCAGGGTCGTCAGCCTGTTCAAACTGTGTTTGGGTAGATCCCTGGAAACGCCAACAAAAAAGGCATTTCTGTGTACAATGAGTTACTGCCGGAGTCATTTGCAGACAGCGATGACTGGCAATGCCATAGAATGTGTGTTTGTAACACTCTCGATTGTAAAGCAACGATGTGCGAAGCCAATGGCAAAGCTTAACCGCTGAATGATTCCCGACAAGGGCATATCCTTGTTTTTTTAGGATAGCGGCAAGCTCTGGATGCACAGAAAGCTCATCTCTGCCGGGTTAATAAAAATTTGCAATCACAAAAATAAAAAAAGGATACCCCAAAAAAATGAAAAATCTATAGGAGGAGGGGATTAGTGTGGGAGATAGAGGAAACAGGAGTAATGCACTAGTGCCCAGGAACACAATGTGTGACCAGTAGACACACAAGAGAGGGTGGGAGGTTATAATAGTAACCTTGCCATTACACAAAGAAGATGATAATCAATGAAACTTGCCCATGTGTCTGATTTGCATCTGACCAGCCCGAATTTTGTTGAGGCATGGGGAGTAAATCTAATAGCCTTACTGGAGGATATCAAACCGGATGTGCTTCTTATTACCGGTGATTTGACCAATGAAGGATACGCTCATGAATATGACATTGCGGAACAATTCCTTGGAAAAATAAAAATTAAGTCTAAAATCATAATTCCAGGTAATCATGATGCACGGAATAGCGGATATAAAATTTTTGAAGAACTATTTGCGACACGTTTTCCCTTCTTTCAACAAAAAAATCTAGCTATTTTGGGATTGGATTCCACTGAGCCCGATATTGATGACGGCCATATTGGGAGAGAACAATATCCAAACATCCGGGAAAAATTATCAGATAAAAAAGTGTTGCGGATAATGGCTCTTCATCATCACATAATACCCATACCGGGAACCGGACGAGAAAGAAATATTCTAGTAGACGCTGGTGACGTACTGAAGTTATGTATGGATTTGGAGCTGGATTTTGTCTTATCAGGCCATAAACATTTACCGTGGATATGGAAGATGGAAAACACTTATTTTATTACAGCAGGGACTGCCACATCACAGCGATTAAAAGGGAGATCCTATCCCTCATTTAATGTACTTGACATAGATAAGCAAGGATATAGTATGCAGGAAATCAATGTGTCCAATAAAGAAAACCGTGTTATTTTAAAAAATACCACCAAAACAAAGGATATACAGGACTAATATCTGGTAGCCAAAAAGGAGAAGTGACTGCCTGATGCATGAATTACTGCCCGCCGCTAATATGACAGATTGCACAAGGGATATATGTGATTGGACAATATTTAAATGCCGATGGGGTATTAAAGAAAAAGGGCCTGATATATGTTGCTTGAAGAAAAAGACCTTATTATTATTGGCTTGATCACCTGCATCATTGGGATTGGGATTATAATGATGCCGCTTCTTCGCATCAAAGAACGTAAGGAGACCCATACATCGCTATCAGTAATGTATCAAATCGAGGATTATATAGTAAGAAGTAAACTAAGTTTTATCACAGGATTAATATGGATTATCTGTGGTTGTATCATCCAGCTGGGAGCATATCTATTATAAAAAGCAATAAACTAAAAAATACAAGACCTAGAGCCACAAACGGGCAGATACAGCGATGAATGCCTCTAGTGTCTAGGATACATGCATTACCAGAGTAATAATAAAGGGATATAAAAAACCCAGATTTTTTGTATGCGCCTGGATAAAAATACTGCCAGTGTTTTAGACAAAAGGACAATACGGGGAGCCTGCTACCCATATGAATTACATATGAAGAAGGGAGGTATCCCTGAAAGAATAGATGGAGAAAGGAATCCTTTCTATCATGAAAAAGAGAGATGAAAAACGCCATAATAACTTTTATATTTGACTAACATGTTCTTAATTGTACCATGAAAGGGGAGGTACGTATTTTACGGCCCTTAAATTGCATACTAGCGGGGTGTGTCGTAATCATTGCAGCTTTTATTGTTCTCCCGGTCTCTGAAATTATGGATGTGTGGCTATCCATAGCCCTTGCTGCAATAGCAGCTGGCCTTATTTCAGGTGCCGGCATGGCAATTAATGATTATGTAGATATTGATACTGATGCCATCATACATCCAGAGAGACCACTTCCTTCAGGCAGTATCACTAAGGAGGCGGTGCTGAAATTATCTGTATCATTATTTCTGGTGTCACTTATTCTTACAGCCTATGTGAACCTTATATGTTTTGGTATTGCACTCCTAGTCATAGTCCTTGAGGTGGGATATGCCCTATATCTCCATAAGTCACTTCTGGGTAAAAATATTATCGTGAGTTTCGCTGTGGCTCTTGCTTTTATCTTTGGGGGATCAGTTGTTGGTAAAGTATGGGCAAGGGAACTATGGATTCTAGCCATTTTAACATTTGTTGCAAATGTAGCACGGGAAATTATAAAGGATGTGGAGGATATCGCAGGGGATCAATATACAACACGGAAAACATTCCCCATGGTGTTTGGCATCAAATGGTCTAATTGGTATGCCTCTCTTCTTCTGGGCTTGGTGATAGCGCTTAGCCCCGTGCCATTTCTATTAGACATAGTTGGCACTGCTTATCTTCCCTTATGCATTGTAACTGATATAATATTGTTGTATTCTATACTGAGGATTAGAAAACCCACCTTGGCACAAAAAAATATCAGATATGCAATGATGGTAGCTCTGGGAGCATTTTTTGCCGGAGCCGTGCTATAAGAAAAAAGATAGGGAAAAAAAGAGTATCATATATATATAAATAAATTATAGATATAAACGATAACCCAAAGATAACGCCCTTTATGTAGTATTCGTTTTTATACCGGATGGCCCGGAGATAACACCAAAAAGTAAACAGCGACTGTGATTACATGCTTTCTAGTGCCTGTATCCCCAAGAGGGATAGAGTATTTTTGAGAACTTGCTGTGTAGCTTGTACCAATGCTAAGCGTTCTTTTTCATATTCATCCCCAATGACTCTGCAGTCCCGATAGAATTGATTCCATGATGCCGCTAGGTGGTAACCATACTCGGCGACATAGGCAGGATTATAATGACGTATTGCTTGAGTGATGACCTCAGGTAATGTAGCAAGCTTTTTAATCAAGGCAATTTCAGTCTCATGGGTAAGAACTGAAGGATGAATGACCGGGCGGGTATCCGTTTTCTGTAAAATTGAACGACAGCGGGCATAGGCATACTGAATAAATGGCGCTGATTCACCATCAAAATTGAGAGCGTCTTCCCAGCGAAAAGTAATGGGTTTATCTGTTTGAACCTTAATGAGGTTATACCGTATTGCGCCTATGCCGACATGCTCAGCAATGGTTTGCACAACCTGTGCGGGAAGAGCACGTCGTTTTGTTACTTCCTTTTGAGCACGATTCACTGCTTCATCCATGAGATCATCAAGGTAGACTACCTGCCCTTTCCGTGTCGACATTCTTCCTTCAGGAAGTGAAACAAAAGAGTAAAAAACATTAAGGGGACAGTCTGCCCCCAAAAGGGTTAGGGCTATGGCAACTTGACGGGCTTCAAGCTTATGATCCTCGCCAAGAATATTGATCATGCCGTCAGCATGCTGACTCTTCCAGAGATGATACGCAATATCTCGAGTGGCATAGAGGCTGGTGCCATCATTGCGCGTAAGATAGAAATTTTTGTTTCGTCCATGGATGCCAAATGTATCAAGATTAAGATAGAGAGCATTATCCTCCTTGCCGCTATAGGATGTTTGCGCAAGTTTGGTGATGACAGTATTGACGCTACCATCAAGAAGAAACCGGGATTCCTCAATAAAGGAATCAAGTGAAATATTTAATCTGCCAAGGCTCTGGATTATGCCCGTGAGAACGGGCTTATAGATTTTTTTTGCATGGTTTAATAGGGAGGGGTTTCCCTCTTCGCATCCGTGTATGATAGCCGTGATTTCTTGGGCCACACGGGGGTCCTTTTTCATGAGAGCAGCTGCTTGTTGATAGAAGGGAACAAGGACATGATCTGGTTTCAGTTTGGGATCAGGGGATAAATCCAAATGATCAACACCCCATACAAGGATAGCTATTTGCTTACCCATATCGTCAAGGTAAAATTGTGTTTCAATAGTATATCCACCTGCTCTAAAAATTCTTGCCAGTGTATCACCAATTATGGGATTGCGAGCGCGACCAATATGAAGGGGACCAGTGGGATTTGTGGATGTATGTTCCAGAATCAGAGTGGAGTTGCATAAAGGATGATGTCCATAGGAATCACCCTTTTTTTGTATGAGGCGTAATGTTGCCTCAATAAGTTTTTGGTGGTTGATAAAAAAATTGATATATCCATTTTTTGCCTCTGTTTTTTCAATCCAGGGTGACGTGGGGGATATACGAATAAGAGTAGTAGCAAGAGTTTGAGGATTTTGCTTGGCCAATTTAGCAAGTGAAAAACAGGGAAAGGCAATATCTGCCATCCCCCCCGGAGGAATTTCAAGAAGTTTCTCAATATCAATCTCATGGGAGCTATAGTGGATAGACAGTGATGATACCAGAAACAAGGACACTGCTTCCTTGAAACGAGCGAGAGGATAGGACATGCACAGCGTATATGTTAGTTATAATATTTAAAAATGGATGAAGGGTTAAGATATCTAAGAGATACAGATGTAAAGGGGTGTTTAGTGGAGATTTAAGGCGAAGGTTCCACCGCGGGTAAATGCATGCAGGAAAGGATATTTTGTATTCCCAATAGTACCCACATCTTGAAGGTGGGGAACTCTAGAATTACCTAAGGTCGAGGATCAAAAAAAGTTTTTTTAAATATGCCTGTCTGGGTATATCTTCCAATATTTTTCTTGCTACTTTATGAAGTTTAGATAGGGCACCCCCCCCCAACCCCCCTATTTCATGTGGAAATCCACCTCTGGGGCCAACACGGATGACTAGAGGAAGTGACATAGATGCACCGATAAAGCACGAAAATTTTTAAGCATGACACATCTATATAATCAACAATATATTATGGAGCCGCCAAGAAAGAGGGGGATTATTATTTCCCTTAACAATAATACAGCCGAATTATATGACTTGGTGTATTCATTGGATTATCAAGTACATAAAACATTTATCCAAAATCGAAAAAAGCCTGATGGGAAATATTATATAGGAAAAGGACTGCTTGCTCAGCTAGGAGATTTTGTCATAGAAAACAATATTGAATTGGCAATTGTGAATGGGGCACTGAAGCCATCCCAATGGTTCAATATGGAAAAAGAATTAGGAATACCAATTTATGATCGTATCCGGCTCATATTAGATATTTTTGCTGACCGGGCACAGAGAAAAGAGGCACGCCTGCAGGTCAGGCTAGCCCAATATCAATATGAACGACCTTATGTAAAAGAATTAATCCATCAAACAAGAATGGGTGAACATCCAGGATACATGGGTGGGGGGGAATATCCTGTTGATGATTACTATGAAATGATTAAAAAGCAGATACGACGAATAAAAGAAGATCTACAAAAAATTAGGCAAGATAGGAAGACCCGAAGAAGAACCCGGAGAAATAGTGGATTTTATTTAGTGTCAATAACAGGCTATACCAATGCGGGAAAAAGCAGCCTCTTGAACGTCCTGACAGGAGAAAAAGTGATTGTAGAAGAAAAACTCTTTTCCACATTATCCACTACTACCCGACGTATACAAAAATATAGTGGTAAAACTCCGCCCATTCTGCTTACAGACACTATAGGATTTATCCAAGATTTACCCCATTGGTTAATTCAATCATTTCATGCCACCTTAGAAGAGATAGCACTTGCCGATGTCATTGTTTTGGTAGTTGATCTAAGTGAAGACCCAGACACAATACAAGAAAAAACACGTGTTTCTCTCCAGGAGTTACAAGAGATTGGTAGCTCTGCTACCATTATCATGGCATTAAACAAAAGCGATCTTCTGACTGCCCATGAAATAACAATTAAGATACAGCAACTGAGGAAAACAGGTGCTCTGAGGCAATACATTTCTGTTCCTATCTCCATTAACACCGGGAAGAACATTACACAATTGGTATCAGTTATACAAGCATCATTACCATCACCTACACGGATACACATTACTCTGCCAGGATATTCTCCGCACCAGGCCTTTATTTCCTGGTTACATGACAAGGCATGGATTGAAACTGTTCACTATAAAAATGATGTAAACCTAACAATCGGATGCCACCCTGTCATAGCATCCGAGGTTATTTCAAAATCCATCTTTTTAGGAGGCAAAGCCCAAATTCTCCAAGGTAAATAAAGAAGGGAAACATATGAATGAAAATGAGCGTATTAAAAAAGATATTTTATTATTTCAACAAAATATAAAAAAACTTACAGAAAAAAATAAGCAACTCAAGCCTGTAGAGCTTGCACTGCAGTACTATCAAGATGCTCAATTTTATCTAGAAAAAAAGGATTACTTTACTGCATTTGGCTGTATCAATTATGCCCATGGGCTCCTTGATGCTGTAGCTTTCCTTGCATAAAATCTTTAACAGTTTTTTCTCTTCAGTTATTATGCATAAAGTCGATGTATCTCTAAACCAAGATATATTTGCTGAAAATCAAACTATAGCGCAAGGCATACAGGACCTTTTGCATTCGCATAATATCCGCTCTTTTGACTTCATGGGAGCCATTGGATCAGGAAAAACCCTCATTATTGAACACCTAATTGACATCCTTCCTAATATCTTGCCTGATACAAAAGTTGGAGTTATAGTTGGCGATGTCATGGGTGATGATGACTATCAGCGTATTTGTAAACATGAAGTCCCTGTGGTTAATATCAATACGGGAAAAGAATGCCATCTGGATGCCCATCTTATTGAGCATGCTCTCTATAAACTTAATCTCAGTGAGATTGATTTTTTATTCATAGAAAATATTGGCAATCTCGTTTGCCCGGCAGATTTTCCTTTGGGAACAGACAAAAGAGTAGTCACTATCTCAGTAACAGAAGGAGATGACATGGTTCGAAAACACCCCCTTATTTTCCAGCTGGCGGATGCTATTATCATTAATAAAATAGACTTAGTTGACGTAATTGATGTCGACATCAACAAAATTATGAAAGATATCCGTCATCTTGGTGAAAAAACTGTTTTTTTAACAAATGCACGGGGGGAAAAAGGAATTCAATCCTTATTAAATTGGCTTGTTACCCCCTAAATATTTAGAGTGTGCTCAAACTGGAGAATTACATCCTACCTCTTTTTTGTGTCGGGAGGGGGCATTTGTCAAAAAGGACGGTGTGCCCCACAAAGTCGTACTCAAAAATCCGTAAGGAGAGAATCAGATGGGTGTTCCATCGCCGCTTTCTCTCTAGAGGGGCAAAGATCCTTCTCCAGTGGAAATAAGGGGGTGGGGGTGTTGCTTTCATGTGAAGGGTGTTTGAAAGTCTAACGCTGTGACATAACCGGTCCGTAAATTGACAATGGGGAGTTTTGCAGGTTGCGGTTCAATGTTTCTCATTCTCTGGTAATCTGTCTGCGATTGCCANGTGGATGCATTAATGAGCGTGACTCCACGGTATTTTCCAATCTCCATGACATGGACATGCCCCGTGACAAAAATATCTGGCGTCCTCTGTATCAAAAGGTAATCCTCCTTCTCCGGGGCGATATGGGTATTGCCGCCATAGATGGGTGCAAGATGTCTCCTTTGCAACATCCCCTTCATAATCTCCACAGGCTTGTTTTGTCGTAGGGAGGGAATGTAGGTCACAAAATCAATCAGGGACTGGCCATGGTATGATAAAATTTCTACGTTACTTAGTTTAAAGTAACAGGGGTTGCCAATAAAATGAGTATTATCGGGAAATAGTTTTTGTATGTCCCAGTCCAGCGCAGGCTGGGGGAGGGATTGCCGGACAGCATCATGATTCCCCGGTTGTACAATCAACTCAATATGGTCGGGTAAGAGCTGGAAGTGTTCTGAAAGAGCCGCATATTGGTCAAACAGGTCCGGTATTTCTAAATCTTCCTCTTGGTGGGGATAAATTCCAATCCCTTCAATTGCATCACCGGGAACAACCAGATATTTAATCGAGCGGGCTAAGGCTCTTTGTTTCTCATTTCCCGTTTTCCCATTCATCCACTCTATAAAACGGTTCCATTCCCTATTTAAAAATGTCTTGCTCCCCATATGGATGTCAGATAAAAAGGCGACACTAATGTCACTCTGGGCATGATTTTTTTTATGCCCTAGGGAAATATCTGGACGAATAATGCTCTCCGCCATGATGAGGTCGCTATTCCTGCTTGTTTTCCCCGTGATGCCAATGACTTCATCTTTTACCACGGTAGCAGCAGTATTGTTCATCGCGTCCTTTGATAGCAGTACTGTGACTACATCATGTTCATCCTCCATTTCAATGAGTATATGGCCAGTTGCTGTTTCTCTAACCTCATTAACTATCCCGATCAGGCTTATCTCCCGGCCATCTTTTTTTATTCTGTTCAACGGGATAGCGTTTCTTACCCCTTGTCTTCGCCGCAGTAATTGAGACAGATTCTTATATCGATGAAGGAATAGTTCAGCAAAATTTTCAATTTTTCCTTCGCATAGGCTCTGTCCAGTAATATCCCGTATTATCTCAATCTCTTTGTCATATTCCTTGGATATGGGTTGTTCCCGTCTAGGGTGGTACGTTTCCTGCGCCAACGGGTTTTTATTGGTGATGGGTTCGTGTTGTATGCTGGGAGGATTCTTATTTTTTGCCAGGACTTTTGTCTCTTCAGTATCCTGTCTGGTTTTTTCCACGATATCCATGGAGATAATCAGTGTATCTCCCGGAAGTTTCTTCATTATTTGTTGCGCACTTTTCAAAGGGTTTTTTGTCTCCATTAGGTACTCGATTACTGATGGTTGAGTGAGCATTCCTTGATCCTGAAAAAATGAAATGATTTTTTTTTCCATGTCGCCTGTTTTTTAGCCGATGTGGACGCAACCTAAGTGGACGCCTAACTGGGTAATGATAACCCACCATTTTTCTCAGCTTCGCTACCCCATGAGCATTAGCAGTCCCTGGTTAGGCTGCTCCCTTCCGGGCCTGACCCAGTATCCAGGATAAAGATGGATTGATGGCCCTCCGGTCATCAAAGGTCATAACCTCTAATCCCATGGGACGAGGCTTCATGGTCCAATGATGGATCATTACCCAGCATCAGCGCCGCCTTAGATCATCGGTTCCAGCAGAGACGATTTCTGGTGACAGGAGACGTCTAACCTCCCAACCTAGTCCACATCTTTAGCCAAGCAGTCTAATACGATTTATCTATAATAAACTTACCAAGGTATCTTTGTTAGGTCAAATTGTACCTTAAAAAAACGGTAGAAAATCCAGGCGATTGAGACGGCAACAAATGCTACATCCCGGATCATGTACCACAAATGCAAATCTTGCAGTGCGCTGCTTCCTCTCCCTGAATAGGTGCCCGCTAAATAAGCATCTTGGACTAGGAACACCAAGGCGATCACAAAAATTGCAATAATGGCAAGGTCAAGATAAAATAACCATCTCCGCCATATTTTAGAGCTAATGGGTCTCATCTTATCACTTCCAGAGGGCGGAGTGGGAATTGAACCCACGTATGTGGATCTGCAGTCCACCACCTTGCCTCTAGGTTACCCGCCCTATAGTTTACTATCCTAACACCATTTTTATTTTTTACTATTCACGTACAGGCATTACTGCAGATAAGGTACTTTTTTCGGGTTAACCCTCTCGCTACACCCATTTATCGATACTCTATTTATGTCTCTAGAGCTCTGTTTCAAAATCCTCCACGGCCAGCTTGAATTCTTCATCTGATTTAATTTTACCCCGTGCCTTGAGTACCTCTCGGGCAAGAAGCCAATATACCAACGCTAAAGATTTCCTTCCCTTATTATTCACGGGTATAACCCAATCAATAAACTTTGTTTCATTGTTGGAATCACAAAGTGACATAACCGGGATTCCGATGCTTACCGATTCCTTTAATGCCTGCCCGTCACCAATGGGATCAGTAATCACAGTGATTTCTGGCTCCCGGAAATGATCCAGCTTGGGATTGGTCAATGTTCCCGGCATAAAATGCCCGGGGATGGCCTGGGCGCCTATGGCCTGGGCGAATTGTTGAATCGGTCGATGCCCATACTGTCGTGCGGATACCACCAATATCTGGGCAGGATCATATTTTGCCAGTAGCTGGGCCGCCGTCCTAATCCTTTCATCACTTTTTTCAATGGAGAGTATATATAGACCATCATTTCTGACCTTATCAATAAATGATTTCATATTAGCGCTTTTCTGTTGCGTACCAATCTCCACACCGCAAGAGATATATAGTTCCTCTGAGACCAATAAATTTTCCTCTGCCATATTCGTACCAACTCTATACCACAGGTTTTTTTATAAATTTACGTTTCCTTTTTACCGTCAGGGGGATTACATCCTTCTCGAATTCCTTCATGGCAATTTCCACGGGATCAATCATATCCTTAGGAACAGAGATCAAAATAGGTGCTCCCATTGCTATCTGAAGCGCTCTTGCCCCAATTATTCTTGCTTTTTCGAAACGTGTATACTGCACGTGCCATTCCCCCCAAGTCGGTGGTTAGGTATACCAAAAACCTATAAAAGGTTTACCACGCCTCCGTTTCAGTTTCAATCATCATAATCTATGTTGACTCTCATTCCTGTTTTTCTTGTTCTAAACGTCCTCATAGCTATCTCTTTACAGATTATTACTCCTGTTATTTTTTTTTATTCACTCAGATTGATAATAGCCTGGGCGATATCACCTTTCGCGTCCGTTAATGCTTTCGATGCCTCCCTCTCATTTTTTCCTGATTTTTCCGCCACCAATTTTACATCCTCCGGGTTTAGCCTATCCTTTATAACCGGGGAACCACTTATTTGATATGTCTCTTGGCCCTGTGCTCCCATTATGGTCACCTCGGCATCAGTAAATACATATTCTTTATCCCGAGTTTTAATGACAATTTCCTCTACATCCTCCACTTCCTTGATCGAAATCCCCATTCTGTTCATCATTTTCTTTAATTGCTGAGGGTTCACTTTCCCAGGTATCATACAAAAATATATAGTAATATGATTGTTTAACCTTTTGGTATGTTGTCGGTATCGGAGATGCGGGCATTGGATAAAAATGCTGACTTTTTTGGTGTTCCGCCGTCTATGCTAATGGAGAATGCAGGCCGGGGAGTCGCCGATTATATCCGTGACGCTTTCACTCCTCATCATGCTCTCATTATTTGTGGACCGGGGAATAATGGAGGAGATGGCTTGGTGGCTGCTCGTTATTTAGCGGCACACTGTCAGGTCACAGTTGCCCTTACTTGCCCACCCCAAAAGATCAAGTCGCAACTTGCCCAGGCTAATTACAACAAAGTTCAGAAACTTGGTGTCCGTACTTGTGAGTATTCCCCTAACCTACTTGAAGGACCGGATGTCGCTGTCGATGCCATGCTGGGTATCGGTATACAAGGTCCGTTACGCGATCCCTATGCCACCATCGTGCAACAACTGAATACCTCCCGGTTGCCCCTTATTTCAGTGGATATCCCCACAGGCCTGGGGGGGCCACTGGCAGTGAAACCACAGTCCACAATCACTTTCCATGATACAAAGGAGGGCATGACGCCGCAGACATGCGGCACTATTATTATCCACGATATCGGTATTCCCCCGCATGCTGTGACACATGTAGGCCCTGGATCCCTTGTGTATTATCCGCATCCTCAAGACACCTCACATAAGGGTGAGAATGGCAGAGTTTTAGTTGTTGCTGGTGGACCCTATACCGGTGCGCCTGCCCTGGTGGGCTTAGCAGCTTTACGAACCGGGGCTGATCTAGTTTTCATTGCCACACCGGAAACATGTTGGCCCATTGTGGCCTCCTTTTCCCCGAATCTCATTGTTTGCCCGCTACAGGGTTCCACGCTATCTTCCTCTCATATCCCCCAGATCAATAACCTGTTACCCCGTGTAGATACTGTTGTAATAGGTCCAGGTCTAGGGCATGGGCAAGACACAGTAGACTCCATACCCCCGCTTGTTGACTTATGTATCAACCAAGAAAAGTCCCTTGTGATTGATGCTGACGCTATTTCATCACTAGGGGGGATGCATAATTTACAGAACATTGTAGTTACACCGCACCAGCATGAATTCAAAAACTTGACTGGAAAAAACTCTGAGAGGCAACAGGTACAGCTATGGGCCAAAAAGCTCGGAGTGACCTTTTTGGTTAAGGGGCATGTGGATCTCATCACTGATGGCACCCAAGTAAAACTTAATCAGGTTCATAATGTGGGCATGACCGTGGGGGGCACAGGGGATGTCTTATCTGGAATCATTGGGTCCCTCTTAGGAAAAAAAATCGATCCCTTTCATGCCGCCTGTATGGGAGCTTTTCTTAATGGAATAGCGGGCAATATGGCATATGAAACCTTATCCTATGGCTTGGTGGCAACCGATATTGTCGACAGGATTCCACTAGTTCTAAAAAACTATTTATAAAAAAAGGAGTTGCAAGAAGAAATGGAAATGGATGGGTTTGCCTGGCTTGATTCCGCAGAAAAAAATGGGTCACCAGATCCAAAGCTCTCTTCGCCTGGTTCATCTTCATCTCCTGCACCTAAATCATCCCCTAGGAGAAAAAAACCTTCGCGTATTCCTGCCATCATTATTACATTATTCCTATCTCTCATAGTCATTGTATCCATAGCGGCAACACATCCCCTGGGTTATTCACCCCCTGTCCATCACCTACACTATCATTCCCTTGAACCCGGCAGAAGCATACTCGCGGGGCACATGGATCTAACGGGGGCCCTGAGTGGTTTTTCTGTTGACAATGGGCAGTCAACCTTTTATGAAGTTGAACATATTCTCCTCACTGGTACCACGGGGTCTCTTACCTATGCGAATGCCACTCTCCAGATATATGGAGGACACCTTGTTTGGTGGGTTGACACCACTGTTGATTTTGTCCTCCCTTCAGGGTTTTTAATGATAGGGTCATCCTGGGAGGGAGAAGCATGGACAAAACTCACTGTTTTTACCGACTCTGACCTAGAGTTAACGGGTCACACCTCCCTTCTTACCACCCAAAATTGTACCGTAACCATCAATAATCATACCCACACGGGAAATATGGTCTTTCAATTACAAGGAGACTTCACCTCAGTTCACACCGGTGATACAATTGGATTGGGTGTGTCCAACCTCCCTTTCAATATCACCAGTACTCCATCTTCCTCACCCCTCCTTTTTGAAGATCTTTTGGACAAGGTATTAAAGGAAGAACCTGACCTTGATAGTACAGTTCCGCATCTCCCCGTGGATGCCAATGGCATGCTTCTCCTTACAGGAACTACTGGCACCACTCTTGTTTCTGGGGAAAATTTGAATTATAGTCATTTTTGTTACTCCCGGGGTAATTTTACAGCCTTGATAGGGGATGATATATCTATTGAAGGAGATAGTCACTTCATCATCACTGACAAGGGTGCATTCCACAAAGAAGAAACCTCTTCCTATTTTCCGTTCATCCCCCATAAGATAATAGGATTCTGGCCCATAGCCATTGGCATATGGGCCATTACCCGGTTCTTTACACCCTGGAAAAAAAAGCCAGGGAGACCCTGGGAAAACACCGAGAGCCCATCCCTTAAATATTGGGCTGCTGCATTCCATCTTCTTCTATTGCTCGTCTCACTTTATTTATGGGATAGGGAAATCCACAACCTTTTTGGTAGAAGCATACTATCGATTATCTTTTCTTCAGGAAGAGGCATACTTACCCCGAGTCTCGCCAACCCATTGCTCCTCATGGTATTCTGGGAATTTACGCCCTGGTTTATTGGCATCATCCTAATTGGTCTCCCACTCAGCATCTCCATCAACGCTCTCCTTCAGATATGGTCCCGTTCCTCCCGGGGAAAAGGTATCGGGAAAGGCATTGGGGATATGCTCACTTGGCTTATTGGCCAAGCCTACATTATTTTCTCCCTCAATATTGCTCTTTCCCTCGTCACTCATCTTTTTGGATGGTTATGATAACTCCCCTGTACGGCGAACGGGTATTATCCATTGATACACCGCAAGGCTGCCTCCTTATCCTAACAGATTTACACATCGGTATTGAATATGAATTATCTCTTTCTGGGGTAAATATCCCCACTCAATCCCCTCGTCTTTTTTCATCCATTGACAAGATCTGCCGCACATGGAAACCTGACAGAATCATTCTCCTAGGAGATGTGAAACATATTATCCCCAAAGCTTTGGGTAGCCCCAATGAGTATCTCACCGCTGTGTCCAAAGAGCGTCAAGAAATCCATTCCTTCCTTGGACGACTCAATGACCATGCACCGCTGGAAATAATCCCTGGTAATCATGATGGAAACATACATCGTATAGTCTCCAGTCGCTACCCCATCCATCCTAGCCATGGTCTTCTCATACAGGGTATTACTGAGACCGTAGGGTTAGTTCACGGTCATGCCTGGCCCTCCATGGAAGTGATGACAGCTGATTATGTAGTCATGGGACATACCCATCCCACCCTACGTATTCGGGATCAACAGGGATATATTATCTATAAAACCTGTTGGATCAGGGCATCTTTTTTAAAGAAAAAAATAAAAAAAAGATATGGTGAGGTAAACCCTCATCTCATAGTTGTTCCCTCATTTAACCCACTTTGTGGAGGCATTGCAGTAAATGTTGACGGGCTAGCCGGTCCACTGGGGAAACTTGTGGATATGGATCATGCCACGGTCTACCTTCTCAATGGCACTAATCTTGGGAAAGTGACAGATTTACAGGATTAACTCTATATCAATCCCTTCCTCGCCCACTCTATTTAGACTGTTCACTGTCTATATCCCCTAATCTTGAGAGAAGGGTCTCCCAGGAGGACAAACCCTTGTATAGTGTGGAAATGATGTACTGATGCAGGTTCCTTAAAATGATCAATATAGTCCCGTACAGCATAACCCCAGCACTCCCCAAGATACTCGTCATTCAATATCCCATGGGCATAGACGAGCTGCAACTGCATATAACCATATCCTGATTCTTCGCAATCTGCTTCATTTATTCCATCCCCATCGAGATCACCACTCTCCCCCGGGGTAGCCACAGGGAAACAAGTATAACCTACAGCGGCGATGGCGCCTCCCTGGGGTTTCCGGGCGAACCACCAACTGATTCCCTCAGGTGCAGGGATCCCTCCTGTCCAAGCATGAACGGTCAGGCTGACATTAAACATCGCGGTATGGCATCCTCCAATGATTGCTATGGGATATTCACTATTAAAAAAGAAAGGCAAATCATAGAACTTTAACCCATCCTCCCATTCATTTTCCTCTCCTCCCTCTTTATGTGTACTCCAATAAATAGGGCTCCCATGACCATGGAGATGAATAAAGGTAGAACCCTTCATTAAACCCTCCTTCATCGCCTTGGAGGTGACATCCATCTCACTGACATAAATTTTTTCAGCGTCATAACCGGGGAGAAACTCCAAGGTTTTATCACAGACAATTTCACCCTCTATTCCTTCTTCAGGGAAATTATCCCCCCCTGCCAATACAACCCGTTTACTAGTTGATCCCTGTTCATAACTGATTGTTTTTTGGATCATGATATCCAGCTCCGCTTTCATTCTGCATGCCCATCTACCCACATAGACATCAGGATACAAATCCATATCATCTTTCAAAAAGCCATTGCGCTTCCATTCCCCAAATATGTCATTTTTATCAGTATCCCAACTAGAAAAATTATAGTTGGCATCATAAATATCGGCGAAATATAAATCACTAATATAACGTTCTTCCTCAGCCCAATAGATATATACATACCGAACCGGCATAATCCATTCTTCCCGTATCCCAGGTTTCCGCCCACCCACGAGGAGAACATAGGTAACACCCCATTCATCTAGCGAGTTTTTAATAAAATATTTCACCTGCTCTGCCGGGTCTCTCCCCTGCAATGGGAAAAAACTTTCATTAAAAATATCTTTTAGAGAAACAACCTGGGTTTTTACCCCCTGGTTCTCCTTATGCTCTTTCAGGTCACCCAAATCCTCTTTCCAGTCATCAGGACAAATCACTAAGAGATCATATCCTCCACGCACGTCCCCATTTAGATGGGCAGTCACATAGCTAATCTCAAACTCCATAATGGTAATATATTGCAACTGGTTAGATGACGGTAGGTAATGCACCGGATAAATCTGTAGCGTAAGAAATAAAAAACGTTTTCCTTGGTCTATTCCCACCCCCGGAGTTGATGTATACCAGTTTTCGGGGTAACAGGATACTTGGTCATAGCACACCTTATTTCCTGTTTCATCTGGCATCCTTCCACTTTTCACTGGTACTGGCTCATCAGCAGGCATAATTTGTTTTTCTACGGGCAATGTATATATCGTAAAATCGTGAGGTTGAATATTTGTGATTTTTGTCCCAAAGGGTAATCTAATAATCTCTGAAAACATGGGCAACACAGGTCGATCCGCCTGCATCAGTACGTTGTTTGCCCCCTGCATAAACACCCGAGCATAGGCGTCCTCGCATTCTATTACGGGGGCCTCAAATGCCACCCGATAGGTAATTGTGTCACTTTCCCTTGCACTGCCACGGCCAACATTGATTAATCCCCCCATGGCACCGGTACTTATCATCAATATCACCATCACCCCAATATAAATAGGATTAGCCTTCATTATCCATCACCTGTGCATACATTACTTAGTCTCTATAAAAGCTTATGGGGATTTGGTGTAGTTCCGAATGTCCAAAGAATATACAGTAGGATAACCAAAATTTCTTATTTTAAATACATTAAAACAAAGTGGTTGACGGTAATTATATACCTTTTATAGGAAATAATAACATTTTTTAGAAGAAAATAATGCAAATTAATCTATTCAAAATTGGATAAAGAGAAAAAATATTAACGCATAATAATATAGGTATTTATTACCCATAATCGGAAGTAAGAAAGAAGTTACCAAAAAACCAAGCTGTAATAATATGCTTTTCTTTTTTTCTCCCAATTACGAAGATACTTATGAGAATATCTGCTATAATCCAGAGGTTGTAAAGGAGACAAGAAAACAGGAAATAAAACAGTCTTACCAAGTAGTTTTTGGATGTAGTTAATGGCCTTAATCCTTTCTTTACCCTATAACTAGTTTCGATACCCCATCTTTTACCATACAGTGCCAGTAATCTTTGGGGAAACCCTAAATCATTTTCATCATAGGTATCATTTGTTGCAAACGACAATTTCTTTCCATCTTTACCAGTTATAATAACTAGGTTATATACAGCTGATGCTAATAATTATAAAACATGTGTCGAAGAATGTCGAACACTTGTCGAATTATTTGGAACAAATTTCAAATATGTAAGTATGATATCTCAATTCGATGATAATATCTCTATTCGATGATAATATCTCTATTCGATGATAATATCTCTATTCGATGATAATATCTC